>Ga0210398_10006115_pt1 | contig 11124 bp, 8 predicted proteins | sample IncBWC4OmetaG_FD_161047 | JGI IMG/M metagenome (GOLD analysis project Ga0210398, IMG submission 161047) | Forest soil microbial communities from Barre Woods Harvard Forest LTER site, Petersham, Massachusetts, United States - Inc-BW-C-4-O | ecosystem: Environmental > Terrestrial > Soil >... | reverse complement strand
CACGACATACGCCTTACGCCGGAGCGATCGCTCCACCATCCATTCGAGGGCAGCGACGTCCCGTCTCAGGATGGCGTCGAGGTCGCGTTCGAGGTCGCCGATCATCGGCTCGTCCATTATCGCACCGTACTTGATGACCTCGCCGAGGCCCTCGCGAAACTCACGCTCCGGGAGCGACTTGAGCGACTCGACATCCGCAAGAATCATTTTCGGCTGGTAAAATGCGCCGATAAGGTTTTTCGCGAGGCGGTGATTAACGCCGCTCTTGCCGCCCATCGAGGAATCTACCTGCGCGACCACGGTGGTCGGAATCTGCACCACCGGGATGCCGCGCAGGTACGTCGCCGCGGCAAACGCGCCGAGGTCGCCGGTCACTCCACCGCCGAGCGCGAACACGACGCTTTGCCGATCGAGCTCGGCCTCGGTCATGCGGTCGTAGAGCGTCTCCAGCATCTCGAATGACTTGCTCGCCTCGCCGGCTGGAATTTCGATAACGACCGCATCGAAGCCCGCGGCCTTCAACGATGCGCTTACCCGGCCGCCATACAACTTGGCGACGTTCGAATCCGCGATTAGGGCGGCCAGCCCGGGCTTGAGGCCGGCCTCGCGTGCGAGATCGCCGGCGCGCTCGAGAATCCCCGAGCCGACGTGGACCGGATGCGCATCGTGCCCGAGTTCTACGCGGAAGGTGCGCATCGGGCAGCTCCGTGTCGGATGAATGCTTCGAGGACTCGGTCCGCCGCGCGCTCAACATTCAAGTCTGAGGTGTCGACGATGGCCGCCGCGCGTGCGTACGCTTCTTTGCGCTGCCCCATTAGTTCCGCGATGCGTTCGCCCAGGGGTTTGCCGCCTTCCAGCAGCTTGGGGCGGCGCGCGCGCGATCGCTCGACGCGCCGCGCAATCACTTCGGGACGTGCGCTGAGGCAGATGATGACGCCCGCGCGGTTCAACGCTTGGTAGTTGGCTTCATCCATCAGGACCCCGCCGCCGGTCGCGATGACTGCGGGAAGCGGGTTGCCCGAGTGCGGGCACAGTGGGGTGCCGCGCGAGAGATCGGCGATGACCTCGCGCTCGAGTTTGCGAAATAGGATTTCGCCCTCGCTTTCGAAAATCGCCGCGATAGGCTTTCCCGCGCGCGCCACCAGGACTTCGTCGCTGTCGATGTGGGTCCAGGCGAGCCGCCGCGCGAGAATCGGCGCGATGGAACTTTTGCCGGTTCCCATGAACCCGGTCAGGATGAGGCGTGGCGCCATGGGGATTAATAGTTGCGAACCTGGTCGAGGTAGCCGCGATAGTTGCGCATGATTTCGACCATCGAATCGCCGCCGAATTTCTCGAAAAAGCAGTTCGCCACTTCGAATGCCACCACAGTTTCGGCAATCACCGCGGCGGCCGGAATCGCGCACACGTCAGAGCGTTCGATGGCGCCCACCGCTTCGGCCTTGCTCTTGATATCGACCGAGCGCAGCGGCCGCATCAAGGTCGACAGCGGCTTGAAGGCGACCCGAACCCGCAGCGGCTCGCCCGTCGACATCCCGCCCTCGGTGCCGCCCGAGTTGTTCGACAGCCGCGTGAAGCGGCCTTCCTCGCGGTCATAGCCGATCTCGTCATGCAGCTCGGAGCCGCGCACCCGCGCCGCTTTGAAGCCCCATCCGAGCTCGACGCCCTTTACCGCCTGCAGGCTCAGGAGCGCATGCGCGAGGCGCCCGTCGAGCTTGCGATCCCATTGCACATGACTGCCGAGGCCGACCGGCAATCCGACTGCGATCACCTCGACGATGCCGCCCAGGGTGTCCCCGGTTTTCTTGCACGCGTCGATTTCCGCGATAACCGCGCGCTCGGCTTCCGCATCGGCCATCCGCACCTGCGACTCCTCGGTGATGCGCTGTAATTCTTCGATCGGGAGATTATCGGGGGTCTTCGCTTCCGTGGCGCCGATGCTGATGCAGTATCCGAGCACCGAAATTCCGAACGGCGCCAGCAATTCCTTGGTCAACGCTCCGATGGCGACTCGCGCCGTAGTCTCGCGCGCCGAGGCGCGCTCCAGCACGTCGCGAATATCCTCGAGGTTGTACTTCAGCACGCCCGCGAGGTCCGCATGCCCGGGCCGCGGGCGCGTGACGACGGTCGCCTCGCCTCGATCGGCGGGGTCGGCGGACATTCGCTTCTGCCAATTCTTGTAATCGCGGTTCTCGATGATGAAGGTGATCGGGCTGCCCATGGTGCGACCGAAGCGAATCCCGGAGACCGGCCGCACTTCATCTTTCTCGATGAGCATTCTGCCGCCCCGACCGTAACCTTTCTGGCGGCGCGCTAAATCCGCATTGATCCTGGCAATATCGATATCGAAGCCGGCCGGGACGCCTTCCACCACGGCCACCAGTTCGGGGCCATGCGATTCGCCGGCGGTAAGAAAACGCAGCATTGTTTGAAATTCCTGTTTCGCCGCGGCCGCAAGCCGCGGGAGCCTCGATTCAATCAGACTGCGGGAGCATAGGAAAGAACGTCGTCTCGACCTGTGACTGTTGCCGCCGATCGCGCGATTGAAAAAATCGACCGAATGGTTCATAAGTTTGGTAGAGGGACCGTTTAAGTACATCTAACCAGACACCTAACCAGAATATGGGAGGGAAAGTGAGCCCAATGCGCACACGCCATCATCCTTTCTTTATTGGTCCGCTTGGTCTTATGGTTACCCTAATCGTCGTGGGCGTCTCAGGCATCGTCTCTGCCGACCAAATCAAGCCGGGCACCAAGATTACTCCTGCTAATGCCGAATTGGTGAAGGATTTAGTCTCGCCCGGGGTCTACTGGCGCGCCAAAAACGGCATGGTGATGAACATCATACCGACCGGACGCATCGATTGGCCGCCGCCTTACCGGGAGGCGACCGAGAAATATTCCGCGCAGGTTCGCCTCGCGCCTAACCATCTTTCCCTGCAGGGATATGTCGCCGGGCAGCCGTTCCCGCTAATCGACGCCAACGATCCGGACACCGGCGTCAAACTCATCTGGAACGTTATGTTTCGCCCGATGTGGACCGACGACTTCGATTCGCGTTACTTCGGTTGCGTCGAGGTCTACGAAAAGCTCGGCAATCCCTACAAAGAGATTGACTACCAGATGATCGGGCACTACGGCGCCTACAACACGGTGGGACGCACCGAAGTCGATCCGCTACCGACTGACCCGGAATACAAAGAATCCAACATCATGTTCCGCGCCCGCGCGTTCCCGTGGCTGTCCCCGCAGGCGATGCGCGGCACCGGCGCGCTGCGCTATCGCTACGGCGATCCGAGCCGGTCGGACGACGCCTACACTTATGATCCCGCTACTCGAAGGCTGCGCCGTCTCAACGAGGCGATCATGGGCGACGCGGCCGGAACGCTGCAGTTCAGCTTCGACGATGCGGAAGGCTACAACCCCAAGGTCGAGAACTACACTTACAAATTCCTCGGTGAGAAAGAGATGCTGGCCGCGATGCATGTGGCCGTGGTTCCCGGCAATGTCTGCCCCTACGACGGTGGTGGCACGGTGTGCCCGGCGGAGTGGGAGATGCGCCGCGTGTACGTGGTCGAAACGACTCCCAACCGCAAGAAAATCCAGGAAGAGCTTTATTCCAAGCACCTGGTCTATATCGATAGCGAAGCCGACGTCGTGGTTTACCACGACATGTACGATCGGCGTGGCGAACTGATGGTCAACTTCTGCAACTGGCTAACCTACCGCGACCGTCCAGTGCCCGATGCGAAAGTCGCCATCTATCCGTTCAAGCGCGTCTTCCAGGTCAATGGCACCAGCACCAACGTGCAGAATGGAATGTCGAGCTTCTGCGATTTGCCCACCCCGGGCGCGCCGGAACGCGAATGCTGGTACATCAATATGGGAGCGGTGACGCCGGCGGATTTCACCACCGCCGCGGTAGTCAAATCGGCGATGGGATTCTAGCAACCATCAATTCACGATTCGCGACGAGGGCGCGCATCTCAGTCAAGATGCGCGCCTTCTTTTTTCTGTGGAAAGTCGCGCGAATTTTCGGTGCTAAGATTTTCTCGACGCGGTAAATTCCAGTCCTCGCGGCGCCGGCGATGCGTCGCCCAAAATCAATGCAAGTTCGCATGGTCGTTGTTGGCGCGGTCCGCGGGATCGAGGAACTCACCTACCTGGTTCCCGCGGAGCTGGAGGGGCGCGTGCGTCCCGGCCATCGCATACTGGCGCCGCTGCGTTCGCGCAAAGTGACCGGCGTGGTGCTGGAAACCGCGCCCAGCTTTCCCGGCACCAACGGCAATCTCAAACCCATCCTCGAAGTGCTCGAGCCGCGCCCGCTTTTCGATCGCCCCCATCTCCAGATGATGGAGTTCCTCTCGACCTACTACATGGTACCGCTGGCGGAAGTTTATCGCAGTGTTATTCCCGCCGTGGCGCGCGTCGAATCGCGCCTCATGTACAGGCTTGCGCGGCAGCCTGATGTTCTACGACAAGCGGCCTATACCGAAATCGAACGGAAGATCGTCGAAACGCTCGCGAAGCATCCGATCAATTCCCGCCAGCTTGCGCGGTTAGGCAACCAGCGTGCAGTCGCATCGGCGCTGGCTTCTCTAATGGCGGAAGGGATCGTCGAATCGGCTGATTCAACGCGCGGACGCCATCGCGATACGAGCGATCCGATCGTTTATCTTGCGAGCCATTCGGAGGCGGCGGCGCTGCGCGGGAAGAAACAGCGTGAAGTCGCGGGCGCAATTGCGGCGGCCGGCGGAAGCCTCGCGTCCTCGGAGCTGGAAAACCGCGTGCCCGGCGCAAAACTGGCGCTGAAGATCCTCGAACGCCGCGGCATCGTGCGAGTGGAGCTTCCTGCTCCCGCGCTGAATGTTCCGCCGCTCAACAATGGCGTAATCCCGGGATTGTTGCCGGCATATGAACTCACTAACGAGCAACGCGCCGCAATCGAAGCCGTTGCGCATGCGATTGAGGAAAAGCGCTACGAGAGTTTTCTGCTTCACGGCGTGACCGGCAGTGGCAAGACCGAGGTCTATCTGCAGCTCGCTGCGCGCACCCTCGCCGCTGGACGCAATGTCATCGTGATGGTTCCGGAAATCGCGCTGGCCGACGAAGTCGTGCGGTCGTTCCGCGCGCGCTTCGGCGCCTTGGTCGGCATTGCGCATAGCGCGCAGAACGTCACCGAGCGATGGGCGAGCTGGACCGCGGCGCTCTCGGGCGAGGCGCGGATCATGATCGGTCCGCGCTCGCTGATTTTCGCGCCGCTGCATGACGCCGGCCTCATCGTCGTCGATGAGGAGCACGATCCCGCGTACAAAAACGAGGAAGGTATTCGCTACCACGCGCGCGACCTGGCGGTAGTGCTCGCGCGCTTCACTCGATGCCCGGTGGTGCTCGGCTCCGCGACGCCCTCAGCGGAATCATTCGCCAATACGCGGCGCCAGCGCTATCACCTGTTGCGGCTTCCGACTCGCGTCAACGATCGCGCGATGGCCAGTGTCGAGGTGATCGATCTGCGGATGGGCCTGGCGCAGGCGCGCGCGGCCAAGCCGGCCGAGAAGAAAGCGGACGCGGTTCCACTGTCGGCCGAACTGATTGCCGCGCTGCGCGAGAACCTCGCCTCCGGCGGACAGAGCATGGTGTTTCTCAACCGCCGCGGCTACCACAATTTTCTGCAATGCAACGTATGCGGCAACGTGATCGCATGTCCCAACTGCAGCGTCAGCATGACCTTTCATCTGCGCGATCGCACGCTGCGGTGCCACTATTGCGGGAATCGCAAGGCCGCGCCCGAGCAATGTCCCGAATGCAACGAGCTCGGCCTCAGCGGGCAAGGCTACGGCACCGAGCGCCTGCAATCCGCGCTCGCCGAGCTGATGCCGACCGCGCGAATCGAGCGCATGGACAGCGACACCAGCGGGAAAAAAGGTGCGCGCGCCGATATCCTCGCGGCGCTGCGTGCGCACGAGATCGACGTGCTGGTGGGCACCCAGATGATCACCAAGGGCTTCGATTTCCCCGGCGTGACGCTCGCGGCGGTAGTTTTCGCGGATGCCTCGCTCAACCTTCCCGACTTTCGCTCGGCGGAACGAACCTTCCAGTTGCTGACCCAGGTGGCCGGACGCGCGGGGCGCGGCGAACGCCCCGGCCGCGTGATCATCCAGACCTATGCGCCGCATCATTATAGTGTCCGCGCCGCGCGCGAGCAGGATTACGCGCGCTTCATCCGCCGCGAGCTGGAACTGCGCCGCGAGCTTTCCTATCCACCGTTCGCGAAACTCGCGATGGTGCGTATCGAGGGCGAGGATCCCGAGGCGGTGTCGCGCGTCGCCTCGGCGGCCGCGCATGCGCTCTCGCGCGCCGCCGACGCTTATCGAAGGACCGCATCGCCCGACATCATTCGCGTGCTCGGGCCCGCGCCCGCCCCGATCGAGCGCATCAAGAAGCGCTATCGATGGCAGGTGATGGTGAAGTCGGAGAATCTCACGGCGCTGCGCACCGCGCTTTCCGCGATGCAGACGACGCTTGCGCGGCGCGCCCGCGAAAGCGATGTTTATCTCAGCATCGATATCGACCCCGTCCGCATGCTCTGAGAAAATCAGCTCGTGAGTGACCATAAGAAAAACCCGATGGACGATACTGTCCAGTTGCCCCAGCCGAGTCGCGTCCTCGATCTAAAAATGGATGACGGCGCGATCCTTCGTATCCGGCGCCACGGAAATCCCGCCGGCCCGCGCCTGTTCCTCAGCCACGGCAATGGCCTCGCCATCGATGCGTACCTCGCGTTCTGGAATTTGCTGCGCGATCGCTACGACCTGATTCTTTACGATGTGCGCAATCATGGTGAGAATCCGCTGCACGGTGGCGGGGGGCACGACATGGCGCATTTTGTGGTCGACCTCGAAGCGACGCTGGGTGAGATCCAGCGCGAGTTCGGTCCCAAGCCCATCGCCGGAGTTTTCCATTCGCTGTCGGGCCTGATTGCGATTCGCCACGCGCTGGAGCATCAGGATCGATGGCGCGCGCTGGTGCTGTTCGATCCGCCGATTTACCCGCGCGACGGCCATCCGCTGCGCGACGCTCAACAAGGCGACAAAGATCAACTGGCGGTGCGCGCGCGCAAACGCACCGAGCGCTACCCGAGCCCGCATGCTTTCGCGAAGCAGTTGGCGTCGCGCCCGGTCTTCTCGCGATGGCGCCCCGAGGCCTATGCGTTGATGGCGCGCGCGACGCTGCGTGAGGAGCCGTCGAGTGGCGAGTGGATCCTCGCATGCCCACGCGAGCTTGAGGCGCGAGTGTTCGACGAGAATCGCGATCCAACACTATGGGTCAAGCTCGGCCAGGTAAAAGCTCCGGTCAAGCTCATCGGCGCCGATCCGAATATCGAAGGCGCGAGCGTGCCGGGCCTGTTGAGCAAGGCGGTCGCCGAGGAAACCGCGGTCGAGTACGAGGCGGTTCCCGACACCACGCATTTTTTGCAAATCGAGCAGCCCGAGGCCTGCGTGCACGCGATGGAGACTTTCCTCGCCCGGCACGGCATGAGCGCTTAAAGTGCCGCGGCGCCGCTTCTTCGAATTTTCCTCCTTTGATAGAATGTTGGTTCGCTCGAAGACCAAATGGCACTGCTCAGAATTCTGAAATATCCCGAGGCGTCGCTGAAAGAGCCCGCGAAGGAAGTCGAGAACATCGACGGCAAGCTCGCGGGCTTCATCGACAGCATGACGCAAACGATGTACGCGGCGCCGGGCGTGGGCCTCGCGGCGCCGCAGGTCGGCTCCTCGCAGCGGGTCATCGTACTCGACACCGATCACGACAATCCCGGCAAGAGCCTGCTCAAGCTGATCAATCCCGAAATCGTCGAGGCTGAAGGGTCGATCATCTGGGAAGAGGGATGTCTTTCGATTGTCGATTTCACGGCCGACGTGAAGCGCGCGGCCAAAGTGCTGGTGCGTGCGTGGACGCCCGATCAGAAGCAAATCGAAATCGAGGCCGATGATTTGCTGGCGGTGGCGTTGCAGCACGAGATCGATCATCTTGAGGGCAAGCTGTTCATCGATCGCATCAGCCGCCTCAAGCGCGAGATCTACAAACGCAAAGTCAAGAAAATGATCAAAGACGGGACCTACGAAAAGGCGAGGCCGCCCTCGGTCCAGATCTGAACGATTCACCGCCGCTGAAAATTGTTTTCATGGGCACGCCCGAGCTGGCGGCTCACATCCTTGAGCGATTGGTCGCGACTTCGGGAGGAGGTCACAGCGTCGTTGGCGTGGTGACGCGGCCCGATCAGCCACGCGGGCGCGGTCAGAAGGCGCAACCGTCGGAGGTCGCGGCGGTCGCCGCGCATCACGGGATCGTGACGCTGAAGCCGGCCAAAATCCGCACCGCGGAATTTCTCGCCGAGCTGAAAGCATTCGCGCCTGATCTGTTGGTGGTCGCCGCGTATGGGCGCATCTTGCCCAATGATGTTCTTGCCGCGCCGCGCATCATGCCGCTCAACGTGCATGCGTCGCTGCTGCCGCGTCATCGCGGCGCCGCGCCGATTGAGGGCGCGATCCTCGCCGGGGATCGCGAGACCGGTGTCACCATCATGCGGGTGATCGAGCAAATGGATGCGGGTGCGATGCTGGACACGCGCGCGATTGCGATCGCCGAGGACGAAACTACCGGCTCGCTCAAGAAAAAGCTGGCCGAGCTCGGCGCCGAGGCGCTGCTGGAGGCGCTGGAAAAACTCCGTCGCGGCGAACTTAGCGAAACGCCGCAGGATGAGGCCCTCGCAACCTACACCAAAATCATCACCAAGGCGGATGCGACGATCGATTGGCGTTTACCGGCCGCGCAGATCGAGCGGATGACGCGGGCATACGATCCGTGGCCGGTCGCGCGGACCACATTCGATCAAGTTGACCTGATGATCTATCGCGCGCGGGTGGTGGCATCAGAGGACGACGCCGAAGCGGGCACCGTGGTTAGCGTTGGCGCGAATCCGATCGTGCGATGCGGCGGCGACGCGCTCGAACTTCTCGAGGTGCAGGCGCCGGGTCGCAAGCGGATGCGCGCGGGCGACTGGGCGCGCGGCCGACGCCTCGCCCCTGGCCACCAACTGGGCGCGTGATTTGGCGATCGCGAAAAACCAATCGGCGGGGATAGCGGCGCGCACGGCGGCGCTGGAAATTCTCTTTCGCGTCGATCACAAGGGCGCCTTCGCCGATGCGCTCCTCGTTGCCCGCCTCCCGGAATTTGAGCTCAACGATCGCCGCCTCATCACGCTGATGGTCCTCGGCACGGTGGCGTGGCGCGCCCAACTGGATTTCGAAATCGAGCGTCTCGCGTCGCGCCCGCTGGCGAAAATCGATGCCGCAGTGCTCGAGATTCTCCGCCTCGCGCTCTTTCAGTTGCGCCATCTCGATCGCGTCCCGAAGCATGCCGCCGTCGACACCGCCGTGACCATCGCAAATTCGGAGCGGCGCACCCGCGACGCCTCGGGTTTCATCAATGCGGTATTGCGCAAAGCCGCGCGCCAGAATGCGCCGGTCTTCAGGATTGCCAATGACGAGGTGGGCTCTCTCGCGCTGAAGTACTCCCATCCGCGCTGGATGGCCGAGCGCTTCGTCGCCACCTACGGTCAAGTCAATGCCGAAGCACTGATGGCCGCCGACAACGAGGCCGCGCCGACCGCCATTCGGCTCAACCTCGCGCGCGCGGCTCGCGAGGAGATTCTCAGACGCATCAAAAACGACGGCCTCGAAGTTATCGCTGAGGGCAGCTTTCCGGAGACGGTCATCCTCAAAGGATCGCCCCACCTGGAATCGGAAAGCTTTCGCGAGGGTTTGTTTCAGGTGCAATCGGAGGCGTCGCAGATCATCGCGAGGATGTTGGCGCCGGCCCCAGGAGCCACTGTTGTCGATTGCTCGGCCGCGCCCGGTGGCAAGGCGACGCACCTCGCGGAAATAGTCGGCGACCATGACCGTGTCATCGCGCTCGATCGCAACCTCGCGGGACTGCGCGCCGCGCGAAGCGTCGCGGAACGTCTCGGCCATACGAATCTTTTTTACGCACGGGCTGATGTGGCCAAAGCGATCCCGTTGCAGCCCGCGAGCTTCGACTACGTGCTGCTCGATGCGCCCTGCACGGGGACCGGCACGCTCCGGCAGCATCCGGAGATTCGCTGGCGGCTGAAGCCGACCGACCCCGCGCGAATGGCGACGCTGCAACTCGCGATGCTGCGCAACGCCGCCGCACTGCTGCGTCCGGATGGCGCGATTGTCTACTCGGTGTGCAGCCTGATGCCCGAGGAAGGGCCCGGCGTCGTCGCGCAATTCATGGCGAAGGATCCACGCTACGAAATCGACCCGCATCCCCCAGTGCATGAACAGATCGCGGATCTTCTCTGCGAGGATGGCACGCTGCTGACGCGGCCCGATGGTTCGGGACTCGACGGATTTTTCGCCGCCCGCATTGTCCGCCGCTGAATCTTTGCGAGCGCGTGGACGAGGCGCTATCGTGCGAGGATGCAGCAGCCCGACCAAATCGCACCATCGTTACTCTCTGCTGACTTCGCGCGCCTGGGCGAGGAGATTGCCGCGGTCGAGCGCGCCGGCATCGACCTGCTCCATTTCGATGTGATGGATGGCCACTTCGTGCCGAACATTTCGATGGGTGTGCCGATTCTGCAGTCGATTCGCAAGATCACCAAGCTGCCGCTCGATGCGCATCTGATGATCAGCGAGCCGGAAAAATATGTCGAGGTGTTCATCAAGTCGGGCGCCAATTCGGTCTCGGTGCATTGCGAGGTTTGTCCCGACATTCCCAAAATCGCGCGACGAATCAGGGACCTTGGCGCACGTGCTTCGATCGGCATCAATCCCGAAACTTCCATCGACCGCGTGATTGCGGCCGCCGCGCACCTCGACATGATTCTCATCATGAGTGTGCATCCGGGATTTGGCGGCCAGGAGTTCATTCCAGCCTCGCTACAAAAGCTGCGCGAAGTCCGCCGCGAGCTCAAACAGCGCGGCCTGTCCCTCGATGTCGAGATCGATGGCGGCGTGAAGGCCGACAATATCGCCGACGTGAAAGCGGCGGGCGCCAACGTATTCGTTTCGGGTTCGGGTATTTTCGGCGCGAAGG
>Ga0210398_10006114_pt1 | contig 11126 bp, 11 predicted proteins | sample IncBWC4OmetaG_FD_161047 | JGI IMG/M metagenome (GOLD analysis project Ga0210398, IMG submission 161047) | Forest soil microbial communities from Barre Woods Harvard Forest LTER site, Petersham, Massachusetts, United States - Inc-BW-C-4-O | ecosystem: Environmental > Terrestrial > Soil >... | reverse complement strand
CAACAATTTTGTAGATGAATATATGGCCGGCCGTACACCTAACCCATGTGTGCTGTGCAACACCTATATTAAGTGGGAAGCCCTGCTTAAGCGTGCCGATATGTTGGAATGTGAGTTTATTGCCACAGGGCATTATGCTTCAGTTAGGCCGGAAAATGGCAGGTATGTAATCTCGAGGGGAATAGATAACAATAAGGACCAATCGTATGTGCTTTGGGGGCTTACACAAGATAGCCTGAAAAGGACCATGTTCCCGTTAGGTAACTTTCATAAACCGGAAATACGTGCATTGGCTGAAGAAAGAGGATATACAGAGTTAGCGAATAAAAGCGAGAGCTACGAAATATGCTTTATACCCGATAATGACTACCGTTCCTTCCTGAAAAGGAGAGTGGACGGATTGGGAGAAAAAGTAAACGATGGTGATTTTGTATTGGCCGATGGAACTGTTATTGGCAAACACAGAGGGTATCCTTTCTATACTATCGGGCAACGCAAAGGGCTTGAAATAGCCTTGGGGCATCCTATGTTTGTTACTGAAGTTATACCCGAAACCAATACTGTTGTATTAGGTACAGAAGATGAACTTCAAAAGCAAAGTATGACAGTTGGCAGGTACAATCTTGTGAAATACGACAAGCTGCCTACAGATATGGTGGCTCATACCAAAATACGCTATAAAGACCCGGGCGCTCCTGCTACTATTAATGTAAATAACGGGAAGATTAAAGCTGTTTTTCACCGTAAGGTAAAAGCTATTACCCCAGGCCAGTCTGCTGTATTCTATGAAGGAGAAGATTTGCTTGGCGGCGGGTTTATTGAACTGAATGCAAGATGAGGAAACCACTTCCATATATCTGCTCGGTTTGTATTGCGGCATTATTATTTTCAGCCTGCAAAAAAGATAAACCGACCGGGATTTATATGGGATACGATTATTTCCCGACTAATATTGGCCATTGGGTTATTTATAATGTAGATTCTGTTTACCTATACCCTTTTAAACTCCCCTATCAGATCGACACTGACGTATACCAGGTAAAAGAGGTAATAGATTCACTTTATACCAATAACCTGGGGCAAAGGACAGCGGTTATTGACAAGTTTAAACGGCTACCTGATTCTGTAAATTGGGTTTATCAGAAAACATATACGGCTAACCTTTCTCCTACAGAAGCATTAAGAAAAGAGGACAATGTGACCTATGTAAAACTGATATTCCCGGTTACAGCTACATCAACCTGGAACGGGGGCGCTTTTAATAGCGGGGAATACAACAGTGGTCTCGACTGGGATGAATCAAATTTTCAATACACTACTGTAAATACACCTGCAACAATAAACAGTATCGCATTCGATTCTACTTTAACAGTGCTTCAATGCGACAACCAGAATTTTACCCAATACCAATATGTTGTTGAGCAATATGCTACTGGGGTAGGACTTATATATAAGCAGATAATAAATATGGTTTCTACCCGTATTGTACTACCGCCAAACCCGCCGCCTGTATTACCTGACTCATTATGGACATCTGCAGATTATATTTATCTTACCCCGCAAAGCATAATATTGCAGGGCAGTTTACTTAATTATACCGAAACCTACGTTTCATCAGGCAATTAAAAACTATGACTAAACTAAGCGTAAACATTAATAAAATAGCCCTGCTGCGTAATTCGCGCGGGGGAAATTTACCCGATGTTAAAAAGGCTGCACTCGATTGTATCCGTTTCGGTGCAGAAGGTATAACGGTGCACCCAAGGCCCGATGAGCGCCATATAAAGTATAAAGATGCTATTGAATTAAAACCCATACTCTCGGTTGAGTTTAATATTGAAGGCTATCCCTCCGAGGAATTTTTAAGTTTGGTGGAAGATGTGAAACCCGCGCAGGTAACATTGGTACCCGATGCGCCCGATGCACTTACATCGAACGCTGGCTGGGATACTGAAAATAATATGGCGTTTTTGAAGGCTATAATCGTCCGCTTGAAAAAACAGGGGATTCGCACATCGTTATTTATTGATACCGATTTGAATGAGATTGAAGGTGCGGCGGCGACGGGAACCGACAGGATTGAACTATATACCGAAGCCTATGCCAAAAATTATAAAGTGAACCCCGAGGAAGCTATTGCGCCATATGCCAAAGCGGCCCACAGGGCGCATAAATATGGGCTGGGTATTAATGCAGGGCACGATTTAAACCTTGATAACCTGGCGTATTTCCATAAAAACATTCCTCATTTAGAAGAAGTATCTATCGGCCATGCGCTGATATCTGATGCGCTTTATTTGGGACTTGAAAATACCATACAACTCTACCTGAGGCAGTTAAAGTAAGCGTATGAAACTGGCATTCCGTAAACTGGGCAACGGCAAACCTCTTTTTATTCTCCACGGACTTTTTGGCTCGGCCGATAACTGGCAAACCTTGGGCAAATATTTTGCCGAATACTTTACTGTTTACTTTATTGACCAGCGTAACCATGGACAATCTCCCCACAGTGGTGAATGGAGCTATGAAGTTATGAGTGAAGATATACGGGAACTTGCAGGAGATGAAGGATTAGATAAAATTATGCTACTTGGCCATTCTATGGGCGGGAAAACGGCAATGCACTTTGCAGTTCGCTATCCCGAGAAAGTCGAAAAACTTGTGGTAGTTGATATTGGCCCAAAGAAATACCCTATTACCAACCAGTTTGTACTTGATGCCATTGACAGGTTCGACCCGCAAAAAGTGAAATCGCGCAAAGAGGCTGATGAAGCAATGTCTCATTTTATACCGGAAATGGGTGTAAGGCAATTCCTGTTAAAGAATCTATATTGGGACGAGAACCAGAAGTTGCAGTGGAAATTCAATTACGATGTGATAAAGGAAAACATAAGCCGCGTTAGCGATGCTACTCCCATGCCGGAAAAGCCGCTAGATATACCGGTTTTGTTTGTGAAAGGGGAAAAATCGGATTATATTTTTCCATCGGATATTAAATTAATGACGGCCATGTTCCCTATGGCAAAGATGGTGGTTATTCCCGGTGCGGGCCACTGGGTGCATGCCGATAAACCACAGGAGTTTTTTAAGGTGGTTACGGAGTTTTTGTTAAGTAAAGAAAATGTGGAAAGTGTTTAAAACTTTTCACTCTTTTTACCTTGCAGGCTTCTCTACATCAGTACTTTTGCAACAGTATTAAAAACTATGATAGTTGATATTTTTATACCCTGCTTTATGGACCAGCTTTACCCGGAAACCGGGTTGAACATGGTTAAGGTATTAGAGAAAGTAGGATGCGATGTTAATTATAACCCCGAACAGACCTGCTGCGGTCAACCTGCCTTTAACGCGGGTTTTTGGGAAGATGCTAAAACAGTGGGCGAAAAGTTCATTAAGGAATTTCAACAGGACAGGTATATTGTTTGCCCTTCGGCTTCCTGTGTAGGCATGATAAAGAACTATTATCCTGAAATGTTTCATAATTCAGCTCTGCATAACGAATACAAGCAACTTGCGAAAAACATACATGAGTTTAGCAGTTTCCTGGTAAATATTATGAAAGTTACAGATGTAGGAGCAAAACTGGAAGGTATTGCAACCTACCACGATTCATGCGCTGCACTTAGGGAATGTAATATGAAACAGGAACCCCGCACTCTTCTCAAGAATGTTCGAGGGCTTGAAATATGCGAGATGAAAGATACTGAGAGTTGCTGCGGATTTGGCGGAACATTCTCGGCCAAATTTGAGCCTATAGCGGTGGGCATGGGAGAGGATAAAATAAAGAATGCTATGGATACAGGCGCTCAATACCTAATCTCGACCGATGTTTCCTGCCTTATACATTTAGATGGTTATATTAAAAAGCACAAGACCGATTTGAAACCTTTGCACATTGCCGATGTACTGGCAAGTGGCTGGGAATAATCAGGCTGTTACCGGGAGGTTCACTTCAGGATAATATTTCTTTATATTATTTATCAGGGCCGGTAAATTGCCCTCAACATATTTGCAATTACCGTTTAAATAAACTTTACTGAAATTGCTCAAGTCAATTTTTGCAGCCAACAGTTGCTGATGTATTTCTTCATCAAATAATTTTATTTTGCCTTGATGCATTACCAGCAAAATATCTTCCGGGTTCAATGCGAAGAAAGCGTCCATCCTTTGTAATCCATTTTTATTTCTGGCAATAACTATATCGGCAGGCGCGTTTTCTTTTATCTCTCCACCTGGTATATTCCATATTGCAGCTGGATTTGCAGTAAGCATATTTAACAACTCCTCATCAGTTACCATCTTTTGCTCTCGCGCTAATCGTAAGTGATTGCATAAATTCCAATCAGCCGAAACAGTTGAATCAGTTCCGAATAAAATTGCTGTCGACTCTTTTAATTTCTCAATAGATGCTGTTTTGCCCACCAGAAAATAATTAGAATCAGGGCACCATATAAGCGCTTTGAAGCTCTTTGCTTGCACCTCATTCATCGCAATAGCATGAATGCCTATCAACTCCCTATTTGCCAAATTCCATTTCAATAATGTATCTATTTCCTTTCCCGATGCTTCGTCGGTTCCTTCTCCTATATGTATTACAAAAGGTTCTTTTGCAGCAAAAGGTGAGTTAAGTTTATATCGCCACCTTTTTTCAAGCCGAACGGAATGCAACACATTCTTGCATTGCTTCACCGTTATCAGGTTATTCCCTGTTTGTAATTCCGGCCCGTGGTTTACAACTGTGGTTATGCCATTCAACAAGTTCTTATAAATCCCCCATTGCACCCGCAGTTCTAAAGGTACTTTCAATACCTTATCAATAGTATCTTTATTCCGTTTGTGAATATCATCTCCCCATTCAACATAATTGTTGTAAATCCGGTTGCCCAGTTTTGGGAATAAATTAAAATCGAGGTGGTCGTGTGAGTTAATAAGTCCCGGGAAAGCAATGGCATTATTGAATTGCAGTATAGCAGCAGTTGAAGCCTGGGTTGAGGCATCGTTGACAGATTTAACATTATTGCCTTCAACCAGAATATCAACCTGGCGTTGCGACGTAATGGAATATATGTTCTTCAGCAGCATTTACAGTACTTAATCGTTATAGCTATAAGCTTTTCTAACCAGTTGTAAAACTACGACTATTCGCATATAGGTTTTGATATGAATATGTTTAACTTTGGTTAATAGCAGTTGCTGAATGCTGATTGAGCCGGAATATAAAGAGAAAGTTATTGACGAGGAGCTAAGCCCTTGTTCAAAAGCCATTCTTAAAACGCTGCTGTACTTCGATATATTTCAATATCCCCTTCCTGCGACAGATATTTATAAGTATTTGCCAAGCTCTGTTTCCACAGAAAGCGTTGCAATGCAATTGAATAACCTGGTAATGCAGGGCTACATTAAGCAATACATGCCATTTTATTGTCTCGCCGAATGTGACGCAAAAAAATATTCTGAGCATAGAATGCAGGGAACAAAGAATGCGGAAAAACTTCTGAGGACTGCAATCCGGTTCTCAAAGTTCATCTCCTATTTCCCTTTTGTGCGTGGTATATGCCTGTCAGGTTCACTTTCGAAAGGGTATGCAGATGAGAAGAGCGACATAGATTATTTTATAATTACCAGTCCGGGCCGGCTGTGGCTATGCCGCACTATGCTTATTGCATTTAAAAAGTTTTTCCTTTTCAATTCGCACAAATACTTCTGCGTTAACTATTTTGTAGATACCAATAACCTTGAAATACCCGATAAGAACATTTTCGTCGCTACTGAGCTTTCTTCACTTATACCAACATATAGTGCAGAACATTATTCCAGGTTAATGCAGGTAAATCATTGGTTGAACAGCCACCATCCCAATTTTAAACCGGTTGATGAAAATAAAATATTGCCCGAGAACCGCAGTGCTATTAAGAGGTTCTCAGAATGGCTTTTTAATGGGAAGATAGGAGAATGGATTGATGATAAATGCTTTAAGCTGACATTAAAAGCATGGAAGAAAAAGTTTGAGCACTTTGATTCAGATGAATTTGACTTACGGTTGCGCTCTCGGAAAAATGTATCCAAACATCATCCAAATGGTTTCCAGGAGAAGGTGTTAAAGGAATACGAAAAGCGTATACAGAAGTTTGAAAACAACTATAACATAAGCCTGGCCTGATGCCCAAGATATTGCTGACACATTCTTATTTCCTGCATTTCGACCCTAAACAGTGGAAGCAGCAACAGCCATATCCTCCATTGGGCACTATTTATGCGGCAGCCGTTCTAAGGGAGGCAGGTTACGATGTAGCCTTATTCGATACTATGTTCTCAACATCGGCCGATGAAATAAAACCTGCGCTTGATGAACATAAGCCCGACATAGTTGTTATTTACGATGACGGCTTCAACTACCTGACCAAAATGTGCCTTACCAATATGCGCAAGGCAGCATTCAGAATGTCACAACTGGCAAAGAAAGCAGGTTGCAAGGTTATTATATCAAGCTCCGATTCTACAGACCATTATGAGGAGTACCTAGCAAAAGGGGCTGACTTTATAATAATGGGCGAAGGAGAAATTACGTTGCTGCAATTGGTCAATAACCTGCGTAAGCAGGAAGGCACTATAGAGGCTATTGCAGGACTTGCACTTAAAATAAATGGTGAAGTAATTAAAACAGGCAAACGGGAAGTATTGCGTGACCTGGATAGTTTGCCAATGCCTTCATGGGATTTGATAAACATTGCTCCCTATAAAGATGCATGGTTAAAAAACTGGGGTTATTTTTCAATCAACGTAGCCACCACCCGCGGATGTCCATTTAAATGTAACTGGTGCGCTAAACCCATTTATGGTAATAGGTATAATTCACGTTCGCCGGAAAAGGTAGCAGAAGAAATTGAATACCTTGAAAAACATTTTCAACCAGACCATATCTGGTTTTGCGATGATATATTCGGCCTGAAACCCGGTTGGGTGAACCATTTTGCTGATGTAATGGATGCAAAAGGGCTGAAAATAAAATTCAAAATACAGTGCAGGGCCGATTTATTATTACAGGAAGAATTTGTTTCGGCTTTAGCCCGTGCCGGTTGCGAAAGTGTATGGATGGGCGCTGAATCAGGCTCCCAGAAAATACTGGATGCGATGGATAAAGGCACTAAAGTTGAACAGATTTATGAAGCAACCCGATTATTAAAAAAGCACAATATAAAACCTGCCTTCTTCTTACAGTTTGGTTACCCTGGTGAGGATTTAGATGACATAAGTAAAACCATTAAAATGGTGCTCGACCTGGTGCCAGCCGATATCGGAGTGTCCGTTTCATATCCATTGCCGGGAACAAAGTTCTATGAAAATGTAAAAGAGGAGTTAAAAGAAAAAGCAAACTGGACCGACTCTGATGAACTGGTGTTGATGTTCAGGAATACATATCCTGCTGCTTTCTACAAAGAGTTGCACCGATTTATTCATAAGGTATACAGGAACAAGCAAGCTAGTGAAAGTCTTAAGCATATTATAGCAGAGCCATTTTCTACCAACACGGCTGAATTAAAAAAGGCATTGTCAATGTTGTATTACAAACCGGCATCGGTAGTATATAAAATGAGAATGAAAAAGCACGAGAAGCAGAATGCTTGACGAAGCGGAAATACAGGAAACGAATGTGAGTGCTGCTTTCTCGGCACAGTCTGCCATATTTGATGAAATAGACGAAAAGAACCTTATTATACAATGGATGCGGGCAAAAGTGCGCGAACATGTTTTGGCCTACTGGAAAGCGGGAGAAAGTATTTTAGAGCTTAACGCAGGCACAGGGTTAGATGCAATTTATTTTGCACAAAAGGGAATAAATGTTCATGCCACCGATAATGCGTCCGGCATGCTGAGTGAGTTGAGTAATAAAGTGGCTACTCTTGGATTGGCAAATAAAATAACTGTTCAACAATGCTCGTTTTCGGAGTTAAGCAACCTAAATAAAACAGGGTTCAATCATATATTCTCAAACTTTGGAGGGCTGAATTGCACTGATAAATTGAATGAAGTTATAGAATCGTTCTATAATCTTCTTAAGCCCGGTGGAACTGTAACATTGGTCCTTATGCCGCCTGTTTGTCCATGGGAACTAATGTTGGCATTGAAAGGAAACTTTAAAGTGGCCTTCCGCAGATTGAAAAAAGGTGGAGCACCTTCACACCTGGAGGGAAAATACTTTATGACACATTATTACTCTTCGGCAAGAGTGAAGAAAATGTTTGGCAGAAATTATAATGTGGAATCAATTAAAGGATTGGGTATAGCTATTCCTCCACCCTATTTAGAAGATTTCCCTGTTAAGCATCCGCGAATATATAAGTCGCTGGTATCTGTTGAGAATAGTATCTCAGGCCTACCCGTTTTCCGTTCATGCGCCGACCACTTTATAATAACCATGCGAAAGAAAGCGTAGCAGGGTATGGATAGGAAAAAGGCTGTTGTTTTAATTACTCCCGGTTTCACAGCAAGCGAAGACGATACAACCTGGCTTCCGTTTTTACAGCAATTTGTTTCTGCATTTACATCCTTACGCCCCGGTATTGAATTGCGGATTATTACCCTACACTACCCGCTTAAACAAATGCATTATAAGTGGAAAGGAGTGAATGTCTATAGCACGGGAGGCAGAGGAAAGCTTTATTCCCGGCCACAAACATTTGCAAGGGTATGGAAAGAATTGAACAGCATACAAAGGGTTTTTGATATTGCAGTTATGCAAAGTTTCTGGCTTACTGACACTACCCTTATTGCACAACGCTATTGCAAAAAGCATAATATACAGCATGTAGCCTATGCTATAGGTCAGGATGTTTTGAAAACAAATAAATACTTGAAATTGCTGAACCTTTCTACCATACAGGTAGTGGCTATGTCGCAAAGTATCGTGAATAAATGCTTTGAAACGACAGGCCATAAAATCAGTAAGATTATACCCATGGGTATTGTGGATGAAGAAGTAGCGATGCCCAATGAACCACGAACAATAGATGTTATTGGGATTGGTTCACTTATACCATTAAAGAACTACTTGCTATTCGCAGAAATAATTGCTGAACTGAAAAAAGATTTTCCCGAACTGAAGGCTATGATTATAGGAACAGGAGAACAGGAGCACTTAATAAAGGAGAAAATAAAATCGGAAGGATTGGAGAATACATTAGAGATGATTGGCACAATTCCGCACAAAGAAGTACTTGCATATATGAATAGGAGCAAAATATTGCTTCACACTTCTTCTTATGAGGGCCAATCGACAGTTATTATGGAGGCGCTTGCCATGGGTTTGCATATAGTTTGTTTTGATGTGGGCAGGGTCGATAATGAAAAAATAAGGGCATGTAAAGGCAAAGATGAAATGCTAAAGCAGTTAAAGGCGTTATTATTAAAACAACTTGATTATAAAAAGGTAATCCCCTGTACATCATTTGATACTGCTAATGCCTTTATAAGGCTTTATGGCATATAGCATTTTATACCTGTTGTAACTCAGGATATTAACAACGCAACAAATAATGTTAGTAACAAAGTGCAACAAAAATTATTGCTTGCCGTACATACAACCCTGAACCCCTAAACAACCTCATATGTTTATACAGGAAATTCCCACTATAATAGAAAAGGAAAATATCTCAACTCTACATTTCCCTTTAAAGGAAGTTCTTAAATCGGCATTGGAAATTGGCCAAAGAGTGGCCGACCTTCACCGCGGCTTGCTACTGGGCAACATACATAAAGGAAAGGTGAAAATAATTTTTGAAGATGACGAAAGCGTTAAGCAGGTTGAGACAACCATTTGGGCGCTGACTGATACCCGGGTAATTCTTAAACAGGGCCTTGGAATACCGCTTTCACGCATACACAGGGTTATTACCTAGTGTGCGGCATACAGCGTACGAATACATAAACAAGTGCTATTATAAGGCTTGCTATGCCTATAAAAAATATCTGTCTTCCGGCAGTACGGGTTGATTGGTTGTATACATAAATGCTTTCACCGTTAGGCAGAGTCTTCTTCTGCGACATCATATACCAGCCCATAAGTATACCCAGGAAGCCACCGCAGAAAGCAGAAATGTATCCTACTGCTATCCAGAAACTGCTGCCTGTCTCAGGCGTACTTAACAACTCCATGCGTTTTGCCCACATATCATCAAGCATCGCCTGGTTTATTACTTTTCCATGCTGCCTTAGTAATTGCTGGGCTATTAAATAATCTTCTTTGGTCCACTCATCAGGCTTTTCAAGCACTTCCATCAGTTCATCTTCGGTAAGCGAATGCATGTAATGGTCAGCAGGCAAGCTAGTTACAGCCTTTGCTGCTTCCTGTTCAAGAATAGTATCAACCACCTCAAACTGGTTTGGCAATAGTCTTACTTCAATCTTGTTCGGGTTATTGGTCGAGGCAAAAGTTGAGCCTATGTTACTATTGTAATTGGTGGTCTGGTATTCGATACCCTTTTGCTGTAGCAGTTCCAGTATTGGTTCTGCTTCTTCAATTGAGAAGAATGTTTTGTATACCAGGTATTCCTTTTCCTCTTCCATTGTTATATTATTTCAGGATAGATGGGACCGAAAGCTATACTCTTATTCCTATTACCAATATATCGTCTAATTGCTCCTCTTTGCCACGCCATTTCTCAATAAAAATACTCAATTCCTTTTTTTGCTCCGCCATGCTTTTGTTAGCTAATGCGCATATAAATTCTCTGAATCTTTTTGTAGAAAGTTTTTTCCCATCTGTCCCACCAAACTGGTCAGCATAGCCATCTGAGAACATATATATCGTATCTCCTTTGTTCAGTTCTATGGTGTGCGATTCAAATGTGGTATCTCCCTCCGTAAATCCACCTATTGATTTTTTATCCGGTTTTATTTCCTGTATTTCACTTGCCCCATTGCGTATAATCCATAATGGCCTGTTCGCCCCTGAATACTCTATTTTCATGCCATCTAAAAGGCACAAGGCTATGTCCATACCATCCCTGGTAGACCCCTCATTGTTTGTTTGCTTCAAGGAAGTTCGTATACCATTATTCAATTCTTTAAGTATCTGTCCGCTGCTATTATTTTCTGCCACCGCCTCTCTTAGTTTTTCACTGCCAATC
>Ga0210398_10006113_pt1 | contig 11126 bp, 9 predicted proteins | sample IncBWC4OmetaG_FD_161047 | JGI IMG/M metagenome (GOLD analysis project Ga0210398, IMG submission 161047) | Forest soil microbial communities from Barre Woods Harvard Forest LTER site, Petersham, Massachusetts, United States - Inc-BW-C-4-O | ecosystem: Environmental > Terrestrial > Soil >... | reverse complement strand
GCGTGAAGTAATGGAGGAACAGGGCCAGATTCAGACAGTAAAAAAACAGGCAATGAAGGTCGCAGACAAAGTTCTGAGCAATTCGGCGCTTTACCAGATCGCGACCGCCACTGTGTCGACAGCTCTGGATGCACTTCCTCATTTCGCCATCTACAACAAGCTGAATGCATGGGGCAAACACCGAGACGTTCCCGAGGCTGCCGCGGAGACATTTCATGAGTGGTACAAAAATCATCGGCTCAAAGGAAATGAGGTGCTCGAGATATGAGTAGCGATCAGATAAGGAGTGACATCATTGACGCAGTTCAGAAAAATCAGCCTGGGTCCCATCCGATGCCGCAGATTCCTCACTTTGGAATCGACGAGACCAATGACCTGGTTGAATTGTTCACCCAGGGTGTGGTGAAGATGGCCGGGACGGTCATTCCGGACGCAATACCAGACTTGGACGATTTTGTTCGCACCAAGTTTCCGAGCGCCACGGTAATCTGTTCGGCTGTTCGAGAATGTAAAGGGACAATTCGGCCCGCGGAGCTGAGCCATTGGTCGGAAGCGAGCAAGATCGACGTAAGTATTGTGCGGTCCCCCTTGGGTGTAGCGGAGACGGGTTCAGTTCTTCTCTCTGATGTGGAACTCACCGTCAATACCATTGCATTCCTGTCTCACGATCTTGTCGTTCTACTCGACGCTAAAGAAATTGTGCGGAACATCCACGATGCTTATCAGCATCCTCATTTCAAAGCAAGGCCATACAGCCTCTTGATGACTGGACCCTCGGGTTCAGGTGATATCGGCGGTATCGTCGTGCATCCGGCGCAAGGTGTGAGAACCTTGACAGTGATTCTTACGGGAGATCCTGGGGCGGAATAACTGTATGCCTCGATGTCCTATCGAGGCATAGTCGTGCCGACTCACCTGAAACCTCCTGTCGCCCATATCAGACCTAAGACCGTGTGAGCGCTTCGGTAGAGTTGTCTCCTCCCGGCTGGTAACTAATGGCTCGAAAAGGAGGCATCTCTCGCGTCCGCCATGAGCTACTGGGCTTTTACGCAGGAATGTTGGGGACAAGGACGAGCTTTTTGTTCACGAACTCCTCGAGCCCCAAATTGGAGAGTTCTTTCCCGTATCCGGATCTTTTGACTCCGCCGAACGGAAGATCAGGCCAACTCACATCCGGATAATTGATGAAGACCATTCCTGTCTCGACACGGCTGGCGACACGCTTGGCTCTCTCAACATCGGTGGAGTAAACCGAGCCCCCAAGTCCAAACGGCGAATCGTTTGCAATCGCGATGGCTTCAGCTTCGTCTTTGGCAGGAAGGATAAGCGCAACGGGACCAAAAAATTCTTGCTTGTACGCTGGATTGTCAGGTGTGAGGCCAGTGAGGACGGTAGGCTCCAGGAACGCTCCCACTGTTCCGGCACGATTTCCGCCTAGCAGAACTTTCGCGCCATGGCTTGTTGCATCATTGATCTGTCGAAGAATCAGCTGCAATGCGTCATCGGACGATAGTGGGCCTAGCGTCACGCTTTCGTCGAGAGGATCTCCGAGCTTCAACTCCTTCGCGGCAGCGATGAAGCGCGGCAGAAATTTGTTGAGTATCGATTCGACTACGATGAACCGCTTTGCGCCTATGCAGGTTTGTCCGTTGTTACCGAATCGACCGAGGATGGCCATAGCAACGGTGTGATCGAGGTCGGCATCATCGAGAACGATAAATGCGTCACTACCACCCAATTCCATTGTCGACTTCTTGAGATTCTTGCCCGCCCTGGACGCCAAAGACACTCCTGCGCGCTCTGAGCCCGTGAGTGCTATCGCTTTGACTCGAGGATCATCAATCAGCGCGCCGGCTTGATCGTTGCTGAGGAAGAGATTGGTGTAGACACCAACCGGAACGCCGGCGTCCCTCAGAACCCTTTCAAACGCAACTGCGCACTGGGGCACGCCCGGCGCGTGCTTCAACAGCATCACGTTACCCGACATCAGGTGCGGTCCGACGAATCGAGCCAACTGGTAATAAGGGTAGTTCCAGGGCTGAATGCTCAGCAGAACGCCGAACGGAGAAAACTCAAGATGAGCGTCTCCCATCGCAGACTTGATGGCCTTCGGTGCGAGGAATTCCGCCGCGTGGTCTGCGAAATACTGCAGGATCGCGGCGCTCAATTCGACTTCACCGCGACTTTCCACAATGCGCTTACCCATCTCAAGGGTGGCGAGCTTCGACAGCTCGCTCTTCCGCTCGAGCAGAATCTGAGCGGCGCGGGAAATAATCGTCGCCCGCTCTTCGATTGGGCGAGTTGACCAAGACACAAAAGCCTTATCCGCGGTGGCCAAGGCGTCCATCATTTCTTGATCGGTGTGCTCCGTAAATGTCTTAAGGACTTCTCCAGTAGCTGGATTTACGCTGCGGTATGGCACGGGGGAGCTCCTTTGCAGTTCGCGTGATAGTCGACCACCACACCGCATCCGGCGGCATGCGTTGTCAAAAACGTCGCGTTGCCCGAATGAAACATTCCGGCAGGTGAACAGCGTGATCGTAGCTATCCATCAGAGCTCGGTAAATTACATATTCCTTGTAGGTGGGAGCCACGCAACGATCGCACGTGTTTCTCCTATCGGGGTTGATCAGACGTTGTTTGCCAAGGGCAGCTTGAGAGTGAACCGTGCGCCGAAGTCAAGATTGTTTTCTGCCCATAGTTGACCCTCGTGAGCTTCAACAATCGAGCGGGAAACTGCCAATCCGATCCCCATGCCCTCTTTCTTCGTTGAAAAGAATGGTTCGAAGATCCTCTCGGGATCGTCCACGCCCGGACCATTGTCAATCACTTGAATTGCCATTTCTCGTTGATCGGCTGTGGCACGAATTATCAAACGCGGGTTACGAGGGCTGCCTTCCATGGCCTCCATTGCATTCGTAATCAAGTTAATCAAGACCTCCTGCACTTGTATCGGGTCCACTGAGATCTTTGGAAGCTCTTTTGCGATTTCAGATTCGACCGTGACACGACGTTTGGTCGGGTCTTCCTGTACCAGGCGAACAGCCTCGTTCAGGATCTCGAATAGGCCAGCTTCTTTCTTCTCGAAGGTGTCGCGCCTGAAGAGGGCCCTGATATGTTGCATCGTCTCGTCGGCCCGGCGGCTATCGCGTGTTACCCGCTCGATCGAAGTTATGGCCTCTTCAATATTCGGCGGCACTGCTGCCAGCCAGCGCTTCGTGGCCTGGGCGTTGGCTAACACAGCCATCAAAGGCTGATTGAGTTCGTGCGCGATAGAAGCCGACAATTCAGCCACTGTGGCGATCCGCGAGGCTCGGTTAAGTTTTGCGCGAGTGAGACGCAGCCGGTCTTCCGCCCGCTTGCGTTCGTCGATGTCAATTGAAAGGCCGTACCACTGGATGATCTTTCCTTCAGGATCGCGCAGGGGCTCACCTCGGGCGTGGTGCCACCGGTACTCTCCATCGGCTCTCCGCAGTCTGTGAATCGCATTGAAAGACTCGCCCGTCTGTATGGACCGAAAGAATGCCTTTGCTGTTTCTTCAAAGTCGGCCGGGTGAAGGAGCTTTTCCCACCCGAGATTGCGGAAACCTTCAAGCGACAAGCCGCTGTATTCCAGAACTCGCTTATTGATATGAACCGGCTCCCCAGATGGTGAAGCTGACCAGAACATCGACGGTATAGTTTCAATAATTCCCTGTAACTGGTGCTCCCTGGCCTGGAGTTCGCGCTCTACCTCTTTCAATGCGTCTATGTCTGTGTGAATGCCGTACCAGCTTATGATGATTCCGTGCTCGTCGCGCAACGGTAGTGCGCGCACGAGATGCCAATGATAATTGCCATCATTCGCAAGGATACGGTAGGTGTCCTCATATGGAACGCCAAGTCTAACGGAGCGCTGCCATCGATCATTGACCTCCAAAGCCTGATCAGGGTCAATCTTTGACTTCAGGTCAAAGCTCTCCGAAGTCTCCCACGGCTTCCCAATCGTATCTATCATCGTGCGATTCCACTGAGCGATCCGACCGCCAGAATCTGCGCGCCAGATCATTGCAGGCATCGCATCTACAAAGCGACGCAATCTCTTTTGTTCCTGACGAACAGTCTTTTCTGCCGAGACTATGGTGTGTGCATCCATCATGAGGCCGTGAAGGGCAACCACTTTGCCGCTCTCGTCTTTCACTGTCGTGATCAAGGACTGAAACCATCTGTAATCCCCATCCTTGCCGACCAACCGGTGCACGTGCTCGTGCCATTGCCCACCGTTCACAAGAATGCCCCACCGCCGTATAACTTCCTCGCGGTCATCCCGATGAATTAGGTTGAGCCACCCCGTCTTCCGGACCTGGTCGAAAGTCAGTCCCAGATAATCCTCGCAATAGTGGTTGAGGTAAGTGACCTCTCCATTAGGAAGTGCTTTCCATAGGAAGCCCGGAACTCCTTCAGCAAGCAAATCCAACTGCATCCGGTGATCTCGAATCGCTTCCTTCGACCGCAACAGGTCATCGATATCTGTTGTCGCAGAGTACCAACGCCGAACCGAACCGTCTTGCTCGAGGAACGGTTCAGCATGAGTATGGAACCAACGATAATGACCATTCTTGTCCGCAATGCGCCACAACCACTCCGAGGGCTGTCCCGTCCTGATCGACTCTGCAAATGACTCGGCGACACGTTCGCGGTCCTCTGGATGTGCTACCTGCAGCCAGTTCTGCCCCAATACCTCACTCGTTGGCAAGCCAATATAATTCAAGAATTGCTCGCTGACAAACTCGATACCGGATTTCCCTCGAATGGCAAGCATCGCGGGCACGCGGTTAAGGAGTTCTCTGGCCTCTCGTTCTCGATTTTGAAGTGCCTGCTCTGCCCTTACCTGCCGGTCAATCTCAATACCCATCATGTACCAGCTGATTACGTTGCCGTTCTCATCGAGCGATGGATGGGCGAGAATATGTTGCCATCGATATTGGCCGTCGCTCTGCAACATGAGCCATCTGGTGTCCAATGGAATCTTGGTTGCCACGCTGCGCATCCAGCTCTTATAGCCTTCGTCGTATTGTTCAGGGTGGATGTGCTGCATCCATCGATGTCCGAGAATCTCTTCTATGGGTTTGCCGAGCGCCGTTGAGGCAACCTTGTTCGCATAAACCATCATCCCATCGGACGCCATAATGCATATGCAGGCGGGTACACCGTCGGCGATCTTTCTAAACAGCTCTTCCTTACCTCTGCGTTCCTTCTCAGCTCTCTTGCGCTCATCGATATCCAGGTTGATGCTTACCCAGCGTTCAAGCTTGCCGTTCGCGTCCCGCATGGGATAGGACCTGGAGACGAACCAACGATACTTGCCATCCGCGCCACGGATACGCGTCTCTATCTCACCCGGTTGTCCGGCCTTCACCAATTGGTTCCAAAATTCAATTCGATGCTGGCGATCGTCAGGATGAACAGAATCAAACCGATTCCGGAGTGCCTGTTCGAGGGTAAAGCCGGAATATTCCAGGGCACCTTGGCTCACGAATTCTGGCGTGCCATCCGGACGCGCAACCCACATCCACCCCGGAAAGATCTTAAGGAGAGTCCCCCACACGCCATCCCGGGCGCGCATTTCGTCTTCTCTCTTCTTCTCTTGATCGATGTTCCACTGCAACCCGAAATAGCGGATGACTCTGTTTCTGTTGTCTTTCTGCGAGTGAAGCAACGTTGCGAACCAATTGTACTCACCTATACCCGAAAGATATCTTGCCCGGAACTGTTGCGGTTCGCCGGTCTGTTTCGCCCGGTTCATCGCGCTCTGACGAGCGTCAACGTCCTCTGGGTGGATATAGCGAGTAAAATCCCCCACATCGTTTGGAGAAATGCCTAAATATTCGCACCCATCAGGGCTGACATACTCGATCGTTCCCTCTGCATTTCGAGACCATACATATTTGCTCAATTCATCGAGACGGACCTCGAACGGGTTCGACGAACTGTGAGCCGAGGTTCGATCCGGCTTGGATGATAATGCAACCAGTGCGCAACACCAGATTGCGCTGATTGCTGCCGCGAACTGGCCGTTCCTCGTGAACTCTTGAGGGAATCCATGTCCGGTTGCGATAGCACCCAACCCGACGAGGCTGAACGTAGCAGCTGCGATAAGAGCCTGGACTCTACCACGAAACCTGGCAAGAAGAACGACGCAGACAATGACAAGAAGATCAAACTTCGGACCGTATAAAGCCATGAGCCCGCTACCCACGGCGATAAGAAGAATTTCGCTCGAAGCCATGAACGTGATCTCTCATGTCGCCCTTTGGCGATATGGCGTGCCGGTTTGAGTTAGCCAGCAGTATTCGCAATAAGGCGTTGATCGTCTTGTGATCTTCACATGAAAGGAACGCGCGCCTTCGTAGTGGAAATATGTAATATTCTTCTCGACGGAGACGCTTTAGCCTGTCTGGAGTCGGAGTGTTATGAACTCCCAGATTAGAGCGAGATGAAATAGCCATTCCTCGCCCTGCCGCCCTACCCATTCTTCAGGGCCGCGCGATCCCTACCAGAAACATGTAATAGCGATCGCTCGAGCCGGACTAATACGATAGACTCCGTGTCGGTTCCGCTCGAGTCGCCTTTATGTTTACCAAGATTGCTGTCGCCCTGAATGATTTGCCTGAGTCGCAGCGTGCGCTTCGCACGGCGATTGAACTTGCGCGCGCCTCCAATGCGGAGCTTGCAACGGTGTCCATCCTGGGAGACCTTCCCGCCTACACCTCGTTTGCCATCGTCGTCGATCCAAATGCTCCGGACGCGATGAAGGAAGAACGGCGGCGAGCCCATGCTGAATTGCATGACAAAGCATCACAGTTGGCCCAGGAGCATGGAGTTCGCGCGAAAGGCTCGATCGTAGAGGGGCGGGAGGTACAGGCGGTACTTCATTTTCTTAAGGATGAGCGTGCCGATCTGCTTGTTATTGGCCTTCATCAGCACGACTTCTATTTGTCCCGTCTTTGGAGTTCGGTTTATGATCTCGCCCAGGAAGCTCCCTGCAGCGTGCTCGGTGTGCATTAAGCGTGCCGGTCAACAGCAGCGAGGTATTTCAGTCGAAGTGGGTTAGCCTCGGAGGCTTTACGGTATGAGTAAAAAATCGTTGATCATCCCCTTGGTCGTCTTGCTCGCTGCTGGGGGTCTTCTCTTCGGCGTTGCCGGACACTTGACTGGGTGGCAAGGAAACCGACCCAACCAGGTGACGGATGACGCCTATCTGAGGGCGGACATGACGCCTTTGAGCACGCGAATCTCCGGAACGGTCCGGAAAGTGAACGTTAATGATTATCAGAGCGTCAAGGCGGGGCAGCCTCTTATCGAGCTTGACGACGAGGACTATCGAGCGACTTTGAATCAGGCCCAGGCCGCCCTGGCCGCATCGAAAGCCTCTCTTGCGGACAATCAGGCGGCGAAGAGGATACAAGATGCTCAAATCGACGCGGCGAAGGCGGGAATTGTCCAGGCAGAGGCTACTATCAACCTAGCCAAAGCGGGCATCGCCTCGGCCTCACCCGAACTTGATCGCGCTCTGACTGAGCTGCATCGTCAGCAATCTCTGTTTGACTCGAAGGCGGCAACTCATCAGCAATTGGAAACTGCCACCGCTCAACAGGGCCAGCTCAGCGGGATGTTAGACGCACGAAAAGCGGATCTCGCGCGCGCCGAGGGAGCCTTAGCCACCAGCCAGAGTCAACTCGAGGCTGCGAAGCGCCAACGCGAGGCGCTGAACACAAAAGATGATGTTTACAAAGCCGATATAGAGGCGAAGAAGGCGGCTATTGTCGTCGCTCAGGTCAATCTGGCCTACACGCGAATCGCGGCACCGACCGATGGAACGGTCGGGGAGCGCCACGCTCTTGCCGGCCAGTTGGTCGCTCCTGGAACGGAGGTGATCGATCTGGTTCAGACCGAAGTCTGGGTGCAGGCGAATTTCAAAGAGACTCAACTGAGGAATATGCGAGTCGGTGACACGGCAGATATTCGGATCGATACCTTTCCAAACCGGGTGTTTCACGGGAAGCTCGAGCAGCTCTCTCCCGCCAGCGGTTCTCAGTTCGCCCTTTTGCCGCCTGACAATGCTACTGGCAACTTCACCAAGGTCGTTCAACGAGTGCCCGTCAAGATTGTTTTTTTTCCGGGACAGGCTTATCTCGATCGGCTGCGACCGGGACTCTCGGCAGTCGTCACCGTTCATACCGGCAAGACTGGAGGACAATCGGACGGTGATCAATGACAGGTCCTGATGCCAACACGCAAGATACTCGCCCGGCAGTGACAACACACCCGTTGCTGGGGATCGTGGGCGTGCGCCTTGGTGCACTCATTGCGGCAAGCACGGGTTGCTTGATGAGCGTGGGGCTGGCGAGCATTCGAGGTGCGTTGCCTCTCGCCGCGGAAGTTCCCGGGCTGCAGTTTCGCCAGCAGGCCCATACGTTGGCAATCTCTGACAGTTCTCTTCTCCTGGCCACATGCTGGGTGGTGTGCCTCGTGGTGGTTTCCTTCATGTTTAGAGTGCCAACTCAGTATCGGCGGGTGACCGCTGCACCGATGGAGGCCAAATGACAAGCACACTCCATGAAAGGGGACATATTATGACATCAGCCTCCGCAGCACGGCGAGAACTTCTCGCCGCAGCCAGGCTGTGCTTGCCCTTGGCACTGCTGAGTTCGACATTCATTGCGACTTCGGTTGCACAACAAACCTCCGCGAATCCGATGCAATTGACGCTCGAGCAGGCGATCAATCTTGCCCTGAAGCAAAATCATTCAGTTCACCTCCGCAGTCTTTCTGTCGAGCAGATGCAAAGCAAGAAAGACGAAGCGAGGTCCAACTATCTGCCTCAACTTAAAGCGAGCGGCAACGTCCTTCATATCACAGAGCTTGAAGGCGTCGAGATTCCAGCCGGCGCGTTCGGGAGCTACCCCTCAACCGGCACGATACCGGCAAAGTCCCTCGTTATCGACCAAGGAGGTCTCACTGGATACACCGGGGGCGTGGGATTAGAGCAGCCTCTTACTCAGTTGTTTCGCATCCACCAAGCGAACGTTGCGGCAAAACAGGATCTCCTCGTCGCAAAGACACAACTCGATCAAACCCAGGATGCGATTGCACTGCAAGTCCGCCAGCTCTACTACAACATATTGATCAACCAACAAAAGCTGAAGGCATCCCAGGACCAGTTGGCCGCAGCCCAGATCAAGGATGAGGAGAGCCGGAACGACGTAGCAAGGGGCAACGCCCTCGAAATATCGGCTCTTCAGAGCAAAGCAGCCATCCTCCAGGCACAGCAGGATAGCCTGACTTTACGTCTGCAAGGGAACGACCTTCGACGTCAGCTGGCGGACGTTCTTGGACTCCCAGTCGAGACACCAATTGATCTCGATCCGGGAGCGGCCGCGGTTGCGCTTGACATTCCATCGCGGGCCGACGCAATACGGATCGCGCTAGAACAGAACCAGGACCTCAGAGCGGCTCGACAGACTCTTGTTAAGGCCCAAGCGGGCCTGGCCGCGGCAAAGGACGCCTATATCCCCGATGTGACAGCGCTCTCCCGATACAGTTACCAGAGTGGGGTGCCGTTTCTCGCCCATAATTTCGGAACATTTGGGTTTTCACTCAGCTACGACCTCTTCGACGGTGGGCGACGCGAAGCCACAATTCGCGAGGCGAGGAGTGAAGTGAACTCTGCGGAAGTGGCTGTTGACAAGCTGCAGTCTGAAATTGAAGTTCAGGTGCATGGCATTTACGACAAAGTCGACGAGCTCAGGCAGATGGTTGATGTTGCCGGACAGGTTGTGAAGGTCCGAACAGAAGCGGCCAGGCTTGCCGATCGACAGTTTGAGCAGACTGCGGCGCTCAGTTCCGCCCGCAGTCAAAGTCACGCAGACCTGACGAGCGCAACCGCATCGTTGCTGGAAGCCAATTGTGACCTCTCACTGTCGGAGGCAGACTTGAAGAGAGCGATCGGCCAGTTGCCGCAATAGAGAAACAGTTCATGCGTAAGACGGTTCCTACGCGAAAGCAGGTATGAACTCCATGGATAACACCCTAACCAGCATCTTGGCTGCGCTCGGCGGTTCTGTAATCGGCGCTTCAACTCCGGTGCTTAGCAATTTCGTTCTCCAACGAAGCGTTACGCAGCGAGAGCTAACCAATCGCGAAATAGCTCAGCGGGAAGACCTCTACTCGGAGTTCATACGTCAGGGAACGACTTGCTACGCAAAGGCGCTTTCGCAGAGTCTGGAAAACCTAGACGAGATTGTTGCGATGTACGCCCTGGTGAATCGGATCAGGCTATTCGCATCTGGCAGCGTTCTTGAGGCAGCTGAAGCGTTTGTGAAAAAACTTGTGGAGAAATACGGTGAGCAGAACATGAGCATCGACCAAATCAAATCAGTGGCTCTGGAGCAGCATGCAGATCCCTTGAACGATTTCGCGCTTAAGTGCAGAGCGGAACTTCGCGAGATGTACGAACGAGGGTCTTGGCGACGCGGATAAATCCCAAGGTTCATCCTTTACAAACTCCCTTTAGAAGGTCCACCAGGGCGTCGCCGTCAACCGGTTTGCGGAAGAAGCCGACTGCTCCCCTTTCAAGGTAGAACGATTCGGACTTCTCCGAAGGTTTTCCAGTGATGATGACCACTGGCAATGAACTAGCTGTACTGTTGATGTGGTGAAGCAAGCCTAGACCGCTCATCTGCCGCATCTCCACATCAGTAATGACGCAACAGCTCTTTTGCAGACCGCCTGACTCGAGAAACTCCTCCGCCGAACAATAGCCTTCAGCTTTATATCCGCAGGAGGCCAGTAAGTTTATCAGCGACTCGAGTACTCGGAGATCATCATCAATCACCGCGATCGTGCGAGCCTGCATGCCCATTGAAACCTCCGCCCCTCTGCTACGATCCATGGAAAAATCATTCTCTGCAACCTAGGATGCTTCGGAAGACTCAAGATTTAGTTTGCTGGCGAGCTTTACCAGAGTTGCGAAAGAATCTGCTTCCATTTTCCGCATGATATGCCCCCGGTGTATCTGCACGGTATACTCCGTGATTCCTAATTCCCAGGCCGCCTGCTTGTTCAAAAGACCACGTACCAACAGC
>Ga0210398_10006112_pt1 | contig 11126 bp, 11 predicted proteins | sample IncBWC4OmetaG_FD_161047 | JGI IMG/M metagenome (GOLD analysis project Ga0210398, IMG submission 161047) | Forest soil microbial communities from Barre Woods Harvard Forest LTER site, Petersham, Massachusetts, United States - Inc-BW-C-4-O | ecosystem: Environmental > Terrestrial > Soil >... | reverse complement strand
GTTTTCTCCATCATGCAGCAGGATACCCCGCACGCTCTCGACTGGCCCTGCCTCGCTGCCCTGATGGAATCGAAGCAGTTCGAAGAAAGGGCTTCATCAGCGGTACCCGTTGTTTAAGCCTGCACAATTCATTTTTAAGGAGAAACCTACAGTGAAATTCCGTCCCCTTCTCTCAATAGTATTCGGTTGTTTGACCTTGGGTGCTTGCGGTTTGCAGGCACAACAATTCGATTGGGACTCTGCGAGCAGCCGCTCCGCGGGTATGGGCGGCGTCTATGTCGCCTCTTCGTCCAACGTACTCGACGCTCTCGCCACCAATCCCGCCGGTCTCAGCTATCTTCGCGGCCGCAATCTCAATCTTGAAGTTGACGGCATCTTTGCACGCGGTTCGTTCCAGGATCCTTCCAACCCTAACGCGACTCTCAGCAATACTCCGGGAGTTGTTCCCATGGGCGCCTTTGGCATGCCCATCAAGCATTCCCGCTTCAGCTTCGGCATCGGCATGACGCCCGATCTTCTCTCCAAGGGTGATTGGCACTACATAGACACGCCCGGTGTTGCCGGCGCAACGTACGGCATGCAGCAGCAATACTCTGAAATCTATGCGCTCCGCTACTCCGCTGGTGTTGGCTTCGTGGTCAACTCCAAACTCTCTCTGGGCGCGACCATCGGCGCGGACTACAATTCCAACTACCTGATAGCGCCTTACATTTTCCAATCCCAACCGGCTCTCGCTGGGCTCAAGACGCTGCTCAACCTCCACACCACCGGCTACGGCGTCAACGGCAGCTTTGGCGTTCTCGCACATCCCACGCGCAAGCTCGAACTTGGCGCCGCCTGGAAGTCCCACACCATCATTAACAGCACGGGCTACGCATCCGGCGACGTCTCCGCTCAATTCGCCGCTCTCGGCGTCAACGCGCCCTCAACCTTCACGTACGACGCCTTGGTCCACAACAATCTTCCGCAATCCGTCAACGGCACCCTGGCTTGGCAAGCGCGCCCCAGCTGGTTGTTTGCCTTCCAAGGCGATTGGATTAACTGGCACAACTCGTTCGTCAATCTCCCCGTCGCCCTCACCAACGGTACCAACGTCACCATCAACAGCATCGTCGGCGGACCTTCCATGAACGACGGCGTGCCCCTCAACTGGAAAGATCAGTACGTCTTCCATTTCGGCGTCGAACATCCGGTGACGGAAAGCATCTCTCTCCGCGCTGGATATTCCCACGCCAACAGCCCGGTTCCCGACTCCACGCTCACTCCCTTGACGGCCGCCATCTTCACCGATCAATTCTCTACCGGCATCACCTACACGCACGGCCGCGCTCACTACGAAGCCGCTTACTCGTTCGGTCCGCAGGCATCGCAAAGCGTCGGCCAGAGCGGGCTGCTTTCAGGTGAGTACAACAACAGCACCGTCAAAGTGGGCACGCAAGCCCTTAAGGTAGGTCTCTCCTACCAGTTTTAGTTAACGCCCAGTAACCCTCAAGCACCCCGAGCGCGTCGAGGCAGATTGACCTGCCTCGACGCGCTACCGTTTTCTCCGCTAACACTGAGAGGGTTGGGCGCCAGCAATGGCGCCCGGCCACTCAACAGCAACCGGGAACGTCAAGAAACGAGGCATGCGGTTATGCTGCGAACCGAGTCAGTTTCAACCGAAAGGGCAGCACTAAACAATTCGGATGGTTGCAGGCCGACGCAACCAAGGATAAACGCTCAAATTCACCGGCCGCAGCAATCCCCAGCGGCGATCACTAACTCGTATACGGATTGACTTTGCCACTGAGCAATCTGTCCCAGTGGGCAGTGAGGACCAAGCCGGGATTTTAGGATTCGCTAGCGACTATTCAACGCCGTCCAGGCAGCCAGAGAGTCCATGTAGTCTCTCCAATGGATGATCTTTCTGTTCTCAATCGTGATGACCGAAATGAGCCTGTTGTTATAGGGTGCTCCGCTCGAAAGAATCGTGCCGTGCACTTCGTACTCGAGAATTACGACGCGACTATCCCGGGAGCGGTGCACAACAAGTGCGTCGCCAGAGTGAAGCTTGATGGTCTTGCCGTATCCGGCGAGGCTTGCCATCAGATTGGCGCGTCCTCGTATTGTCGGAGGCCAGCCGGGAAAGTGATAGCGAGATTCGAAGAGTGCATCTTCGGCAAACGTGTCGAAATAGTGCTTGCCGTCAACAAGTCCCCGCAAGCCTTTCAGGACGACTCCGAAAAAGGGATTGAGCGCTTCAAACACTTCGTACTGGGCTTTTGTCATAGACAACTCCTCTGCGTCTGACGCGGGCATCGAAGCGCGGCTGATGGATTGGTTGTTGGCAAGTTTCGACCTCTACAGAATCACGGATGCTTCCTCAAAATTGAGCCGAGGGTTGCGTGGTTGGAGCTTCGTTGGGTCTCCATAACCCAGGTTGCAGAGAAGATTCACTTTCCACTTGCCGTCCGGAAAGAATGCCGCATTCAGCTTATCTGCATCGAAACCGGACATCGGTCCGCAATCTAATCCCAAAGCGCGTGCGGCCAGGATGAAGTATGCGGCTTGGAGTGAACTGTTGCGCAAGGCCGTCTCCTCAATGAGCGGTTTATTTCCGACAAAATAGGAGCGGACATCCGCATGTGGAAAAAGCCTGGGAAGATGCTCGTGGAATTCCGTGTCCCAGGCGATGATCACCGTTACTGGAGCAGCCATAGTTTTGTCGACGTTGCCAGGCGCCAGAACTGGCTTGAGAAGCAACTTGGCGCCTGGGGTGGTCAGAAAAACGAACCGGGCAGGCGAGCCGTTGGCACTGGTCGGCCCGAGACGCGCCAATTCGTAAGCCTTGCGCAGAAGCTCTACCGGCACGGGCTCTGGAAGCCACGTGGAGTGGGTCCGTGCTTCGCGAAATAGTTGATCGAAGGCCTCCTGGGAGATCGCTGTTTTGGTGGCAGCAATATTAGGGCGTTCAGATTGATTGAGCATTCTCATTCTCTCTTTCTGGCGCGTTCAGCGCCAGTGCCGAGCGTCGAGGCTGAAAGGTCCCGCTCCGAACTGAGAAATCAGCAAGGCGCCGCCAAGCATGGAGATATTTTTCATGAACAGAATCATTTGTATCTGCGCCATCATCGGGTCCTGCACCGTCCAGAACTTGTGCAACATCAAGGTGACCGGGATCAGGAACAGCACGATGAGCCAGGCGCCAAGTCTTGCCCGATAGCCCAGCAAAATGCTGAGGCCGCCGGCGATGGCCACCACACCTGAAAGCGGAACCACGATCGAAGCCAGGGGCACGCCTTGAGAAGCGGAAAAGACGATGGTTTGCTTGGTAAAGTGATTTGGGGCAGCGAACAGGAAAATCAGCGCGAAGAAAAACCGTCCCAAAACGACCACTGCAGCCTGCCAAAAGCTTGATGCCTCTACATTTTTGGAAAATGCGATCGAATCCGTTGCCATAAACTTCTTCCTTTTGCTTGCTGAATCTGCTTACGAGCGCCCGCGTAAACTAAGGTCGACTGCGGCGGGTAGAGCTCGTGTGAAAGGGCTAGCCGTCACGCCGCTGGTACGCGCCTCGACTCTTGTAACCGCTGGCTTTTTTTCGCGCCCATTGCATGCATAGCCTTTCTCCCAGTATCTATTGATGCAAAGTCTATTGATATAGATACATTATCCTGGACATAGGTTACGCAAAAAGGCAGAATAGTTTCGTCATGGACAAGAACTCCCGAGACCCGGTTCACTGTTGGCTAGTATTGGGGAAGGCCTTCCAGGCCGCCTCGAAATATCTTCATGCGGGACTTCAGGAGACGGGAATCGACGATACCGACTTCCGGATACTTGAGGCCCTTTTGAACAAAGGACCTTTGCCCGTGAATATGATCGGCCCAAAGGTGTATCTAACGCCCGGCTCGATCAGTACCGCCGTCGACCGCCTCGTAGAAAGAGGCCTGGTAAGCCGGGTCGAGAGCCCTGACGACCGTCGCGTCCGCGTCGTATCGCTCACAACAAAAGGCAAGAGATTGATTGCTCCGATTTTTCGGAAGCACTCTGCCGAGATTGCAAAAGTTTTTGCCGATCCGAGCCCGAAGGAATTACGGGCTTTTGAAACGATACTGAAAAAGATTGGGAAGCGCGCCGAGAGCCTGGGGACCGGAATCAAACGAAGATCTTGAAGCCAACTTGTACATAACGGCGCAGTGCAGCGACTAGAGCTCGGCGGCGCATCAGACGCTATTCTTTCAACGTGTCCGTCTCAAAATAGGTTCCATGCTGCAGAAGTAGAATTGACGGCCAACGTGCATGAGGTTGCCGAATGCCAAGTGTTTTACCATACCCAAACTCATCTGAAACCCGATCACAAGTCCAGTTTAATGGTCTCGTGCTTGCCAGTTAGCTTCTCGCTGATCCGCTTTACGGCAATGAGTAGCACAAAAGCTTCTACTAGCATGACCGGAAGCCAGAGCCAGATATTGACGGTTTGAAAGCTTGCCAGCACGTATCGAAACAATACCCAGATCGCCAAAAGATGAACCGCAAAGCAGATGGTTAGTGCTGTCCAGAAAGACCACCTAAATGCTAAGCGACGACAGGCATAGACCACGAGAGAGAACGGCCCGAGCGTTCCCACTATTGCGGTGACCCATTTCCTCGAAATGTTGCGGCGGCCCGTGGCGACGAGCAGCGCAAAAGTCAGCACCGCAGTCACGAATGTAACCGTCCAATTCGTGATTGAATCACGCCTCTTTATCTTGTTTCTTTGCGATCTTCCATGCATCAACAAGAAATCCCACGTGCCAAGGTAACTGGTCCTAAATATTACACGGCAGGCGGCCTTACGCCAGTCTAGGGATCGGATAAGCGGTGTGCTAGATTCAAAACCCATGCGAATCGTCTTGTCGTCATGCCTCCTAATCAATTCCTTTTTCGCCGGATGTGGCGTGTTGCTCGATGGACCGGCAACCGTCGGACTCATGCGGCGGTCAACCACTCAAACCGAACGGGCAGACGTTCGGTCCAATTGGAACCATTCGTTGGGACCATCTTGGGACCAAAAACCCCTGTTTTATGGGCCTTTTCAGTGGGGTTAGCGGCGTAAGGACAATAGAATCATCGTGATTTATGGAGCGGGCGATGGGAATCGAACCCACGTCCGAAGCTTGGGAAGCTTCTATACTGCCATTGTACGACGCCCGCTCATTCCTCTAGTTTGTTGATTATACACAACTAAGCGACTGCCGGTACAGCGCGGCCGTTTTCCAATAACTTCCATATTTTCCAATTCCATCTTGGAGAACGCCTCTTGCACCTTATCGAGTGGAATTTCACCAGTATATCTTGCCGTCATCACAGCAGAGCTGTGACCCATTCGTTGGCGGAGTACGGCAAGATTCATCCCGGACAATTCCCACCTGCGATTACAGCCGTGACGAAACGCATGCATCCCAGCTTGAGGAAACCCAAGGGTTCTCAACACAGGATGCAAGAATGAATGCAGCACACTTGTTTCGCGCAGCGCAGTTCCCCGCTTCGAACGGAATACAAACGCGGTTTGAGTTTGAGGACCCTTCAAGAAGCGTTTGAGCATCAACAACGCCTCCCGACCTTCGGAATCCGCGAGGAGAACTGTCCGATAGGCCACTACGTTCTTACACGGCCCAAGAATGTATGTCCGCTGATCGGCTGATTCATCCACGCGAATCGTTCCGGCTTTGAAATCAAGATCATTGATTCTCAATGCGAACAACTCCGCGCAACGCAAACCACTTGCTGATGCGAGAATGAACAACGTGGCATATCGTTCTTTTAGCACGTCGTCTACATCCAGCTTGTAGACTTCCCCGGCAATTTGCTTCGCCTGCGACCATGAGAACGACAGTGCTCCACGGCTTTCAATCTTCATCTGTAGTAAGTTACGGATTGCCGGCGACTCGGGAGCGAATCGGACGAACACGCATACGAGTCTGCGACAAACGAGCTAGTGGACACCAGCGGGCCGAAACGAGGCTCAGCTTTTCGAACAGGGCTCTAGGATTGGTGCCAGAGGCGATCCGGACGCAGACAGTTACGCTCGTGCCATTTTTCGGGACAGAGTTTCGAGACTCTCGAGGGCCTGATTTTAGGGCCTTCCGAATTCGTCCCGAAACTTACCGGTTGTGAAACGACCCATAGAAAACCCGATTAGCGATCCGCCAGCCGGATGTTCAGTGCAATGCGGTCTTCGGTTCCGAAGGTACGAGAGATATGACCCTTCCCGGTTGAGTCTTCAACCAGAACGATGCTTCCCGGCACCAACGAAACTTTGTGACCGCCGGAGATCTCGAATTCTCCCTGCCCACTCAGCGTGATGAGGTACTGACGATATGATTCTTGGTGCCAGTCCCGGATCCAACCTGGAGAAGTCCGCGCGAATACCAAACTAGTGACTTTGATCGGGTCCGAAAATTCAATGCCGTTTCGCGAAGGATCGGATTTCAGATTTCCAGTAATCTCTTCGGCGTGTGTTTCACCGTCAGAACCGGTATAGATCCTCGTAATCGTAACCGGCTTGCGGTGCTGAGCCGTCAATAGGTGCGCGCACCAGCCGAACGCGAAGCAGCCTACAAGTGCGGACGAAAGAAGCCGTTTTGATTGCATTGATTCCTCCTGGTTGGTAGGCCAAGTCTACCAAAATGCTTCTATTTCGCGGCCAAGCACGAGAAGTTCGCGTCGTCGTCAGTGCTTCCAGTTCCTTTGTACGTCGCAATTTGTGGATAAGGGCAGAGCGGCCGGGTTCGTTCCGTCTTTCCGTCCCGAATGCGCATCGTCACAATCTGTTGCGGCGCTTTTCCCGCTTCGACCCATTCTTTGATTGCTTGGATCGAATCAAAGGTGTTCGGTCCATCGCCTCCGCCGCAATGGTCCATCCCGGGAGCCATAAAGAGGCGGTAGGAGGCCCGTACGCTAACCGGGCCTCCCATAAAATCGAGAACGCTGTTGTAGTAGTTGATGCTGCTAAGCGGAGAAATCGAAGGATCACTCCAACCGTGGTACTGCAGCAGTTTTCCGCCACGGCGAAAGAAATCTTGCAGGTTAGGATCGGTGGCCCTGGTCACGCCGTCATCGATACGGTCCGCCAATGCTACCCCGGAATCGAAATCGAACGTCATGTAGTCCCACCTAGGATCCTGGAATACCGCATATCTGAGGTACGCGGTGGCGTTAGTCTTAGTGATGTCCGGCGGGTCCGCCCACATCCGACCCACGTCGGAACTCCAGCCCACTTCACTACCCGGAACCATCCCTGGAAAGATCTGTTCCCTGGTTCGCGGATTTACAGTGGGACCGTAGAACGCCCGGACGACAGTTATTTGCGCAGCGGTCAGGCAGTTTGGAGCGTCTTCACCCTTGCACTCCAGAATCTTCGGATCGAAGTCACAAAGCCGCGGATCCTCCAATAGTCCGTCCTTGACGCCGTCTCGCGCGTCGCAAGCTGCGAGTACCGCTTTGTGGATCAGGACGAGCTTCGAAGGCGGCACCAACCCGCCGGGATTCTTTCGGATTGCCTGAGCTTTCCAGACACTCGCGGCCTGCATGTGTGTCAGAAAGATAGCAGGTGCTCCAGCGACAATTCCGTTGTAGTCCGCTGGAAACCGCTGGGCTTCCGCTAACGCCTGCCGGCCCCCGGTCGAGCAGCCGTACCAATAGGAGAACTTTGGCGACCGGCCGTAGTAGGCCGCGATAATCAGCTTTGCGTTGACAGTCATTTCATGGGCCGCACGGTAGCCGAAGTCGATTACCTTCTCCCGATGGCCGAGCGCGTAGCTTCCGTCCTGTCCCGTACCCTCATGCCCGGTATCGGTTGCGGCGGCCGCGTAGCCACGGGAAAGAGGTGCCGACATGCTTCCGTAGCTGATCGATCCTCCCATACCTCCGTTGCCGAGCCCCATAAAGTTGCCGTTCCAATTGGAGGTGGGCATCCAAACTTCGAACTTGATTTCGGAGTCTTTGGAGGGCTTCGCAATTCCAACGACCCAGCAAAACTCTGGAAGATCCTTCGCTGCGACAAAGGTGATCCCTCCGTGGGGACCAGCGTCTGGAAGAGCTGTCGGCAACGTAAGCGCCCCAGCAGCTACAGTCTGCGCCACAGTGATGGTGGTGTCCCCCAGGGAGAGTGAGGCGAGGCTTTCGCAGGTCACTCCGGCGGAGGCCTGCGGGCTCAGCATGTTCATCAGGATGGCAGCAAAAAAAACTTCGGGCAGTTTCACAGGTCCCCCTTTTCGAGGTCTTGGGGAATCGCAACACCAGGACGAGGACGAAGTGTATTACAAACAAGGTATGAAAGGAGGCTCTCAAAAACGTTGGGGCCGGAATTGCCACCGCGATTCGGCAAGGCCCAATCCGCGATCATGGATGGATGACGGACAATACGCACAGAGCCTCGTATTTCGGTCCGCGCCGCCCATCTGGCTGAGACCTTTGCGGGCACTCAAGATAAAAATCATTTTCACAACATCGCGAACGGGCGAAATTGGCGTACACTAGCCGCTGTTTTTGAAGTCAAAAAGGAGATTCGATTTACTTGACCATTTGCTTGACCTCGATACTCCGGAGACGAAGAGTGTGCTCGGTGCGGACATTCGCCGGTCGGTTGGCCACGCCAATTCTCACGGTCGTTGCTACATTTGGCGCCGGACAAAGCGCGAATCGTGTCGCCACAATCCACCAGCAGGTGGTGTTCGTGGACATGCACGCACATCCGAGCCGATTCCATCGCGCTAACGTTCCGCGCATCGAGCTCGACGAGCTCGAACGCTATCGCCGGGGGCTCATGGACATCGTGGTCTGCAACATCAGCACCGACGCTGTGTTCAGCGGCGACTACGTCAAGCGCGACGGCACGGACGTGAAACGCGGCGAGCTTCTGCGGCCAAAACCGGGTGAGCCGTTCGCGTTCACACTTGACCGGTTCGCCCGCATCACCAGAACGATCGACGACGGCGACGCCGTGCTCGCGACGAGCCCGGAGGCGGTGCTTGATGCGAAACGGCGAGGCAAGCTGGCGCTTTTGGCGGCGCTCGAGGGCGGCGATGGCCTTGAGGCTCGGGTAGAGAACCTGCGAGACCTCTATAGTCGCGGTCTGCGCTTGCTGCAGCTCGTGCACTTCCGCGCGAATGAGCTGGGACACATCCAGACGTATCCCTATTCACCGGGGGGACTAACGCCATTCGGGCGCGAAGCCGTGCATGAAGCCAATCGCCTCGGCATCATCATTGATCTGGCGCATGCCAATACTGAGACGACCATGGACGCGCTCAAGGAGTCGTCACAGCCGGTGCTCTTCAGCCACACGGGCGTGAAGGCGCTGCACGACGGCGATCGATACCTGACCGACTATGAGATTGTGGCCATCGCTTCGAAGGGCGGCGTCATTGGAATTTGGCCCAATGGCGACTCGAACCCCACAATGGACGACATGGTCCGGAACATCGACTACGTCAAGAAGCTCGTCGGAATCGATCACGTCGGAATCGGCAGCGATCTGCGCGGGATGGCTAGCTACACCTCAGGGTTCGGGGAGGACGCGAGCTTCCAAGCGATTGCGGAAGCGCTGCTCTCGCACGGTTATAGCGACGCTGAGACCGGCAAGGTGATGGGCGGCAACTTCTTCAGGATCTGGCAGCAAGTCAGCGCCGCAGCGCGGCACTAACGAGAGATCGCAGACGCGCGTCAGAAATCCTCGAATCTTTCTGAGAAGGACTCCAGGGGCGTGGACGTATCTCGGACAAACGTCCGCTTGTTAAGGTGTCCCCTGGCCTGCTGTTGACGTGAAGTCAATCGCTGACGCGGGCTGTCGTTCTCACCGCGAACCCCGGCAATCAGTCACTGACCGAGCTTTTCCTCAGGTGAGGGATCGATCGGTAGACCAAGATTGATACTCAGAAAGGTTTACTAGCGGTCCGAAAACTGCTCGTTCAACTAGTAGGCTCGATTGGCACTTTCCGCCGGTTCCGACCGGATGACGGGCTACCCTTCCGTGATCCGGTAAGCTAAGGGTTGCCGACGACTCGCCCAACCTTGCTAGTGTTTAGCGCCTTCGAAGTAGAGGCCGAACGCGGGAAAAGTTCCCAGCGGGCGAGTGCGGATTTGAAGTTCGTTATTTCTGGCAAAGGCCTTTGGGCTGCCAGTCCACAAAAGTGTTCCAGGATTTCGAGGAGTCGTGGACGACTAAGAAGAGCGCGTCGCGCTTCGCTGGGCCGATGATATTGAGCTTCATAGGAGTTTCGGCGGGCGCCGACATGGTTTGGCCAGCGCGGGCGCGCACCGTCCGATCTGGCAGCTCGAGGCATTGTTCCCCGGTGAGAAGAAACCAAGTCTCGGGTCCGGAGTGCTTGTGCGTCATGACGTTGGCATCTGGGCCGAGGTTGGCTTGGGAGACGACGATCTCATAGCTCGGGCCTCGAGGAATCGGCGGGAGCAGCTCCGTCTCCGCAACAAACGTTGCGTTCTTGGATCGGTCGCCTTTTGCCGCGAGAGTGAGAAGCCAGACTTTTCCTGCCGCTTCTAGCACGACACTCGTGGGAGTGGCGGCACTCTGTGCGGCATCAGCCGTGGAGAAATTTTCGAACCGCCAGACTAAGGGACCGGGCGGCAAGATGTCGAAGGTCTTGTGTAAAAGGACAGCGCAATCCGTGTTGGGAGGCCGCTTTCCGGGTGTGGGCGAGTCGTTACATGCCACGGCGCCGGCCACGTGGGGATCCCCCGGATTCATTTGGGCAATAGCTGAGCTAGGCGCGATCGCAGCGAAACACAGGCCCAGAGAAATAATGAGGCGCGGCATAATTCCACCCACACAGTTCGGCCAATCATCCAGGATTTCAATTTTCGCGTCCCGAAGCACGGCAGTATACATCGCACCGGCACAGGTTGGAGGACGCGGACCAAAGCTTCCACAGATTCAGCACATACGGAGTGCTATGGACTGATGTGGCAGCCAACCTCCTCGTGTTTTACGATAGTCGCGCTGGCGTTTGCAACTCACGCCTTAGGGCTGCGAGGCACCGCGAGGTCTCATCTCTCGAAACTCGACGTATACAAATCCCGACCCTCCGTAACAGGGAGTGGCAGGGCTGGATATGGGACCTTTGGCGATCGTGTCTGGATCACGG
>Ga0210398_10006109_pt1 | contig 11130 bp, 10 predicted proteins | sample IncBWC4OmetaG_FD_161047 | JGI IMG/M metagenome (GOLD analysis project Ga0210398, IMG submission 161047) | Forest soil microbial communities from Barre Woods Harvard Forest LTER site, Petersham, Massachusetts, United States - Inc-BW-C-4-O | ecosystem: Environmental > Terrestrial > Soil >... | reverse complement strand
CGTGATGCACGCGTGCGGCGCGCAGACGCTGTGCGGGACCTGCCGCGTGAAAGTGAACGAGGGCGCCGACAACCTCACTCCGATGAGCTTCAAAGAAACGTTGTCCTTGCGCTATCACCTGTCGCTGAGTCCGCGCGTGCGGCTCGCGTGCCAGGCGCGCGTGCTCGGCCCCCTCGAGGCGGACGCGGTGTTTCCCTTGTGCGGCACGCTGCCGGGAGAAAACTGAGATGACGTGGCCGCTGCGGCTTCGGGTGACGAGTTTCGCGATCGTCACTGGCGTGGTGCTGATGGAAGGGGCAATCGCGCTGATTCCGATCGGAGTCGTGCTGTCGCTCTTTACCCGAATGGATGCGGCGCGGGTGTTTCGCGACTTGATGGTGGTGGCACTCGCCGTCGCGATCGCAATCGCAATCCAGTCCGACCTCGGACGGCAGGGCTATCGCAAATGGTGGAGGCTACGCGGATGACGCAAGCGCGATGGATCAAAATCCTACTTTGGGTTCTCGGCGCGATTTCCTTCCTCAACGGCATCGCGATGTTCTTTGCGCCGTCAACGTGGTTCTTTCAAGGGGTCCCCGGGGTGCCCGAGACCGGCCCCTTCAATGCGCATCTGGTTGCGGACAGCGGAACGTTTTTTATCGCCGTCGGAGTAGGGCTGCTGATTGCCGGATGCGATCCGCGGCGTCACGTCGCGGTGGTGATCGTCGCCGCGATCGCCAACCTGTTTCATTCGATCCTGCACCTCTATTCGCATGAGGCGGGGCTGCTGTCGCTCGAACATCTCGGCACCGAAATCACCGGCATCTACATCCCGACGCTGTTGCTGATCACGATCGCGATCATTTTGCTGCGAAGCCCAACGACTCGCCGCCTCGAAGCGACGGCGCGGGCCGCTTGAAGGAGAGGTTTCCATGCGCATCCGTCCCTTGGAACGAAACGAAGCGAGTTTTTCCGCAAGGCTGCTTTTCTCCGCAGTCAAGCGCCAGGTCGGCAAGGTGCTGACTCCATTAAAGGTGCAGGCGCATCGCCCCGGCATCATGTGGGGATTCGCGGTGGCCGGAATGGCGGTGGAATTTTCCCAGGGCGCAGACAAAATCGTCAAGCGGCTGGTGACCATACGGACCGCGCAAATCGTCGGGTGCCCATTTTGAATTGATATCAACTCTGCCGTTGGCAGAGCGGACGGAATCAGTCTCGAGAAAATCGCGGAGCTCGATAACTTCGAGCACAGCGCGTTGTTCACCGGCGCGGAGAAGGCCGCGCTACGCATGGCCGAGGCGATGTGCGAGCGCAGCGTCACCGTGCCCGACGAGGTCTTCGAGGAGGTGCGTCGCTATTTCGACCAGAAGGCGATCGTCGAGCTAGCCGCGACGATCGCGCTGGAGAACATGCGCGCGCGGTTCAATCGCGCGCTGGAAATTCCCAGCGATGGTTTTTGCGAGCTGCCCGCGGATCATCCGGCGCGACACTCCGCAGACCTAACCCCTAACCCCTTCCCTTGAGGAAGGGGAATCAGAAAGACTCGCCGGCGGACTAGCGTCGGAATTTGCGGAAGTCGGGTTTGCGCTTTTCGAGGAAAGCATTTTTTCCTTCCAGCGCTTCCTCGGTTTCGTAGTAGAGCGACAGGCCCCGCAATGCCACCGCGCCGATGCCACGAATCTCCTCGCTCGGGGCATTGAACGACGCCTTCGCGAGCTTGATCGCGGTGGGACTCATCGCGGCGATTTTCTTTCCCCACGCAACTGCCTCGTTCATCAACTCGGCAGCGGGCACCACCTTGTTGACGAGGCCCATGTCTTTGGCCTCCGCCGCGGTGAACTGCTCGCACAGATACCACATCTCGCGCGCCTTCTTTTCACCGACGATGCGCGCCAGGTACATCGTGCCGAAACCCGGATCGACGCTGCCGACCTTGGGCCCAACCTGACCGAACTTCGCGCTCTCGGCCGCAATCGTGAGATCGCAAATCACGTGGAGCACGTGGCCGCCGCCGATCGCATAGCCGTTAACTGCCGCGATAACGGGCTTGGGAATGTCGCGGATGATGCTGTGGAGATCCTCGATGTCGAGGCCGAGGTCGGAGCGGACGGGACTGCCCTTATAGCCACCCTCCTCGCGGGTCGATTGATCGCCGCCGGTGCAGAAGGCGCGATCTCCCGCGCCGGTGAGAATGACGGCGCCGACGGATCGATCCGCCCATGCCAGCTTGAAAGCCTCGACCAGTTCATCGACCGTTTGTGAGCGAAATGCATTCAAAACTTGGGGGCGGTTGATGGTGATGATCGCAACCCCCTCGTCGCTGCGATACAGGATATCGCCGAAGTCCATAGTTCCTCCTCTCAGGCCGGTGGCAGAATACCAGCAGGCAAGATTAGCGCATCGGCTTCGCACTCCACCAATGCGGCGGCAGCGGAAGAGTGACCAGATAAGGTCGCGCGGTGCAAAAACCTTTTCCTCGCCTCCTAAATGCCTGATAGGATTGCGCAAATTGTGAGATGGTGCGCGCGTCGTTCGATCTCCAATCGCAAGCGATCGTGAAAAACAAAATTCTGAAGCAGGCGCATGCTTCGCACCGGTGGGGGAACAGCCTCCGCGGCGCGAACCGACGTTTTGGTGTAATGCCGATGGGCGTAGGCATCCTTTCGATGATGCTCATCGCGACGCTCTCGCTCGCCGGATGCCATGGTGGCGATGCCGGGCCGGGATTCGGCGGACGCGGCCCGGTGCCGGTCCTGGTGGCCAAGGCGATTCGTAAAACCGTGGCGCAGCGGCTGCACGCGATCGGGCGCGTGGAAGCTTACTCGACGGTGGAAATCAAATCGCAGATCAGCGGCCAGGTGATGGCGGTCCATTTCAAGGAAGGTCAGGACGTCAACAAGGGCGACTTGCTCTTCACCATCGATCCGCGACCGTTCGAAGCGGCGCTCAATCAGGCGCTGGCGGATCTCAATCGCGACAAGGCGCAAAAGATCCAGATGGCCAACGACTATAGCCGCTATCAGACCTTGCTCAAGGAAGGCGTCGGATCGCGCCAGCAATACGATGAGGCCAAGTCCAAGTACGAAGCGATCGCGGCCACGGTCGCGGCCGATGAGGCTAATGTTCTGACCGCGCGGCTTAATCTTGAATACACCAACATCACGTCGCCGATTGACGGACGCACCGGCAACCTGATTCTGCACGCGGGCAATCTGGTCAAGGCCAATGCCGATACCGATATGGTGGTGATCAACCAACTCCGGCCCATCTATGTCGAGTTCGCGCTGCCGGAGCAGGATTTGGCGACGGTTCGAGGCAACATGGTATCGCGCGCCCTGGGGGTGGACGTAATCGCGCCCGATGACAAGAAGACCGAGGTGCAGGGCAAGCTGAGTTTCGTCGACAATACCGTCGACCCGACCACGGGGACCATCCAACTCAAGGGGCTCTTCGGCAATCAGGACCAGAAGCTGTGGCCCGGCCAGTTTGTCGATACCTACCTGACCCTGAGTGAGCGTCCCGACGCGGTGCTGGTGCCCAGCCAGGCGGTTCAAACCGGCAATGACGGCTCCTATGTCTTTGTTGTCGATCCGAAAATGAAGGCGGCCATCCGTACCGTCGCGGTCGGGGAAACCATCGAGGGCGACACTATCATCGAAAGCGGGTTGCATGGCGGCGAAACCGTGGTGACGGACGGACAAATGCGCCTCATTCCGGGCGGCACCGTGATGATCAAAAACGCGGACCACGCGACGCAGCGAGCGGCTTCGTGAATATCGCGGAAATTTTCATCCGCCGTCCCGTGATGACGACGCTGATCTCGCTCGCGATCGTCATGTTCGGCCTGATGGCGTATCGATATCTGCCGGTTAACGATCTTCCCAACGTCGATTTTCCCACCATCGTGGTGAACGCCAACTTGCCCGGTGCAAGTCCCGACACGATGGCGTCCTCGGTGGCCACGCCGCTGGAAAAGCAATTCTCCACTATCGCGGGCCTGAGCTCGATGAGCTCAAACAACATTCAGGGCTCCTCGAGCATCACGCTGCAGTTCGACTTGAGCCGCAACCTCGATGCGGCGGCGCAGGACGTGCAGGCAGCCATTGTCGCGACTCAATCGCAACTGCCGCTGGGAATGCCGAGTCCGCCATCCTACAAAAAGGTCAATCCTGCCGATCAGCCGGTGTTGTATCTATCGCTCGGCTCGACGCAGATGCCGATTTCGAAGGTCGATGAATACGCCGAGGACTACCTCGGCGAGCGCATCTCGATGGTCAGCGGGGTCGCGCAGGTGCAGATCTACGGGGAGGCGAAGTACGCGGTTCGCGTCCAGGTCGATCCCAAGCTGCTGGCGTCGCGCGGCATCGGCATCGACGAGGTCGCGCAGGCGGTGCAGGCCGGCAACGTCGACCTGCCGACCGGAATTCTTTACGGCCAGCATCAGCAGTTCACCGTTCAGGCGCAGGGCCAGCTCGTCAATGCGGCCGCCTATCGCCCGCTGATAGTGACCTATCGCAACGGCTCGCCGGTGCGGCTCTCCGATGTTGGCCGCGTGATCGACAGCGTCGAGAACGACAAGACCGCCGGATGGACCGACGGCCTGCCCTCGGTGGTGCTCGCGATCCAGCGCCAGCCCGGGGTCAACACCGTCGAAGTGGTGGATAATGTCCTGCGCCTGCTGCCGAGCTTTCAGGCCGAAATGCCCGCAGGGTTGAAGATTGGAAAACTGGGGGACCGCGCCACCACCATCCGCGCGTCGGTCGACGATGTCCAGTTCACCCTGGTGCTGACGGTGTTTCTGGTGGTGATGGTAATCTTCCTGTTCCTGCGCAATCTCTCGGCGACGGTGATTCCCAGCCTCGCGTTGCCGATGTCGATCCTCGGCACTTTCGCGGTGATGTGGGTGCTTAACTACACCCTCGACAACATGTCGCTGATGGCGATCACACTGGCCGTCGGCTTCGTGGTCGACGACGCGATCGTGATGCTGGAAAACATCGTGCGCCATATGGAGATGGGCAAAGGGGTGCTGGAGGCCTCGCTCGAAGGCTCGCGCGAAATCGGCTTCACCATCATGTCGATGACTTTCTCGCTCGCCGCAGTGTTCATCCCGGTGCTGTTCATGGCGGGACTCCTGGGCCGGCTGCTGCACGAGTTTGCGATCACCATCGGCGCGGCGATCCTGGTGTCGGGAGTGGTTTCACTGACCCTCACGCCGATGCTGTGCTCGCGCTTTCTGCGTCCACCGAAGAGCGAACGCCACGGTCATCTGTATGCGGTCACCGAGCGCTTCTTCGATGCGGTGCTCGATCGCTATCAAAAGAGCCTGACCTTTGTCATGCGTCATCGGCGGGCGACCATGATTCTGTCGGGCGCGATGCTGGTCGCCACGATATTCATGTTCTACGCGATCCCGAAGGGCTTCATTCCCAGCGAAGACAACAACAACCTGATCATGTTCACCCTGGCGCAGCAGGGAATTTCCTTCGAGTCGATGAAGAAACATCAGCTCGAGCTGGCGAAGCTGGTGGCCAAGGAACCCGCCATCGATGACTTCTTCATAAGTATCGGACCGGGAGGCCCCGGCGGCTCCAGCAACAGCGGCATCCTGTTCTGCCATTTGAAGCCGCGCTCCCAGCGCAGCATGAGCGTCGACCAGCTCATCGATAAATGGCGGCCGCTCGCCAATACGATTCCCGGATTGAGCGTTTTTCTGCAGAACCCGCCGCCGATTCGGCTCGGCGCGCAGTTCACCCGCAGCATGTACCAGTTCACGATTCAGAGTCCCAACACCGGTGAACTTTATCGCTACGCGCCGATTCTCGAAGCGAAGATGCGCGAACTGAAGGACCTCCGCGGCGTCAACAGCGACCTGCAAATCTCTAATCCGCAGGTCAATGTGGAAATCGATCGCGACAAGGCGCGCTCGTTGGGAGTGTCGGCGCAGGCCATCGAGGACGCGCTCTACGATGCCTACGGCTCGCGGCAGATTTCCACCATCTATGCCACCAACGACGAATACAAAGTCGAGATGGAAGTCGAGCCTCAGTACCAGGACGATCCGTCGACCCTTTCGCTACTTTATGTACGATCGCAAAACGGCCCGCTGGTGCCGCTCAGCACGGTGGTCAAGTTCGTGCGCGGCGTCGGTCCGCTTGCCATCAACCATTCGGGGCAATTGCCGGCGGTAACGATATCATTTGACCTCGCACCGGGAGTCTCACTCGCGAAAGGCCTCGACGAAGTGCAAAAACTTGCGAGCGATACGCTGCCCGCTTCCTTCACCACCAGCTATCAAGGCACCGCGCAAGCCTTCCAGGATTCGCTGAGCGGACTCGGGATGCTGCTGCTGATGACAATCCTCATCATCTACCTGGTGCTTGGCATCCTCTACGAAAGCTTCATCCATCCGATCACGATTTTGTCGGGGCTGCCGTCAGCCGGCTTCGGCGCGCTGGTCACACTATGGCTCTTCGGCATGCAGCTCGACCTGTTCGCTTTCGTCGGCATCATCATGCTGGTCGGGCTGGTCAAGAAAAATGCCATCATGATGATCGACTTCGCGCTGGATGTGCAGCGCACCGAGGGCAAGACGCCCGCCGAGGCAATCTTCGAGGGCGCAATCATCCGCTTTCGCCCCATCATGATGACCACGATGGCCGCCTTGATGGGCGTATTGCCGATTGCGCTGGGAGTCGGCGCGGGCTCGGAATCGCGGCGGCCACTGGGAGTGGCGGTGGTGGGCGGGCTGGCATTTTCACAGTTCCTGACCCTGTACATTACGCCGGTCGTCTATACCTACATGGAGAGCTTCCAGGATCGCGTCAGGTCCTGGCGCGAGGCACACCATCTGGTGGCCCCAGGCGAGGCAGGCACCATAGAGGCTACCTTAAGCGAAGAACAAGAGCGTCGGCGCGCGGTTTCCTGATTGGGATTGCCACGATACCGACGCGGCGGCGAAACAATACAAAAAGTAGCGTAATCGTGTGTTAGCCTATTGCTCGGTCTGACGGCAGCAGTCACACTCTCCAACGATGCGAGAATCCACCCTCACTCGCTGGATTTCGCCCGGGATCACGAGGAAATTCGTATTCCTCAATTTGCTGCTCTTCGCCCTGGCGGTAACTCTCACCGTCCTGACCATTTTTGCGATTTCGATTATCTCGGGCGTGCGCGCTTACGTCGCCGGTGAAGGACTCTACGCAAAGTATCAAAAAGATTCGGTTTTCTATCTGCGCCGCTACGTTCAGACCGGCAACGAACCCGACTATCGGAGATTTTCCGATGACATCCAGGTCCCGCTAGGCGACGGCGAGGCCCGCCGCGCGCTCGAGCGGCCTTCGCCCGACCGGGTTGATGCCGCACGTTCGTTTCAAACCGCACAGAATGCCGCTGACGACGTTCCCGCGATGGTCAAAATGTTCCTGCGCTTCCGGCATGTCAGCTTCATGGCCGCCGCGATACGGATCTGGGGTGAGGGCGATGAACTGACCGATCAGCTTGCCGATCTCGGCCGCCGTGCCCACGAAAGGGTCAGTAGCGGCAAGCTTTCGCCACGTGAGCAGGCCGACTATATCGACAAAATCGATGATCTCAACGAACGCCTCATCGTGCTCGAGAATGACTTCTCGCAGACTTTAAGCGGGGGGTCGCGCTGGATTACCGGGATCGTCTTCAAGTCCCTGTTGCTCGCCGATCTGGTGCTGCTGGTGATCGGATTCGTGGCCTCCACCATGCTCGGACGATCGGTGGTCAACGAAATCGGCGAGATCTCCACGGCGGTGGGCCGAATCGCGCAGGGCGATCTCTCAGCTCGATGCACCGTGGAGGGCAGCGACGAGTTCGTCCATCTCGCCGAAGGCGTCAACCAGATGGCGTCCAGCATCGAGCACGCGCAGCGGGAATTGAAGCTGGCCCGCGACAATGCGCTCCAGGCCTCGCGGGTCAAGTCGGAATTTCTCGCCAATATGAGCCATGAGATTCGCACCCCGCTAAACGTCGTGCTCGGCTATACCGACGTGCTGGCGGATGAAATCGACGAGCAGCAAAACGAGGACATGAAGGAGCACCTCGATGCGATCCGGCGCGCCGGGCGGCGGCTCAACCGCACCATCCAGGGAATTCTCGATTTCTCCAAGATCGAGGCACGCGCGTTCGAATTGCGTCCGCAATCGGTCAAACTTGCGACGCTGCTCGAGCGTCATGTCGACGACATCCGGATTCTCGCCGAGCAAAAATCGCTGCGGCTTCGATGTGTCATCGAGGAGCCCAAGGCGACCGTTTTATTCGACGAGTATTGCCTCTCGGGAGCGCTGACCAACCTGCTCCAGAACGCCATCAAGTTCACCGAAGAAGGCTCGGTGACCGCGCGGTTATATCGCGGATCCGATCGCAACTTGAGAATTTCCATCGTCGATACCGGCATCGGCATCGAGGCCGCATATCTCGCGCGAATCTTCGAGCCGTTCTCGCAGGAGGAGTCGGGCTACACCCGCCGCTTCGAGGGCAATGGGCTCGGACTCGCGCTCACGCGGAGCTACCTGCAACTCAATAGCGCCAGTATTTCGGTGCAGAGCCAGAAGGGGCAAGGCTCGACCTTCACCATCGCGTTCTCTCCGGAATCGGAGCTCAAGTTGGCGCCGGCGCCACCGATCGAGAACGGCCACGCCAACGCCGCGGTGCGTCCGCCCGCCGCGCGGCGTCCCTCCATCCTCGTGGTCGAAGACGACCTCGACAATCAGATTCTGATCCGAACCATCCTCAAGAAAAGTTATGAGGTCCGGGTGGCCTCCTCCGCGGACGAGGCGCGGCGCGAACTGGCCGCCGACAATGGTCCGCCGATCGAGCTGATTCTGATGGACTGGTCGCTGAAAGGCGACGAGGACGGCGTCACACTCACCCGCAACCTGCGCGTCGATGAGCGTTACAAAAAGACCCCGGTGGTTGCCCTCACCGCGCATGCCTCGGTCGAGGATCGCAAACTCGCCCAAGCCACCGGCTTCGACGCTTTTCTGGGCAAGCCGATCGATCGTGACGAACTGTTTCGCACCCTCGATCGGCTGGTGCATTGAGATTGGCCGGTGCCAACCGCTAAATGGCGGCGAGCCATAATTTCAGCGCCGCGCCGCGCCATCACCGTATTCCTCATGGAAGATAGCGCGCATTAGATGGTTTGCGGCCACGAACCCGCCTGTCCTTAGGAACCATTGCTGCAAAACCGGGTTGGCATCCGGCCTGCTATGAAGTCGCGGAGGAAATTCTGCGATGAAGGGTACCATCCTGAAATGCATGGAAGGACTGGTCATCAAGCAGTTCGGCGCGGCGAAGTGGAAAGAAGCACTTACCCATGCGGGCATGCCGGTGACCCGAGCGTTCCGTACCCTGGAAGATATCCCCGATGGCGACGCGATGGCCCTTATGAAGGGCATCGCCACCGCGACCTCGCTGTCGATGGAACAGGTAATGGAAGCATTTGGTGAACACTGGTCGTCGATCTACGCACCCACTCTATACGGGGCATATTTCGCCCAAGCCAAGACCGCGCGCGACCTGCTCCTGAACCTGGATAAGATTCACGAAGTTGTGACCCGGACGATGAAATCAGCGCGACCACCGCGCTTTCGCTATGAATGGAAGGGGGACAAGCATTTGATCATGCGCTACGAATCAGCGCGAGGGTTAGTCCAGTTGATGCCGGGACTGATTCGCGGAGTCGGGAAGTACTACAAACAGAGTCTGAAGGTCAGCCTCACCGGAAATGACATTCACGTTGATTTTCCCTAGGCCGTCGGCCGCATCCAACTGTACGTGGCGGTATGTGACTGCGCACCTATTTGTAGTCGCTATGGCTTCATCGCCGCTTCTCATCCGATCCTCTACAATTTGTAGAAACGGATCGCGTTGTCGGTCAGGATGTCGTGCTGCGTGGTTTCCGGCAATTTCCTGATCGCATGCCGCACTTCCTTGAGCACGCCCGGATAGGTGCAGTCGAAATGCGGATAGTCCGAACCCCATAGCACGTTGCGCTCGACGCCCAACCCCACCATCGCGCCCAGCGTTGTCTCATCGGGATCCATGGTGAGATAGCACTGCTCGATGAAATATTCGCGCGGCGGCTTTTTCAGCCACGGCACGTAAGTCCCCATCTTCTCGAAGTGACCATCCATCCGATCGAGCCAGTACCCGAGCCATCCAATTCCGGATTCGAGAAACGCAACTCTCAGGCGCGGGAACTTCGCCAGCACCCCGCCGCAGATAACATCCATGCACGCAGCTTGTTGTTCGAAGGGATGACACACCATGTGGAAGAAAAATGGATCGCGATAGCGATCGGCGCCCATGGTCGGCATTTTGGTGCCGAAGCTTCCGTGCACCGCAACCGGAATATCCAGCTCCTGCGCCTCGCGCCAGAACGGCTCGTATGCGGGATCGTTCAAGCGCCGTCCGTTGAACGGATTGGGCCGGATGAAAACCGCCTTGAAGTTCAACTCCTTGACCACGCGGCGCATCTCGCGAATCGATTCATCGACGCTCTGCAGCGGCATCGGCGCGACCCCATAGAGACGCTTCGGCGAGGCCTTGCAGAAATCCGCCAGCCAGTTGCTGTAAGCACGACACGCGGCGGCCGCGAGGCGCGGATCGTCGATATCGCCATAGAGCAACAGCAGCGACGGATACATCACCGCGACATCGATACCCTCCTCATCCATCACTTTGAGCCGCTGACGGGGATCGTAGCTACCGGGCAGGACGTCGTCCCAGGTGAGCTTGCGCGCGCGTGCGAGATCCTCGAAACCTCCCGGTACCATCGAGGCAGTGATGGGCAGCGACGGGCGGCTGCGATTTTCACCGGCGATGAAAAGCTCGTCCATCCCCTCGCGATTGCGCCGGACCTGGATCATCTGCTCGCGAAACGCGGGCTCGGTGTATTCCTTCCACAGACTGCGAGGTTCGACGACGTGGCCATCGGAATCGATTATCTGCGCCATGGCATCCTCCGCTGATATCGGAGTGAACTGCGGACCCCTTCACAAAGTCAAGCGACGCAAATTGAGGCGGGACGATTACCTCGCAAGTAATCGACGCTCGCCACGCCCGTCACTATTTTCGCGACATGCAGATTCAGCATCATGAAGACAGGGCCGGGAGCGA
>Ga0210398_10006108_pt1 | contig 11134 bp, 4 predicted proteins | sample IncBWC4OmetaG_FD_161047 | JGI IMG/M metagenome (GOLD analysis project Ga0210398, IMG submission 161047) | Forest soil microbial communities from Barre Woods Harvard Forest LTER site, Petersham, Massachusetts, United States - Inc-BW-C-4-O | ecosystem: Environmental > Terrestrial > Soil >... | reverse complement strand
TGGATGTCAGCGAAGTTGCGGCTCATGCGGATACAGTACTCGGGCAATGGGCAGCGGGTGTAAATGAAGGTGACCAGCAATGCTTTGCCGCGAAATTGATCGACGCCGATCGTCTTGCCGCTCTGATTGATAAATTTGAAATCAGGCACCGTCTGCCCGGGCGCGGGGACGTTGTAGAGCTTATCTGGCTTGTAGTCCGGTTTAGCCTGCGCGGTCACATCGATCTGGTCCAGCACGCTGGAATCCGTTGAAACTCGCAGCCGGGCGGTGACGTGATCTCCCGGGTGAAGTTCGGTAGCAACGCCGGGCTGCACAAGTTTATAGGGCATGGTCATGGCGCCCATCAGCCCGGGAATGGCTTCCGTATCGATGGTGACGACACCTTTGGCGGCATCGGACGAAACGACAATCCCTCGCAATTGGTAAGTTGCTCCAGTAGGCTGCGGCTCTACCGCCGGTGGTTCGCTTTGGCATCCTTCGAGACCAGCCAGTAAGCAGAGGATGAGAACAATTGTGAGTGCCCCCGGACTAGAAATGAAACCGGTATCGCACCTCGCCGTAAATTTGCCGTGGATCGTTATAGTGAAACCCTCCAAACGTAAGACTGTTGTCCAACAACCTGCGGGTATTCGATACATTCTGCGCATGCACGGACACAGATAAATTCTCCCCGATCTCCTTACCCAAAGACAAATCGGCAGACACATGCCCGGGGAGATAAGCCCCGTTAAACGGGGAGGGTGGGTCCTGATACCCGTTAGAAAAACCTGAACCATAATAGATATTCAAAGAAGCATAAGCACGATAAGGCAAATTCCCGTTCATGCCGACATTCAGCGTATTTCGCTGGTCATGATCCAGGGCCGAATATCCCGGTGCAACCTCACACGCAGGTGAATCCGGTGGATAACAAATCAGGCCGCCCGTAATCGGGCCAATCTGCTGGGCCACCTGGTTGGAATAAGCCAGGTGCGCTTGTCCGAAGCGCCAAAGACGCGGCGAGCGAATGGTAAGTTCCCAGGCCTGAATCTTCGCTCCCTGCACCGTGACCGGGATAAAGATACTGGATTCGCCGATATTGCTGTGGTCGAGAAAATTCTGTGCTTTGGTTTCGAATGTATCGGCATCCAGCAGCCATCCGTGGAACGGAATCTGTACTCCGAATTGATGCTCTTCATCCCGCTCCCCGTGCAGGGGAAGGAAGCCGGTATTGCTGGCAACGACATATTGCAAGGCAGGACCCGAAAGGCTGGTAAGCGGCGGCGGTTGATAGAAGCGGCCATAAAACCCGCGCACCACCCAGTTAAGTTTGGGAATAAGAACAGCGGCGCCGACCCGGGGATACACAGCATCTTCGGTGATAGCACCCGCAAAGTATGACTGCCGAAGACCGGCAACAAGCGTAAGCCACGTCGCCGGCTTATAGCTGTCTTCGACAAAGACTTCCTCCACCCCGCCGCTAGTTTGTTCCGGCTGGGTAAAATTCTGACTGCTGCCATCGTTGAAGACCACGCCAAAAACATCATGCTCATGCTGGCCGTACCCATACACCCCGCCACTGATGGAGTTCTTCGCGATCACGGTCGAGATAGAAGACTGAACCCCTGCATAGTTCCCTGTCTGCTTCGAACTCGTGGCGGTCGGCAGGTCCTGCGCGTTCGGATCATACGTGGCATCGTTGTAGTGGTAGAAGGGTGACAACTGCAGCACTGTGGAGGCGTTGAAGTTGTGCACCCACGTCAAGGCAGCGTAGCTATCGGTCTCATGCTCCCCGTCGCGCAGGCCGCTTGAATCATAGATTTGATTTTGCCAATCATCTGGGTCGGGGTCGTAAGGTATCTGGTAATAGTCGGTTCGGAGCTGCGTCACCAGGCGCAGTTGGTTGGCCGCATCATGGTTGTATTGGAAAGAGGCGAACCCACCATAGCCGTTGCTGGCATCATGAACCGGTGTCTCGATCGGAGGCTGCAATCCATAGTTGCTGCGATTGCCGTTGACGCTGGTGTACCAGGCAAATTTTTTCGAGTGGCTACCCAGGCTGAGTTGGTCATTCGTCTGATAGAAGCTGCCCGCCGAGAGCACCAGTTCGCCCTGGCGATTGCGCTCGAAGCCGCTGCGCGGAACTACGTCAAAGACGCCGTAAGTACGGTCGCCCAGCCCGGCTCGATAGCTCCCCCGGTCGACCTCCAGGTAGTCGATATCCTTGGGATCAATCTGGGGCGCGATATTGCTGGCGATGTTGGTGTTGGGAATATTCACGCCGTCGATCAGCCAGCTCAATTCATGTCCGCCGCGCATGTGCAGCATGTCATGCGTCATATACGCGCCCGGCACGTAGTCCGTGATCATTGCAAGGCTGTTGGTTCGATCGGCCCCGGGGGTGTGGGCAATATCTTCACGGCTGATCAGCGTGGTGGGGGTGATGCTATCGACATTGACTGCGGACGTGTTGGTATCCACCGTGACCGACTGCTGCACTGAGGCAACCGATAGCTCAATGTGCAGAATGGGCGAAGTGTTGGACGCCACCGTGATGCTCTGCTTCGCGGTGTCGAATCCCGGTTGGGCGGCAGTAACGAAATAGTCCCCAGCGGGCACGGCGGAGAAGCTGAACTCACCATCCGTATTGGTCTTCTCCTCTTCCACAAAATCCGAAGTAGCTGCGTGCAACGTCACCGTAGAGCCCGCAATAGGCCGGTGCTGCGGATCGTGGACTACTCCGCGGACAGTGGCCAGCACGGCTGCCATTGCGAGGGGCAAAGAGAGCAAGCAGGCGGCAATGAAAACGCGGCACAGCAAACGAACAACCATCACTCCCCTCCAAATCTTGCTATCGAGCGAGCGGATGAAACTCTCACCCGGAAACTCTCCCCATCCCGCTAACAACTCCAACCAGAGCCACCCCGCTCGCCTTGTCATCCCGACCGAAGCGAAGCGTAGTGGAGGGATCTGCAGTGCGCCCTGCGGCTCGCTCAGATTCCTCCCCGCAAGCGCCCTCCGAAAGGCGCACACGCGATCCTGTCGAGAGCTGCGTACAGGAACTTCGGGGCATCTCGCTCGTTTTTCGCGAGATGTGGGATACCACTGCTCTCACCCCGAAACGCTTCCGGAGAAATCGGGAAAACTAGGGTGAAGTCAGATTCCCCACGGACGCTAAAGCGTCTCGGAAGCAACTGTGGCAGTCTTGATTTTTTAGAGAAGGGAGGAAGAAGGAGGCCCACGTGGAGCGGAACGGAAGAGCACGCTGCTTGCCACCGCATCCGCAATGAGCTGTTGCTCTGCGTTCGCAGCAACCAGGCCAAAAGCCACACGGGAACTAAAATCAGCGGAAAGGGTAACCGAACTGATGGCGCGAAGAGTCGGACCAAAGGGACAAGCCGCCTGGCGAAACCCGGCTCCTGCACTGGTGGAAACACCCATCACACACGAATGAGCCCCATGAGCGCGGCAACAAATGGGAACTAATTGCTGCGGAGCGGCGAGCGCGACGACAGTCGCCGAGGGCAACACTGTCCCGAAAACGCACAGCAAAACCAATGCTGCAATCCGCCGCATGCACTGAGTGTACACGCCTCACGCAAGCGGCGCAGCAGCCTTCCTTTGCGGTATAAAACAAGGGATGCAACTCCCCCGGTCCATCGCCGCAGCGATCGAGAACGGCGATACGGTGATCACCTCAACCGCCCGCTCTGCCAGGGCCTTACGACGGCTGTACGGCGAAGCACAACGAAGCCAGGGACGAGAAGCCTGGCAATCCCCGGAAATCCTGGACTGGGATATCTGGTTGAACCGCCTGTGGCAGAAGTGCTTGCGCTCCGGCAGCGAGAATCGCCTCTTACTGACCACCCTGCAGGAACAACAGGTCTGGGGCCGGCTGGTGAAGCCTGCTATCGAGGGTCGCCGCCTCATTTCCGTGCTCGGAGTAGCCGAACTCGCGCAGCAGGCCTATGCTCTGCTTTGCACTTATCGCGCACTCGACTTCCTCAACGGAGAAAGAGTGGCCGGCCCCGATGTCGAGAGCTTTCGCGAATGGGCGCGCGCTTTTAAACACACTTGCAGCCGGGAAGGGTGGCTGAGTAGAAGCGAATTGCCGCTGGTGTTACGCGAAGGGGTGCTGGCCAACCAGGTTGAGGTACCCAGCCGCTTGGTGCTAACTGGCTTCGATCGTATGACACCGGCTCAGGAATACTTACTGGACGCACTGCAAAAGTTCCATCAGGTCGAAGTGGACCAAGTCACCGCCATCTCGATCTTAGATACACCGCTGCTGGTGAAAGCAGTCGACGAACGAGACGAGATCTCCATATGTGCCCTCTGGGCGAAACAAGAATTGGCAAGCGCGACGACTCACCGCATCGCCATCGTGGTGCCCAACGTCTCCAGCGTGCGTCCGCAAATCGAAAGCATCTTCCGCCAGCTCCTCGCCCCGAACGCAGTAGCGATCGGGGAACGCGACTCGCCGCTCCCCTTCGAGTTTTCTCTCGGCGTACCCCTCGAAAACGTTCCCATGGCGCGTGGCGCTCTGTTGCTGTTGCGCTGGATGCACGATCCGCTTCCCCAGGAACAGTTGAGCTGGCTGATGCTCTCCGGCTTCCTGTGCGAGAACCAGGATGAGCTGCTGCCAATCGCGGCCTTTGACGCTAGATTGCGCAGCCAGTTCATGCGCCAACCGAACCAGGACCTCGACACATTCCTGCAACTCCTCAGCAGCGGATCTAAGGAAGCAGCTCCCCTGGACGCGCTGCAGCATCGGCTCCGAATAGCCCGAAGGATACTGCCGCAGGACGGTGCCCTAAACTTTTCCGAATGGGTAACCGTGGCGGAGCGCATTTTGGTTGCGGTCCACTGGCCCGGTGCCCATTCCATGCAGAGCGAAGACTTCCAGGTCGAGTCCAGGTGGTCCCATCTGCTCGACAGCGTGGCCGCGCTGGCCTTTGATGGGCGCAAGGTAAGCTGTGCCGAATTTCTGGAGGTGCTGGAACAGCAGGCCAAGCAGACGATCTTCGCGCCCGAGTCTCGGAATGCACCCATTCAGATTCTCGGACCGCTGGAAGCGGCCGGACTTACATTCGACGCCTTATGGTTCTTAGGCGCGGACGACGCGAACTGGCCATCGGTTGCCCGGCCCCACCCCTTCCTCCCCGTGTCACTGCAGCGAAAGCACGGCATGCCTCACTCTGAGACTGCGGCTGATTGGAAACTGGCGCAGCAGGTAACCCTTCGTTTGCAGAGTAGCGCGGCAAAAAGCGTTTTTAGTTATCCGGCACAGAATGCGGAAGGGCTCTGCCGGCCCTCAACTCTCGTCAATTCCGTGACCAAGGAGATAACCTCGCAGAGTTTTCGCGCACAGCTCGCCGGCGGCGATGACGGCGACCAACCGGCGGCTCTGTTGATCGATGAGGAGCCGGCCGCGATCGTTCCCTGGCCGAGTGAGCAGGATGCTGGAGGATCTGAAGTCCTAAGACGCCAGGCGGCTTGTCCTTTTCAGTCCTTTGCCACCAAACGGCTATCAGCTCGCCCCATGGAGGCGACCGACTGGGGACTGGAACCTCGAGAACGCGGCTCCGTAGTGCACAAGATCCTGGAAGACTTGTGGGCGGAATTGAAGAGTTATGCCGGGCTGATGCAGGCGCGCAGAGAAGACCGGCTGCAGGCGATTGTCGAGCATCATGTCAAGTCTGCACTGCTGAGATACGGCAACGCACCACATACTCGCAAGCAGAACTGGAGCCAGGCCTATCTCGAGGCAGAACAAGACCGCATTTGCTCCCTGATCCTCGAGTGGCTGGATTACGAAGCGAAACGGTCACCGTTCACCGTCGAAGCCGGTGAAGTGAAGCTCGCGGCCACGGTGGAAAATCTTAAGCTGCAAGTGCGGGTAGACCGTATCGACTGCATCCGAAACGGGCGCGTGATCATTGATTACAAGACAGGCGTAGTCAAGGCAGATGCCTGGGAGGGTGAGCGGCCGGACGAACCCCAGCTACCACTCTATGCCGGCTTCGGCCGGGTGGACGAATTGCAAGGCGTGCTCCTCGGCCGCGTCCGCGAAGGAGAGACCAGGTTCATCGGCCGGGTCGAGAACGCCGATGATGTCATCGCCGGCGACACCAAATTGTCGAAACCGCCCTATCGCCCGGAGATGCTGCAAGCCTGGCAGCGGGTTTTGCTCGACGTAGGCCGGCAGTTTCTTCGCGGTGAAGCGCAGGTCGACCCCAAGCGATATCCGAAGACCTGCGAATTTTGTCCTTTGCCCGGGCTATGCCGCATCGCCGAGACCGACCGTGCGAGTGGAACGGATGATCAGGATGACGGGGGAACCGATTGACGCAGAACCCAGTACCTGTCGACCAAAAAGAACGGGCTCTGACCCTGGACACGCGCCAATCCTTTCTTGTCCAGGCTCCCGCCGGTTCAGGCAAGACAGAGTTGCTTATCCGCCGGCTGCTGAAGTTGCTTTCTGAAGTAGATGCGCCGGAACAGATCCTGGCCATCACCTTTACCCTGGCGGCCACGGCTGAAATGCGGGCGCGGGTGCTGACCGCCCTGCAAAAAGCTGCAGCCGGGACCGATGGCGACCGCGAAGACGTCCAGTTGGCAAAAGCCGCCCTTGCCAACGACCGAAAGCGCGGATGGAATCTCCTGCAGCAACCGCAGCGGCTGAACATTCAAACCATCGACTCGGTTTGCCTGGCGATCGCCCACGAAACTCCTCTGCTTTCGCGGCTGGGCGGATCTCTGAGCCCTACCGATAAACCGCAACCGCTGTACACCCTGGCCGCCCGGCGCACCTTGGCCGAACTGGGCGGCAATCCAGAGTTATCGAGTGCGCTGCGCGCACTGTTGCAGCTACGCTCAACCAGCTTACCGGATTGCCAAAGATTGATTGCGGACATGCTCGACAAACGGGATCAGTGGGGGCCTGCACTTCTCCTCGGCTCAGAAGTGGATTGGGCCCTGGTGCGAAATCATCTGGAAGCGCCGCTCCGCCGCGAGCATGAGCACGCCGTGGAAAGAGCTCAGTCACTGTTCGCACATCATCCTGCGCTGGCGCAAGAGCTCGTGAAGGTTTTATCGGAAGCGTGTGGCAACCTGGAACCCGAATCGGAATTGCTTGCCTTGAAGCATGTATCTGACATTCGCGACCTGACGAGCCACGCTCACTGGAGCTGCCTTTGCACTTTCCTGCTCAAGAAAGACGATGACTGGCGAAAGGCACCAACTCGCGAAACAGGATTCATCTCCGGCAAGGAGGGCAAAGCTGCGAAAGACCGCTTTGCCTCCCTCATCGGCCGGTTCGAGAGCGAGCCCGAGTTCCTCTCAGTCTTGCGCGAACTCCGCGGGCTTCCTCCCGAGAATTACACCGAAGAAGATTGGCAGATGCTGCGCCACATGCTGGTGATTCTGCGTTACGCGATCGCCCAACTGCGCCTGGTCTTTGCCGAGCGCGGCATAGTGGACTTTGTCGAGTTGGGCCTTGCCGCACGCGAGGTCTTGTGCGACGACCAGGGAGAGCCCAGCGAACTCGCCGCCGCTATCGCCGAACGATGGCCGCATCTGCTGGTGGACGAGTTTCAGGACACTTCCCGCAGCCAATACCAATTGCTCACCCTGCTGGCCGGAGGATGGGAGTCCGCCGGCCGGGGCAGCTGCTTTCTCGTGGGCGATCCGATGCAATCGATCTACATGTTCCGCCAGGCCGAGGTAGAGCTTTTTGAGCGCACCCGGCGCCATGGCCTGGGCGAAGGGACAGCTGCAGTCAAATTGACACCAATACAGTTGCAAACAAACTTCCGTTCCCATGCTGGGTTGGTGAACCGTCTGAATCAAATCTTCGCTGCCATCTTTACGACGAATGCCCGCGGGGATGACTACCAGGTGACTTTTGCTGAATCCATAGCCTTTGATCCTCCACCGCAGGGAACGCCGGGAGTGCGCCTGTGGCCCTTCTTCCGTCCCTCGAAGCCCAGTCCCGAAGAAAAGCGCTCCGCCGCAGATGCAGAAGCCAGGCAGGTGGTCAGCATCATCCAGGGCTACTCAGCCCAGATGGAGAAAGCACGGAAGCGGGGTGATCCCTTCAGGATCGCAGTGCTGGTCCGCGCCAGGCCGCACCTGGGACTGATTACGCGTCGGCTCCGTAAAGCGGGGATCGTCTTCCGTGCCGTCGAGATCGAGCAGCTAGGGGAGCGGCAGGAAGTGAGGGACCTCACTGCCGTGACCCGTGCCTTGTTGCATCCCATGGATCGCATTGCGTGGCTAACGGTCCTGCGTGCGCCCTGGTGCGGCCTAACGCTCAGAGACCTGCACATGCTCTGCGGCAACGACGAAAAGGAGTTTGCTTCACGGCCCATCCTCAGCCTACTGCGTGAACGCCTGCCGCTGCTCAGTGAAGATGGGCAGCGCAGGGCCGCACGTGTCCATGCAGTGCTCGAGGACGCCATGCGCGGCAAGCATCGCCAGGTCTCGTTCGCGCAATGGATCGAGCGTTGTTGGCTGACGTTGGGAGGCCGCGCATGCGTGGACCTTGCTGGTTACGAAAACGTTCGCGCTTTTTTTGCCATGCTCGAAGAACTGGGTCCGGAGGCCGCCGGCCTGGAAGAAAGGCTCATCGAGCTTTGCGCACAACCCGATCCCATGGCGGACGAACTCTGCGGCGTGCGGCTGATGACTATTCACAAGGCGAAGGGGCTGGGATTTGAAGTCGTGATCGTGCCCGGACTGGAACGAGAGACCCGGCCCGATCAACAGCCGCTGCTCCGCTCCCTGGAACGCACCAGGCTGGTTGGCGAGGCAGAGCAGGAACAGCACGAGTTCATCGTCGCCCCCATCGGCCGGAACGGAAAAGCTGGCGATCTCTACGACTGGATCGGCAGGCAACAAATCCGGCGGGAAGATGACGAGGCCAGGCGCCTTCTGTACGTCGCAGCCACGCGGGCCAGGAAGGAACTGCATTTGCTGGGTGCCGCGACCGTAAAGAAGGACACGGAAACGCTAACCGCAGGCTCAAGCCATAGCCTGCTGGGGATTGCCTGGCCGGCGCTTGCCGGCGAGTACGAGCAGACACATAAAGTCCAGGCATCTGCTGCCATCGAGCAGCAAACAGAGCTTGTCTTTCCGCCGCCCCATTGGGCCATTCCATTGCGTCGATTGCCGGCAGACTGGGGACCACCGCTGATTGCCGATGCGCCAGAAACAAAGGAGCGAAGCTTTGAAATCGTAGAACGCCCCCGCGGGTCATTGTCCGCCCGCGCCTTCGGCACCGTAGTCCACGCCCTGCTGGAGGAACTCGCTAACCAAGGAACCTCCTCAGCGATTCTTGCGGAAGTGGTCAATTGGCGTCCGCGGGCAGTGGCGATGTTGCGCGCCAACGGTTTGCCTCGGACCGAGGCTGAATCGCAATCAGCGGAGGTGGTGCGCGCCCTGACCGCGGTGCTCAAGGATGCAACCGGGTGTTGGATTCTCGGAGCACGGGCCGGCGCTAGAACTGAAATCTCCTGGTCAGCGTGGGCCGCTACCGAGGGAGCAGGGGAAGTCGTACGATCGCTGCGTGGGGACCGCATCTTTCGCGCTGGAGCAACCCCCTGCACCACCGAGGAAACGCATCTGTGGATAGTGGACTACAAAACCGCGAGCCACGGTGCTTCTGGTCTGGACGCGTTTCTCGAAGGCGAGAAAGCAAAATATCGGCCGCAACTGGAAGCCTACGCCGCTGTCATGCGCCACGTTCAGGGAGAGAACCTGCCCATACGCCTGGCTCTTTACTATCCCCTGCTGTCCAGGTTGGTCTGGTGGTAGAGAATTCTCTTTTTTCGTTTCTCTAGTAATAGAGGTATTTCCGCCACTTGTTATCGGAGTGACCGATCATACGCATGATGTGGCGGCTGGTATGCAGGGAGAAGGGCCGCGGCTCGCGCATCAACTTTATGTCGCTGATCTCGCTAAGCAGATGATTACCCTTTCTGCGATTACAGGAATGGCAGCAGGCGACAAGGTTCTCCCAGGTGGAGAGTCCGCCGCGCGAACGGGGTATGACGTGGTCCAGGGTGAGTTCGCCGGCAGGCAAGACAACCCCGCAATATTGGCAGCTATTTCGATCGCGGAGCAGGATGTTCTTGCGCGAGAGGGCGCGCGTCTGATGGGGGATGCGCCGATACTCGAGCAGGCGAATGACAGAGGGCATGGGAATGCGCAGCAACGCAGCATGCAAAATGGCGCCCTGCTCCTCTTCCGTCTTGGCCACGCCTTTCAGAACCAGGATCAACGCCCGGCGAGCCCCACAAATGTTGATCGGCTCGTAGGAGGCGTTCAACACCAGCACCGGTTTCTGCATGGTGTAGGCAGAGGAAACCCGTTGCCCCGGCCACCCTTCATGCGATTCAGCGGATTCATGAGGCAGCGCACGCCCCTGCGCGCCGGCTTTCGGTTTGCGTGCGTGGATCATGGCCTTCCCCAAAGACATGTTGATCCTCCGTTACCCTCTCAATTCACCGTTCTTAAAAACCCTGCGTCCCACGATGCGACGCCCTCGCGCTGCGTACGGGCCACAGTCGCCACCCAGATCGATCGTGCTCCAGCATTCCTTAACACCCGGCTGCAGGCGCGGGCCGTCGCCCCCGAGGTGTAAATGTCGTCGATCAACAGCACGTCCCGTCCGGCCAGGGCGGCGGGGCGAGGCGCAAAAAAAGCGCCACGCAGATTCTGGCGGCGCTGGTGAGTGGTCAGTCCCGATTGACTGACCGTAACCCTCACGCGTTTGAGCAAATTCGTTTCCAGCCGGAGCACCCGTTGGGGATCGCGCTTGCGCAACTCTGCGATCGCGACCCGGGCCAGCAGTTCGGCATGGTTGAAGCCGCGTTGGCGTTGCTTGACTGGGTGCATGGGCACCGGGACCACCACCATCCGCCCCGGCATCGACCCCGCGAGGGGTTCCAGGCACTCCGCAAGCAGCACACCGAGCCGGCCGGCTATCGGCTGCATGCCGTCGTATTTCAGCAGGTGCACCAGGGAACGGAGCTGGCCATGGTAGCTCCCGTAAGCGACTGCTTTGACGAACGCAGGAGGAGCCAGACGGCACGGTTGGCAAAGACGGTCGGGCTCGGCCGCGGTGTCGGCCATGGGCGAGAAATGCGCAATG
>Ga0210398_10006103_pt1 | contig 11135 bp, 4 predicted proteins | sample IncBWC4OmetaG_FD_161047 | JGI IMG/M metagenome (GOLD analysis project Ga0210398, IMG submission 161047) | Forest soil microbial communities from Barre Woods Harvard Forest LTER site, Petersham, Massachusetts, United States - Inc-BW-C-4-O | ecosystem: Environmental > Terrestrial > Soil >... | reverse complement strand
CGCGGTGATCGGGGTCGGCGACGCGGGCATCGAGAACGCGCTCGGGCTCGCGCAGAAAAACGAGATCTACCTCATCAATACCGGCGACGAATTCCCGCGCGCCAAGCCCGCAAACCGGGCGCTGATTATGGCGGCGATCGAGAAAGAGCCGGACGCGGCGGGATCGATCAACCACGTCAAGAACGTCAAGACCGAATCGGTCGAACCGGGCAATCTGGTGTTGGCTGGCGCCGACGGCGCCGTCGTCAACGTCGCCTGCGACCGCGTCATCGCGCGCATCGGCGCGCAGCCCCCGAGCCGCTTTCTCGAACGCTGCAACATCAAGGTGAGCGGCCTCCCGCCGGTCTCCGAGACCTACGAATCGACGCAGATCCCCGGGCTTTACATCATCGGCGCGCTGGGCGGCTATCCGCTTATCAAGAACTGCCTCAACCAGGGTTTCGAGGTGGTCGAGTGCATTCTCGGCAACCAGATCCCGCCGGCCGACGAGCCGCTGATCCAGCAGAAGCTGACGCCCGAGATCGTCCGCACCCTCGATCCGAGCAAAGCCAAGTTGACCGGGGCCGAGCTGATCGAGCAGATCAGGGCGCGCGCGCCGATGTTTTCGACGCTGCAGCCGGTGCAGATTCGCGAATTCCTGATCCATGCCGGGCTGCATTATCTGAAGCCGGGTGACGTGGTGTTCGAGCGGGGTGACTCGACCAATTCGTTGTGGACCGTCCTCGACGGCGAGGTCGGTATCCAGATCGACCCCGAGAACCCGAAGGAGGTGGTGCGGCTCGGGTCGGGGCAGTTCTTTGGCGAGTTGGGGCTGATCTCGGGCCGCAAGCGCACCGCGACGGTGGTCGCGACGCAGCCGGCGCTGCTGTTCGAGGTCGAACGCAACACAATCCTCAAGCTCGAGCGCTCCGAGCTGGGAGTGAAGAAGGCGATCGAAGACGCGGCGATCATCCGTCAGATCAAAATGTTCCTGATGCCGCACATCGAGGACGAGCTGCTGAGCGAGCTGGTGGCCACCTCGAAGATCGTCTCGAAAAATCGCGATGAAGTGCTGATCCAGGAAGGCGCCGACGACCAAGCGGTCTATCTGCTCCGCAAGGGCTCGGTGACCGTGTCGAAGCGGGTCGGTGGCAAGGACGTCGTCCTCAACTATGTCGCCGCCGGCAACTACGTCGGCGAGATGGCGCTGCTGAGCCACCAGAAGCGCGTCGCCACCGTCACCGCCGCCAGCGCCACCGAGGCGATCGAGATTGACAGCGCCGTGTTCCGCAAGCTGCTCGATCGCGATCCGGAATTGCGCAAGCGGGTCGAGGACGAATTCGAGCGGCGGGTCAGCGACCGCGACATCATGCAGCGCAACGCCGAGGCCGGGGACCTCATCACTTTCCTGGTGCGCGAGGGGATGGGCGAGGGCACCGACGTCCTGCTTATCGACGAATCGCTCTGTGTCCGCTGCGACAATTGCGAGAAGGCCTGCGCCGAGACCCATCACGGGGTCAGCCGGCTCAACCGCGAGGCCGGGCCGACCTTCGCGATGGTGCACGTGCCGACCTCGTGCCGGCACTGCGAAGACCCGCATTGCATGACCGATTGCCCGCCCGACGCGATCCATCGCGCCGCCAATGGCGAGGTGTTCATCAACGACCAGTGCATCGGCTGCGGCAATTGCAAGAACAATTGCCCCTACGGCGTCATCCAGATGGCGGCGATGCCGGAGGAGAAGCCCAGCTTGTGGCGATGGCTGTTCTTTGGCGCCGGCCCCGGCCCCGGTGAGGACAAGTCCGAAGAGGGCATGAAGCACCGCCACGGCTCGGCGCACGCCGTCAAATGCGACATGTGCAAGGGGCTCGCCGGCCCGGCCTGCGTGCGCGCGTGTCCGACCGGCGCGGCGATCCGCGTCAACCCGGCCCAGTTCATCGAAGTGATGCGGAACGCACGATGAGCATGAGCGACACCGCCTATAGCAGCGAGAGAAGAGGCCGGCTCAGCCGCCACGTCTCGTTTCTCGCCTATGACAATTTCCGCTATCTGAAGATCGCGCTGGCGGCGGTGACCGGCGCGATCGTGCTCTACGTCGCGGTGCCGCCATACGGCTCTCGTTATGGCGGTGGCTGGGCGGGTTACACGCTGGGCACCGTCGGCGCGCTGTTGATCCTGTGGCTGACCTGGTTCGGTTACAGAAAGCGCACCTACGACCCCGAACACAAATACGTGCAGCCGCACGCCGCCGCGGCGGCGGCGCATCAGGCCGAGGATCCGAGCCGTCTCGCCCGCCGCCTGTCGGCACATGTCTATCTCGGTCTGGCGCTGCTGGTGATCGCCACGCTCCACACCGGGTTTCACTTCGGCTGGAACATCCACACGCTCGCCTACGCGCTGATGTGCGTGGTGATCGCGAGCGGCGTCTATGGCGTTGTCGCCTATGCCCGCTACCCGCGACAGATGACCGAAAATCGCCAGAACCTGACCTTGGCGCAGATGCAGGCGCAGATTGTCGCCCTCGACGCCGAGCTGCGCCGCCGAGTGATGCCGATGGATGACGCGATGGCGACGATCATCCGCGATTCGCTCGATAACACGCCGATTGGTGGTTCGATGTGGCGTCAGCTGTCCGGTCACTACCCGGGTTGCGGCACCTTTCAGGCTATCGCCCGGCTGCATGCTCTGCCCGATGCCGGCCCTAACGCAATCGATGAAAACTGGCGGCTTTTGCGCACAAAACTCGACGAGAAGGCCCTGCTCGTTTCTCGGCTGCGCCGCGACATCCGCTTCAAGGCGCTGATGGACGTCTGGCTTTACCTGCATGTTCCGCTAACCTTTGCCCTGCTAGCCGCCCTGATTGCTCACATCGTCTCGGTTTTCTACCTCTGATCCGCCGCCTGTCCCGGGCAACCGGACGGGCACTCTCTTCACCCTGAAGTACCTCGATTGCGACGGAGCACATGGAGGTTGACGTCGCCTTTCTGAGCCGACGCGGCACGGCGTTGATGCGCCGGTCGCAGCGCGCGAGCGGCGAACGCGTGCGGATCGGCCGTGGGACCGACAACGAGGTGCCGCTGAACGACATTCACGTCGGGCTGCGGGCCGCGGCGCTGGTGCTGCATGAGGGTGTGCTGACGATCGACCGGCTGGACACCTCGCCGCTCGAGGTCAACGGTTCGCTCGTCGAAACGGCGCCGCTCAGACCCGGCGATGAAATCAGGCTCGGACCCTACCGGATAGAAATCCTCCCGCCGCCCGAGGGTTGCGACGGCGCGATCCAGATCGAGCTTGTTCAGCCGGCCGGCGACGCGGCGGAGCGACCCGGGGGTGGGACGGGTATCGGGCTCGCGCGCAGCGGGCCGAGCAAGCGCTTCTACGCCTGGACCGGGTTTCTCATCATCACGGTCGTCTGTCTGGCCGTGCCGATCGCCGTTTTCAGCAGCGGGATGCTGCATTCCTGGCACAAGGACACGCCCAACGCGAAGCTGCCGTCTCTGGTCGGGCTATCGTGGAACCCCGGCTCGTTCTCCAATGCGCACCGGTTCTTCGCGGCGGACTGCGCGACCTGCCATCAGGGCGCGTTTGCCGGTGTCGCCGACGCGACCTGTCTTTCTTGCCATGCCAATGTCGGCGCTCACTCGCCGCACGGCGTCGCGCTCGCCGCGGTCGGCGACAAGCTCGCGTCGTTGCGCTGCGCTGACTGCCACACCGAGCATCGCGGCATCGAGGGCAGCGTGATCAGCAAGGCGAGCTTCTGCCTTGACTGCCATAAGGACCTCAAGGAAGCCGCGCCCGCCACCGGCATGGAAGATGTCGGCGGCTTCCCCAACGGGCACCCGCAATTCCGCGCGACGCTTGTCGCCGATGCCGCGCAGAATAAGACCGCGCGGGTGCAGCTGGGTGGGTCGCCGCCGGCGATCGACCGGCCCGGCCTGAAGTTCGAGCACAAGGTCCATATGGACACGGCGAATTACCCGCTGCTCGTGCAGGCCGGGCGCGCGGTCAAGGGGTGCGCCGATTGTCACGTCGCCGAACCCAGCGGCCAGGGCTTTCAGCCGATCACTTACAAGAACCAGTGTCAGAGCTGCCACCAGCTGACCTTTGACGCGGTCGCGTTGCCCTGGCAGGACGCGAGGGTGCCGCACGGCGATGACGTCGGCGTCATCGCTTCCGTGTGGAACTACTACGCTGGCCGCGCCCTGCAAGACGGGTCGTCGTCGTCACCTGCCGACACCCAGACGCAAGTGAGCGCCAAGACCGCGGCGGCGTTGCGTGTCGTCTTTGACGAGAAGCGTGGCTGCGCGCTCTGCCACTACAGCACCGGCGACAAGGGCGCATGGGATACCGACAAGATACTGGCTGACGCACTGCCGCCGAAAGGCAATCCGGCGCGTGTTGTGGCGTCGGTGAAACTGCCCGTGCGCTTCCTGCCCAACGCCGTCTTCGACCACGCCTCACATCGTGGGCAGACATGCGAGAGCTGCCACACCGTCGCCGCGGCGGTGTCGAATGGCACCGAGCGTCTGATGGTTCCAAATCTCGATAATTGCACCCAGTGTCACGGCACCGAGAACGCGTCATTCCACGCGCAGTCGACCTGCATCACCTGCCATGTCTTTCACCACAGTGAGTTCGGCCTGATGCGCACATCGGCCACGGGGACCGTGCAATGACTGAACACCGTTTGCCGCGCCTCTTCGCCCATCCGGCGTTCCGCGCGGCGATGGCGGTGCTGTCGGTATGGTGCATGGCGCCCGGCGGTTGCGGCGGGGGCGGGGGGCCGGGCGTGTCGACCGCTGGACTCTCGCCCAATGTCGCGCTTAATCCAGAGGCGCCGGTAAACGGAGCGCCGCCGGCTCTTACCGCGGCAGACGTCAACACGATCATGCTCCAGGCGGTGCATGAGGCGAGCGCACGTGGCGCGCCCGCGACGATCGTGGTGGTCGACCGCGTCGGCAATGTCTTGTCGGCGACCCAGATGCCGGGCGCGCCGACGACCCTCACCATCCAATCCGGTCTCAATCCCGGGACCGGGCTCGAAAACACGGCTATCGTTCCGGCGAACGTGATCCCGACGACGCTGGCGGCGATGGCGAAGGCGCTGAGCGGTGCGTATCTGTCGTCGAACGGCAACGCGTTCAGCACTCGCACCGCCAACTTCATCATCCAGCAGCATTTCGCGCCCGGCACTGGCGTCCAGCAGCAGAACCTGCCGGGCGGTCCGCTCTTCGGCGTCCAGTTCAGCCAGCTGCCCTGCTCCGACTTCAACACGATGGCGTCCGCTGCGGCCGGGGGGACCAATGCCGGGCCGCACCGCTCGCCGCTCGGCTTTTCGGCCGATGCCGGCGGGCTGCCGGTCTACAAGAACGGCATCCTCGCCGGCGGCATCGGCGTGATGTCCGGAAACATCTATTCCGACAATCTGAACCCGCAGACCTCAAACGGGTCGGCCGCGTCATTCAACGACGAGGTCATCGCGCTCGCCGGCTCGACCGGCTTCCAGGCGCCGCCGGCGCTTGACGCCGACAACATCGTGGTTGGCGGCAACGAATTTCAGTACACCGACGCGACCAGCGCCAATTTCGCCACGACCGTATCCGCCACCGGCACCTTTACGCCGATTGCGATACCGGGGTACTTCGCCGGGCCGGCGCCGGGGCAGACATCGATCGCGGGTCTCACCTACGGCAGCACCGACGGCGCTTCGGGCGTCGAGCCGGACGGTACTTCCGGGCCGATGCTCTACCCCGGCACCACCTTCACCTCGTTCGTCTTCACCAGCGGCGGCACGGCGCCGATCTACACCCCAACCAATAGTCTCAATCCGACGCCGGCAAGCCAGGGGATCACCGCCGCCGAGGCGCAGGCGCTGATGACCAGCACACTCAATGTCGCCTACTCGGCGCGCGCGGCGATCCGCATCCCGACCAACACCTTCGCCCAGGTGACCGCGACGATCGTCGATCTCGACGGCAACGTCCTGGCCCAGGCCCGCACTCCGGACGCGCCGATTTTCGGTGCCGATGTGTCGCGACAGAAAGCGCGCACCGCGGTGTTCTTCTCACGACCCGACACTGCGGCCAAGATCACGGCCATCACGATCCCGGCGAGCAACACATCGGGCACGTTCGCCCAATACAACACCGATTCGAACACTTTGCTCGGGGCGCAAGCGCCCGCCTTTCAGGGTCAATGGGCTTGGTCCGAGGTCGGCATCGGCGATATCTCGCGCCCGTTCTATCCGGACGGCATCCAGGGTAGCACCTCGACGCCGCTCAATTTCGGTCCGCTCAGTCTGCCGTTCAGCCCCGACCGGTGGAGCATCTTCTCGACCGGCATACAGCTCGACCTGATCGCACCCGACCTTCTCGCCGGTGTCGGCGGCGCGCCAGCGCCAGGGGCCGGCTGCGGTACCGGAGCCGGACTCGGTGCCGGCTTGCCGCCCGTATCGGGCGGCAAGACCCAGCTTGCCGATGGCATGCAGATCTTTTCGGGCGGCTTCCCGATCTATCGCGGGACCACGCTGGTCGGCGGCATCGGGATATCCGGTGACGGCATCCAGCAGGACAGCATGATCTCGTTCCTCGGGCTGAACAATTTTGCCGAACCGACCGCCGGGCTGACGCCGATCGCCAACGCACCCTTGAACATCCGCTCCGACAATCTCAACCCCGAAGCCGCCGGCAATCTCCGTTACGCCAATTGCCCTGCGGCGCCTTTCCTCAATTCAAGCAACCAGGCCCCGTGCCCCGATTAGGCTCACAAATCGTCAGTTGCGCGCGCCGGTGTTCGGCGGCGGTTATGCTGCTTGTCGTAACAGCGGGCGCGGCCGCAGCGGCGATGCCGCCAGATGCGCCGCCGGTCTCTCGCGTCGGCATCGACGAGTTGCGTCGCGACCGCCGGATGGCCGAGCAGCTCTTTCAGGCGACGACGAGCGACGCGGCGACCTTCGAAAAAGCGCTGACGACCGCGGACCTGCGCCGCCAGCTCGAGCAGACGCTGAACCGCAAGCTCTCGGACGACACGCTGACCGCGATGGCGTCACATGCTCGCGCCGAGGCGGATTACTGGTCTTCCTACCGTGCCGGGATCGACAAGATGATCGGCGCCGAGGCCCCCGAGGCCGGCAACCGGCGCGCGCCCGGCCGCGCGCCACCGATCCCTGGGGTCGAGCCGGTGGTCAACCCCGAGGCGCTGCCGCCGCCGGAGGCGTTCGAGCACGGCGGCGAGATGCCATTGCAGGACCGCTGGCGCATCCTTGATGCCTTGGGCAACGGCGAAAATCCGCTCGACCCGTACAACACCAACACGTTCAAGGCCGACAAGCCGGTCTTTGGCGAGGACTGGTTCTTTAATGTCGGCGCGATCGCCGACACGATCTACCAGCCGGCGCGCGATCCGACCGGAATCGGCGGGCAATACACCGCGCGTCCGAACGAGAGCAACACCTTCGGCCGCTACGGCCGAACCCAAGTCATCGAGACCGACATCCTCGAACTGGCCCTCATCAAAGGCGATACGGCGTTCAAGCCGCCCGATTTCGAGCTGCGCATCACGCCCGCCTTCAACTACAACTACACGACCGCCGGTGAGATCGGCGTGCTCAACGTCAATCCCGCCAAGGGGCAGACGCGGTCGGACCAATTTGTCGGGCTGCAGGAAGGCTTTATCGACTATCACATCCGCAACGTGTCGGAGTATTACGACTTCGACTCGATCCGCGTCGGCATCCAGCCGTTCAACGCCGACTTCCGCGGCTTCCTGTTCCAGGACAACCAGCTCGGCGTTCGCCTCTTCGGTGATCGCGACGCCAATCGCTGGCAGTACAATCTCGCCTATTTCCAGCGGCTCGAAAAAGACACCAATAGCGGCCTCAACGATCTCGGCCAGTCCGTGCGCCGCGACGGCATCTTTGTCGCCAATCTTTTCCGCCAGGACACGCCGGTGCCCGGCTTCACCTCTCAGATCATCGACCTCTACAACTGGAACCGCGAAGGCGACGAGTTCTACTACGACAAAAACGGCTTCCTGGTACGCCCAGCGCAGATCGGCGACGACCGCGGCTACAACTACGACGTCAACTATCTCGGCTATAACGGTGACGGGCATTTCGGCCGGGTCAATCTGACCGTGTCGAGCTATTGGGAGTTCGGCAATCAGTCGCATAATCAGTTCGGCGCGCCCGGCAACAGCGGCGGGACGATCAGTGGCTTCTTTGCCGCGGCCGAGCCGTCGATTGATTTCGATTGGGTGCGCTTGCGCCTATCGGGGCTGATCCAAAGCGGTGCCAACAACCCGCAAAGCGGCCATCTCGGTGGCTTCGACTCACCGTTCGAGAACCCGCAATTCGCCGGCGCCGACACCAGTTTCTGGATCCGTCAGTCGATCCCGCTGATCGGCGGTGGCGGCGTGGCGCTGAACACCGAAAACGGCGTGCTGGCCGATCTGCGTTCGTCGAAGGGCGAGGGCCAATCGAACTTCGACAACCCGGGTCTCATTCTGGCGGGCGTCGGCGGCGATTTCGACATTTTGCCGGAGCTGCGCCTGGCGACCAACTTCAACCATCTCGATTTCTACAACACGACGACGCTCGAGTTCCTGCGCCACCAGGCCGACATCCCGAACGACATCGGCTGGGATTTGTCGGCGGCGTTCACTTACCGGCCGCTATTCACCCAAAACGTCGTGTTCCGCCTGTCGGGCGGCATCCTGGTGCCCGGCGCCGGGACGAAGGCGCTGTTTAATACCAATGGCGGGGCCGCGCTCTTCGACACCGGCGGCCTGCTCTATTCCGTCATGGGCAATGTCATTTTCACGTATTGATGCGATGCGGCGCGCGCTGATCTTCCTCGCATTGATCGGGTTCAGCCTGGCGGGTGTGGCCTATGCCGACACGCTGCCGGCGCCGCAAAAGGAGACGCAGGCCGAGGCGCAACTCAACAGTGCCGGCTGCATGAGCTGCCATACCACAACCGACTCGCTGAGCATGCACACCAGCCCCGGGGTGATCCTCGGCTGCGCCGACTGCCATGGCGGCAATGCCGCCGCGCTCCTGCCGCCTGGCACGCCGACCGGCAGCCCGGAATATCGTCGTGTGCTCGACGCCGCGCATGTCCACCCACTGCACCCCGAGGCGTGGAACTATCCGTCGAGCGTCAAGCCGCCACGCACGTATACGCTGCTCAACAAGGAGTCGCCCGAGTTCATCCGCTTCATGAACCCGAGCGACTACCGCGTCGCGCGCGAGGCCTGCGGCGCCTGCCACTTGAAGGAGATTACGCAGACCGAACGGAGCCTGATGTCGACGACCGCGATGTTCTGGGCGGCGGGGGCCTACAACAACGGCATCCTGCCCTTCAAACACACGATCGTTGGCGAAGCCTATACGCATGACGGCGAGGCGGCGTCGCTTGTCGACCCGCAGATGCCGAGCCCGCAAATGGCGCGGCTGCACGGCATCGAGCCAAGATTGGTGCCGCTGCCGTCGTGGGAGGTGGTGCCGCCGGCCGACGTATTCCGCGTTTTCGAGCGCGGCGGTCGCATCAACAACACGCAATTCCCCGAGATCGGCAATCCGAACTCCACCGGCGACATCCAGGAGCTGGACGAGCCGGGCCGGCCCGACCTCAAGCAGTCGAAGCGCGGGCCCGGCACCGGCACTCGTGTCTCGATCCCGATCCTCAACATCACCAAGACCCGGCTCAACGATCCCGACATGTGGTTTATGGGGACCAACGACAATCCGGGCGATTACCGCAACTCGGGCTGTGCCGGCTGCCACGTCGTCTACGGCAACGACCGCGACCCGCAAGAGGGTGGACCTTACGCGGCCTTCGGCAATCGCGGCATGGGCTTTGGCAGCGACCCGACCATTCCGCGCGACCAGACCGGGCATCCGATCGTCCATCGCATGACGATGGCGATCCCCACCAGCCAGTGCATGATCTGCCACATGCACCAGCCGAACCTGTTCATCAACAGCATGCTCGGCTACACGATGTGGGATTACGAGACGGCCGCGCCACAGATGTGGCCGAAGAAACAGCGCTACCCGACCGATACCGAGATGCGCGCCGCCTATGAGCGCAATCCCGAGGGCGCGGTCGTGCGCGGCAATTGGGCCGACCCCAATTTCTCGGCCGACGTCAACGAGCTGAACCCGCAGCTCAAGGACACGCAATTCGCCGATTATCACGGCCACGGCTGGAATTTCCGTGCGATCTACAAGCGCGATCGAAAGGGCAATCTGCTCGACGACCAGAACAACATCATCCCGGCCGGCGATCCCCAAAAATTCAAGAAGGCGGTGCACCTCGATTCGATCCATGTCGATTTCGGCCTGCAGTGCGTCGACTGTCATTTCACCCAGGACAATCACGGCAGCGGGCACATTTACGGAGAGGTGCAGGCGGCGATCGAGATCACCTGTGCTGATTGCCATGGCACCGCGACCCGCTACCCCGATCTGAAGACGCACGGGCCCGCCGCGCCGCCCGGCGGCACCGATCTCACGACCTTGCGTACCGCCGATGGGCGCGCCCAGTTCGAGTGGCGCGGCGATAAGCTCTACCAGCGCTCGGCCGTCTACCCCGGCCTCGAATGGGAAGTGACGCTGGTCAAGGACACGGTGACCCCGGGGAACCCGAAATACGATCCGATCGCCGCGCGCGCCAAGCTGATGTCGAAGGGCACGTCGATGAAATGGGGCCCCGGCGTGCCCGAAGGCGACCTCGCGCATTCCAACGACGAGATGGCCTGCTACACCTGCCACCTGTCATGGACGACGAGCTGCGCCGGCTGCCATCTGCCGATCGAGGCCAACCAGCATACCGAGCGGCATCACTACGAGGGTGACACGACCCGCAACTTCGCGACCTACAACCCCGAGGTCGCGCGCGATGACATGTTCCAGCTCGGCCGCCACAGCACGGTCAAGAACAACGTCATCGCGCCGATCGCGTCGCGTTCCGCGCTGGTGCTGTCGTCGACCAACATCAACCGAGAGCATATTTACGTGCAGCAGCCGCCGGTCTCGTCAGCCGGGTTCTCGAGCCAGGCGTTCTCGCCGCACTATCCGCACACCGAGCGGCGCGCCGAGACCAAGACCTGCACCGATTGCCACATCTCGAAGGACAACGACAATAACGCGATCA
>Ga0210398_10006099_pt1 | contig 11138 bp, 7 predicted proteins | sample IncBWC4OmetaG_FD_161047 | JGI IMG/M metagenome (GOLD analysis project Ga0210398, IMG submission 161047) | Forest soil microbial communities from Barre Woods Harvard Forest LTER site, Petersham, Massachusetts, United States - Inc-BW-C-4-O | ecosystem: Environmental > Terrestrial > Soil >... | reverse complement strand
CCACCGCCAGCGCGCGCTATTTAGTGATCACTCCCGTTCGTGACGAAGCGGCTTATCTGAAGTTCACTGTTGAAAGCATGCTCGCGCAAACCGTTCGCCCGACCGAATGGGTGATTGTGAATGATGGCTCGACGGACAGCACCGGAAGCATCATTGATGACTACGCGCGCCAGTATCCTTGGATTCGTGCGGTCCATCGGGAAAACCGCGGTTTTCGAAAGGCTGGCGGGGGCGTAGTCGATGCGTTTAACGATGGGCTGCGCGCGGCGAGTTGCAGGGACTGGGAATTCATCGTGAAGCTCGACGGGGATTTGACTTTGGAGCCGGATTATTTTGAGAAATGCATTGGGAATTTTCGCAGTGATACCAGTCTCGGTGTCGGCGGCGGAGTCATCTGCTATGTCATCGATGGAGTGAAGTCGATCGAAGCATGTCCGGTGTTTCATGTGAGAGGCGCTACTAAGATCTACAAAAGAGAATGTTGGGATGCGATTGGTGGTTTTTGGCCGGCTCCGGGCTGGGATACGATGGATGAGGTTAAAGCCAGTATGCTGGGCTGGACCACGAGGAGCTTTTCAGATTTGCATGTTATCCACCATCGAGTCACCGGCACGGCGGAAGGCATTTGGAACGGGGTGGTGAAAAATGGAAGGGCTAATTACATTTGTGGTTACCATCCACTCTTCATGCTGTCCAAATGTTTCGCTAACCTCATTCGCAAGCCTTACATCATTGGTTCGTTCGCGCTTCTTTATGGATTCGTCAGTGGCTATGTGAAAGGTATTCCCCAAGTGGATGATCCTCAAACAATCGCATATCTTCGACGCCAGCAGCTCAGCCGTCTTTGGGGTGGACAAACTATATGGCGGTAGGACACAAAGATATCAATCCAGGGATCGAACCTTTGTCGCAGTCCCCGGAAGTTCCAGAGGTAGCAAAAAACTCGGCGAATGCCCCTGCTTTGACGACCGAACGAGTAAGTACTTACTTTGCGAATCCGAAGAACTATCTGGATATTCGTCGATACGTTATTGAGATTCGAGTGGAAACCGTGAAGGAATTCACGGCCAACCGCAAATTCAGCCGTATTCTGGATATAGGGTGCGGGGACGGCTCCATTTCGACGCCGCTGCTTACTCCAACAACCCGACTTACTCTTTTAGATATATCCAGCGCTATGTTATCGCGGGCGATTTCGAGGGTGCGCCCGGAATACTTGAAAAATGTTGACACGCTCAACCAGGACTTTTTAACGGCGCCACTTGGTCCGGGGACTTACGATTTGATCGTTTGCGTGGGCGTGCTCGCCCATGTGGAGTCCCCTGAACTGGTGATCGAGAAGATTTCGCAGCTGCTACGACCTGGCGGTCTTCTAATTCTTGAGTGCACAGATTCCGCCAACTTTTCGAATAAACTGACGGTTATGCTTGGCCGGATTCGGCCAGCCGCCAGAAGAGTCGGAGCTTATCGTACGAGGCTGGTTACCGCGGAATCAGTGACCGCCATGGCCGGCGAAAGAGGCTTCAAACTGTTGTCCGTGTATCGCCACAACGTGGCGTTACCGCTTATGGGAAGGTTTCTAAGCCAGCGCGCGCTTCAGCGTTTTATCCGCTTGATCTTTGGCAATACAAAATGGAACCGAAATGCATGGATAGGAAAGGAGTGCATTTTTGCGTTCGAGCGAACTCTCTAGGATGCTCCGGATCACATTCCGGTTAGAGACTTTACGTCAGATGGTCATCGACTGGAAATCTGCGAAGGTTGAAGCTTTTCGGCAGAAGAGATTGCTTCAATAGTGACGCTCCATCGTTATGGACTCCCGTTTCTTAACCCGGTTACTAAAGTTGATAGTAAGTCTGTTTTTCTTCGGGATATGGTTCTTGCGCGATCGCCTGAAGTCTTTATTGGGTTATGCGAAGCCGGGCGGTTGTGTCGTCCTTTACTACCATGCGGTAGCCAAGAAACATCGAGAATTGTTTGCGCGGCAGATGGATTTAATTTTGAGTTGCGCCAAAACCGTCCCGGCCAACCGAGAAGCGGCCTGCGCGCCGGGCGAGCAATATGTCGCTGTTACCTTCGACGATGGACTGGAAAGCGTGTTGGAAAACGCGTTGCCGGAATTGGAGAGCCGAAAGATCCCTTCCACGATGTTCGTCGTCGTGCAATCTCTAGGGGATTTCCCGTGCTGGATGCCGGACAGCCCCAAGGGCGATCCAACCCAGAAGGTCATGTCCATTGAGCAGCTGCGTAGCCTGAGTTCGGATCTCGTGACTGTTGGCTCACACACGCTCACTCATCCGAACCTGTGCCGGGTGGATCAGGCACGGGCGTACAGAGAAATCGCCGAGTCTCGAGTCGAGCTTCAAAAGATTCTAAATATCGAGGTATCGCTCTTTAGTTTTCCATACGGAGCATTCGACACCACGCTGGTTCAGCTTTGCCGTGAGGCCGGATATGAGCGAGTCTTTACGACGCTCCCAGTTTTCGCGTTCAGCGAACCTAAAGAATTCGTTTCCGGTCGAATAACTGTCGAGCCAACGGACTGGCCCATCGAGTTTCGTCTCAAGATTCTGGGGGCGTACAGATGGCTCCCGCTTGCATTTACTTTGAAGCGTCAGCTGCGTTCGGGTTTTTCGGTTGCTTCGCGGTCTCGAGTACAAAATGAGTCGTGACTGCAAATGGCCGACAGTCCGGCCTCGTGAGTCATATTGTTGATTGTCATTACCTCGATGTTGCAACATGCAGAATCGCAATGTGCGTTTGAGCAGGTCTTGCACGGCTTAACGGGTTGACTACCGTCTACCAGGTTTCTCCTCTTAAAGACCCGCGGTGGGGAGAATTTCTAAGCAGGCACCCTCGCTCCTCGGTGTTTCACACGCCAGCGTGGCTTGAAGCACTTCGTTGCACTTACGGTTACGAACCGATCTGTTATACGACTTGCCCTTCAAACGAAGCTTTGCGAAATGGGCTTGTATTTTGCCGGGTCGAGAGTTGGATAACGGGTCGCCGGCTCGTGTCTCTGCCGTTTTCGGATCATTGCGATCCTCTCATCGACTCGCCGCTCGACTTTACAACCCTCTTAGCCGTGTTGGAGCAAGACAGCGAGAGAGAAAAACAGAATTATATTGAGATAAGGCCGTTAAGTGTGCTGGAAGGAATCGAGCCTTTTTTCAGAAATACCGAGTCGTATTGCTTTCACGAATTGGACCTCGGGCCCAACCTGGAAACTCTTTTTCACAATTGTCATAAGGATTCTACGCAGAGAAAAATCAGGCGGGCGGAACGAGAAGGTTTAACCGAGCAGGTGGGCGCTTCGGATTCGCTTCTTGAGAAATTCTATCGCTTGCAACTGCTCACACGTCGCAGGCACGGCGTTCCGCCTCAGCCTTTGAGTTGGTTCCGAAACATCATCGATTGCTTCGGTGAAGCGCTCCAGATCCGGTTGGCATTCAAGAACGATCAAGCGATCGCGGGAATTCTTACATTGCGGCACAAGAATTCTCTGGTCTACAAGTACGGATGTTCCGACACCGAATTTAACAATCTGGGCGGGATGCACTTATTATTTTGGAGAGCCATTCAGGACGCCAAGGCTTCAGGGTTGCAACGGTTCGATTTGGGCCGGTCAGACATCGATAATGGCGGCCTGATTACTTTCAAGGATCGTTGGGGAGCCAAACGGTCGACATTGAGTTACTACAGACACGTGGGTTCGGGGCGGTCGCTGAGTGTTCCAAACCGATCGAGCCTGGGTTGGAAATCCCGCCTCGCGAAACAAGTTTTCGCGCGCGCGCCGGATGGAATTCTTTCTATCGCGGCGAACCTTTTGTATAAACACGTCGGCTAACGACCACACCTATACTCCGTTTGAGAGACCTTGTGCGAGAAGCTCTAACTATGGATACCGCTTTACTAGATTATTTTCGCTGCCCGGAGGACTTTGCGGAGATCGAAGTAAACGGAGGTGTATCTTCAGATTCCGGATATTTCAAATTTGGTCAAGCGATCTGCTATGGACAATACGCCGGCGGGGAGCCTTCGAAGCACTTGACTCACGGCCTCTGCGATGCCTCTCAGAACGTGAAGATTGAGGACGGGCGCCTGTATCTGCCTTTTGATGTCACCCAAATTATTGAAAACCTTCGCCGCGAGCGCTATCAACTCAATTCGTGGCGCTCCTTGGATAAATTAACGGGCGGGAAACCCTCAAGGGCCATTTACTATCTGCTCCGGCCCATCCTTCCTGTTTCGGTAAGGAAACACCTCCAAAGAGCGCGTCTGAGCGGTTGGGACAAGATTCTGTTTCCCCATTGGCCGGTGGATTCCACAGTTGAGTCCATAATGGCGCGTACCCTCTCACTAGTTCTGAAAGCGCGACAAGCTGAAAGAGTTCCGTTTATTTGGTTTTGGCCCAACGGCGCACCGTCTGCGTTAATCATGACCCATGACGTGGAAGCCGCAGCCGGACGAGACTTCAGCGCGCAACTCATGGACATTGACGACTCCTACGGCATTAAATCAGCGTTTCAGGTTGTTCCTGAAATGCGTTACGACGCTTGCCCTGAGTTCCTCGATGCGTTTCGAAGAAGGGGTTTTGAGGTGAATGTACACGATTTGAACCACGACGGAGACTTATTTCAAGACAAAGATGAATTTCTCCGGCGAGCTGAACAAATCAATCGCTACGCAAAAGGATTTGGCGCACAAGGCTTTCGCGCCGGAGCGATGTATCGAAACCAGGATTGGTATGAGGCATTCAACTTTTCATATGACATGTCTGTTCCGAACGTAGCTCATTTGGAACCCCAACGAGGCGGCTGTTGTACGCTGATGCCGTACTTTATCGGGAAGATTCTTGAGTTACCGCTTACAACTACGCAGGATTATTCTCTGTTTCACATTTTAGGAGATTACTCGATCGAGCTTTGGAAGCAAGAGATCGATATGATTATAAAAAAAAACGGGTTGATCAGCTTTATAACGCATCCGGACTATCTGATTGAGGAAAACGCTCGAAAAGTGTACCTCGATCTGCTCGGACACTTGGCTCGGACGCGCGCGGAGAAAAAAATATGGATGGCTCTGCCCGGCGAGGTGGACCGCTGGTGGAGAAGCCGCAGTCAAATGAAGCTGGTCAATACAGGAAATGGCTGGAGCATCGAGGGTCCGGACAAAGAAAGAGCGCGGATTGCCTATGCCAGCCGCGAAGGCGATAGTGTCGCTTATACAGTAGAAGGAGCACCCTAGAGTTTTGCGACCGCCTCGTCGAACGGTGCATTCGGTGTACCACGTATAATTGATTGTCACGCTGATCTCCTCGATGCCGAACTAATCACGTAATCTAACAAGTGATCACAAACTTGAATACGCGAAGACATCTCTACATGGCTGCATTCGTTGCCGTGACCCTGATCGTTTTTTGGCGGGCGGTCAGCGCGCTAGCCGTGTTTTCTTTCCAACATGAATTCTCTTCTCACGTTCCGTTGATTCCGGTTCTGAGTCTTTACCTGTTCTACATCGAAAGGCGGGTGATATTTCGAGATGTACAGTCCTCCGTAATGCCAGGGGGAATATTGATTTTGGCGGGAGTGGCACTCTATGTGTGGGTCATGGCGCATGCGTCCCTGAAGAGCCCCGCTGAATTCTTGCCAGGATCCACTCTTGCAATGGTCGTGGTCTGGATGGGAGGATTTTTCGTTTGTTACGGATATCGCGCTTGGCGCGCCGCGGCCTTCCCCCTGCTCTTTCTCCTGCTGATGGTTCCTCTGCCTGAGCAAATGTTGGCGCGCACGATTGACTTTCTGCAAGTCGGTTCAACTAGCCTGTCATTCTCGCTCTTCAAGCTGGTTGGCGTTCCTGTTTTCCGGCAGGGTTTTTTATTATCGGTCCCCGGGCAAACGATAGAGGTTGCCAAGGAGTGCAGCGGCATCCGTTCCAGCATCGCCCTCCTAATCACCTGCCTTTTGGCTGCGCACTTGTTTCTGCGAACGCCTTGGAAAATGCTGTTATTCGTGGCTTTGGTTTTGCCTGTGTCTATTGTTAAGAATGCGATAAGAATCGTGACGCTCACTCTTCTTAGCATTTATGTCGACCCGGGATTTCTGCGCGGCAACCTGCATCACGACGGGGGTTTCGTCTTCTTCTTATTGGCGCTAGCGATACTCTTTCCAGTTCTCCTGTTGCTGCAGAAATCCGAAAAACACCCCGGGCCTTCCGCCGCCAGTATCCCAACGGATCCTGCGAGCGGATTGGCGCGGGGCTGATGTCAGCGGTGCCAAAGTAGCAGCGGGTGTCACCGAAAATTCATAGACTCGACGCCCCACCTAAACCTTGCAATGTAAATATGGAAGGGGCAGACCTGACTGCGCAACACCTCGAAACCCGTTCTTGACACCCGAGAGGCACCATTGCAACCTAGGAAATATCACTGAGCCCCCAGCCCAGCGTTTTTAAGATATCCGGAGAACATAGCGCCGCTTATGGCAGCTTATCGCCGTTTCAACGCTTCGGGTGTTCGCAATTGAAGCGAGAAAGCATTCGCTATGGTTTGGGTGGGCTCAAGATTCTTCTTTTAGTGCGGCAGTTAATCAGCAAACCGGGCCACTCGCAGGCCTTTCACCACCGGACAATTTCACGATGAGAGTCTGCATGGTCGCTTATTCGTTCTACGAGGGGGACAACCGAGTCCGCCGCTACGCGGAGACCCTCGCGAGGAGAGGCGATCGGGTCGACGTTGTTTCGCTTAGGCAAAAGGGACAGCCGGCTCAAGGGGTTGTTAACGGCGTTCGCGTATTTCGAATTCAGCGCCGGGTGGTTAACGAAAAGACGAAGTTCACATATTTAGGCCGGCTCTTGCTCTTTTTTATGCGCTCGATGGCCTTTCTCAGCATAGAGCAAATGAAAGAGCGCTACGACCTCGTTCATGTCCATTCCGTTCCGGATTTTGAAGTTTTCGCGGCTGTTGTGCCGAAACTTACCGGATCTAAGATCATTTTGGATATTCACGACTTGGTTCCTGAATTCTATTCGAGCAAATTCGAGAGCTCCGAGCGCTCCTTTACCTTTCGGATGCTTACCACAGTCGAACGCATGTCCGCCCGGTTTTCCGACCACGTGATCGCGGCCAACCATATTTGGGAGAAACGGCTTCAGGAAAGATCGGTGAAGGGATCCAAATGCACGACCATACTGAATTTTCCGGACACTGAAATTTTCCGGGCTCGCGGCAGGACGCGAACGGATGATCGGTTCGTAATTCTGTATCCGGGGACGCTCAATTACCACCAAGGAATCGACATTGCAATTCGCGCTCTGGCGCTCATTAAAGATGAAGCTCCCGAGGCGGAATTCCATATTTACGGCGCCGGGGAACAATTAAACTTTCTGAGAGCCTTGGTGGAAGAACTGGGCTTGGAAAAGCGCGTTTTTCTCAAGGGGACAAAGCCGCTTAACGATATTGCGTCGATTATCGAAAACGCCGATCTGGGTGTTGTTCCCAAAAGGAGCAATTCCTTCGGGAATGAGGCGTTCAGCACGAAGATACTGGAGTTTATGTCCCTCGGTGTGCCGGTGATCGTGCCGAATACGGCGATCGATAGCTATTATTTTAACGATTCAGTTGTTAAATTTTTTAGCGCAAATGACGAAAAGAGTTTAGCCGAAGCGATACTCTTGATGATCAAAAACCCCGAGTTGCGGCAAAAGTTTAGGCGCGACGCGGGGGAATTCGTCCTGAAATATAGTTGGGATATGAATAAAGACACTTACTTAAACCTGGTGGATTCCCTGGTTCAATCGCCGAACGGCCGAGTGAGCATCGAGAAGACCTGATATCGGGCAAGATGCGGTCGATTTCTTCCGGTGAGGCTTCCGTTTTATTCGAAAACCTCTAGGCTTGCCAACCCAACTGCAGTAACCGCCAGTCTTTTCCTTCTCCAACCAAAGCTCCGACGTACTCGTCTGCCGGTTGGAAGGAATGCAGACGCCACCTGGCGTCATCCAGGCTGTGTAGTTCTACGGCTCGGTTAGGAGTCAACGTCACGCTAAAACTATCCAGGGGAATTTGCAAACCTTCGCCTCGAGCTTTGACGTAGGCTTCCTTTCGGGTCCAACAAAGAAAGAACGCTTCCGCGCGCAGCTCGGGAGGCAATCGATGCCACTCATCGAGCTCCCTCGCCGAGAAATGGCGTTCCGCAATGTTTTCGCCGGCAAATTCCGGCCGGATCGGCTCTAAATCGATCCCTACCTCTCTACTGCGCGCAAAGGCATAGACAGCTAGATCGCGAGAGTGCGACAGGTTGAAATGAACCGGTGATTCGCCACCTTCCGCACGAAGGGCGGGCTTTCCGTGCGGGCCATACTGAAATTCGATGCGGCCCGGAGAGCAGCCGACGTACCTTCCCAGCAGTTCACGCAAGACTCCTCGGGCAGCGATGAAGTGGTCTCGATCGCGTGGAAAAAGAAACCGGTTGGCGCGAAGTTGTTCATCCTGCGAAAGAATGGAAGCGCACCGGCTCAGAGTTTGATTCTCCAAATCGAGAGCTGCGCGCCAAACATGAATTTCGGCTTCTGCTAGTTCGAGCTTCGGTGGAGGAACTGACCACACACAGGGATTATCCATGGCAAAGACCTTCGTGAAGATTTTCAGCGCGCAACGGTCGGAGAACCCGCGGTCGCGAAGCGCACTTCCGCGTTCTCGACCTGGACAATTATATTTCGAATCAATTCATGGACGTTGGGCTCCATGTAAATCGTGTAATGATTTCCAGGCGATTCGCAGACTTTCAGTTCTTTGCCCAAAGTATCAGCCCAACCCAATCGGAGATCCTGGCCAAAGCCGAAAGTCCGTTCAATACTTCTAAAAAGAACGACGGGCCCCAAATACGGTTTAGGTTGGTAGTTTTCGACCGCAGCATAAAGGGCTTCGACTGGACTCTTGATGTTAAGGAGTTTTTCCCGCCCGGCGGATGACCTAAGCCACTTCCACAGAGACCGATTTATCCCAGAGGCCTTTCTCGAAAGCCGTCCTCCGATGTATTTGAACTTCTGCGCTCTGGAAACTTGTCCCAAGTAAGCATATTCGAACTTCAGAAGATGCCATTTCAGCTGGCCGGTAGAAATAAAGCGCTTCCATGAGGGATATTCTTTTCGTCGAACCGGATGCGTTACTTCGATCATCATCAGAAGAGCTATCTCTTCACCCTGCTCGCGCAGTTGTTGCGCGACTTCGAGAGCGAGCAACCCGTGAGCGCACCAGCCTGCCAGCATATACGGCCCATGCGGTTGTCGAGTGCGAATCGCACGGACGAAATGTTCGGCGATGCCGGGCAGCGTGCACAGATACTTCCCATTCTGGACGAAGGAAGCCTGCATCCCAAGGCTATGCAGTCCATGCGAAGCTCTAAGCCCCTGAGAAAGAGGCAAGAATGTAGCGTCGCCACCGAGGAAAAAAAACGGAAGTTGCGCGGGGCGTTCGCGACCGTCGCTGGCCTGTTCGCGCGCGGGCTGAGCTTGGCCGTTTCTGCCGCCGATGAGCTCAGCCTGTTGCTCGATGGTCTGAGCCTCCAATAGAGAAGCAAGTGAAAGCTCTTTGCCGAACGATTGTTCGATGCGAGATACCAGGCGAATAGCAAGCAATGAATGTCCGCCCAATTCAAAAAAATTGTCTCTTATCCCGATTTTCGGAATGGCCAGCAAATCAGACCAGATTTCCACAAGGCCTTTCTCAATTTCGCTCTGCGCTGCGATAAACTCCTGAGCCTCCACGCGATTTTCAACAGAAGGCGACGGAAGCGCCTTACGATCGACCTTGCCATTCGCGGAGAGAGGCATCTCCCGCAGAACGACCACTGTGGGAACCATGTAATCGGGAAGTTGGTTCTTCAGGAATTCCTGCAGTCCAGCGGTATCAGCTTGTTCGATTTGAACAGGGACGACGTAAGCGACGAGACGCTTATCTCCAGGGGTATCTTCACGAGCGACAACGACGACTTGTCGGATGCCTGGATATCGGCTTATAACAACTTCGATTTCGCCAAGCTCAATACGGAAGCCGCGAATTTTGACTTGGTAATCGAGCCGCCCGAGATATTCGATGTCACCTGACGGCAAGAAACGCGCGAGATCTCCGGTCTTGTATAGGCGCGAATTAAGGTCGTTACTGAACGGGTTACGTATGAATTTTTCGGCCGTAAGTTCCGGGCGGTTCAAGTAGCCGCGCGCCAAACCAATGCCGCCGATATGCAGCTCGCCGGCGATTCCGGCCGCGGTCGGCTGCAACTGTTCATCCAAGATGTAAATCTCAATATTCGCGATGGGACGGCCGATAGGTACGAAAGAGCGATCGTCATCACGGCGGCAAGTCCAGTGGGTCACATCAACAGCAGCTTCGGTCGGTCCGTAGAGATTGTACAAGTCCGCTTCCACGCGTGAGAAAAACAGCCGTTGCAAGTCCGCGGGCAGCGCCTCTCCGCTGCAAAAAACCTGTCGCATAGTGCTGCGTTTTGGAATCTCGACAGCTTCGAGGAAACTCCTAAGCATCGACGGTACAAAATGCAGCGTTGTGACATTTTCACGTTGGATTAGATCGGCCAAATACCGAGGGTCTCGATGGCCGCCTGGCCGAGCGATAACCAATCGCGCGCCGGTCATCAGCGGCCAGAAGAACTCCCAGACCGAGACATCGAAACTGTACGGGGTTTTCTGCAGCACGCGATCGTCGCTCGTCAGCCGGTATGCATCCTGCATCCACAGCAGGCGATTCACGATTCCTTCATGCACGTTGACGACGCCCTTTGGCTTTCCCGTGGATCCTGACGTGTAGATGGCATAGACCGCATCGCTTGGACTGAACGCGACATCGGGATTGGATGTGCTCTCGGTTGCGAGGGACTTCCAATCAGTGTCGAGGCAGAAAGTAGGTGTGCTTCGATTAGATATGCGATCGAGCAACTTTTGCTGGGTGAGCACGCCCGGCGTTTGAGAATCCTCGATCATCATAGCGAGGCGCTCAACGGGATATTCAGGGTCGAGAGGTACGTAAGCTCCGCCCGCTTTCAGAATAGCGAGTAGACCCACGACCATTTCGATCGACCGCTCCACGCAAATTCCCACGAATACGTTCGGGCCGATTCCTTGCT
>Ga0210398_10006098_pt1 | contig 11139 bp, 9 predicted proteins | sample IncBWC4OmetaG_FD_161047 | JGI IMG/M metagenome (GOLD analysis project Ga0210398, IMG submission 161047) | Forest soil microbial communities from Barre Woods Harvard Forest LTER site, Petersham, Massachusetts, United States - Inc-BW-C-4-O | ecosystem: Environmental > Terrestrial > Soil >... | reverse complement strand
CTGCGATTGCACCGCGCCTGATAGCTGCGCAATGGCGCTGTTTTTCGGATCCGCCGCGCGCAGCTGATTGAGGTAGTAGAGCGCGCTGTCATTGTCGGGTTCGGTCAGTTTTCCTTGAGCGAGCCGCGCCTGCGCCAGCTCCAGGTATTGCGGTTGCTCGGGTTTCTGCGCCGCCGGCTGGGATCGTGCGACGCTCAACTCACGCTGTAGACCCGTAACCGTCGCGGCCGGTGCCCCCACGGCGCGCATCTCGGCCAGCACATGCTCAACATCGCTGAAGCGGCGCTGCTCAATGCCCGTGTGAGCCATCTGCGTCAGCCGCTTGAGCACTTCGTCCTTGGCGCTCTGCAGATCCGCCGCATCCGCGCCGGCCTGCTTCGCCTGTTCGAGATAGTAGACCGCGCTGTCGTTGCGCGGATCGATCAAATGATCCTGCTGGACGCGCGCTTCGACGAGTTTGAGCAGGCGGCCGGCGTCGAATTCGTCGCGGCGCCGATGCACCTCTTCGCGCAGCTGCGCCAATTTGGCACTGGGCAGGAATTTCGTGCGCGCCGCCTCGTCGATGAGCTGCGTTGCGCGGTCAAAATTTTGCGCATTGATCGCGGCCATGATTTGCGCCGGTCCGAGTTCCGCCCGCAGGCTCGCGATCTTCTCATCGAGTGCCGACAGGCGGCGATCATTGGCATCGATGCTTCTTGCACTCTCCAAAAACTGCAACGCAACGTCGAACTTGCGATCGTCGAGAGCCGATTGCACGCGCGCGATCAAAATCTCCGAGAGGCGCTGCAATCCCTGCAACGCTTCGCCGTTGTCGGGTTCGATGATCAATACTTCCCGATACAGCGATAGAGCGCTGCCCGCCACGGGATCTATGAAATGCCGATCGAGCATGGCGCGCTGGGCTTTCTCGATGAGCTCATCAACTTTCGCATCCGCCTCCGCGCGCGATTTGACCAGCGAAGGCGCCGCGGCGGTGTTGGCGGCCGTGTTGTTCGCAGCGATCGGCGGCGCCGCTGCTGGTTTCGTTTCGGGCGCGCCATTGCGCGCGAGCATGAAGGCCGCGGCGGCGATGATGAGCACGCCGGCGATAATGACGGGTCCCAACCAGGGCGGTTTTTTAGCGCTGCTGGAGCTGCCGGACGTTGCGGATGGCGCCGTTTCGTCGCCCAATAGCGCCAGACGCGAGTTCACTTCCTCGTGTGCGCTCGCCAGTGCTTGCGCCAAACCATCGACGGCGATCGGCAGCGCCAAGTGCGCGACCACTTGCCGGTGTTGAATCGGAACGTGCCATGCATCGGCACTGCTTGCATCGTCCAGCGCGACGATGGCAAAACGCGCAGAATGCAAATGCAGGCGCGACAATATATTCGCGGGATCCGCGTGGTTGCGGGCATCCCAGAGGACAATGGCAGGTTGCCCCGACGGCGTGGAGCCGACGAGCTCATCGATGGAATCGAGCTGCTTGAGGACCAAGTCGGCGCTCAACGCGGCGCCAATCTGCGGCCACAGGGCATCGTCGCCGGTGACAAGAAGCACCGCTAGTTTGGTTTTTTTCTTGACCGATTGAACTGCCGCTTGGTCGGGCGGCTCCGGCGCGGTAAGCTCATGTTTTCTCAGACTCTTCGGCATCGTTATAGTCCCATATCGCGATCGCCATAATGCGGTTGTGTTGCGCTGCGGCCATCATTCGCCAGCCACGAATGTTTAAGCGTCGCTTAACACAATAAGAGTCCGGCAAATGAAGGGTTGCCGACATGCTTTGAGTCACATTTGCATGCGTCCGCAGCGCCCCAACAGGCACTGTCATAAGAACAAATATGAAAGATGAGAACTGCCGCACAGGTTGAGACCGGCGTCACGATTCGCCGTCCGCTTTGCGGCCATTCCTTAGAACCGGCCGGGCATCAAGGGACCCTTGGCCTTAAGCCCCTTGACACCCCGACCTTATGCAATCTGGGCGTGTTTTACTGCTTGGTGCCCTTGAAGGTGCCTTCGCCAAACTGGCCAAGCGATACCTTGCCACTCATCGAATTGCCGTCAACCTTGCCCGAGTACTTCACTGCGAGCGTTTGGCCTTGCGCATCCACCTTGTATTCGATGACGATGTCGTTGCCCGTGACGGTTCCGGTCACCTGCGCTTCGCCGAGCTGCCCCTTATAGCTGCCGGTGAGCGCGTCGCCCTTTTGTACGAGCACGAATGTCGGCGTGCCGCTGCCAGCCCCGGTTTCCACCGCCATGATCCAGGTGCCCGTTACATCGGCGGCGCTTGCCGATTGTGCGATCGCGAATGCGGTCATCGCCAACAACGCGCCGAAGCCCGTCTTGATTTTCATCGTCAACCCCCTTCCCCTGCGTGAAAAAAACCGCCATTGCGGCCTGTCGATATCGATACGCGCGAGCGTGCATCTTAAACTAGAGCTTTCCTCGCATACAATGCGGTATTCTGAAAAGGCTTCAATATGCGAGTGTTGCTCGTCGAGGACGATGGCATGATCGCGCAAGGCCTGCAAACGGCGCTTCGCCAGGCGGGGTTCGCGGTTGATTGGATGCGCGACGGCGGCAGCGCTGCCGCCGCATTGAAGACATCGGCATTCGATGTGATGCTGCTCGATCTCGGACTCCCGCATCGCGATGGCATCGATGTGCTGCGCGAACTGCGCAAACGTGGCGATAAAACGCCGGTGATCATTCTCACCGCCCGCGATGAGATCCAGCATCGCATAGCAGGGCTCGATGCCGGCGCCGACGACTACGTGGTCAAGCCCTTTGATCTGGATGAGGTGATGGCGCGCATGCGCTCGGTACTTCGCCGCGCGACCGGACGCGGCGACTCCACCATCCAACACGGCGACCTGCGTCTGGATCTGGCGGCGCGCACCATTGAGCGCAACGGCGCGCCGGTGAGTCTGTCGGCGCACGAGTACGCGGTGCTGGAATCGCTGTTGCAGCGGCCGGGCGCCGTATTGTCCCGATCGCAGCTCGAAGATCGTCTGTATGGCTGGGACGAGCAAATCGGCAGCAATGCCGTTGAGGTGTACATTCATGGCTTGCGGCGCAAGCTGGGCAGCGATGTCATTCGAACGTTGCGCGGTGTCGGCTACTTCGTTCCCAAAGCATGACATCGATCCGCGCGCGGCTCCTGATCGCATTGATAATACTCGTGGCGCTGATCTCGCTGCTTGCGGCCGGGGTCACCTATCGACGCGTGCTGAATGAAACGTCCACGCTTTTCGATTACCAGCTGCGCCAGATGGCGCTGTCGTTGCGCGGCCAGATTTCGCTGGCGCCGCGCATCGAAGTGCCTCCGGATCAAGGCGACACGGATTTCGTGATCCAGATCTGGGATCTTTTTGGGGCGCGCACCTATTTGTCGCGCCGCGGTCTACCCATGATCAACCAGACAATTCTCGGTTATGCGGATTTGTCATTGCGCGGCGAGCCGTGGCGGGCTTACGGCCTGCAGACCGCGGACGGCGTGATTCAGATTGCCCAACCGCTGCGGGTTCGCGAAGAACTGGCGCGCGCCGCCGCGGAGCGGGTCGTGATACCGCTGATACTGTTGCTGCCGATTATGATCGCCGCTGTCGCATGGATCGTGAGCCGCGGCTTGCTGCCGCTGCGCTATGTGACAGCCGAGGTGCAGAGGCGCGATGTGCGCAGCCTGCGGCCCCTGAAGCGCGCCAATTTGCCGCGTGAGATCGAGCCGCTGGTCGGCGAATTGAATCGGCTGCTGGCGCGGCTGCAACAGGCCTTCGATACCCAGCGCGCCTTCATTTCCGATGCCGCCCATGAGCTGCGGTCGCCGCTTACCGCCCTGCGGCTGCAGCTGCAACTTCTCGATCGCGCACCAGACGAGTCGGCACGCGTCGAAGCACGCGCGCGCCTCGGCGCGGCGGTCGAACGCGCGATTCACCTGGTGGAACAGCTGCTGGCTTTGGCGCGCAGCGATCCGCAGGAGACGGCCGGCGAATTCGCGACGCTCGATTTGAGCGCCGTGGCCGCACAAGGAATCACGGATACCCACGACCTGGCGGTCGCGCGCAACATCGATTTGAGTCTCGACGCCGCGCCCCAGGTTCAGGTTCGCGGAGATGGTGAAGCGCTGCGCACGCTGGTGCGCAACCTGGTTGACAATGCGGTGCGCTACACCCCGCCGTACGGAACCGTGCAGGTTCGCTGTCGCTCATCGGCACAGGGAGCGCTGCTCGAGGTCACCGACAGCGGCCCTGGAATCGCGCCGGCGGATCGGCAGCGGGTGTTCGATCGTTTCTATCGCCGCGCGGCGGCACAGGAAAGCGGCACCGGGCTGGGGCTTGCCATCGTCAAGGCCATCGCCGAGCGCCACCATGCGAACATTCTCCTCGACACGGCGCCCGGCGGGGGTCTGCACGTCGCCGTGAGCTTTCCAGGGGGCGTTTAAGATTGCCTTAAGGAAGACATGTGAAGCTGCCACCCAAGAGCAGCAGCTCTTCACTATTCAGGAGATCATGATGCAAATTCGCACCGGTACATTGGTATGGTCGGCGGTAGGCTTGCTCGCGGTCGGCACCGCCACGGGCCTGTCCGCCCCCGCTCTGTTGCAGTCAGCGGCCGCGCCGACGACTGCCGCTGCCGCTGATTCAAGCCGCGACGCGCCGCCGGCGGCGGCGATACCGATGATCACAGCGCCGAACTATCGCGCGATCGTCGCGCGCAATCAGGCCGCAGTGGTCGGCATCACAACCGCCGGTCCGATGAACACTGCTGCGCCGCAGGAGTTCGGTTTCGGCGACCCGAACGGCGACGACAATCCCCTCGGACAATTTTTTCGCGGGCTGCCGATGCCGCGACAACACCATGGCGTGCAGCACGCCCAAGGCTCCGGATTTCTCATCTCGTCTGACGGGCTGGTATTGACCAACGCGCACGTGGTGGACGGCGCCAAGGAAGTTACCGTCAAACTTTCCGATCATCGCGAATTCAAAGCCAAGGTTCTCGGCGCCGACAAAAGCAGCGACATCGCCGTGCTGAAGATCGATGGTCGTGATTTCCCGGCCGTCCGTATCGGTGATTCCGATCAGCTGGGCGTGGGCGACTACGTACTCGCCATCGGCGAACCTTTCGGCCTCGAAGAGACAGCGACGGCTGGCATCGTCAGCGCGAAAGGCCGTTCGTTGCCCGGTGACGGCTACGTGCCCTTCATTCAGACGGATGCGGCCGTCAACCCCGGCAACTCCGGCGGCCCTTTGTTTGACGCCAATGGTTCAGTGGTGGGCATCAACGCACAGATCTACACCAATTCCGGTGGCTATCAAGGCGTGTCGTTCGCCATTCCCATCAATCTGGCGGTGCAGATCAAAGACCAGATCGTGAAGACCGGCAAAGTGGCCCATTCGCGCCTGGGGGTCGAGGTGCAAACGCTTGATCAATCACTGGCGGACTCGTTCAAGCTCAAATCGCCGAACGGCGCGCTCGTGGCCAAGGTGGTCCCCGACAGCGCCGCGGCTCAGGCCGGCGTGAAGGTGGGCGATGTCATCCTCAAGTTCAACGGCAGCCCGATAGTCGATGCGGGCCAACTGTCTGCGCGGGTCGGCGTCGCGACTCCCGGCGACAAGGCGACGCTCGAGATCTGGCGCGACGGCAAAACGATCGCCTTGACGGCAACCATCGGCAACGCATCGAAGGAAGTCACCGCCGATGACAATTCGGGTGCGGGTGCATCGGCACCTGCCCGGTTGGGGCTGGCGCTGCGTCCCTTGAATCAGGACGAACGGCAGCAGGCCGGCGTTCCCGGCGGTCTCGTCGTCGAAGCTGCCCAGGGCCGCGCGGCCGAGGCGGGTATTCAGGCCGGCGATGTGGTGCTGTCCGTCGACGGCACGCCGGTGCAAAGCGTCGAGCAATTGCGCAAGATGGTGCAGGGACACGACAAGCAGATCGCGCTGCTCATTCAGCGCGGCGATGTTCGTCTGTTCGTTCCCGTGACCTTGGGCTAGTTATTTGCAGCGTGGATTGAAGTGTTGACGGTGTTGATGGTGTTGATGGTGATTTCGGTGTTGTTGGTGTCGATGGATCCGCCGGTACGCGAATATTCGCGTACCGGCGGGTCGCTTGCGTGACAGGATTTGCCGCACGGACTATAACGGCTGCGGACAGTGGGGAATCCCGCCAGCGTCAAGGTGGCAATGGACACTGCAACTGTTTGGGACGGCAACTGGGCCTGGAGCCTGCCGTTGATCGTCGTCACGGTGATCTTTCACGTTATCGGCCTGGTATTCATCAACGAAAGAGTCATCCAGGCGATGCGCTTCCTGAGAAGAACCCAGAGGTTTCTGTTTGCGTTCGCCCTTGTCATGGGCTGCGGCACGCTGTTCGCGATCATTCTTCACGGCATCGAGGCCGGAATATGGGCGGCAGTTTATCGCTTTCTTGGTGCACTTCCGGACGGCAAATCCGCCCTGCTGTATTCGTTGAGCGCGATGACGACGTACGGTCACGAACCCTTTCGGCTCGCGGATCACTGGCAGCTCATGGGCGCGCTCGAGGCCTTGAACGGCATGATCCTGTTCGGCCTGACGACGGCGTTTCTCTACGGCATGATCCGAACCGTGCTGGCCACGCGGCGCCAGGAGGGCGCGCGCGGATCCCCCGCAAACAAGTGAGTTCGGGCGACCCTACATGCGTTCGACGATGGTGACGTTGGCGACCCCGCCCCCCTCGCACATGGTCTGCAGCCCATAACGTTTGCCGCGGGCGCGCAGGGCATGCGTCAATGTCGCCATGAGCTTGGTACCGGATGCGCCGAGTGGGTGACCCAGCGCTATGGCACCGCCATTGACATTGAGTTTCGCCGGATTGGCGCCGGTTTCCTTCAGCCACGCCAGGGGCACGGATGCAAACGCCTCATTGACCTCGTAAAGATCAATGTCGTCGATCGACATCCCCGCGCGCTTGAGGGCGCGGCGGGTTGCGGAAATCGGTTCCTCCAGCATGATCACGGGATCCCCCGCCGTCACCGTCAGATTGACGATGCGCGCTAGCGGCGTGAGCTTGTGCGTTCTCAATGCCCGCTCATTCACGATCAACGCCCCGCTCGCGCCATCGCAAATCTGGCTGGCGTTGGCGGCCGATATCACGCCATTTTCCTGCAGTAATTTGACCGCCGAGATCGCCTCCAACGTCGCATCGAAGCGAATGCCTTCATCCTTCGTGTGCAGTGCCGGTCCCTGCGGAGTATCAATGGTCAAGGGGACGATTTCCGCCTCGAAAGCCCCTGCATTCGTGGCCGCTGCCGCGCGACGATGACTCTCGAGCGCAAAGGCATCGAGCTGTGCACGGCTCAGTCCATATTTGTCAGCCATCATCTGCGCGCCGGTGAACTGGCTGAACCCATGAACGCCGAAGCGGTCCTGAATGCGCTGGCTGATGGGTCCGATGCCAAGGCCGTTCTTCGTGAATAACGCGACGTTCGAGCCCATCGGGACACGCGTCATGCTTTCCACCCCTGCAGCGATCACCATGTCCTGCGTGCCGGACATGACCGCTTGCGCCGCGAATTGGATGGACTGCTGCGATGATCCGCACTGGCGATCGATGGTCACAGCCGGAACGCTGTTCGGCAATTTGGACGCCAGCACGGCATTGCGTCCTATTTGAAACGCTTGCTCGCCTCCCTGACAGACGCAGCCAAGAATGACATCCTCGATCGCGGCCGGGTCCACGCCGGTGCGCTCGACCAAGGCGTTCAACACTTCCGCGCCCATATCGACTGGATGCCACCCGGCGAGTCTTCCGCCGCGCCGCCCTCCCGCGGTACGAACCGCTTCGACAATATATGCGTCCGCCATTTCTAACGCTCCGTTGTGTATCCTGCCGGGCAGTACCAAGCAGGTTAGTCTAGCCCACGGCGGGCCCCGTCGGCACCGCAAGAGGACTTTAGCCACATGGACGCTCAGGGCAGCTCTGGCTAACTTCCGGGCACCATCGGATCTCGCGCCCGAAGCGCCGACCTACTGAGGGGGAAGCATGCGGAGTAAGTCACCGATGATGAAACAAGCCTGGGTCGGCATCGTTTTTGCCTGCTGTGCCGCGTTCGGACCAGCGTCCGCGCAGAACACTGCCGCGCCGGCATCTGCAAATCCGCCGCTTAACGCGCTCGAGCAGCTGTTGGCTCCGATCGCGCTCTACCCCGACCCATTGCTCGCGCAGGTCTTGGCCAGCGCCACGAGTCCCGGCCAGGTCACGGAAATGAATAACTGGCTGCAGCAGAACAAGAATTTGCAAGGCACGGCGCTGCAGGAGGCCGCTCAACAGCAAGGCTTCGATGCCAGCTTTGTAGCGCTTGCACTGTTTCCGGATGTGCTGAACCAGCTGGCCAGTCAGATCGACTGGACCACCGAACTTGGGACGGCATACTTGAGCGATCCCACCGGCGTGATGAATACGGTGCAGAAATTGCGCGCGCAGGCGCAAGCGGCCGGCAACTTGAAAGCTTCGCGGGAGCAAACGGTCGTCACCGAGAATCAAGGCGGCCAGCAGGTCATCGTCATTCAGCCTGCCAATCCGCAAGTGGTATACGTGCCCGTATACAATCCGACGGTCGTCTACTATCCGCCGCCCCCGGATGCCGCTGCGGTTCTCATCGGCTTTGGTCTGGGGATAGCGATCGGTGCTGCGATGAGCAACAGCTCCTACTACTATTCCCCCTACGGATGGGGCGCATGGGGCATGGGTTGGCACTCGCATACTGTGGTGGTCCGCGGCGGCGCGTGGGTGGTGCCGCCCTATGGCCGCTATCCCTATGTTCGACCGGTGCCCGTGCCGTATGGCGGCTACTATCGTCCGCGGCCGTACGCGTATTCATCGACAACGGTGAACATAAATAGAGTTACCGTGAATAATCCGGGATACCGGGGTGGTGTTACCCCGCGACCCACGCCCTACACGCCCATGGCGCGGCCGGCTACTCCACTTCCCGCGACATCACCCGGAGCGCGCCCAGGAGCCGGAGCGACGCCGGGGCAACGCCCAACGACATTGCCGGCCGGCGGCGGTAACGGCGCGCCGCAGCCCGCGCGGCCCGCGGCGGGTTCTGGCGCCCGTCCCGCTACCCAGCCGGGCACAGCCACGCAACGCCCGACGACAAATCAAGGAATGCCCGATTACGGTTCGCGCGGCTATGCCGGCACGTCAAACGTGCGACCCACCGAGCGCGCGCAAACCAGCTCCAGCGCTTTCAGCGGCTACCAGAACGGCAGCGCCGAACGCGCCGCGAGCCAACGAGGACAAGGCAGCGCGTCGCGCGCCCAAGGTAGCGCACCGCGCGGACAGAGCGCGCCGCGTGCACCGGGCCGCAAACCTTAGCCAGTGGCGCCAGGGAAATAGCAACATGAAAATCTCTTCAATCTCGGCAGGTATTGCGCTAACGGCACTGCTTGGCTGCGGCGCCGTACTTGCGCAGAACGCGCAACCCAAAGCGCAACAGAAGACCTTCGCCACCCCCGAAGATGCCGTCGTGGCATTGGTGGACAGCAATAAAGCGGGCGACATCAACGCGCTGCGTGCCCTGTTCGGACCCGAAGGTGAGAAGATTCTGAATTCCGGCGATCCGGTCAGAGATCAGCATAGTCGCGAGGTTTTTCTGGTGGCCTATGGGGAAAAAGCGGCCCTCATGACCGTCAGCCCCACGCGTGAGGTTCTCTATATTGGAAACGAGGAATGGCCGTTCCCCATTCCGCTGGTGAAGGACGGCCAGGCGTGGCGTTTCGATACGGCCGAAGGGGCTCGGGAAATCCTCTACCGGCGCATTGGCCGCAACGAGCTGACCACCATTCGCGTATGCCAGGCCTTTGTTGATGCTCAGCAGGAATATGCCGCCCAGGCTCACGACGGCAAGCCGGCCGGCATTTATGCACAAAAAATCGCCAGTACTCCCGGCAAGCATGACGGCCTCTACTGGAAATCCGAGGATCCCGAGCAGTTGAGTCCGCTGGGCGAACTGGCGGCGGAAGCCTCTGCCGAAGGCTATCGACACATCAAAGGACAGCCGCCGGCCTATCATGGCTACAACTTTCGCATTCTCACCGGCGAGGGCGATTCGGCCAAGACCGGCAGTTATATCGTCAACGGCGAGATGCGCGGTGGTTTCGCGGTGCTCGCCACTCCCGCCATCTATGGGAGCAGCGGCGTCATGAGTTTCATGGTGGACAAGAGCGGCGTCGTGTACGAAAAAGATCTCGGCCCGAATACAGCCGCCGTTGCCGCCAAAATCAACCAATTCAATCCAGACTCCGGCTGGCAGAAGGCCGAGTAAATTGACCGCCGCACGCGCCGCGGGGCAGCTCTAGCAATCCCGAGCCAGGGAAGATGTACCACGTATTGGACCACCCGCTGCTGCTGTTCGCGCTGTCATTCCTGATTCTGTGGCTCGCGGCGCGATTTGGCGCATCCTTTCTCAGAAGATGGATCAAGCTCGACCCGGACGCGCATAGGGATTTCGCCACCATCCTCGCGGCCACGCTGACGCTGAACGGACTGATCATCGGGTTCACCTTCTCGATGGCCATTGGCCGCTACGAGCAGCGCAAGAACTACGAAGAGGCGGAGGCCAATGCGATCGGCACTGAGTTCGTGCGTACCGACCTGATGGCCGCGACGGACGCCACGCAGGTGCGCGTGTTGTTGCAGGCTTACATCGATCAGCGGTTGGCGTTCTATCGGGCAGGCAGCGCGCAGGAGCTGCAGCAGATCCAAACCCGCACTTCGCAGTTGCAGATGCAGCTGTGGTCCGCGGTGCGCGGCACCGCTGCGGCACAGCCCACCGCCATCGGCGGCCTGGTGATCTCCGGTATGAACGATGTCTTGAATTCGCAGGGATATACAGACTTTTCCTGGTGGAACCGCATCCCGCCCGCGGCGTGGTTTCTGATGGCGGCAATTGCCGTCATCTCCCATATGTTGATCGGCTATGGCGCGCAAAACACGCGAAAGGAAAGCATCCTGATGGGGGTGCTGCCGTTCATCGTATCCATTGCCTTCCTGCTGATCGCCGACATCGACAGTCCGCGATTTGGCATTATTCGTGTGGCTCCGCGCGATTTGACCGCCCTATCCGAATCGATACATGCGCGGTGAACTCGACGCAACTGCTCAAGCGCGCCAACC
>Ga0210398_10006097_pt1 | contig 11141 bp, 9 predicted proteins | sample IncBWC4OmetaG_FD_161047 | JGI IMG/M metagenome (GOLD analysis project Ga0210398, IMG submission 161047) | Forest soil microbial communities from Barre Woods Harvard Forest LTER site, Petersham, Massachusetts, United States - Inc-BW-C-4-O | ecosystem: Environmental > Terrestrial > Soil >... | reverse complement strand
TCTGGTGCTGGACACGCTGCTGAAAATTGCAGCCAACTTCTACGTCGTCACCGAGTGGGCGCCGCTCCCGGCGGACCAGGCACGCAAAGAAGTGAACAAGCGCCGCCGTCACTTCAATATGTCGAAAACCGGCTTCGTCTCTCAGATGGGCAACGATGCCACGAAGACGAGCCCGCGGGATGTGCTGGTGGACGAGTCGAAGCAGGCTGACATTGAGAACCTTGGCGATTGCCTGCGGGCTCTGGGTGACGGACAATCGCTCGGCGATTTCTCTCTCACGATCGTGCTGTACGGCCGTTCCAAAGCCGAACTGGAGCAGCTCGGGGCCGAGTTCACTGGCCTCTTCACCAACGCGGATGGCAATCTTTTTTCGGAAACCTACAACCAGCTCAACGCCTACTTCGCCACCGTGCCCGGCAACCATGGGCTCAACCTCCGTCGGCTGTATCTGCTAAACACGAATTACGCCGATTTGTCTTTTCTGTTTACCATCCTTCCCGGTGAGAAGACGAACGCGCATCTCGGCACCGAGTATCTGGCTGTGCTCGAAACCGACAACCGCACGCCCTACTATCTCAACCTCCATACCGGCGACGTGGCCCACACCCTGATTCTCGGGATGAGCGGCAGCGGCAAGTCGTATCTGTGCAGTTTTCTCCTCCAAAACGCGCAGAAGTACGCGCCCCTGACCTTCATCTTCGATATCGGCGGCAGCTTCCAGTCGCTTACGGCGATCTTCGGCGGCTCGTACCTGAACGTCGGGCAGGAGGCGCGTGACTTCACCATCAACCCATTCTCACTGCCGCCGGGCAAAGAGAACATGCAATTTCTCTTCAACTTCTTCCGCGTGCTCATTGAGGGTAACGAGCAGCGTTACCGGCTGGACTTCAAAGAGGAACGACGGTTGTGGGATGCGATCGAGCGCATGTACGTGCTGGAACCAGGCCAGCGGACCATCTCGAACTTCAGCAACATCATTGGCGAGTTGAAAGAACGCCTACACCGCTGGACGCGAGGCGGACAGTACGGCTTTCTCTTCGACAACGCTGAGGATACGCTTTTCTTTTCCCGCTTCCAGACCTTCAACTTCCACGGCTGGAACGATGCGCCCGAGGTCTTGGAACCGCTGCTGTTTTACGTTTTGCACCGCGCGTCGAATGAGATTACCGACGCGCAGAAACTTGCCACCTTCAAGATCTTCCTGCTCGATGAGGCGTGGCTCTTCATCAAGAACGAGACGATTCGGAATTACGTGGTCGAGGCGCAGAAGACCTGGCGCAAGCACTACGCCGCGATGATTCTGGCGACGCAATCCATCAAGGAACTTGAGGAGTCGGGGATGCTGGCGATTGTGGCCGAAAGCTGCCCCACAAAAATCTTCTTGGCCAACCCGGACATGAACCGCGAGGTTTACCGGGAAGCATTTCATCTTAACGACACCGAGCTGGATCTTATCGGGGGCCTGCTTCCGCCCGGTCAGATGCTCATTCGCAAGGCGCAGACCTCGAAGAAAGTGCATTTGAACGTCGATTCGGTCTCGCACTGGATGGCGACCAACAACGCCCGCGACAACCTCAAGAAGCGGGAATATTTCGACCGCCACGGTTTTGCCGATGGCCTTCGGCGTCTGGCGGAAGAGTGGCCATTCCAGCCGCGCGCGCTGACCGTATCAACCTCGAACACCAACCGCTAAGGAGAGCTGTATGCGGCATCTGAAATTCGTCATCCATGGCGCCTTGGTTTGTTCTTCCATCGGTGCCCTTGCCCAAGACTCTGCGCGCACCGTGCAGTATCACTCGCAGGACATCGTTCCCATCCGCGCCAAGGTGAAATATACGACCCTCATCGAACTGCCTACGACCGAGAAAATCATGGAAGCCGCCACGGGGGACAAAGAGTTCTGGATCGTGGATGTGGTTGGCAACTTTTGCTTTGTCCATCCGGCGAAGCCAGGCATCAGCTCCAACTTGAATCTCATCACGGACAAGGGGAACATCTACAGTTTCACTCTGCAGGACATTTCTGCCTTATCGACAACCCCTGATCTGAAAGTGATCGTCGAGCCCGCCGATCGTTCTGCGATTGTGGCCGCGAGCGGCCCTCCGCAGTTCGTGCCCGCGGCCCAACTCGAACAATCGCAGCAGCAGCTTACCGCCCTGCAATCGCACGTTGAGCAGGCCGTGGATGAGTACAAGACCGCCTATCCGAAACTGCTCAAGTTCGACTACGTCTACAAGGCGAACGAAGCCCCCTTCTATATCCAGTCGATCTATCACGACGACAAGTTCACCTACATCAAGACCAATGCGCCAGAAAAGTTCAGCGTCTATGAGATGAAGGACGGCAAGCCGAATCTCGTTACCTATGACCTCGGGGACGGGACCTACATCATCGGGAAAGTCATGGACGACGGGTATGTGGAGCTGGGCAAGAAACGGATGAGCTTCACGCGGAAGGGATGACAGTAATGACCGACAACGACCTTACTTCTCACACCGAGGCCCGCAGCGACGCGCAAGCGGGACCGCAAACCGAACCAATGTTGCGTCACAACCTGGAACTGCCAAAAGGCGTCTTGCAGAAAAACCTCAAGACCTTCGTTTATCTGGGTGCGGCATTGCTGGTGATTGTGGCTGCACTCTTCAGTTCCTCCGGCAACAAGAAGACGCCTGCCGGACAAGGCGCGGCCGAAGGGCAACCCCCGCAGCCAGCCTTGGAGGACCACACGGACAGCAACGTGCAGGAGTTGAAGAACCAGCTTCAAGCTGAACGCCAGAAAGAACAGCAGGCAACCAAGGCGGCTGCCGCAATGGCAGATCCGGCGCTTGCCTCGGCGACGCCCCCGCAGCAGCCCGCCGCTGCAGCCTATGGCCCTGCCGGCGTCGCCGTCCCCTGTGTGCCAGGCCGGCCCTGCCCAGAACTGCAGCCGGGCAACATGCAGATGCAACTTACTCCCGCACAGCAGCAGGCGGAACTGATCGCCGCCAAAGAACGCGAACGGGCGGACGACGCCCGTTTCGCTTCCAACCTCGTCTACTCTCCTTCCGCCGAACAGCCGCGGCAAGCGCTGCGGCAAGGTCAGATCGTACCTGCCCAGTATGACCATACCGAAGGGCAGGCAAACCCTGGTCCGGTTGCCCCAGCAGTCGAAGCAAAACAGGAGGAAAGGTCCGCAGGCTATAAGCGACCTCTCGAAGCCAACGTCGATTCGGCCACCGGCCAGCCGTATCTCATCTACGAAGGCTCGGTTCTCGACACGGTGGTTATGAATCGTTTGGATGGCGACGCCGTGGGACCGGTCAAAGTCCTGGTCTCAAATCCCTTGTATTCGCACGACCGTCAGCACGTCATCATTCCTGAGGGGACCGTTGTTTTGGGCGAGGCGAAGAAGATTGGAGCGGCCGGCTTTGGCCAGCAGCGGCGGATGGCCGTGGTTTTTCACCGCCTGATTATGCCGGACGGTTATTCCGTCGATCTTGACCAGTTCCACGGTCTCGATCAGATCGGCGAAGAAGGACTAAAAGACAAGGTCAATAACCATTACCTGGAAATCTTCGGCACCTCGATCGCTTTGGGAGTGATTGCCGGAGCCGGCGAGATCACGCAGGGCGGTGGCACCATCACCACCAGCGGTTCGCAGGCATTCACCAACGGAGCTGCGGCCAGCGTCTCGCAATCCGCGACCACGATCCTCGATCGCTTCATGCAGATACCACCTACCATCACGATTCGGGAGGGCCACCGCGTCAAAGTGTACTTTACCCAGGACTTGCTTCTTCCTGCGTACTCGAACCACACGATTCCACAAACGTTTTAAGGAGATTTTCGATGCGGTCCGTTGCCTCCCTCTTATTCCTATCGACTCTCGCCCTTGCCGGATGTCAGAGCAAAGCGGAAAAGGTGGAGAAGTTACTGGCTCAATACAACACGGAATACCCGACCTATGCCAAGGACTGCCTCGATGAGACCTCCGGCTCCGCAAGAATGCTGACAGGCGAGAAGCTGACGGCGGACGAGACCGCCGAGCTCGACGGCAAGAAAAAAGAACGGGACACGCGGTGCAAGCGAGAGGCCGACCGTCTTCGAGAGATGCAGAGAGAAATTCTTGCCGCACAGCAGTAACGCGGTATTGCTGTGAGGCTTTGCCACACCAACCGCAGAGGAAAAAGGATAAGGCAATGAAGAAGCTAGTCCTCACCGCACTCGCCATCGGACTTGGCGCAGCACTCGAACCCGCCGCGCAGGCGCAATTCGGCTCCGGCATCGTCTACGATCCCACACAGTCGGTCCACGCCGTCACGCAGATCGAACACGAAGAACAATCCATCGCCAACCAAGCCCAGCAGATCGCGCAGGGCCAACAGATCTTCACAAACAGCGTCAAGATCGCGACGACGGCCCTACAGGCGTACAACCTCGCCAAACAGCAATACCAGCTCGTGCACCAGATGATCCTCGCGCCCACCATGCTGTATCAACGGTTTTTGTCTCCCACGACCGACCTGAGGATGCTCGAACAAATCTCGAACACCTACGGCAACTCGATGGGGTGGCTCAATTCAGCGAATACGGGAAGCGGGGCCGCAGCCTCCTACCAGCAGGTCAGCGTCCCCAATACCACCAATATGATTCCCGGCTACGGCAGCGCCAGTGTTGCCGGGCAGATGCAGATTGCCGCGCAGGGAGCCACCGTTGATATCGGCGACTCCGTCATGACCAACAACCTCCAAATGCTCGGCACCATCCGCGCCAATCAGAGCGCAAGGCAAACCGACCTCGCCAACCTGGAGGCCACCACTCAAAGCCAGGATGCTTCCGAGCAGACCATCATGGCTACACTCCAGCGCATCAATCAGGCCCTGCTGTTGCAACTGCGTACCCTACAGGACGCGAACCAGATCAACGCCAACCTTGCCCTGCAGCAGATCGTTGCCCAAAAGCAGCAGCAGGACGCAATGAAATCCGCATTCCGGGACTCGTCAGGATACGAAAGCTACTACAACGCCAATATCGCCACCACCAGCAGTGGAGCGGCCAACCTTCTCACCCAAGCGTACTGAGCAGGAGCAAACCGGGAGGGCATCAAATATGGGTCTCTTCGAGAGTATCTCTCAGGCTTGCCAGTCGCTTGCGGCCACGGCGGCGCCCTCCATTACCGCGATGGGAATTCACATCGTGATAGCCCTCGCCACCATCATGATGGTTTGGTTTGGTGTCCAGGAAGCCCTTGCATCCGCGCACGGCGAGGGCGGATTCAGCATGGGGAGGTTCCTCAACCTCTTCATGCTGCTCACTTTCGCCTATGCGATGGTGAACTACTACGACAGCTCCATCCCCGGACTTGGCTTTTCCATCAAGCGCTTCATCGACGGCGGCACGACCAACTTGGTCAGCCTCATTGGGTCGGAGGGTTCCACCACCATGCTGAGCGAGATCCATGCGGCATCCTCGAAAACTGGGCCGTCATTGCTGACCAGCATGATGTCTCCCTACTACGCCATTGTGTACTCTGCCGTGCAGTTCCTGTTGGCCTTCCTGGCCGCAATCGTCTCCGCCATCTTGGCCTACGGCGCCATTGCGGCAACCATCATCGGATTGCTCGGGCCGATCTTCATTCCGTTTCTCGTTTTCGACAGGCTCGACTGGTTGTTCTGGGGATGGCTGAAGGCGTATCTCGGGTTCAGCTTCTATAAGGTCGTCGCCGCAGCCACGATGAACGTTCTGGCCCACGTTCTGACGAACTACTATATCCAGCTGGGCCAGAGCGTGTCGGACCCTTCAACCGTTGTTCAGTCGTTGCCCCTTCTTATCCTTCTGGTACTGGTCAATGTCTACATTCTCTTCAAGATTCCGACCATGACCCACAGCTTATTCAGCGGCAGCGGTGGCGGACACGACTTCGGCGCGGCGAGGTTAGCGATAAAGGCCCTGATGTAGACCGCAAAGAGAAACGAGGTCCAGAGATGAACGCGGAGAAAGACGCCATGAGCGTCAAAACGAAAGCCGTCCCGAACATTACCCGTGCCGCGGAACGCTACTTGGAACAATACGGCGATCCGTTAGTGATGAATACCTATCTTAAAGTGACGATTCTTGTGCTCGCCGCCGTCTGTTTCGCCCTCGCAGCACTGACCTTCAAGAGCCAGACAGCGCTTGCCAACATACACCCGCTGATTGTGCGGATTAACGACGTGGGCCACGCCGAAGCCGTCGACTATCGGAACTTTCAGTATCGTCCGCAGGAAGCGGAGAACAAATATTACCTCACCCGCTGGGCCGAGCTGTATTTCAGCCGCAACCGCTTCACCATCGAGCGTGATCAGACCCAATCCCTTTACTTCCTCAATAGCGACGTACAACGCGCTCTCATCGATCAGGAGCGCAAGGACAACAGTATTCAGAACTACGTCAAAGACAGCACCTTGCCATATGTGGATGTGGAGATCAGAAACGTCATCCTTGACGACCTTCGGCAATCGCCGTATTCGGCTCGCATCGAGTTCGAGAAGGTTTACGGCAATCCGGCCGATCATACCGAGCTCAAGCGGGAGCGATGGACAGCCAGCGTCACCTATGTCTTTCGCGAGAACGTGAGGAACAACGAGCTGGCCGTAAACCCTCTCGGCCTCACCATCGTGCGTTTCCGGGCCGACCAGGCGTTCAGCTGAGGATGAAGGATCCGTCGACCTTCACAGAGGCTTATTCATGTCGTTTCTTGCTGCTAATCCGGCTGACTTTCCCCACCTGTCTCAGTGCCGGGTGGAGTGTCCGAACAGGCGCCTCCGGACGTACAACGGGGGTGGCGGATTGCGCCCTTCTTACAACCGACATGCCGGCTCGAATGACACTGCAATCGCGGTGAACTTCCGCCGCCAATGGGCAGATGAAAACTTTGCTCTGGAGCGTGTCTGCCGTTATGTTTCCCGCCTTTTGCCCGATCACGGCTTCGGGGCCTCTCCCACGCCCGGCGGCGCTTGCTCTTCTGCTTCGCATTTAGCGCCCCTTCCGGGTCTCGGTTCCGCCCAAAACAATTCTGCAAACCACGGCCAAGAAGGCCGCGCAAACTTCTCTCGTGCCCCTCCGAGAAAGCAGACCAGCGGCACCTGGGAGCCGGGCCCATTCGCTTGGCTCGGCTCAGTGAGGCCCGATCAACAACGGGAAAATTCAACAAACGGAGACACTTTTATGTACCAGAACAAAGTAACCCTCATCGGATTCCTCGGCAGCAACCCAGAAGCTCGCACCAACAACCCGGATTTCAGCGTCACGACTCTCTCGCTGGCAACGAAGTCCTCTTATAAGAAGGATAACAAGTACATTTCGCACACCGAATGGCACCGTTGCGTCGTCTTCGGCCAACTTTCCGAGTTCGCCAAGACGCTCACCAAGGGCGCACACATCCAGGTGGAAGGCGAACTACGCAGCCGGGAATACACCAGCAAGAAAACCGACTCGAAGCAGCGCGTCTGGGAGATTCGGGTCGCTTCGATCCTGAAGCTGGACCGCGCTGAAAAGGCGGCTCCGGAAGACCAAGAGCAAGAAAAAGATCAGGAGCACGATGAATCGTCCCCTGAGGAAGCGGCCGCGTAGGCCCTTGCTCTTCACTCTCGGAAGCCCAGCTACCGGCTGGGCTTCCACGCTGTGAGGTTCGCCGTGAGTTTTGAATTGATCCTTCCATTCCTTCGGCCCATCGAGCACCTGCTGCTCGACAAAAGCGTCAGCGAGATCATGGGCAATCCGGATGCCTCGTGGTTCTCGGAGCGCGATGGAAAATTGTGCCTGGAACCGAACATCTCCTTCGACGCCGCCAGACTCCGCACTGGCCTTGAAGTCATCGCCAACCAACTGGGCAAGAAGCTCGATGAAGATAACCCCTTACTGGACGCACATCTCCCGGACGGGAGCCGTCTTGCGGCGGTGATTCCGCCGGTCGTATGTCCCGCTCCGTCGCTGACGATCAGAAAGTTCACCAGCTGCCATTACACAGTCGATGACCTCATTGCCCGGGGCACGCTGACGCGGCCCCTGGCAGACTTCTTAGCCGAGCAAATTCGCGGCGGAAAGACGCTGCTGATCAGTGGTGGAACAGGTACCGGCAAGACCACCCTTCTGCGGATACTGGCTGACTTCATTCCAGATCAGGAGCGCCTCGTCGTCATCGAGGACACCTCCGAACTTCAGATCCGGAAGCCGAACATTGTGGCCACCGAATGCCAGACCGATACCTTCAAGGCCAACACCTCGTTCGATAAGCTTCTAAAGTCGGCTCTCCGCTGGCGACCGGACCGGATCATTCTGGGCGAAGTGCGCGGCATCGAGGCGCGCACGCTGCTCGATTCCTTCAATACCGGCCACGCGGGATCGCTCGCGACGATCCACGCCAACTCGGCAGCCAGAGCCCTCACGCGCTTTGCCAACCTGGTAATGCGCGACCACGCGCAGACCACCTTCTCCGACACCGAGGCGGAGATCGGGGAAGCCGTCGATCTTGTCGTTCATGTCGAACGTCAACCGGGCCGCCGTGTCGTCCGCGAAGTGCTGGCGCTTCGCGGATACGACCGCGGTGCCAAACGCTTCCTGATCGAGCCGGTATTCGAGGTCAAACATGTCGCACCATAGAGCTGGAAATGGAACCACCACCGCCGCTGATTTCCTCACCCGTTGCTTCGCTGCAGATGAAACGATTGCACTTGTGGTCCGGAGGGCATCTCCTGACCAGACGCTGCAGCGAATTGCTCCCTTGGAACATGCGCTTGCGCCTCGTTACCTCGGCTGGCTCGCGCACGAAAACTCTACCGGCGCGAACGTCTATGTGGCTGCCAATCCGCTTCGCTCTGGCAGCCGTAAACGCTACAAAGAGTGCATTGCCGAGGTCCGGCATCTCTATCTGGATTTAGATAATGACGGAGAGGCCCGCCTCAGTTCGCTCCGGGCCTCGGACGCGGTTCCCCCGCCGAATGCCATCCTCTCGACATCGCTAGGTAAGTACCAGATCCTCTGGCGAGTTGCCGGCTTCACGGTCGAACAGCAGGAAAGCGCCCTGAAACTCCTTGCGATCACGTTTGGCGGCGATCCCGCCTGCACCGACTGCAACCGGGTTCTTCGCCTGCCCGGATTCCTGAATTGCAAGTACGATCCGGCCTATCCCGTCACCGTCGAATACCCCGGCGATTCCACCTGGCATTCCGCTGACTTCCGGCTGGATATTCTCGCGGCGGATGCCGTTCTTCCCTACCGTTCAATCACACCGCGAAAGCATCCCGATGGGCACACCAATTCGGAACACGATTGGGCATGGGTTCTCGATCAACTTTCCCGTGGAAGGGACGCCGCGCGGCTCACGCGCAAGCTCGCTTCGCGCCGCGCCGATAAGCCCAATCCTCTTTATTACGCTCAGCGCACGGTTGACGTTGCCTCGGCCAGGCTTTGGCTTCTCGAAGGGATTCCGATGGACGAGGTGATCACGATGCTCGAAGTCCGCCGTCGCTTCGAGATTCCCGCTGCCCCTTGCCGCGCTCGTGCGCGGGAGATTGCGCTGACGGCGCAGCGGATGATCACCCGGAGACAGATTATGGGATCGAACACCTAGAGCGTGAAAAACAACAAGCAGCGTGCGGCCGCGAGGTCATCGCACCGTACGTCGCCGAGAGCAAGGGAAGAACACCATGCCTGAAACAAACTGGGGACGGAAAGAGACCATCATCTGGCCGCCACACAGCCCGATTTATTCATTGGGCGCCCTCTTTCTTGCCTTTATTCTGACCGGGTTGTTCGTCTATATCCGCTTCGCGTTCGCGTTCTCCCCGCTCGAACGGTTCTACCTACCGCTCTACATCAAGACTTCTATCGCACCGAGCCTTCGCTCATCTGGGAAGTACCAGATGCTGCTCATGTCTGAGGGAAAAGGCCATGCCTGGTACGCCCGGGAAGTAGATGTCGCAGCGGGCTCGACGCCGCAGGCGAATGCCCAGCCTATCCCGCTTGCGTTGTCCGACTCCGCTCGTCAGCACGGCATGATCTATCTCTATCGGAGCGGTCCGAACGTCTACCAAAACACCGCTCTTCAAAGCTACCTCAGGCAACAGGTCTATGGCGGAGCAAGCATGGTTGATCTGTTCGAGTGGCCACTCATCTTCGGAGCACTCGCACTGATCGGGCAGCTTCTATTCTCCATTCCGAAAGACATTCGCCGTCGCAGGCAGATGAAATACGGGCGGCGCCTGAAGGGGCCGATTCTCGTGACGCCCAGGCAATTTAACAAGGCCTTCGAAGGGGCCGGCATCGGCCTGAAAGTGGATCGATGCCGCAAGATGTTGCGTCTTCCACGGCGCGCCGAGGATCAACATTTCGAGATCATCGGGGATACCGGCAGCGGCAAAACGACCATCCTCCTGCAGATGCTCGCCCAGATTCAGGCGCGCGGGCACTCCGCCATTGTCCATGATCCGGCCTGCGAATTCATCGAGCGTTTTTATAACGAAAGCCGCGGGGATATCGTGCTCAATCCGCTGGACCGCCGGTGCCCCTACTGGGGACCGTCGGAGGAGCTTGTCCGGCGGGCGGAAGCTCGAACCATCGCTGCCTCGCTCTTCCAACGCACTACCGAAAGGAAAGACGAATTCTCCGTCGATAGCGCGCAGAAAATATTTGCTCATCTCCTTCTCGAATTGCCCACGCCCGACGACCTAGTGCAATGGATGTCGCACCCCGAGGAGATCGACCGCCGCGTCAGAGGAACGGAGCTGGCCCTGCTGATTGAGCCATCCGCTCCCCATCAAAGAATGGGCGTACTCGGCTCGTTGAGCCTCGTCGCCGACACTTTCCGTCTACTGCCTACGAAGAGCGAAGCCAAAACCGAATGGACAGCACGAGAATGGTCAAAGAATCGACAGGGATGGATCTTCATCACTTCGCAGCCCGCCGAACGCGAAGCTCTGCGTCCCCTGCACAGCCTTTGGATCGACATGCTCGTTCTCCGCCTGCTCAGTGCGCCCAGGCCTGACCAGCACCCGGTGTGGTTTGTGATCGACGAATGGGCCAGCCTGCAGAAGCTGCCACAACTGCAAACCGCCATCACCGAGAATCGCAAATCCCGCAACCCACTCGTTCTGGGTTTCCAGGGCAAGGCCCAGTTGGAAGTT
>Ga0210398_10006095_pt1 | contig 11143 bp, 8 predicted proteins | sample IncBWC4OmetaG_FD_161047 | JGI IMG/M metagenome (GOLD analysis project Ga0210398, IMG submission 161047) | Forest soil microbial communities from Barre Woods Harvard Forest LTER site, Petersham, Massachusetts, United States - Inc-BW-C-4-O | ecosystem: Environmental > Terrestrial > Soil >... | reverse complement strand
ACCATCGGTCTCCCCCGATTCTTCTGTAAGAGTCGCATTGTTCCAACTTTTCCATTGAACCCGACTTACCGGTCAATGAATCTTGCCTTCCTTTCGGCTCACGTATGGTCGGCAGACATTCAGGCCGAGTCATCAAATCGATTGATCTCACAGCCACAAAGACAAATGCCACGAAAAATGAAACGGCCTTATTTCCCACAATTATGGGAAGCGAAGCTCACACTGGCCGCGGGCAAAGCCGCGTTGGATCTGGCCCAGAAGGCCCTGGCTGCGGAGCAGCGCAAATACGAACTCGGATCGCAAACCATTTTCTTTGTGCTCGATGCGCAGATCAGGTTGGCCCAGGCGCAATCGGATCTCCTGCAAGCCGAGATCTGTTGGCAAATTGCCCGAGCCGGCGTAGATCACGCCGCCGGGGCTATTTTGGCCCCCTATAACGTGCAGATCGCAGAACTCGAAAACCGTTAGATTCGGTGCGGTGGCATCGGTTTGATTGAAAGTCAAGTGCGGGATGCAGGAGAACGGGATCGTTGGATGACTGAAGAGTTGTTTCGCAACCCAGCGCCCCGCATCTGGCCACTCGCCCTTTTGCTAGGCGACCGGCACTAGAGGCGAACCTACGGACGCGATTTCACAAACGATTCGGAGTCCTTCGTGGTCTAAGCTTTGTTTCCCTTGTTGTTCAAATGGCTAACAGCAGAACTCAAGAAAGTAGAAAACGATTGCTCACTTGGTGGATTTGATTCGTCCCGGAAAACCGTACCTTTGTGTCGCCCTGGGGGTGACATGAATCGTAATTAGAACATCTTGTCCCTTCCTTAGGAATTACGGTGGCCGACCGATTCCCGATGCAGCACCGAACTGCGGAGGAGCGCGATTGCATCGTAAACACTGGGATGTAGGGAGATGTATCAATCTGGTTGGGCATGTGGCAAACTATACGCAATGGCAAAAGCTAGCAAGTACGTTCCCAATGTAAACGATTCCGTGCTCGTGAAAGGGAAGGCGGATCGCTATTCGGTGGTGATGGTTCGGCGCGGGAAAAAGACCGCAGACGTGAGAACCATAGTCGGTCCGGTAATCCTTTACTACGATGTTCCATGGTCGAATCTTTCGTACCTAGACGAGGGCAAGAGAGCCTAAGGTCGTCAGACATTCGTTCGAGAATAAGACTCGATTTCCTTTTCTCTCCCCAGAGACCGGGGCCAGAAACCGACCGAGGTGAAATGTTCTCTCCCCGTAGATTCTAAATCGACCTACGTCATGTCCTCGAAAGCTGCAGCGCAAAGATTCGGCAGTGTGCTCCTCGTGGTCTTGGGAATTGGATTCTCCGGGCATGGCCAATCGGGTAACCGCGGTGTGGCGCCCTCGGACGTCAAAGCTACGACGCCGGAAACCATGAGGGAGCCCTCGGGTGCCAGCCGCTGTCAGTTTTGCCATGCGGCTGAAGTGGAGGGATACGCACGTTCCGCGATGGCCCACTCTCTGCGCCGCGCCGGCAGGGAAGCGGAAGGCACGGTAGATACCGCCGACGCTAAGATCACGATGCATTCGTCCGCCAGTGGCTATTGGCAGAGTTTGCAGAGCGCTGGAGATGAAACCAAATATCGCATCGATTACGTAATCGGATCCGGCAATCATGCCTCTGGCTATCTACTGGACCTCGGCGGGCATCTGTTTCAATCCCCCGTCGCATACTACAAGAGCCGTGGTGCCTACGATTTGGCGCCGGGCTACGAAAACCTGCCAAATCCGGATTTCACCCGGCCCGTCGCCGAAGGCTGTCTGTTTTGTCATGCGGGTACCGCATTGCACATCTCCGGCACCTCCAACGGGTATCACTCGCCAGCCTTCTCCGCTGAGGCGATTACCTGTGAGCGCTGTCACGGATCAGCTGAAAAGCACCTTGGCGATCCCCGGGCAGGCACGATTGTCAATCCCGCGAAGCTTGAAGCTGCCGCTCGCGATAGCATCTGCGAACAGTGCCATCTGCTAGGCGTAGGCAGAGTGCTCAATCCGGGCATGAAATTTAGTGATTATCGGCCCGGGCAGCCATTGGAAGCCGTTTTCACCACTTACGTCAATGTGTCGCCTCCGGGCGCGGATAGCGCTAAATTCAAAGTTATCAGCCATGTGGAGCAGCTCGCGAGGAGCACGTGCGCCCGCAGCAGTGATGGCAGGCTGTGGTGCGGGACCTGCCATGATCCGCACAATAAGCCGCTTGAGCCGGTCCAGTTCTACCGGTCAAAATGTCTTTCCTGTCACACCGGAAGCCTCCCCGCTTCGCATCCTGACAGGGAAAGCAATTGCATCGGCTGCCACATGCCCCGGCGGGATGCCAAGGATGGCGGACACACCGCCTTCACCGACCACAGGATCCAGCGCCATCCCGATCCCGAATCACCGCCGCTCCCGGAAGCAAACGACATTGCTGCCTGGCGCGAGCCGGCACCTGAGCTCGAAAAACGGAATCTGGGTATTGCCTATATCAATGCGGGACTGCAACGCGGTTCACCGCCATTTGTCATCCGTGGCTATCGCCTGCTGACGGACGTCCAAACTCGATTCTCCAACGACGACGAATTTTTCACCTCCATAGGAAGCGCGCTGCTTTTGGCGAAGCAAACGCCGGAGGCGGAACTCGCCTTCGAGCGCGCCGTGCAACTGAACCCGAACTCAGTTATGGACGAGACCAATGCGGCATCTGCCTACCTGCAAGGCGGAGACATCAACCGGGCTGTCGCTCATTTGGAGCGTGCCGTTGTGCTCGACCCATTGCATTTGCCGGCGGACTTCCCGCTGATCGAACTCTATAAACAACAGGGAAATGTGACCAAGGCTGACGAGATCTCCGGCAGGCTTAGCGCCGCCATGGCTAACAATTCTGCTCCCCACGAAAAAGCGGAGGAAGGCTCAAATCGTAGCGCCGACAAGAGTGCCGAGTCAGTTTTCAAGAACATCCAAGTCCTGAAGGGAGTTCCTTCCGACAAATTAATCCCGGCTATGAGGTTCATCAGCGCATCGCTCGGCGTGGAATGCAGCTACTGCCACGTGCCGGATCGTTTCGACCAAGACGACAAGAAGCCGAAACAGATCGCGCGGGAGATGATGCGAATGGTCTTTGCAATCGACAAAGAAAGCTTCACCGGGCTGCGGGAGGTGACGTGCTACTCCTGCCATAGGGGTTTGCCCAAACCAGAAGCCGTACCAATGGTCAGTGGCGAGGAACCACGGAAGCCGCAGGCGGGCGGGGGGCTCGAAGCTCAGAGGCTAACCGCAGGTCTGCCTACTGCAGACCAACTCATCGACCATTACATTCAGGCACTCGGCGGAGAAGCTGCGATCGGAAACATTAACAGCCGAAGGGAACAGGGCACTTTTATTGCCGCGGGACAATCGGTCAGCGTCGAGATTTTCGACGAGGATCCGGACAAGCAAGCTTTCCTCCGACACATGCCGACGGGAGACAGCGTCGCCGTATTCAATGGCCGCGAGGGTTGGTCGATTACGCCGGGCCACTCAGCGCGGGAGATGCAGACTGCCGACCTTGATGCGGCTCAGATCGACCGAGACCTGCAATTCCCGCTTCATATCAAGCGGCTCTTTGCGGAAGTACGCGTAGAGTATCCAGAAAAGATCGGCGATCGAGAAGCTTACGTTGTTTCCGGCACCCAGGAAGGGCGGCCGCCAGTGAAGCTTTATTTCGACGAGCAATCAGGGCTGCTGGTGCGGCTGGTGCGCTATGCTGATTCGCCCCTCGGCCTGGTGCCCACGCAAATAGACTATGGCGACTACCGCAACGTCGAAGGTGTCGAAGTTCCATTTCGCAGAACGGTTTCTCAGGCTGCTGAAATTTCAACCCTGCAATTGACAGCGATCGAGCAGAATATTCCGATCGATGATGCCATGTTCACCAAGCCGCCCGCGCTGGCGGGAGGGTTAAAGCCATCGGCCCCGTAAGGTTCGAGCGGATTCGAGGTTTCCCAAGGTTTTTCTGACAGTAATTCTCTTCGAGCGCGCTGGAGGCCTGATCATGAAGTCATCCAGACTGATCCCCCGTAGCGCTTCAGTTCTGCTACGGAATCCGGCCCAAAGCTTCCTCCTATCGTTGGTATCGTGCCTGGCCGTTGTTATTAGCCGGGCGCAAATCCAAGTCATTCGTACGACCCGCGATGTCTTGCGCTGAGACGTCGAAACGTCATTAGGGAGATGTTGTTGTCACCAACACTTGCGCCTTCAAGATCATAGTTCAGGCATAGACGGGGGAACGCAGTCGGCGAGAGCCCTTGATCCCGGGGGCTCGAGCAATATCGAGGGCTCGGCCCGTAATCCCTGGCGCGTTGTACATGGCCGGGAACTCCCGCGGACCAAGCCGAGAAGGAAGTAACAGTAACCTATGCCACGAGGAAACACGCGTGCGATGTGCAGATAGCAAACGCCCAAGCCCAGCCGTCCCCAGCCCCGGCTGGTGATGAGATCAAGGCGAAGCAAGAGAGGTTTTATGCCGGCGCCCACCCCTATATGGACGAATCACTGCCCGAGCTTAGGAAGGCGGTGCACGAGTTGGGAGGATTGCAGGCTGCTCCCCTCGATGAGCCACTATCAGATCTTCTCCCTAAGGTTGGCACACGAGCTGACGAACTGCTCCCCAAAGTGCCCGACCTCATTTCAGACGAGGCCGTGAGCCAGACTAGTCGGAGTTTGGACCAGGGCGTAATTCCGGGCTGCGTCGGTACAGCCTGCTTCGCCGTGGGATCGAACTCGGGAAGCGAGAGAACCTTCAGCTATCTAATTCTGACTCATCCAGCTCCGGAAGGAAGGCTGTCGGTTCAAGAGTATCGAACCGGCGGGAACGGTCAGCCGGTGCAGGGTGCGGGAGCACCAAACTTGCAAGGGTCTATTTCGGCCTGGGTGGTCTTCTCTTCGGCAAATCAAGTGGAGTCGCGCTTCCGCTACTTGGACGAGCAGAAAACTGACGGGCACAATACCCTGGTCATCGGGTTTGCCCAAATTCCCGGCTCAGTTGAATCCCCTGGACAAATTCTGACTGACACCCAGTCGGTGCCGATGTTTTTGCAGGGCGTTGCTTGGATTGATCAAACGGATTTCAGCGTCGTCCGGCTGCGCATTGACCTCCTGGCTCCTCCGCCCGAGTTTCCGATTCAAAGGCAAACGGCCAGTATCCGGTTCGGCCCTGTGCACATACCCGCGCTTGACCTGACATTGTGGCTGCCCCAGGTAGTTCGCGTGGAGATGGAGTCTAGGGGACGGTTTTTCCAGGAGCAACACAAGTATTCGAAGTACAGATTGTACCGGGCGAGAAGTAGGATCATCCTTCCCCCGCAATAATCTCCCCGCCGGTTACCTTGCCTTTGCAGTGCCGGCTCTAAGATACGGCGACGACGGGAACTATTGAATGGCAAGGGGGCGAGATAGGGTATTCATGCGGTGATCTTCACAATCACCGACTACCTGTTCCAAGGAACTCCCCGTAATGCTAAGCAAGAACAGCCGGTTATGGGATTGAGTTCCTTTCCAGTTTTTGCCCGGCCACCGGCCGGGCCCCACGCCTGGTGAGGCACTCCAGAGTGGAAAGGCGGAGCAACAGATAGGCCGAGCCGGGAGCGGTGGTTGAAGGCCCTACTTCAAATCGCTCGGACTTCCAACGTTGATTGATGAGTGCTAGCGTAACTGACTCGAACGCCTGTGTACGGACCCGGTCGCAAGGTGGTGTGGCAGGGGTCCGCCGGCGACCCCGGCCCCTATGCCGATCAAGTCGGCTTGGGGGTCATCACTACTCCATCAGGTGTCTTCCAGGGCGAGGCTGATTCAGCTGATCTCGTCGGCACAGTTCCCTTATTAACAGTCCTCACCTTCGCCTGCACAGCTCATCGAGGTGTTCGATTTTGGACGTGGTGAGATCAAGAATGGACATCGGGACACCCGTCTACCGATATCGGCTGCGGATCTCGCTTCGATTTGTCAGCCAGTTACTTGATTCTGTGTCTTGGTCACGTGAGTGCAGCCTCTAGAGTCTGCATAGCCAGAGTTTTTCACGCGCTGCATCGAGCCGACTGACGCGACTCGGGCGGCGCGCCAAAGGTGATGAATGAGGAATATCTCGCGCGATCTTCGCTTCGGCTTCCGCCTGCTACTCAGGAAGCCCGGCTTTACGCTCGCAGCTCTATTCGCCTTGGCGATCGGTATCGGGGCAAATACCGCAATTTACAGCATCTTCTATGCGCAGATCATTGCGGATTTCCCCTACCCGCATCCTGAGCAACTGGTCGTTTTGTGGCCGAGTGTCGGGGGACGTAAGAACCTCGTCTCCGCCGGGGATTTTCTGGATTGGAAGCAGGAGAGTAAGGTCTTCCAGGTTTTGGGAGCTGTGCGCGGTGCCACCTTCAATTTATCCCTAGGAGACAAGCCACAACAGGTTCAGGGCGATTACCTTACGCCGGGCTTTCTGGACGAGCTGATTGGTGATCGTCCGTTCATGGGGCGCTACTTTTCGGAGGAGGAAGGGACGCCGGGCAAAGACCGCGTCGTCATCATCACTCACAAGCTCTGGCAAAGCTACTTCGCGAGCGACCCAAACATCATTGGAAAGCAAATACACCTGGACGGCAGACTTTACACCGTGATCGGAATACAACCCCCCGGGCAGCCGGATCGGCTTGTGAGGCAAATTGTCGTCCCGTTCGTGTTTGCTCCCGACGTAATAAATCATGACTTTCGTTGGTTTGTTGTCTTGGGGCGGTTAAGAACGGGGGTCACGATTGCGCAGGGTAACGCGGACATGGATGCCGTAGCTCGCCACATCGCGGAAGTCTATCCGAAGTCGAACAAGGGCTGGGGTGTCAGCGTTGAGCCACTCAAAAATGACTTTCTCGACCCCTCCGTGAGGGCGGGCTTGTGGATTCTTATGGGTGCAGTGGGGTTTGTTCTGATGATTGCATGTGTCAACGTGGCTAATCTCCTGCTCGCCCGAGGCGCCTCGCGCAAACGAGAAGTTGCGGTGCGAGCTTCCGTTGGGGCGTCCCGCGCGCGGATCTTCAGTCAGTTTCTGCTGGAAAGCTTGGCTCTGGCCACTATCGGTGGCGCTTTGGGTCTTGCGTTGGCGTGGGGTCTTCTCAAAGTCATTCTGGCAATGATGCCTCCGAACATGCTGCTCTCGGAAGCCGATGTGCGCTTGAGTCTACCCGTCCTGCTGTTCACGTTTGGAGCGACCGTGCTGGCGGGGATTTTGTTCGGTTGCGCTCCCGCTTGGCAGGCAACTCGCCTGGATCTGAACGAAGTTCTTAAGGAGGGCGGACGATCCCTGGTCTTCGGGGGGAACGTCCTGCGGCGTAGCCTGGTCGTCATCGAGTTTGCCCTCGCGCTTACCTTGTTGGCGGGAGGGGGAATTGCGCTCCACAGTTTGTGGAATCTGGCTCATGCAGATGTCGGGTTTCCAACCGATCATCTGCTAATCTGCGGGCTCCCCGTTCCCGACGGACAACTAAAGGGCGCTGAGCAGGTCAATTCTTTTTATCGCCAAATTCTGGACAAGGTTCAGGCTCTTCCGGGTATCGAATCCGCCTCTGTCGCTACGGGCACACCTCCGTACGGGGCTGGAATGGGCGTCCAATTCCAGATTGCCGGAAGGCCGAATATCGACGACGCTTCAGCACAACCTGGGACGCAGTTTGGTGCTGCCACACCGACGTATTTCCAGACTTACGGGATTCATATGGATAAGGGTCGCTCCTTCACCGAGCAGGATCGTGAAGGCGCAGTTCCGGTAGCAGTTGTAAACGAAACCTTCGTAAGGAAGTACTTACCAGGGGTTGACCCGCTCACGCAACGACTGCTCGCCGCCCAAATGACTCCGGGTGTCGCCAAGTTCGGAACCGCAATCGAGTGGCGGATTGTCGGCATTTATCATGACGTACCAGATCGGGGATTACGGGAAGAAATCCTCCCGGAAATGCTTGTGCCGTTTGCGCAGAGTCCGTGGCCCCAAGCTGGGATCGCGGTTCGCTCGCGAATCGAACCCGAGACTTTGACCAAGAGCTTAGCTGCAGCCGTTCAGGCCGTAGACCCGAATCTTCCTCTGGCTTTCGTGAGGACGATGGACGAACTGTTGGCCGAATCGAGAGCCCAGGACCGTTTCCGGGCCCTGCTTTTTGGAGTCTTTGCAGCGATCGCTCTGGTTTTAGCGGCTCTGGGGATCTACGGGGTTATGTCGTTCGCTGTTGCGCAGCGAACGCACGAAATCGGACTGCGTATGGCTTTGGGGGCCGGACAGGATCGCGTAGTCGCCCAAGTCATGCGAGAAGGCATGTCGCTGGCCTTGGTAGGACTCGCGCTCGGATTGGGCGGTGCGATATCTGTGGGCCGAGTCATGCGCGGGATGTGGTATCAAGTTGGGGCCATTGATGCCACCGCGTTTAGCGCCGTGACGATGGTTTTGCTCGCTACGGCCTTGCTGGCTTGCTTTGTGCCGGCGCGGCGTGCCACCCAAGTTGATCCCATGCAGGCGTTGCGAGAAGAATAGCTATCGCGTAACCTGGCGTGATCTCAAGAACTTCTACGTGAGCAACCATCTTCGGTGAGGCGGACACGCTAGAAGCCGCCGCGAAGCGTCGCCGGTCCGCCGGCAGGGCCATGAGATCGCATTAATTGCCAGAATTTCTATATGGTGGTTGCAAAGATTAAACGAGGTTGGTTCGTCGCAGGGGTGGATACGACTCAGCGCAGGCCATCGGCTACTCCCGAAATTCCGAAAACGATGGCGCCCTAACAGGTTGAGACTTCCTGCCTGTTCACGGCGCATTTCTGATGTAACCATTCGAAATGGTGAATCTGACCCAAGTGTTTCTCTGGGTCTCAGCAAAAAGTAGTAAAAGAAGGCTCACTTCCACAGCAGTCTCAATGAAGCCCGCCCACTGAGCGTCAAGGACACTCACCCTGGCCCCCCTTAGATGGGCATTCACCAGAAAGTCCTTATCATCACAGACGGCAGGGACGAACGTCGCTGTATTCAAGTTGTGCTGGGCTTCTTTACCGAAATGAAGGTCTGGCCCCGTGCTCCGGCGGAGGAGCAAAGCAATGCGAAAACCAACAGCAGCGCAGCTGCCGCCGCGTGAGAGAGGACAGCTGGAGTCTTCAAACCGGTCATGGGTTCTGCCTTCGATGTAGGGGGTCTAACAGTTCCGTGGGCGAAAAGGGAGTCACGCGTCTAAACCCAAGCGAGCGTGGGACGGTATTTTCCTTGCAATGTTGAGCAAACGATTTCCTCTCCGCTGAGGAATCCTTTGCTACGATGTGGCAAGGTGACGAAATTCGCTGCCTGGGATGGAAGCCGAAATGCTTCCTGAACCGACAGAAGAGACAATGAATTCTGCGTGGACTACAGGCGAGATGTCGCGCCAGAACTTTCCTTCTCGAAGAACGCGGCCCAACCGTTAATGGCAATGTATCCCATTCCGGGGTTTCGTGTTCTTGCGGCCTGGGTTGTCTCCTGCTCTTTCATCACGGCGCAGACGACGGCAGCTCGAATCGAGCCAGTTACTTCTGCATTGCGAGCCGGGCAATTCGACAAGGCACTGCAACTTCTCGAGCCAGATCTGGAGCAGGAACCCAACAATCCGCAACTTTGGGCACTCCGGGGGATCGCCCTCTCTGGAAAGGGGAAAAAAAAGGAAGCGCTAGATGCGTTCCGGAACGCGCTGCGTATTTCGCCGGTTTATTTGCCGGCGTTGGAAGGAGCGGCGCAGATTGAGTACGACTTGGGTGGCAATGGAGCGGCTCCGTGGTTAGAACAGATATTGAAACTGCATCCTGCAGACCCGACGAGCCATGCCATGCTGGCTGTACTGGATTACCGGCACGGAGACTGCGCCGCTGCGGTCCCACACTTTGAGCAAGGTGGTTCGGTGGTGGACTCCCAGCCGGAAGCCATCCAGGCGTACGGCGATTGCTTGATGAGACTGAAAGAGACCAAGAAAGCAATTGCGATATTCGTTCGTGCGCTGGCCCAGCCTAACGCGGATATCCATGCTCGCTATCGCCTGGCGTCCGCCCAGATGGTGGCGCAGAATCCCAAAGATGCCATCGCGACCCTCGAGCCGGTATTGCAACAAAACACCGCGGACGCCGATGTCCTCGCGCTGGCGGCTTCCGCCTACGAGGCTGACCGAAATACTCCCGAGGCAGTGCGCGTTCTTCGTGAGGCGATTCTGTCGGATCCACATAACGTTAATCTCTACCTCGACTTCGCCAATATTTCTCTTGACCATCAGTCGTTTCAGGTTGGTGTGGACATGATTAACGCCGGACTTGTAGCCGAGCCGAAAGCGGCGCCTCTTTACGTGGCACGCGGGGTGCTGTACGTACAGCTGGCGCAATATGACAGAGCAGAGGCCGATTTCGAAGTGGCTGATGCCCTTAATCCCGGACAGTCCGTCGGCGCGGCGGCGGAGGGTCTTGCCGCCGTGCAACAGAATGACCCGGAACGTGCACTTTCGACCGTACGGGCGAAGTTGGCCAAGAAACCCAACGACGCATTTCTTCTTTATCTGCAGGCGCAGATTCTGACCGAGCGCGGTCCCGACCCGGGTAGCGCAGAATTTCACGAAGCCGTAAAGTCCGCTGAAAAAGCCATTGCGCTTCGTCCCTCATTAGCGGCTGCTCGCGATGTTCTGGCGAAGCTTTACCTCGAGGCGGGAGAGAACGCACGGGCGGTGGACGAGAGCCGTAAGGCTTTGAACAGCGACCCCAAGGACCAGACCGCGCTCTATCACTTGATTCAGGCGCTGCGCAAGAGCGGACAAACGGAAGGTATTCCCGACCTGCTCAAGCGATTAGCCGCCCTCAGGATAGAAGGGACCAAGGAAGAGTCCGAACGCAATCGGTATAAGCTCGTAGAAGAAAAATCCCCAACCATGGAGAGACCGCAGCCTTGACTTTTAGCCGCCGCGCGTTTGTGCGACTCTCCCTCGGTTCCGCAGCCTTCGCCGCCACTCCACAGCTCCTGGCGCAAGGAGTTGCTGCTCACACAGTCCAGCCGGTTGCTCGAGCGGCGCCCTCCGGGCGGCCCTTTTATGCTCACTTCGTGGACGTAGCGTCTTCCGCCGGGTTGCAGGCGCCGGTGATCTAC
>Ga0210398_10006093_pt1 | contig 11147 bp, 11 predicted proteins | sample IncBWC4OmetaG_FD_161047 | JGI IMG/M metagenome (GOLD analysis project Ga0210398, IMG submission 161047) | Forest soil microbial communities from Barre Woods Harvard Forest LTER site, Petersham, Massachusetts, United States - Inc-BW-C-4-O | ecosystem: Environmental > Terrestrial > Soil >... | reverse complement strand
TCCGGTGACGCGCGAGACGAGAGCGGCGGTGCAGCGTGCGGCGTCGCTTTTCTCCGGCCGCGGATTACATGTTGAGCCGTTTCGGCCGGATGGGCTCGAAGAGGCGCGCCAGTTGTGGTGGGAGTTTTTTGGCAGGGCGGGAGGGATGATTCTTGAGCCGATGTTGCGCGGGCGCGAGTCGGAGGTAAGCCCCATTCTGCGGGAGTTCGTGGACTGGACTCGCGATGGGGCCGCGCATACAGGCGAGACGCTGCTGAAGGCTTGGCTGGAACGCGATGCTCTGCGGGAAAAGATTCTCGTGCAGATGCGGAAGTATCCAGTGCTGCTTTGCCCAACGGCGGCGATTCCCGCCTTTCACCATGGTGAGCGCGAGTGGCAAGTGGATGGGAAGACGGTGAAGTATCTCGATGCCTGGAGCTATTGCGAGTGGTGGAATCTCTTGGGCTTTCCCGCCGTGGTCATTCCGATGGGGTATTCCGAACAGGGATTGCCAATCGGAGTGCAGATCGTCGGACGTCCGTGGGAAGAAGACGTGGTGCTGGCAGTCGCTGCGAAGCTGGATAGAGATCGCAGTCCCTGGCAAGCGCCTCCGCTGCTCGACTAATGCCCGGACCGAGCTCAGCTTTTCGCGACTCCACCCCGCTTTTATTTCGTGCAGGGCTCAGCCAGCGCTTGCTTGGTTATGGCTATGGCTTCGAAACCCTTGAGCAAGAGAGCAATCCCTTCTCCCTGCCGTCCCAGTCCCGCCTTGCCTGCCGCGATTTCGTGTAAGATTCAAGAGGCGAGTACAGTGCACCGCTTCTGTGCGTGTCAATCCTGCCAGGCTGAGGGGAGATGCCCGGCGTTCTGGTGCTCCTCAAATACGAATACTCCCTAATTACCAGGTAGAACCGCAGCCCTCGCGGTGGCGGCACATTCCTGTCAGGAGAAACTGAATGGCGAAAATTGCAAAGACAGCCGACCGTAAGAAGGTCATGGACACGACGAAATCGACCGCATGCCCCAAGTGCGGCAAAGAGACCCGCATTGTGAAGCGGATGAAAGATCGCGAGCGCGGAGTGCCGGGAGGAATTTATATTTCGTGCTCGGGCTGCGAGTTTTTTGAAAAGCTGTAAGACAGTTGTCAGTGGTACCGTGATCAGTTTTCAGTTAAAAACCGAGTCATAACCACAGCGGGGGCGCGACAATGGTTGCGCCTTTTGTTTTTTCTGGGTACCGGCTACGAGCGGGTGCTGGCCGCCGGCTACTGCTCTAGCTCACCTGGCCGAGGATGGCTCTCGCTTCGGCTGCGGGGTCGGAGGCGTCGGTGATTGGCCGACCTACCACGATGTGTGACGCCCCCGCGGCGATCGCTTCGGCGGGAGTCACGACTCTGGCTTGATCGTGGGGGCCGCTGCCGGCGGGGCGGACTCCTGGAGTCACGATGGTAAAGTCTTGGCCAAACTCTTCGCGGAGTGCAGCGGCTTCGAGCGCCGAGGCGACAATGCCTTTGCATCCGTTCGACAGTGCCAACGCGGTCAGTCTCAGGACTTGTTCGAGCACTCCACTGCGCAGGCCGATCTTGCCGAGTTCTGTGTCGTCCAGGCTGGTGAGGACGGTGACGGCGAGCACCAGCGGTTCGGGCTTGCCGTTTGAATGGGCGCGGGCGGCTTCGACGGCGGCTCGCAGCATTTTGCCGCCTCCCGAAGCGTGCACGGTCAGCATGCTCGCGCCGAGGTGAGCGGCCTCGCGAACCGCGGCGCTTACGGTGTTCGGGATATCGTGATATTTCAGGTCAAGAAACACGCGGCGTCCGGAGCCGACCAACTCGCGGACGATGGACGGGCCTTCGGCGGTGTAGAGCTGCATGCCGACTTTGTAGGCATGGGCCGAGTCACCGACGGCCGCCACGATCTTCCGGGCGGCCCCGGCCGTTGATACATCCAGGGCAACGATGAGACGCTGGCGCGGGTCAGTCATCGTTGCCGAGTGTATCGGGTTTAATTGAACTTGGCTACAGGTTGCAGAAGCGCCACGTTAACGGGCCGGGGAATTGGCCGATTTGTGGGCTGAAGGTCCAAACGGACCCTCTGCAAACCGCGCGATTCGAAGCCCAGGGCGCGCGCGGCATTGTAGGATACGTCAATGATCCGGCCGTCCACTACGGGACCGCGGTCATTGATTCGAACCACCACTGCTTTGCCGTTCCTCAAGTTTGTGACCTTGACGAGCGTGCCCAGCGGCAAGCTGGGGTGAGCGGCGGTTAGGTCGCGCATGTCGTAGGGCTCTCCGCTGGCGGTCGGCTTGCCTTGAAACTGCTCGCCATACCAGGAAGCGGTTCCGACTTGATAGCCCTTGGATGTCGACTTCGACCTGTTGATCGTTCGTGATTTCTGCCCGCTGGTCGCGATGACCGGCGGATGTGTGACCTTGGCGGCTTCCAGGCTGCTTGGCCCAGATGCGGCTCCGGCACCCAGACTGGCAACAGCTAAAACCACTGCCAGACCTTCGGCTAAACGTCGCATTCAGTTACCTCCGTCGTGGAAAGTCGTTTTTCTGATCGTATGCTCCCTTCGTCATAACGATTGGACGATGCTACGGGGCAAGGGAGGAAGTGTCAATGAGAAAATACCCCTAGATGATTACTAAGTGGTAATTAATCAATAACATAGCCCTATGATACATATGGCGCTTGTCGCGTATGTCATTGAAACTAGTCGAAGCTTGCTATTTACCTATTAGTTAGCTCAACGAAGGTGGTGCGCGGCAAGATTCTCACAACTCCCATGGAATCTTTCACTTACGTTAATTTGCATAGAAACTGCTTGCTATCAGTAAGATACCGAGGAGCGTAGGGGCAGGTAGGTACACCGGAAGGTTACCAAAGGTGCGAAGGCCCCGCCTACCGCTAGTCTTGCGGCGGCCCGGACTTGGGCGGTGCTGGGGGTGCTGCAAGCGCAGGTGTAGGCGCAGGCTTCGGCGATCCCGGCGCCTTGGGAGCCTCACCGCAGTCCTTTGGCTTTACGAATAGAGACGGGTCAGGCGGCCCGAGTTGCACATCGGTATAGCGCACCTCGCGATCCTTCGAGCCGACAACCATGGAGGGGGCGGCGCGGCGCATCTTGACGGGGAAGCCTTGCAGGTCCTTGGCCTCCCAAACGGTCAATTTAATGTCCGAGCGACCTTCCGGGCTGATCGTTACTTCCTCGATCTTTGAGGGGTGTTTATCGATCGTCTCCTCGCCGCGGTCGGATTGCGTGACCTTGGCGTTCCTGGCAGCGATGAAAGGGAAGGTCCGACCCGCCGGCACGGAGCCTTCTAAGCAGAAGCCTGAGGAATAGATGACGGCGAAGGTGGCGTTGGTGGCGAGGTCGGTGACCATGTATTCGGTGGGCAAATCGACACGCATGAGATCGCCGGAGCGATAGATTTTTCCGTCGGAGGGCGGGCCGACCAGTGCGCCATTCATAGTCGCCGAGAATTCCCGGACCGCCTCAAAGGGGCTCGGTGATTTTGGGGCCTGGGCGTGGAGAGGTATGGCGACGCAAAGTAAAAATAGAAGTCCTGCGATCTGTAATTTTTCTATCATGATTGTCATCGATTCGAAGAGGATAGCCCGGAAAAAGAGGGCCACATCAAATTGTTTGTGTGGCCCCCGATTGCCAGCAAGAGCGAGTTAGTTAGTTCAGCTTTCTGACCGTTTGTTTCGCCCCGCCATCGCCGAGTCGCGGCAGCCCAGAAGGTCTTGCGGCCGCCTTGACCTGCTCTGCCACGCCCGGCGTGTAGGCATCGATTTCGATCGGTCCCTCGAAGAAAACGTAGACATTGCCATCGCCGGTTTCCTCGTAAACCGCGAAGGCATTGGGGCGATGTTTGGTGCCGGCGGTGACGTCGAACACATACGTGACGGCGTTGGTATAGCCGAACTCGTAATATTGTTCGATGTCGGTTCCGCTTACGTCGTAGGCGTTGGCATTCGATTCGCTGGAATCATTGGGTGGGTTGATTTTCTCGAAAGGCACTTCGAAGCCACCCCATGCGAAGGAAAGACCAAGGTCGCAGAAGGTGTTGAGATCGTGAATGCCGGAGGTGCCGTTGAATGTTCCGGCAGCGGTGCTCGAAGGGCCATAGGTGTAGAACTCCCACGCGTCACAGTAACCGGACGGAGTCAGATCGATCATGTAATAGGAACCGTTCACCGGCGTTCCGGCGTTGGCGGTGCCGATTGCGAAGAGCAGGGTGCTGCTCAAAAGCAGAATCGTTTTCAGCTTCATAAAGGTTTTCCTCCTCCAAAATTTTGTTCAGACTTGAACCTGCGTAGCGGCTGAGTCTCCGGGCTCCCGGAAGTTAGTTCAACTTTCGAGCGGATTCTCTCACGTTCGATTGGGCTCCGAGCAGCGGCAAACCGTTGGGCTTTGCATTTGCCTTAAATTTGGCCGCGTCTACCGCACTGTAAGCGTCGATTTGAAGCGGCCCTTCGAGGAGTACGTAGACAGCGCCGTCACCGTCTTCGTAGTAGTACGCCCAGGAGTTGGGGCGATGGGGCTCGCCGGCGGTAACGTCCAATGCAATCGTGTAGGCCCAGGTATAGCCGAACTCATAGTACTGTTCGATATCCGTTCCGGTCACGTCGTAGTCGTTGTTGTTTGAGCCAGCGACGGGATCGTTCGGCGGTTGAATCTTCTGGAGCGGGATTTCAAGGCCGCCCCACGCGAACTCTAGGCCGAGGTCGCAGAAGGTGTTCAGATCGTGAATGCCGGAGGTGCCATTGAATGTTCCGGCAGCCGTGTTCGAAGGGCCGTAGGTCAAGAACTCAAAGGCGTCGCAGTAGCCGGAGGGAGAGAAATCGATCATGTAATAGGAACCGTTCACCGGCGTTCCGGCGTTGGCGGTACCAATCGCGAAGAGCAGCACGCTGCTCAAAAACAGAAGCGCTTTCAGTTTCATGTAAGTTTCCTCCTCTAGATTTTTGGTTCAAGGAACGAAACGTGCGGGGCCCCAAGCTCAGTGCGGCTCAAAGGGGGAAGTTGAGTTGGACTACACTGACGGCGCGAGATTAACGCATTGTTACAATATGTCAAGCGAAAAGCCGCTAACCTGATTTCTTGAGGAAAAACTTTGCGCAATTGACGCAACAAAAGCGTACATTCTTGCCAGCCCATCAGAATGGAGACCCCCGGAAGTGCTGTTCCGCAGCTCGAGATTTCGGTTTAGAGTGAGCGCATGGCTGTGAGTCCTCCCGTAGTCTTGACCATCGCTGGATTCGATCCTTCTTCAGGCGCCGGGGTTACCGCCGACATCAAGACGATTGCGGCCCATGAATGTTACGGCGTGGCCTGTATTACGGCGTTGACGGTGCAGTCGACCCAGGGAGTGCGGCGCGTGGAGGTGGTCGATCCCGCGGTCGTCGCGGAAAGCCTGCGCGGGCTGACTTCGGATATGACGGTGGAAGCGGTCCACATCGGCATGTTGGGGAATGAGCGGGTGGTGTCGGTGGTGGCGGATTTTCTGGCCGATACGCGATTGCCGCACGTAGTGCTGGATCCGATTCTGAAGTCAAGTTCGGGAGCGGATTTGCTGGATGCGGCGGGAACGCGATTATTGATCGAGCGCCTGCTTCCTTTGGCCGAGCTGGTGACGCCTAATCTGGACGAGGCTGGGGCGCTGACCGGAGTGGCCGTAACCAATCTCGACGAGATGCGCAAAGCCGCGGCCCGGCTGCATTCTATCGGCGCCGCGAACGTCGTCGTTACCGGCGGACATTTGGAGAAAGCGATCGACCTGCTCAGCTTCACTACTCCGCATGGGGTGGAAACCGAGACCTTCAAGGCGGAGCGTCTGCGCTCGAACTCCACACACGGCACGGGATGCGCGTTTGCAACCGCCCTGGCCTGCCACCTGGCGCACGGGCGTGGCTTGCCGGAGGCGGTTCTTCTGGCCAAAGTGTATGTGTCGGCGGCGATCGCCAATGCGCATCCGCTCGGCAAAGGCGTGGGACCGCTGCATCATCTTTACCGCATGACGCAGCAACGGCGGCCGAGCGGCAGTGTGGCGGAAGCCGAGCACGCGCCATCGCGTAATTGATCTGATTTGATTCTTACGGATTATTGACGGCAGCGACACGGACGTTCGGGGAGCGAGGCCGCCGCTACTTCTTCAGCAGGCAACCGGCTACGAAAGAAGCCACCGCCGCCAGCAACCACTCGATGCGCCATAGCTGGATAGCCTGCCAGTCGAGCAAGGTTCGGGCGCTGAAGAATAGGCTGACTCCGAGCGCTCCTACGATGCAGAAGATGCCAAGCACAAAAGCGCTGACCGCAGGGGTGGTGAGGCCAAGACGCTCGCCAAGCGAGGCAAGTTCGGCCCGACCTGGGATTTCAAAGGTTCGGCTGGCGTTTAGACCGGGCCGCTTTGCGCCGCAAGCATGGCAGTAGAGAGAGCTGACGATAAATTCGGAGCCACAGCGGCAGGTGGCAGTTCGTTCTGGGTGTGCCAGGACCTCCGATGCCGACATTGGAGGGCGCCAAAAATCATGCCCCGCCTGATTTGCTGCCTCTGCCATAAAGAAACCTTCTCCGCCCCCATTTTCGAATCGCAAGCCGATTACCAAAACAAGCCTATTGCAAGCATGAATATTTACAGCTGAATCAAGGGGAAGGCAGCGACGCCGTAGAGCAAGAATTACGCGCCCGGGTACGAATTTTCCATTATGCAGTGGCAGAACGGGTTACGGACGTACCCGGCTTGGTTCGTGAGGTGGGTATTCGGGTGGATATTCGCTCGACACGACCACGGATGTTGGTTTTGTCTAGCGAACATCGGTCACCACGATTATCGAAGGTCGGGCTTACGCCCCGGCCTTCTGATTTATGTGGTCATGACTGCGGGAGCGGCGGTCGGTTCGACAGGGGCTTTGCGGCGGAGGATGCCAGCGGAGATGAGAGTAATGATAAGGCCGACGGGCAGGGGCTCCATGAAAGTGTAGGCCATGTTGACGAGGGGATTCTGGTAGGACTGCTGAGAGCTCTGTATGGCGGCGACCCGCGCGGCGGTGGTGGCAGGGTCAAGTCCCGAGGACTGGACCTTGTGAATCTGCGCGGCAAAGTAGCTGTCCATGAAGTGAGGCATGAAGTTGAAGTAGAGGACCTCCCACATGGCGACGTAGCAAACGGTGGTGATGAGGGTGATCAGGATGCCGCAGGCGAAGGCGCGGCCGAAGGAGATTTGACCGGCGAGGGTGTTGTCGCGGTAGCTGCGGATGCCGAAGTAGATGAGCAGGAACGACGCCACCATGATGGTGTAGCCAAGAGCCATGCTGTGGCCGGAGCCGATCTTGTCGGCGAGGAGAAGCGAGCCGCCCATAAGGACGGAAATCATGACGCCCGAGATGAGGCCGAAGGTGAGAACGGTTTTCTTCATGTGACGCTCCTTTTCCAAATGCAAACGCGCGGGTGAGAACGGAGTCACGATACGGTGTCGCGGGGCCGGATGTCGTCACCCTTTCGGATGATTTTGCGGGAATGGAGCGAAAATCATGCTTTCGGGTGACGCGGTTACGGCAATAGGCCTAGTTCTTTGCCGCGCTGCACGGCCTGGGTGCGGCGGGCGGCTCCGAGCTTGTCGAAGGCGCGGGCACAGTGTGTTTTCACCGTGTTTTCGGAGACGAAAAGCTGCGTCGCGATCTCGCGATTGCTGAAGCCGCGGGCGACCAGGGTGAGGATTTCGAGCTCGCGTGCCGTGATGCCGAGGGTCTGCTGGCGGGCCGTATTGGGAGCGAAGGGCTCGCGGGCGGGGGCCTCCGCCGGCACAAGCACTTCCCTAACCACAACCGTTTCGCGGATGGTTTCGCGACGGCGCGTGATGCGGAGGCCAAGCCAGATGCCGAAGGTCGCAAAGAGGATGGCGACGAGCGCGCCGTAGAGCTCGACCGAGTGCTCGATGATGACGAAGCGGTATTCGGTGTATTGGAGGGTGGCGATGAGGAGGCCGCCGACGAGACCGAAGATGAGGACGTGGCGCTTCATGATGGGATTGTGAAGAAGTATATCCTCGCCTGCCCCTGGCTCCGCTCACGCCGCAAGGCCCCACAAACAAAATACTCCAGGAAAAGTGCCTATCCAGGGAACCCAGGCGAGCATTCGTCGTAGTCTTTGGCTTGGTCTTAGCCTTTGGCTTGCGCTATGGCTCGCCGCAGTTCGTCGACATCCGGGTAATTTGGCCTGATTTTCACCACGCGGTCGAGTTGTTGCCGGGCCAACCCTTCCTGTCCACTTTTGGCGTAAGCGAGTCCCAGGTGGTAGTTGAACTCCGGGTTATCAGGTTCCTTCTTCACGGCTTCTTTGAGCAGGGTGATGGCGGATCCGTACACACCTTTGTGGTAGAAAGCCCAGCCCATAGTGTCGGCGGAATGGGGATTGTCGGGAAGTTGCCGCCGGGCGGTTTGGGCCATGGCGAAGGCGACATCCACATTGCCACCTTGCTGCAATATGACATAGGCGAGGTTGTTCGAGGCCAGCGGATTGTCAGGCTGAACTTCAAGAGCTTTCTGGTACAACTGCTTCGCGTGATCCCAATCCTGTTTGGTCTCGTAGATGTCGCCAGCCAGGATATAGAAAGTAACTTCTTTGGGATTGGCCTTAGCTCCATCGAGAAGAACTTGCAGCGCCTGATCCGGGTCGCCACTCATGTTCAGAACTACGCCTAGCTGAATCAGTGCCTGGCTGTTGCTCTTATCCAGGTCGGCGGCTTGCTTAAACTCGGCTTCGGCCGCTGGTAGATCCTTTTTCTGATCGAGCAGAAGCTGCCCCAGCATGATATGAAAAGTGGCGTTTTTGGGATATTTTGAGACCTGCGCTCTGGCCGTAGCGAGGGCGCGATCCAATTCCTTCTGGATCAGGTATACGTTGAGCACGCCACCCAAGGCGTCGGAGGAATTCGGATCCTGATCCAGCCCCTGCTGGAAGGCTTTTTGCGCTTCGGCGTACTGGCTTTGCGCCATGCGCAGATTTCCCAATTGCACGTAGGCGGCGGAATTACCGGGATTTCTTTCAATCGACTTGTGGATATATTCGTCGGCCGTCGCGTATTGTTTGCGATCGATCTCGGCGACGCCGCGCAAGAGATATCCGTCGGGAGCGTTTGGTTGCAAGGCAATGATCTGGTCGGCCTCCTGCGCCAGACCGGATGGATCGCGGCGATGGATGGCAACGCCCGCCAGCGCGCGGTGGGCTTCGACGATGTCAGGACGCGTTCGAATGGCATCGCGCCACTCTTGTTCGGCGCGATTGGTGTTGCCCAGTTCATCATAGGCGAGCCCTTGCTGGTAATGAGCCACGCCATTGTCGGGATTGTTCTTCAATACGGGCTGGAGTGTATTGATGGCGTCGCTCGGCTTGCCGCTGCGAATCTCGATCTCCCCTTTGTAGATCTGAGCGTCTTCGTCGTCGGGCTTCGCCTTTAGGACTTCGTCGTTGAGCTTACGGGCTTCGTCGAGGCGATCTTTCAGGATCAGCAACTGGATGTAATTCTTCTTGACCACCATATCTTTTTCGTGGTCGCGATAGAGATTGGCGTATTCGTCGGTCGCCTTATCGAGCTGGTTATTGGCGTAGTAGAAGTCGCCGAGCATGCGGTAGCCGATGGAGTTGTTGGGGAAATCCTTTTTCGATTGGCGCAGGAACTCCTCAGCTTCGCTGGATTTGTTCTCGGCCATAAAGAGACTGGCCAGCGAGAGGCGAGGACTGGGATCGTCAGGCGCGCTGGCAATCGCGCGCCGAAACAGTTGTTCTGCTTCGGGGAAACGTCCACGGCTTTGATAGAAGTTGCCGAGCGAAAGCAGCGCGTTCGTGGATTTGGGACTGAAATTGACGGCTTGCTTGAAGTTTGCCTCAGCCGCGTCCCACTGCTGCCCGTGCATCTGGAGTATAGCCAAAGTCAGATACGAATCGGAGCGGGAGGGATCCTTTTGCAGGGCGGTTCGCATGTCGGCGAGCGCAGCCGACGTGTCGCCGGTGCCGGCATAGTAATTGGAGCGGGCAATATAGACCTCGGGATTGTCAGGCTCCTTCTGCACCAGCACATCGAGTTGCTGCTTTGCCTCACTGTACTGACGGCCCAGAATCAGCAGATTGGCGAGGTCGAGGCGCGCCGCGTATTGGTCGGGCTGCTGTTGAATCGTGGTTGTCAGCTCCTGATAGGCGGTCGGCCACTGTTCGAGTTTCATGGCCGCCTCACCAAGCCTGTAATGGGCGTCGGGGAAATGGGTATCGACCTGGATGGCGTTCTCAAACTGTATTTCCGCTTCGCGGTACTGGCCCTTGTCAAAATAGCGCTGTCCGCTTTCCAGGTATTTCTGCTTGCGGACGTTAGGATCGCGGGAGCAGCCTGTCCCCAACGCTGCAAGCAAGCAAATCGCCGCTAGTGCGTACCGCAACTTCGAGCTCTTCGCCATAGACATATTTATGACCGCCTTCAATCCATGCAAACCGCGCAAACTTTGTCTTATCAGCGCTCGCTTGCACCAAGGTACTCTCTTGAGCGCCCGCTAGAAAAGTTACTGCCGTTATTATCGCAAAGTCGGGACAAATAGCGTCAATTCGTAAGCATGCGCCCGTGTACAGGCGCTTTCGTAATCTGCCCCGGCCGGCGGGGACGTGGGATACTTCAATTCGGCTATGACACACTTCCCCCTGAACAATGCCAACCAGCGTTCCCCCCGCGTACAACTCAACGGATCGGTTGCGGCTGCGGTAATGGCCGAAGGCGGTCAACGGGCGCGCGCGAAAATACAGTCCATTTCGGTCAATGGCGGATTGCTCCAGTTGCAGCATGAGCTTTCGATCGGAGACTTCGTCGAGATCGCTTTCCACACGCGAGCCGGAGCCATCCACGGCATGGCCGAAATGCTGCAGCCGACGCGCAAGTTTCAGAGCGCTTGCCTGCAGCCGTTTCGCTTCATTGCCCTGGGTGATGACGATCACCGCAAACTGCGCATGGCGCTCGATACTGCGCTCGATCGCAGTTTCTTGGATCCGGTCTCAGAGCAGTTGCACACGCCGCCGGGATTCTAAGGGCAGGAAAGGCGAAAAGCAGGAAAGTCGGTAGCAGGTTTCGGGATTCCGTGTCTGGGGAGTCCGGATCGGCCGATCCGACGGCACTACCCGCCTTTC
>Ga0210398_10006090_pt1 | contig 11150 bp, 13 predicted proteins | sample IncBWC4OmetaG_FD_161047 | JGI IMG/M metagenome (GOLD analysis project Ga0210398, IMG submission 161047) | Forest soil microbial communities from Barre Woods Harvard Forest LTER site, Petersham, Massachusetts, United States - Inc-BW-C-4-O | ecosystem: Environmental > Terrestrial > Soil >... | reverse complement strand
GCTTGCCCAGAAATACCGGGGACCTATATGCTCGTGACACAGACATTCGCTGCACTGTCGACGCCCGAGGTCTCGCCCACCCCCTGTCAGCAGGTGATGAGGGCATCCAAGGCGTCTGGGATTTCTCAATCATCATTGGTCAAAATGTATCGATAGATGAGCGTATCAGAGTTGCGATATATAACAGACCAACCAGGCCTGTTCTGGACAGCACTTGCCAGCTGCGCATATCCGCTAGGCGCCCCATAGTAACTAGCGTAGGCTGCCATACTTCGGCTGAAGATCACGTACACAGAGCTTCTGCCGAGGGAGCCGATCCAAGCCTCAACAGCACTAACGTTGCCCTCATTGACCCATGTCTCACGCAATTGCGGGTCAGATGGTATTGGCTGCACATCGTAGGAGTTGTAATCGGCTGTTTCGCGCGTGGGAAAATTGTTGGCCGCGAGAACGATGAGTGAGTTGGGCGCGGCATGACTATATATCCATAGGCTCCCCGCTAGCTCCGCAGGCATGTAAGTCTCCACGTTGACCGGTCCGTAGAGACCCTGCATGCCTGCGGCTAGCGCAAAAGCGCACAGGCTTATTGTGAGTGGCCTATGCCAGATAGTGATTGGTATCTTAGCCAGTGCGCGTGCGATCAACAATGCGCACCACGGTGCCGAAAAAAGGTAGACACGGTAAATAGCCTCGCCACCGTAACTTTGTGCGACCAGAATGACAAATGGGCTGAAAGCAAGGGCAACAGCGGTAGCTACTCTGCCCAGCTCTCGCCTTTGATATGCGATCGCGACCAGTGTGCCCAACCACATGCACACTGAGAGGACGTGAACAACGTCCGCGGTTACATCATTAGCGCCATGATGAGTGACACCAACCCCCGATGCGTTCTCCAATGCATTTCCCCCACTAAATATTCCTCCGAACTGCTGAGATATCAGACCATAGCGGGGAGCAAGGTAGCCAAGTGCGATTGCTGCCATCATCAGCAGAAGCAGTCCGCCTCTCCGTACCAGGCCAAGGAGCACCAGGGCGCCAACCCCCGCTATCGCCATGTAAGGCGTAAGTTGGTGTGCGGCTACGATTGCAAAGAAGATTACGGCGATCAGGGTCGCTGATATGATCATTTGCGCTCGAGTGGCTTCATACGGCTGCAATTGCTTGACAAAGAAAGGCGCCCGTACGCGCGCCAGCAATCCGTTCCGGGAACGGTTAGGCGCGGGGATCAGAAGCCAACGCATAAGAATTATTAGGATTCCGAACCAGAGCAGATAGCCAAACGCTTGCGGCGACATATAGTCCTGACCAATCCAGCAGATCAATCCTTCATATAGAAACAAAGCAAGGAACGCCCGGCGGCGGTCTGTCCCAAGAACACGAAAAAGACCCAACAGGAGCAGCGCGTTTGTGAGCTCGAAGAACACGGGCCCCCATGCGGCGAAGGAAAGCGGACCCACATGGGCGACGTCGCTGATCGAAGCGACTGCTGAAAAGAGCGCCGGCCATTGCTGATAGATGTTTGAAGGATCGGTTATGTGACCGTACTGACCGAGCGCTTGCACGATTCCAATGTGTTTGTAGACCCAGCCGTATTCCGGGACAGCATCTATAATCGGTACTACCGCATGGATACCTATGATCAGAGCCGCTAGGTAGGTGCTAAGCAGCCACACTCGCGGCCTGGGTTGATACAGCTCAAGCAATCCACTGGTGAGCATCAGCGCCAAACCGAGGAAGAACCACACGTTGGCGCTCGCCAAGAGCCCGAAGGGGCCAACCGTCGCGAGCCTCACCTCGCTAACTCCATATGCCCAAGCACCGAGCCCTACGAGAAGACATGCCAACTGGGGCAGTGGCGGGTTCCTCCGCATCACTGAAGGACCCCACTCCATAGCTCTACCTCGCACGGACAGTCGTACGACGCAGGACACGAAGCTAGCGAGAGTGAGTACAGCGAACATTGCCCTTGGATGCCACTGTCCCGACCAGATCATGGATGCGCTGAAGACTCCGGTTGCTGCGAGACTTAGCACTAGTGTCAGTCCGGCCTGCGCAAAAGCGTCGCCGCTGTCCAGCCAGCACATCACTGCAGCGCCCACGGGTACAGTTGCAAGCAACATTGCGCCAACGAGCGCGATCCACTTTCCTTGCCCAATAAGCGTAAGTGCAACAGCCACGCCACTGACAGAGATTCCAGCCCAAGCCGTCACCGTCCTACGTGTATCGACTACGGTCGGTTGCCGAAACATCGCAGGAGCTGCCGTCTGCGCACTGACCCTGGTCAACAGAACCTCCATGGAGGCAGCTCGGTAAACACATAACGGACGTGCAATTTTGGCATCACCATCGCCCGGCGAGTCCGGCCAAGACTCCACCTCCGAACCACAAATTGTAGACAAGCGCTCGCACCGCCCCACGTACCCCGCGTGACCTGTACCACCATGCAGGGATAAGAAGAAGCATTGGATATAGAGGGAAGACCAGCGTCAGTGGCAGGCCTAGAAGGAACAATGGATTGACGACGACCATGGGGTCATTGCGAAGTATGGACCTAAGACGCCTTCGGTGCTTAAGGTAAAGGCGGGCACGCGCCTTGCCATACATATAGGAGCGACGCCGCTGACGCCGCGGCGTACCCCAATCATGCGCAACGACCGCGCCAGGAACGCAGAGAATATTGTAGCCGAGGTCGATATGACGCCAGCAAAAGTCTACGTCTGAACCGTAGGCGAAGTTCTCGTCGAATCCGCCCACCGCATCGAATACCTCACGGCGGAATGCGTAATTGAGTGTTGGGCTTTCCTCTAGGTAATTACCTTCCCGAGCCAGCTCGGGGCGGAGTTGGTAATGGTTCTCTCCTGACGGATCCTCATAAACCCCTGCGGCTACGCTCTCGCCCAGGCGAAGCGGCGCTACTAGACTCGCCAGCCATCCCGGCTGTGGGCGGCATCCCGCATCGGTGAACACGATGATGTCTCCTCGAGCCTCTCGAACTCCGAGGTTTCGCTGGTGAGGAATGGTCACCTGCACGCCGGGCGGCTGCTTGAAATCCAACCACCGCACCGCCGTTTCGTGGCCATGCCTGATGTGGTCAAGGCGATGATCCGACGCATCAACTACGACGATCTCACAGGTCTCCGCAACGGAAGTCACCTGACTGGCCATATCGGCAAGTGTGATATCGAGGTTTTTCTCGTCTTTACTGATAATCACGATAGAGATCATCGATAAGGTACCTCTGATGTAGGCTGGTATAGAACATCTGTGAGCATCGTGAGAATCATCATCATGCGCAGCTTCTTGCCTATCGATCTATTTGATAGCCTCGAGGATCAAGGACTCTAGTTCGTTGAACTCCTCCCCGATCACCTCGCCATGGCTGTCAATGTTTACCAACGGCCAGTGGACAGACTTTCTAGGACTGCATCGGTCAACCTGAATAAAACCCGCTTTCCGGAAAGAAACCGTCAAAGTATTCTCGTCGTAGAGAAATTGATGCCCCCATTCATGCTGAAGACGATTGACAACATGGATAGGCGAATCCAGGTTGTCCGGGCCTCCATACATATGATTAGACCACGAGACATAGCGTTGCAGTTCTGACGTAAGCGGAGAATGCATAAGCCGGTGCGTCAACTCTATGTTCGGAGTAGATACACGAAGTACTCCGCCTTCCTTCAGCACCCTATGGCATTCTTGAAGCATCCTCTGGGCACTTTCGTGTGAGATATGTTCTATGATGTGCTCCGCCACTACGTAATCAAATGTCGCGTCAGCGAAAGGGAAGCGTTTAGTAGCATCCAAGTAGACGGCCGCCCAGTTGGGGTAGAGGTCTGTCTTCAGCCAACCGGGTAGCTGGTGAGTACCAGCTCCAATTTGTAGTCCGGTAAAATCTTCTGCATTTCTAAGGTACTTCCGAATCTGGTAAGGACGCCTAGCACGCGCCTGCGGTATACATGCCCCAAGGTAAGCGAATCGAGCTGCGTTATAAGCAGCCGGATATTTCTGTAGCGCGCTGCCAATATTTTGTATTTCGATTGTCATTTGAACTCCTGACTTCCGCGTTCCTCTATGCCAAGAGGGCTGACTGGTTACCTTGTGTTTCGACAGAGCGATTGCCCGTATGTGAGTGGATGTTCCAACCCGCCTCAGGCCACGCGCACTGTCATTCTCATCTACCGGCTCCTTTCACCCACTCGCTGAAGCCAAGCCGGGGCCAACGTGAAGCACTATCGCAAGGCGGAGTTCATTCACACGCATCATCGAACCCGTTCTTCCGCAGAGTAGGTGTGCGGTTCCATAGACAGTAGGGTGGACTCCGGTACTGGTTGGGGCCTATAGCCTCGCTCTGCGAGTATGGTTCGGATCACACGCACACCATCGCGAATCGCGTTCAGGTTGCTTACTCCATGAATGCGCGAGTGCTCGTAACTGGGCACTTCAGCGACCCGCAGGCCCGCCTTCGCGACGCGTACGTGAATTAGTGTCTCGACTTCGAATCCGTCTCCCTGAAATGGGGTCCCATCTTCCCGCGGAGGAGAACATGCATCCAGGCCGAGCACCGGCACCAGCTCGCGCCGGAACACGTTGTACCCATAGCAGAGATCAGAGTACTTTCGTCCGTAGCATAGGTTGAAGATGCTGGTCAGCATGCTGTTGCCAAGTTTTCGCAGTCGCGTGATGTCGCTGCTACCCCCGCCGGGGGAAAACCGACTACCCTTGGCGAAGTCAGCACCGTCAACGAGTGCGGCAACGAATCGCGGAATCTCGCCAGGATCCGCGGATCCGTCCGCATCAACCATGGCAATGACGTCACCTGTTGCCGCTTCGAAACCGCATGCTAGCGCGTTCCCCTTGCCTCTCCTGGTTTGGGAGACGACACATACGTCTGGCCGCATCTTGCGAGCCATTTCTACTGTATTGTCGATTGATTGACCATCCACAAGAATTACCTCGTGAATCCCTTCAGGAATTCTTTCGAAGACATGTGGAATGTTACGTTCTTCATTGAGAGCAGGTATTACGATTGACACTCGCGGCGATGGCATCAAGAGCCCCTTGGTTCAATTTAAGAGAGTTCGACGTCCCTGTACCGGCCTGGCGTGGGCACTACGCGGCCACGGTTGGAGCAGAATCGAAGCGGCCTAATCCCGCTAGTTCAGCAGCTCCATCGCGTAGCACCTTCAGGATCTATCTGGCAGCGACGCGCATCAGTTTCCCGTGTGACTACGAAACCTAATTGTCTGTGACCGTGGCAGGCGCTGCCACACAACGGTTAACTGACTGCTGATCCAAGTCCTCATGACACCGCCCCTAGATTCCTGATCCCCGTCGAAGGTTATGCCGTTCACTAAGTGAGTGCCCGGCTCATTTTGCTGAGCCGCCGGCCCACTCCCCTTACCGCCCTAGTGCATCACCCGGCCTAGCGCGCCAAGCCGAGCTGGGTGCGCTTGATGGTTTGTTCACCCTGCGCAGCGAGCTTCGACCCATCAGTAGCGCCCGAAGCCTTGGATGCGACCGCAGGACACCTTTGCCATGAAGCCTGGAGGGTCGCTACCTCCCTGCGTGTTGGCAACGCCGCTTGGCTGACACTGCGAGTCGCGGCAACGTAACACCGCAACTCGGCCCTAGTGTCCCACTCACGAAGGTTCATATCTCCCTCTTGCAGGGGATTCATTGCCTAAACCCAAACATCATCTACCTTAGTGACGCACTTCCAGTGTGCGTGGTTTACCGTGACACTGCTATGGAATGCTCAAAAAATTAGCCAAGGATGTCAGCCGTGTTACAGGATGGTTAGCGGAACATACAACAATTGGACAGTTAGAATGTAGGAAAGTTGGATTCGATTAGGGGATTGCTGTGAGCAAGGCTAGCGCCGGGAAGGTAACGCAACCGCGGATCAGGGCTCGAGCGAGGCTTCGCCCGAAGGCACAGCTCACGTTGCCTGAGGAGATTAGGCGGGCACTACACGTCAGCGAGGGCGAGGAGATTGAGTTCGCCGTCCACGAGGACGGGATGATTACGGTCAGGGGCTTCGTCTCCGTTCCGACCGACCAGGCTTGGTGCTCTCCTCCAGGGCGGCGAGCCGATAAGCGGCAAGCGGGCGTCGAGACCGGCGCCTTGGAGGGCGCTGTGCACAGGTCCGCCGAGGCGATGTTCGCCCATCTCGATAGCCTGGGCACGACCGACGACTTATGGCAACGTTTGAGACGCTTCCCCAGTTCGAGTTGAGCTGGCGACACCTTACCTGTGAGCAGCAGGCCACATTCTGCAAGGTCGTGCTTGAAGCTTTCGAACCCGATCTGGCGGCGTCGGACCACTCGTTCCGGCCCACGTTGAGGGTGCGAGAGATCGTTGGTCATCCCGGAGTGTTCGAGATGACCTGGGGCGACGACGGACGAGCGACGTTCAGCTACGGCGCTGAACGCGAGCACCAGCAGCCCCACGTGATTTGGCGGCAGATCAGGACCGTCGCCAACTCGTCACGTTAGCAAGCAGCAGGCGACTCGGTACGACGCCGGGTAACCAAGCGGTTCACAGCGCCGGTGACCGGGCGCATAGAGGCGGTACGGCATTCCCCTTTTTGAGGGAATCGGCCCAGCCAAAGAGCGTCGGTGCTGTCCGAGGTTGTCCGGCCAATATCAGTAAGCCGTTATCCACGCCTATCGGTGGCGAGAATACGTGAGAAAGGGGAACCAGGCTTCCCCAGTAGCTGCAACGTGGGGGTTCACCTTGAACGAGGCTGGCGCCAAGAAAGAGCTACGACCGCGGATCAGCGCGCGAGCGAAGCTTCGGCCGAAAGCACAGCTTACATTGCCGGAGGAGATCAGACGGGCACTGTACGTCAACGAGGGCGATGAGATTGAGTTCGCCGTACGCGAAGACGGAATCGTGACAGTCCGCGGTTATGTCTCCGTGCCAAGCGACCAGGCCTGGTACTTCACTCAAGCGTGGCAAGCGGGTAGACGGCGGGCGGACGATGAGATCGCCGCGGAGGCCGGGACTGCGCACGAGTCGGCCGAGGTGATGTTCACCCATCTCGACGCTCTGGGCGCGGCTGACGACTTATGGCAGAGAGGGCACACGAGCACGAGAGCGTATGTGCTGTGCCGACAGATCGGAACCCTCGCCGATTTGTCACATTAGCCAGCCACCAGCCTGCTAACTACCATGGGTCGGGTGACTAGTGGTTCAGCACGCCGGTTACCCGGCTCATTGACTTTGCGTAGCGGAAGGGCGATGCAGCCCACGGATCTGGCTCCCACGGCGTTCTCAACTGTTGGGCTGCCAGCCGGGCGCCGGGTCGAGCTGTGGGAGACGCATAACGCGACCGCGCTCATCGGGCTTGACGTGCGGGCGAGCGAGCCGCTTGTCGCTACAGAACTCAACGCGCGCCTCCCCCAAGTCGATCTTGCGCGGGTTGGCGGGTCCGCCCACGTGGTGCGGCGCACCAAAGAGGTCATCAACCGGAGCCCTGCCGACGCGATTGCGGTGTACCTAAGTCTGCGCGGGGATTCCTGGTTCGAATCCCCTGACGGTACGCATTCGCTGCGGCCGGGAGACGTCCTCGTCTGTGAAACGGACCGGCCTTTCACGCGTGGGTTCAAGCGCGGCCTCGAGGAACTGGTCGTCAAGGTGGACCGTTCTACGCTTGCGGCGAGCAACGCCATGGTCTCCCTGCGAGAGCCGGTGATCGCTTCTTTCCGCGACGATGGCGCGAGCGACCAGTGCGCCCGGGCTCTAGCCAAGATCACCGGCCGCGCGACGAGGAGCGAACATTCCCTGCCGGCGGACGAACGCACCGTCCTCGACTTGATCGCGGCGCTGGCCGGAGGACGAGTCGCCGCTCCAGCGACAGCGCACCGTGCCGCTGCACGCTCCTATATAGAGGAGCACCTGACCGACCCGAGCCTGGGCGCCGAACAGCTCGCGGCGGCGATCGGGATCAGCGAACGGCAGCTCTCCCGGGTCTTCGCCGCTGACGGCACCTCCATCCCGCGGCACATCCTGTCCCGCCGCCTGCATCTCGCCTACTCAATCCTTTCCTGCGACCAGTCGAACACCGGGACCGTGGCCGACATCGCCGTCAGGTGTGGCTTCACGTCGGTGACGTACTTCTCCCACGCGTTCCGCCAGCGTTTCGGCCACCGCGCAAGCGACATCCGCCGCGAAACCGCTGGGCAACCCCCAGAAGTCGGGTAACAAAAACGGACACGGGCCAGTAACCCGTGTCCGTGCGATCCGGCAGTACGTGAAACCCGCCCGGGTCAGCTTACTTCTGTGCGTTGATAAACGCCCGCCATGCGTCGGCTGGTACTTCGAGCAGGGCACCCGCGCGGTCGGTGGTGTCTCGGACCAGTACATAGCCGCAGCGGGATACACCGGCTTCCACGCAACCGCCACCATTGGTGCCGCTGAACATGCTCTTGCGCCAGGTGGCGCTGTCTACGGCTTCCATTCCTCCGCCATGCTCTCGATCAGGGCCAGGGACTCGGTTCCCTTGAACGCCTCGGTTCGCAACGCATCGAATTTTACGCCGACCTCGGCTACGGTACCGGGGTCCTCCATGGTCTCCCCATCGGCTGCCGTCTCAAGGTAAACGATACTGTGGCGGTCACTCATCTCCGCTATCCCAAACGCGCCCAGCAGGCCAGGGTGCGCGCCCACACGGGAGAGTACCTGGATCGTGACATTCGGGCGCTTGGCCATGTCCGCGACATGGAGAAGCTGATCGTGCATCGTCTTGGGACCGCCGACTTCCCTGTGCAGCACGGTCTCGTCAAGAAGGACCCAGAACAGCGGGGGATCTTCACGGTCCAGCACTGCTTGCCTCGCTAGCCGCGCCGATAGGCGTTCATCCACCTGGAGGCTGCTGGTGTTCGGGTGCTTCTCCAATACCGCACGCGCGTAGTCTTCGATCTGCAGAAGCCCGGGAACGAGAGAGTGCTCGAACCAGCGGAGCGCAACCGCCTCAGCCTCGCACGTGGCGAACGGGCGGAACGATGGCGGGAACGCCTCGGTCCAATTGCGTGAATCGCTGTAGAACCTGCCGAACCATCCGCCCATTTGCGGGAACGCGGCGTCGCATGCGCGGGCGAAAGCCTCATCGGGCTGCGTGAGACCAGCCTCAATCCTGCTCACTGTGGCCTTATCGCACGGCACTAGGTCTCCAAGGCCCGTCTGGGACATACCCGCGGCTTCGCGGGCGCGGCGGACCTCGCTGCCGAAGAAATGCATGGGCGACGCGCTAGGCGTCAGTGTCCGTACCCGTGGCATGGGTGCCCCTTGTTGCCATGTTGCATGCGCCGAATGTGATGTTGTCGCTGCGCCGCGTTGCCTACACAACTTAGACCGCGCACCGCATCTTTGTCATACGCACCTGGCCATCGAAACCAGCACCTATGGGCTAGGGATGCCAGAGCTGCCGCCGCTACGCACTTCTGGGGTTGAAATGCAGAAAAGCAATGCACGTGACGACTTCACGGAACTAGATGACCCAGCATTCCTGGCTGAGCGAGCGCGAGTGCGCCAACTGCTAGAACACCAGCCTGAGCAGGCGATTGACCGCGACGGTCTAGAGCGGCTGTATGACGCGATGACGGAGGAATTCTGCCGTCGCGCGGGGATCAAATGGGCACGGCTAGTTAGCGGGGATTGATGGACGATTACACGCGCAAGCGGCTGCTAGCCATCGAGGTGCTTCTGGAAGTGCCCGAAGAGATCAGTGACGTTCTGGAGTCGGAACTGTACGCCCTGCGCGATCGCCTGCAGGCTGTTGCCCTGGCATAGGGTGCGCGGCTGATCGTGTGGGAAGCGGCTCCCGGCGGTCGATCTGTCTGCGGTGAGCACTCTGAGCATCCGCTCGACAACAACCAGAAATGCTTTGTTTGGCACAAAAACCAATGTGGGCTGAGAGCCTCGTGGGCCTTGCGACACGATATGGATGGGTCTTGCCGATATGTGAGTTCCGTCGCGGCTGACTCTTGCGACGGATCTCGGGCTCTGGGGGGCAGTTGAGTCAGTCGACACGGGGGCGGTACGAGCCTGTCGAGCATCGGCACCATCGACCACCCACACGGCCTGCCGCCGCCTCCGTCAGGCGTTCCGATATGCAAGCGCCCCGCCGGGACCCCGACCTGCGTACAGCAGCCCAGCGCGCCGGGCTTGACGCGCTGACGGCAGCAGGGAAGGTGCAATCTCGTCCCGGACCGCCGGCGCCGCCGGGGCCGGGCAATGGCAGCAAGCCGAGAATCCGGCCCCCGCTTGGCCTGACCCGCCCGGAGAGATTCACCAGCCCCCGACAACCAAGGCGCCCATCACACACCGGGGCGCAGCAGCTGGGGCTGGCCGAACTGGAGCGCCTCGCTCTTGAGCAAGCGGTCGCGACCGTGGTCCGGCACCCTGCCGTCCGCCTCGTTCCCTTCGAGAGGGTCCCCGATGCACGTCTTGATGCACGTCCTGCACCTTCTGGTGCCATTCGGCATCGCGGCGGGCGTGGTGATCTTCTTCGCCCTGGCGATCCGGCTGTTCTGGCGCCGCGGAAAGTCCGCCAGGATGCCGTAGCCACACTCTCGGCCTGGCGGTCACGGCCAGCGGTGGCTTGCGTCATCGCCGTGCTGCTCGCGGTCGCCACCGCGTGGGGCTTCAAGCACGCGATCACCGCGCGAGCCATCGCCAGCGGCGAAGGCACCAGCCTCGGGGCGATCTACATCGTCACGTTCCTGGTCCTCGTCTGGCAGGCCGTCCTGTACGCCATCGACCGCCCGCGGCGGACCGCCGCCCGGCACGCGGTGGACATGCTCAGGACCGTGGTCGCGGTTCCCTGCTACAACGAGGACCCGGCGATTCTTCGCCGGAGCCTGCTGTCGATGCTGGCGCAGACCCGGCTCCCCGATCACGTGTTCGTCGTCGACGACGGCTCGAACAAGGCCGACTACTCGGAGGTCAGGCGGGAGTTCCAGGTCCGGGCCGCGGACGCCGGCGTGAAGGTGACCTGGGTCCGTACCCGGAACGGCGGCAAGCGGCACGCGCACGCCGTCGCGGTCAGGGGCACCCCTGAGGCGGACATCTACATAACAATCGACTCCGACGGCATCCTCGACCCGCACGCGATCGAGGAGCTGCTCATCCCGTTCGCCGACCGGACC
>Ga0210398_10006089_pt1 | contig 11150 bp, 9 predicted proteins | sample IncBWC4OmetaG_FD_161047 | JGI IMG/M metagenome (GOLD analysis project Ga0210398, IMG submission 161047) | Forest soil microbial communities from Barre Woods Harvard Forest LTER site, Petersham, Massachusetts, United States - Inc-BW-C-4-O | ecosystem: Environmental > Terrestrial > Soil >... | reverse complement strand
CTCGGCGACTACAATCTGTGTTTCAAGTTCATAAAGAGAGCCGCGCGCATGTCCCAGAAATTGCTGGAACTCACCTCGTGTAGCGCGTCCCTGACCCTCTGCAATATTGCTCGGTACTGAAACAGCCGACCGTCGCATCTGACTTTTCAGGCCGAACATCTCTTCCTGCGGCAGCTTCGAAGTGATTGCGTAGACTCTCTCCACAAACGCAATCGCTTTTTGCCATGCCAGCAAATCCTGATATCGATGAGCGGACATCTACAGCCCTCGATCCTCGGTTGCCTTTGACAACTGACAACTGGCAACCGATAACTGCTTAGGAAAGCGCTGCCGCACCGCTGACGATCTCGATAATCTCTTTGGTGATCGCCGCCTGGCGCGCCCGGTTCATGGTCAGCGTCAGCGAGTCAATCACGTCATTGGCGTTGTTGGTCGCCGAATCCATCGCGGTCATGCGGGCAGCATTCTCGGCAGCCACCGACTCCAGCATCCCCTGGAAAATCTGAAACGCAACGTAGCGCGGCAGCAAACCGGCAAACAATTCCGCGGGCGACTCTTCGTAAATGTAGTCGACCGGCGCGGTCGCAAACTTCGCGGCTTCTTTCTCGAATTGGGTGGGCTCGGGCTCTTGCAGGCTGATGCCGGCCGTACGTGCGGCCTCCCCCATGCGTTCCCGGGCTTCCAAGGTCAATTCTTCCGACAGCGCGACCTCACGCTGGCCGAGTTCCTGCACCGGCAGGATTCGCTGCGCGATCAGGCGTTGCGAGATCACCGACTTGAACTCGTTGAAAATCAGGTAAACCGAATCGATCTGCTCATGCTTATAGGCCTTGGCGATACCGTCGGCAATTTCCGACACGGCTTCGTAGTCCACTTTGGCCAGCAGATTCAGGTGCTCGCCTACAATCTGGATCTCGCCCGCGCGAGTTTCTCCAGCTTTGCCCACCGGATAGCGCCGGCGCATAAAATCACGCCCTTTGCGCCCCACAGTGAGGATGTCGATGTTCTTACCCTTGAAATAGTCCAGGAACTTGGTTGCCGCCTTCAGCACGTTGGAATTGAATGCGCCTGCCAGGCCGCGGTCTCCGGTGACTAACACCAGCAGGATGTTCTGCTCGGGGCGCATGGCCAAAAGCGGATTCAGGGGCTCGCCAGTCTTGGGATCCATCAACTCGGAGCGGCTGACGGTCGAGGTCAGAACGTTGGCCAGCATCTTGGCATAGGCCCGCGATGCCAACGCGCGTTCCTGAGCGCGGCGCAGCTTGGCGGCTGCAACCATTTTCATGGCTTTAGTAATCTGCCGCGTGTTCTTCACGCTGCGAATACGCCGTCGGATGTCGCGTACGTTCGCCATTGGTCTTTACGCGCTCGCCTTCGCCGTTTGCTGAACAGGCTGATGGTCGCTGACGAAGCGGTCCTTAAATTCCTTGATGACCTTGGTCAGGGCGGCGCGCAAGTCGTCGTCCAGGACCTTCTTCTCCTCGATCGCCTTCAGCACGCCCGGATTGGAAGTCTCCACGTAGTCGTTCAAGCCTTTCTCAAAGTCTTGCAGCTGATCTACCGGCAGGTCGTCAAGCAAGCCCTGGGTTCCTGCGTAAATGATCAGAATCTGCTTGGAGAAAGGCAGCGGCTGATACTGTCCCTGCTTCAGGATCTCGGTCAAACGCTTTCCACGAGCGAGCTGTGACTGGGTCGCTTTGTCCAGATCGCTGCCAAACTGCGAGAACGCCGCCAGTTCGCGATATTGCGCCAGGTCGAGACGCAAGGTGCCGGCTACCTGCCGCATAGCTTTGATCTGCGCACTGCCGCCGACGCGGCTCACCGACAGTCCCACGTTCACCGCAGGACGCACCCCCGAGTTGAAAAGATCTGTCTCAAGGTAAATCTGGCCGTCGGTAATCGAAATGACGTTGGTTGGAATGTAGGCCGATACGTCGCCTGCCTGGGTTTCGATGATAGGCAGCGCGGTCAGTGATCCGGCTCCCAAGTCGTTGCTCAGCTTGGCGGCGCGCTCCAGCAGACGCGAGTGAAGGTAAAACACGTCGCCAGGGTAAGCTTCACGTCCCGGCGGACGGCGCAGCAGCAGCGAGATTTCGCGATAGGCTACGGCGTGCTTGGAAAGATCGTCGTAGATGCAAAGCGCATGCCGCTTGGTGTCGCGGAAGTATTCGCCCATGGCGCACGCCGCATAGGGAGCGATGTACTGCATGGGGGCGGGATCAGACGCCGAGGCCGAGACGACGATGGTGTAATCCATCGCGCCGTAGTCATCCAGGGTCTTCACCACCTGCGCAACCGAGGAACGTTTCTGCCCGATCGCACAATAAATACAGATCAGGTCGCGACCCTTGCTGTTGATGATGGTATCGAGCGCGACCGCGGTTTTACCGGTCTGGCGATCGCCGATGATCAGTTCGCGCTGGCCGCGGCCAATCGGAATCATGGAATCGATGGCCTTCAAACCCGTAGCCATCGGCTCGCGTACCGGCTGGCGGTCGATGACACCAGGCGCCAGGCGCTCGATCGCGATGAACTGGTCGGTGTTGATCGGCCCTTTATCGTCGATGGGCTGGCCCAGCGAGTTGACTACGCGACCGACCATGGCTTCACCCACGGGCACGCTCATGATTCGCCCGGTGCGCTTGACCTCGTCGCCCTCTTCCACCTCGGTGTACTCGCCCATCAGCACCACGCCCACCTGATCTTCTTCCAGGTTCATGGCGATGCCGGCCACGTTGTGCGGGAACTCGAGCAGTTCGCCCGACATGACTTTGTCGAGGCCGTAGACGCGGGCGATACCGTCGCCGATCGACATCACCGTGCCAACTTCGTCGACCGCGATCTTCGATTCGTAATTGTCAATCTGCTCGCGGATGAGCTTAGTAATCTCGTCTGCTTTGATCTGTGCCATAAGATTCCGTTCGGGTAGAGCCGGCCTTTAGGCCAGCGTCCACGCCTTTTATTTAATCCGAGCCGGCTATTGGAAAACTAAATTGCTCGGGTAGTGCGGACCTTTAAGTCCGCGTTAAAGCCTGCTTTTCAATTCCCGAGCCGGCTTCAGCGGCGAAACTTCTGCGTTTTCCACTTTTCAGCAGCCTTTCAGCGGAGTGCCGTCCCTACGGGACTCAAACTCATTGTCTAATCGCATTCCGCGGCGCCGAAGCGCCGCACTACCCTTTTACGCGGTGCTCAACTCCTGCCGCATCTTTTCCAATTGCCCACGCACCGAGCCGTCATAAATCGTGCTACCTACGCGAACCATCACTCCGCCCAGTAGCTCGGGCTGGGAGATGTAGTGCGCCCGCACCTTCTTGCCGCTCATGCGTTCCACTCGCCCTTCCAACTCGCGCTGCTCGTCGGCCGACAGCGGCCGGGCGCTGGAAATTTCTGCTTCGGTGAACCCCAACTGTGCGTCGAGTTCCACCTCGAACTGCCGTACCATATCGTCCAGCATCGCGATGCGGCGGTGATCGATCAGCACAGCGATGAAATTCCGGATCGGCCTGGCCGCTCCAAGCTGATTAGCGATCGCATCCAGCACGGCGCGCTTCTGCTCCGGCGAAATCGCCGGCGATTCCCAAACTTTTCGCAGTTCGACACTCTCGTGCACCGCGGCCACGATGGCCTTCAGTTGCTGCCGGGCGGTGTCTCCATCGATCCTCTGTTCGAGGATGACGTCAACCAGGGCGCGCGCGTAACGGCTGGCGATCGCTGCCATGTTTATTGGCCATCCTTTCCGAGGTGGTCTACAAACTCGCGTACCAGGGCGTGGTCGGTGGGCTCATCGACGCGAATCTTGCGCGAGGCCATATCGACCGCCAGCGACGCGGCATAGCTTTTCAATTCGCGACGGGCATTGCGGGCGATAGCGGTGATTTCGGTCTCGACCGCCTGCACCACCTTTTGTTTGTCTTCTTCTGCGGCCTGCCGGATGTGTTCTTCCTCGGCGGTAGCTTCGCGCTCGGCCGAAGCCCGAATCGCCTCGACTTCTGTGTCCAGCTTGGCCAGGCGCGCCTCGATGTCACTCAGACGGCGTGTGGCATCGGCGCTGGCTGTCTGCGCTTCCTTGATGCTCCTCTGAATGGTAGCGGTGCGCTCGCGGAACGCCTGCGGCAGCTTTGACTTCATCAGCACGTAGCAGACGAATGCCACCCCGGCAAAGTTAAGGAAAAGCGATATTCCGAAGGAGAGATCTGGGCCTATGCCCAGCTTGCGGCCCCATTTTTCCGAAGTGGAGGAAGCCTGCTCGCTGGTTTTCGCCAGAATTTCACCCACTCCGGCGTTAGGATTTGAGGGACCCGACTCCGTCGAGACGTCACTGTGTTCCGGTTTCTTGTTGCCCGAATCCTGCGCCCAGACGCAGCCAATAATGAGGAAAGCGAAAAAGGCAATTGCAGATATGCGCGCTCGGAGTCTTCGGCTCATTGAGCGCCACCTATGGTGGATGCAGTACTGGCAGGTTTCAAAATGGTGTTGATGATCTCCGACGCCAGGCGGTCGATTTCGGTTTGCAGACCGGCTCGCGCTACGGCCATATCCTGCTCGATAGCGGTTTTAGCTTCCCGGATCTGCTGCTGCGCGCGGCTACGCGCTTCGGCCAGTGCCTGGGCCCGGAGCTGCTGCGCCTGCTGGCGTCGCGCTTCCTGCGCCTTGAAGATCGCCAGCCGAGCCTCGCGCAGCTTCTGCTCGTATTCCTGAGTTCGACTTTCGGCCGCTGCGACATCGGCGCGCGCCTTCAGAATAGCTCCCTCGGTGCGCTCACGCCGTTGTTCCAAGATGCGGTTTAGCGGCTTGCGCAGCAGATTCTGGTAAATGGCATACAGCAAAAGCAGGAGCACCGCCGTCGGGATTGCTCCGAGCAGTAGTTCGCCTACCTGTTTAAGAGTGTTGTCCATCTTTGTGTCGTGAGTGCCTACTACTGAAGATGCACTGAGGGCGCTGGCGATATAACTGGAACTATTGAAACTAACAGAGATTCTTACCCGATGTCAACGGAGGGAAGTCGCCTTCGCCGTAACTCGGCGCGGTGGCTTATGGCGCGCTCTTCACAAACTCCGGCTGACCTCCTTTGTCCCACGGATCGTAGGTCTGCGCAAAGATCACACGATCTCGGATTGTGGGATGGTCCCACAGCCAGAACTCTGCGAATCCACCGACGTCCGGGTAGTCCAGCGAAGTTTCGCCCAGGACCTGAAACGCGTGGGCGGCAGCTAACGGTGCGTCCGGTACCAGACCATGAATGACCTCCAGGCCATACTGATCGGCCTGATGTTCATAATGACGCGACACCGCATTGAACGCCGGGGTAGCCAGAAACGTCAGCCCGAAAAGTATTAGCGCCAGCAGCGGAATCGATGCCCAATCGTCCAGACTGCGAATTCCCCAGCGTTCTCCATATTTTGCCACTGCCCAGTTTGCCAGCCGGTAGCCAATGTAAAACAGCACCAGCAACTGCAACAGAATGATCGTCACCTCCTTGGGAATATGGCCCAGAACGTAATGCCCCATCTCGTGCCCGAAGACGAAGAGCGTCTCCGGCGTGCTCATGTGCTCCATCGTCGTGTCCCACACCACCACGCGCTTGGTCGCCCCAAAGCCGGTGACGTAGGCATTCAGCGTGGTGCGCTTCTCGCTGGCCTTCATCTCGAACATGCGCTCCGGCGGGATGTCCATTCCCGCGCGCTGCACCACGCGTTCAATCTGCGCGACCAGGTCGGCGTGATGGTCGCTGAGCGGCTCGAACTTGTTAAACATCGGCTCGATCCAAACCGGCTCCATGAACAGTGTCAGCAGCACGATCGGAATCAGCGCCAGCCAGAAGTAAAACCACCAGCGTCGCGGGCTGCGCCGTAACACCGCGTACAAGACCCAGCCCAGGAAGCTGACGAATACCATCTCCAGCAAAAGGCTTTTGCCCCAGTCACCGAACCACGACCCCCAATGCTGCACCGACAAACCATAGCCAAGACTGACGGAATGCCGATAGATGCCGAATGGAAGCTGCGTCAATTCAAGAACCAGCGCGAACAACGACATGACAATCGCGGCCTGTACCACGCGAAAACGTGAGGCACGCTCCGCCCAATCGCGCAGCCCGACACCGAACCGCCCTCGCAGCATCAGGTAAAAAACCAGGAAGGTCCAGGCGGTGAGAATGGGAACCATCGTCACGTCCAGCCGGTAAAGCGCATGAGCTTGAGCTAATTTGTCGGGAGGCAAGGTGTAGTGCAGGAGCGGATGCTGAGAGGCCGCATTGCCGGAACTTGAGGCCAGCTGACCCGGTTCGCCAGCGACCGATCCCAAACTAAGGCAGGCCAGCAGCAGGCCCACGGTAACGAACGAATGTGACCGGGTAACCGGCACGATTACCTCCCGAATGCAGGATGGCCGCTGAGAAGTTTAGCACCGGGAGGAAACAGCACTTTCCGGTTGGGGCAGGCCCTCAGAGCGATCGTCTGGCCAGCGTCGTTTTCTAACCCGCCGTATCCGCCAAAAGTGCCAGATTGCGATGCCAGTTTATCCCCTGAAAAGGCTGAATGAAGCCCGTCATCTCGTCTGTTATCAGACACTTGAAATACTTTCCCAATAATTGTGCAACTCTCGAAAATTCAGTAGGTTATCGCGATTTTCGCTTGACATTTCCACAGGCTGCGGTAGCATTAAAGCATCACCTCCGATCCATTTCAGGATCGAATGGGCCCGGAGCCAAGGAAATCGTCACCGCTCCTTGGCATCGGGCCTATTTTATTATCTGGCGCTTTCGTTTGGCGGCCGTGATTCATGGGAATCGGAGCGCAGTTCCTCTAATCGATGAACTCAAAAGTCCTGTTTGCCTTGGGGCTCTTTTTTTGCCTCACTCCTTGGGCCTCGCCCCCGTCAGCTTTGCTTGCCGGTCTTCTCTTTGGAGCCATAGCTACTCATCCCTATAAGAACGAGTCCAGAAAGCTTTCCAAAATCTTGCTGCAGTCCGCCGTAGTAGGACTGGGCTTTGGGATGAACCTGCAAGAGGTGGTACACGCCGGTCGCAGCGGATTTCTCTACACAGCGATCAGCATCACCTTCGCAATGGTCGTGGGTACGCTACTGGGCAGGTGGTTCAAGGTAGAGGACCGGGCTGCGTTCCTTATCTCGACGGGAACCGCGATCTGCGGAGGCAGTGCCATCGCGGCGGTCGGTCCCATCACCGGCGCCACCGAAGACGAAATGTCGGTGTCGCTGGGAACGATCTTTGTGTTGAACTCCGTCGCCCTGCTGACCTTTCCCTCGATTGGCCTGTGGCTGCACCTTTCGCAAACCCAGTTTGGCTTGTGGGCGGCATTAGCCATACACGACACCAGCTCTGTCGTGGGAGCTGCGGCAAAGTACGGGGCCGTTGCACTGGCGGTTGGAACTACGGTGAAACTGGCGCGTGCGCTTTGGATTGTGCCTTTGTCGGTTGCAACCGCAGCCTTCAAGGGCAGCAAGACCCGTATTCAATGGCCGTGGTTCATTCTGTTTTTCTGCCTGGCGGCAGTAGCGAACACCTACCTGTATCCGGGTGCGGCCGCCTATCACTTTCTGAGTAACGCCGGCAAGCTGATGCTGATCATTACGCTGTTTCTAATCGGCGCAAGTCTCTCGCCGGCCGCCCTGCGCAAAGTGGGACCTCGTCCCCTGTTGCAGGGTATTTTGCTGTGGATCGTGGTCGCCGTAACCAGTTTGCTGGCCATTCGCGCGGCATGGATACGAATCTAGTGGAAGGGAATGCTCTATTGAAGCTTCGCGATTTTCGCTGTCGACTTGTTTCGGCTGCCCTGTTCTTATTGCTGACGGTTGGTCTCGCCGCCCAAACCAACGATGCTGCCGTACCCGCGGTCTGCGCGACTTGTATCCACGACAATCTTGCCTATCTTGCCGGACCGGAACTTCACGGCCGGGGCAGCGGTACCGCTGATGAATATCACGCTGCGCAATTCATCGCCGAAAAGCTTAAGGCTTACGGGCTTGCGCCAGCCGCCGAGGATGGAAGCTACATTCAGACCGCAGCCATAAAATCGCGGACCGTAACCGCGGCGCCGATGCTGACCTTCGACAACGCCAAGAAACGACCCGCAGTCTGGACATACGGCAAGGAATTTGCCGTCTTCCGCCTGGGGGAACCGACTCTTTCCGCGCCCCTGCAAAAGCTGGATTTGCACGACCCCAATGCTTCTCCCAGCTCGGTGAAGAACGGATCGGCCGTCCTGCTCAAACTAAAACCGGGCGCCAGCATAAAGGAAATCGTATCCATCGCAGGCCCCTACCTGGGAAGTAAAGCCGCGTTGCTGATCGTTGAGGAACCTACCGACGGCGAAGCCAGGTTTCAGCGTATGTCTCAGGGCATGCCTCGAATGGAGAAACGCATTGACGACAGCCCTGCCGGCGCGGATATCCTTCTCGCTACACGTGTCGCCACGCAACAACTTTGGGCACAGCCCGACGGCACGCTCGTCAAACTGCACACCGACGTGACCCCATGGCAGACTTCGCCGACCTGGAATGTGCTTGCCAAGCTCGAAGGTTCAACTCAGAAGGACCAGATCATCCTGCTCAGCGCGCACCTCGATCACCTTGGCGTAAGGGATGGCAAGACCTACCCGGGCGCCGATGACGATGGCTCCGGAACCGTAGCCGTGATGGAACTGGCGCGCGCCCTGGCCAAGGAGCCACGAGCTGCGCGGACGGTAGTGTTCGCGCTCTGGGGCAGCGAGGAAGCGGGACTGCTCGGCTCGAAATATTTCCTGAAACACCCTACCTTTGAGCTGTCAAAAATCGTAGCGAACCTGGAATTCGAGATGATCGGCCGCGCCGACCCCAAGGTCAAGCCCGATCAACTCTGGCTGACGGGGTGGGAGCGCACCGACCTGGGCCCGGTGTTGGCAGCACATGGCGCGCTGCTGACCGGCGATCCGCATCCCGAGCAGGGATTCTTCATGCGCTCCGATAACTTCGCTCTGGCGAAGGAAGGCATCGTCGCGCAGACCGTCTCCAGCTACGGCTTGCACAAGGACTATCACCAGCCCACGGACACGCTTGAGAAAGTGGACTGGCAGCATCTCGACAGCGCCATCGGTTCCATGATCGCTCCCATCAATTGGCTGGCGAACAGCGACTTCACGCCGAAATGGAATGCCGGACAGAAGCCATAAAGCAGTTGTCACTAATCAGTTGCCATTTGCCGGTGAACATTTGTCGGTGAATAGTTGTCGGTGATCAGTTACCAAAGAAGTGTCATCCCGAGCGAGGACTTCAGTCCGAGTCGAGGGACCTGCTGTTTGGCCAACTCCTCCAAGTGATGATCAACGTGTGGCCGCAAAGGATCGTCACTTCGCAAGGGACTTCTGCGGCGCCTCACCCATCAACTCCAAGGCATTGCGATAGTACTCGCCGCCGGCACCTCCCCCGCTCTGACGCTGCAAAATATAACTAGTAATTCGGCGTTTGATTTCCACCGCCTGCGGAAAGTCTTCCGTCGTCCAAAAGCGTTCCGGCTTGTCGAAGAAACCCACGCGACTCAGAAAGGCAACTCCAAAATAGGTTTGCTCCTCGGCAGATTCCTGGTCATCGGCATTGAGCTTGAATGAGCCGTCGGCCTGCAGAGAATCGTGCAGGCACCAGTCCAGCATCTTGCGAATTTCGGCGGCGAGCGCGCTCTTCTGCTCAGCTTTCATAAACGGCCACGCGTATTTGAAGAGCACCACAGCATCCATGTTGTTGTGGTCGGTGTAGTGGCCGTCTTCAAGCCACCCGACATGGTATTCGATATCCTTCAGCGCTAACGCTGTCTCGCCGACTTTGCCCAGGTCAGGCACATTTCCGTCCAGATATCGAACGACATGAAACGTGATGCTGATGTCGTCAACGAACTGCAGGCCTCCGCCACGAGCATAGCGTTCTCCCCACCACGCGGTAACAGGATTCCGAAAATCCCCAAGGATGAGTTTCAGGATCGCCGGCTTAAGTTGCGGATCAAGGTTGTAGCCGGGTGGAACGCCGTGCAGGATCAGCCGCAAAAGATCGGCAAGCGATTCGTTGAATTCGCGCCGATGATCGACGCCGCTGTGCGCAATATCAGAAATTGAGACCGTTGTCAGGTACGTGCTCAGTTTTGCCGGCGAGTTAATCCGGTCGAGAAAGCGAAGTTTGTATCTGGGCTGCTGGCCGCTCTCCGCCAGTTGATGCAGATGATCGAATGAGGCATCCAGCTTGAAAAACCATTCCGTATAACACTTTCCCCAACTCCCATCGGACGGGTCCTGCTCTGCTGCCGCCAACTCCAGCTTGGGATCAGCGAGGGTATTTTCCAGATCCTTGAGTCGTCGATCGACAGCCTTGAAATCGGCGGTATATCCGAGGAGCCAGGCGATTTCATTCAATATCTGATGGGAGCATTCCGACGGCTGTCCCGCTGCCGCGCGCTGGAAGACCTGCTTTCCTAGCGCACGCGCTTGCTTGACGCGCACCGGCCGCGAGCTTTCATAAGCAGGATAGTAGGCAGTGAACTCCTCCCTGGCGCGGCTGCGATATTCCAGATCGCTTTGCGGGACTTGCGTGGCAGCGAGCGCCCAGGGGCCAGCCAGGAAAATCGTCGCTGAGATCAGGCTCGCGGCAAAGCAAAGGCGCATGGCTTTGCCTTTATAGCGGGATTGATTAGAGAAGGGAAAGTAAAAAAGTTGAAGGGCGGGCGACTTGCGAGGGTTGAGGTCACAGGAGAGCACGTCTTTCAGGTCTGTGAATGACCGTGCTTATTAATCTTTGTCATTCTGAGCGAAGCGAAGGCCGCGAAGTGGCCTAGCGTAGTCGAAGAACCCCTATCGCCGCGAACGACCTGCCGCCAATAGAGGTCCTTCGACTCCGGCGGCTGAAGCCCGTGCCACCTCCGCTCAGGATGACAAATCATAATTAAGAGTGATGGCCGCCGGTTCGTCCTTACTGTGTTGATGCTCGAAAGCTCCAAGCTAAGCGTTCGCTTCTTCCAAGGATTGCGACAATTCTTCCCACTCGCCCATGAGTTCTTCCAGTTCTGCTCGCCGCTTAGCCAGCAGCTCGGTCCACCTGGCAGTTTCCTCGGCGCTGACGAACGACTGCAATTCGCGCTCGCATTCGGCGATGCCATCTTCCAGGCGCGCGAT
>Ga0210398_10006088_pt1 | contig 11150 bp, 5 predicted proteins | sample IncBWC4OmetaG_FD_161047 | JGI IMG/M metagenome (GOLD analysis project Ga0210398, IMG submission 161047) | Forest soil microbial communities from Barre Woods Harvard Forest LTER site, Petersham, Massachusetts, United States - Inc-BW-C-4-O | ecosystem: Environmental > Terrestrial > Soil >... | reverse complement strand
GTGATGCGCCGCGACATTCTCGACACCGACGCGCTCGGACAGATGCCGCGCGACACGCTCGACCATCCGGCGTGTATTGACGAATACAAGGGTGGTGCGATGCTCCGAGACCAACAGTGCCAATCGATCATAGACTTGGGTCCAAACCTCGCCCGACATCACCGCTTCCAGCGGCGCTGGTGGAACCTCCAGAGCCAAATCGCGTCGCCGAACATGACCGGAATCGACGATGGTGCAGCGCACCTCTCGTGTGCCGGTCAAGAACTTGGCAACTTCTTCGATTGGCTTCTGCGTTGCCGACAGGCCCACGCGCGTCAGCGCGCCGCCTGTCAAAGCCTGCAGGCGCTCCAGCGAGAGCGCCAGATGAGCGCCGCGCTTGTTGCCGGCGACGGCGTGAATTTCATCGACGATGACGGTACGGCAGGTCGCGAGCATGTCACGGCCGGACTGCGAGCCCAGCAAGATGTACAGCGACTCAGGCGTGGTCACCACAATATGCGGCGCCCTGCGCCGCATGCCGGCGCGCTCCGATTGCGTCGTGTCCCCGGTACGAACCACCGCACGAATTTCAACGTCCGCTAACCCTAAGGCCATCAACTCTTCGCGAATGCCATTCAACGGCGCCTCGAGATTGCGCTGGATGTCGTTTGACAGAGCCTTCAGCGGCGAGACGTAGACCACGCGCGTCTCGTCCGGCAAAGGTACTTGGAGTCCCTCCTTCACGAGTTGATCGATGGCCGACAAAAACGCCGCAAAGGTCTTGCCCGATCCGGTTGGCGCGGCCACCAGCACGTGTTCGCCCGCGGCCAGCGCGGGCCACGCGCGAACCTGCGCCTCCGTGGGCGCGTCGAAGGTCCGCGAAAACCACGCGGCAACAGCGGGATGGAACGAGTTCAGGACGCTCATGATTTTCTCGAGGGGGACGCCGTCAGTCTATCATCAAGGGAGATATAATAGGGCCTCGGTCGGGGCGCACAAAACAATCAGAATCAAGGGAGCACTCATGAGCGTAGCCATTCATCCCGCGGTGGACAAAGGCGTCAAGGCCGGCAATCCCTCGTTCGGCGGCGGAACGTTGAAGTGCAAGTGCGCCGACGCCCCGGTCACAATCACTATCAAATCCAACGTGGCCTTCAATCATGTCTGCGGCTGCAGCAAGTGCTGGAAGCCCAGAGGCGCCATGTTTTCACTGGTGGCGGTCGTTCCCCGCGACAAGCTCACCGTCGGTGCAAACGCGCAGAAATTAAAGGTAGTCGATGCCGCGGCACCGATTCAACGTCACGCCTGCAGCGGTTGCGGCGTGCACATGTACGGCCGCATCGAAAACAAAGGTCATCCGATCTACGGTTTTGACTTCGTTCATCCCGAACTGTTGGACGCCCAGGGATGGGCGGCACCGGAATTCGCCGCCTTCGTCTCTTCGGTGATCGAGTCGGGGACCAAGCCCGACCAGATGGGCGGCGTTCGCGCTCGCCTAAGGGAACTGAAACTCGAACCCTACGACTGTTTGTCGCCGGCACTGATGGATCTGATCGCGACGCACACCGCGAAGGCCAAGGGTGTCCTCAACGCTTAGGTCTAAGGATTGGTGGAGCAGTTGGATCGGCCGGACAGGGCGCAGTCCTGCAGGCGCGCCATGCCGCCCAAAGTGTGCGTCAGGAATAAGCCCGTCAGCATCAGAATCAAAATCACCGCAAGTCCAATGAGAGCCGTGCGTCGCGTGATCGGGGGTGGATCGCGCTCCGGCTCTTGGGGCTGCCAGGGATCGGGGTTTCTCATGGTGTCTGATATACCACAAGTATAATTGCGCCTTCCTGGCGGTCAGTTCGGCACATGGCGCCGTTTGTCAATCAAATGTCGCGCAAAGCGTGTTGCTCGCACCACGGTTTCAGGCTCAAGATACGCAAACGGGGGAGATGCGTCCACAGGGTGTGGTGCCTTAAGAACTCAATAATTGGTGCTATGCGTCGTCTTGCAACCGGCGAGGCGTGGCCCGTAGTCGTTGCCAAGTCCGTGCCGTCCAATCTTCTTCAAGAATCGTCGGAATAAGGCGAACAAGGGGGAACTCCATGGCTTCTAAGATCCGTAGGCGCGAAGTTCGATCGCACAGAGGTAGTGCGGTGCTTATCAAGGCAAGCTCACTGAGCGGAGCATCCGCTCTAACACTTGCCGTACTGGCAAATCTGCACGCCTCGCCCGCGAGAGCGGCTGAAGCCGCGGCGGCGGAGGACACGGGCCTGACCGAGATCGTGGTCACCGCCGAGAAACGCTCGGAGAACCTCGAGCGGGTGCCGGCCTCAATCACGGCATTCACCTCCAAGACGCTCGATGTGCAGGGAATAGCCTCCATTCAAGACATGACCAACTACGCGCCCGGTCTGTACTACACCACCTACGATAATCGCCCCTACATGCGCGGCATCGGTCGGAACACCGACAACCTGGCGATCGAGTCCGGCGTCGCCGTGTATGTTGACGGTATATACAATGGCGCCAACGCCACGACGATCTTGCAAAACTCGACCTTGTTCACTGACGAAGTCGAGATTCTGCGCGGCCCGCAAAACACCCTGTTCGGCCGCAACGCAGACGGCGGCACGATCAACTATGTCTCCAAGCGGCCGACGAGCGACTTTCAGGCCGAAGTGCGCACCGGCTATGACAGTTACCAGAAGGCCTTCGTTGAAGGCGCTTTTTCGGGGCCGATCAGCGACTCCGTGCGCTATCGGTTCGGGGCCAATTACACCAACCAGACAGGCGACGGCTTCTACAAGAACTTGAACGGTGTTGACGAGGGCGGCGACGTTGCACAGGGGGGTAATGGCACCAGCTATCACATCGAGGGCCAACTCGAGGGCAACATCGGTTCGGATTTCGACTGGTGGACCAAGGTCGCCACGAGCGACTACGACGTGAGCTATCACACTGAAACGCTGCTGGGACCTTTGGATCAGCGAGAGTTCCCCACGCCTCTGTTTCCCTACCCCAATTTTGGGCTGTGCGCGCTGCCCGGGGGCGCCGGCGGCTTAGGGTGCGCCGGTAGCCCGGACACCCTTGCCAGCGTCACTACCGGCAAAAACACCATCACCGGAAATCCAAGTACACTCGGGACCGGCACATTCGACTCGGGCTTCCAGTCGCAGTCCAAGCAACAGAACGATTGGATCTTTGCCACTCACCTGACCTTCCACGCTGATGGGTTCGACGTCAAATACCTGGGCGGCTATCAGAAGTTCAATTACGACCTCACGGCGCCATGGAACAACACCCAGGGCGTTTCCAGCGGAGTCCTTGGCTACACTCTGCAGGGACCTGCCGCGGTTACGCCGCTTTGCGGGCTTTTCTTTGGTGCCACCAATCTTGCCGGATGCACTCAAAATCTGGCGGTCAACTCGGCTCACAACAACTTCACATTCGATGAGTACGAACAATTTTTCAGCAACGAACTGGACATCGCTTCGACCGGGCAGGGACCGGTGCAGTGGATCGGCGGTCTGTATCAATTTCACGAGAAATATACGCAACCCATCAATGTGAACAGCCCGGACCAGGCGCAGATCGCGTCGCCCTATAGTCTCGGTACCCTCATAGGGGGATTAGTAGGCGCTATTCCTATCCAGAACTCGCTGGTGGCGGCGCCCGCGAACCCAACGCGCTCGGTGTACAACGAATACACCGCACTCGCCGAGAACTCCTACGGCGTCTTCGGACAGATCGATTGGCAGCCGAGCAGCCAATTCAAAATCACCACCGGCCTCCGCTACTCCTACGATAAAAAGGACGGCGATCAAGCGTTTCGGGAGATCTTATTCGACGGCGATGCGATCAGTCCCTTGCTTCCGCCGCTGGGCGTGAATCAGTTCGGCGCCAACGCGCCGGCGTTCGATGCCACGTCCTGCACGACCGGCACTTACCGCGGTGCCGGCCCTTGCACCATCAATGCCGCGGGTGCGGCTCAAACCACGTTGAACGCGCATTGGGATGCCGTCACCGGAGTAGCCGCCCTCTCTTGGACGCCGGCCACGGATATTCTCGGCTATGCGAAATACAGTCGCGGCTACAAGGCCGGCGGCTTCAACTCGGGTGTCAACGCGGTTGACCCTGAAACGTCGCAGGAGACCGTGGATGCGTTCGAAGTCGGCTACAAAGAAACCTTCGGGGGGACCTTCCAGGCAAATTTGGCCACTTTTTATTACAACTACAAAAACGATCAGCAGCCGCTGGGAGAACTCGATCCGACCACCAACGTTATCAACACCATCATTGTCAATATTCCCGTGGTGCACACCTACGGTGCCGAACTGGAAACCCTTTGGAACCCTGTACCTGACCTAAATATCCTCCTGAACTACGCGTACCTGCACGCGACCATCTCCAGCACGAACGGTGTGTGCTACCAGGATGCTACGGACCCGCAGGCACTGGCGCCGGGCGCGAATACCGGCGGATGCGCGCCGGGTTTGCAGAATCTCGTAGGTGCGACACTCCCCGCGTCACCGCGCAATAAGGTCTTGTTGAACGCAACTTATACTTTCCACTTCACTCCGGGTTCTTTGGCCCTGTCCGGCACCTACCTTTGGAGGGACAAGACCTACGACTCGGTTTTTAATCGCTCGTATAACTTGGACCCGTCATATGCCCAGGTCAATTTGCGTGCGATCTGGAGCGACAGCTCCAATCACTACAACGTGATTGTTTATGGCAACAACGTCTTCAACAAGATCGCGCAGGACGCCCAATTTGGCTTGGCGGTTACGAATCCGGGGCCTTCGCAAGTCATCGATCCGGTGGTTAGCTACATCCCACCCAGGGTCTACGGCGTCGAACTGCGGTACCGCTTCCACTGATCGGGAAGCGGGCCGCTGAGGTGGCGACGCCGCCGCGAGACGTGACGGCGCTTTTGAACGGGGCCGCCGCCTGTTACGCGCAAGGCCGCCTGAACGAGGCGTCGGATCTTTATCGACAGGCCGCCGTCGCGGATCCCAAAGATCTGCGGCCGATCTATTCGCTGGCGCTCATCGATATCCGGCGTGGCCGTCTGGAAGACGCCCGGCGACAGTTACGGGTAGTGATTGCGCAAGATCCCACTCTCTATTCGGCGCAGCAAAATCTGGGAGCGGTTTGCCAGGGCCTCAATTTGTGGCAGGAGGCGGTCGATGCGTATGCGCGCGCGTTGCAGTTAAGTCCCGCGGCGGTTGAGACTCATTTCAGCCTGGCGCGGGCGCTGGCGGTGCTGGGGCGCGTGGAAGAATCGAGCGCCTGCTATCGCGCGTTGGCTGCCGATCCGTCGGTCCGGCTTCGAGCCCTGGCGCGCCTCGCGGTGCTCGATCCGGCGGTGCTCAGCGAGCAGGACCTGGCCGCGCTGCAGCGCGCGGCGGATGATCCCACAACGGCGGCCGCGACTCGGATCGAAGGCTATTTCGCGCTGGGCTCGGGTCTGGAGCAGCGCGGCGCCGATCAAGCAGCGTTCGCCGCCTACAAGGTCGGCAATCGGTTGAAGCACGACGCGCTGATGGCTTCGCCGGACCTCAAGGGCCGGCCTGACGCCTTGGAGCATACACACGACGTCGCGGCGGACTTCGTGGTCAAGCGATTTGACCCGGCATTCCTGCAGAGCCGATTGCATCGGGGCAGCTCTTCGGCGGCGCCGATCTTCGTCGTTGGCATGCCGCGATCCGGGTCCAGTCTCATCGAGCAGATTCTATCGAGTCATCGACACGTTCGAAGCATGGGGGAAAACGCGGCGCTCTCTGCGGTTATCGATGAGGGGTTCACCGAAAATCAACGCGCCGCCAGCTGGGGTGATCTGGCGGAAGCGTATTTGGGCCTGATGCGCCAACGCGGTTGGAACGGCGCTGGTCGCTTCGTCGATAAATCCCTGGAGAATCATCTACGCGTCGGCATGATCCATTTGATGTTCCCGAAGTCGGTGATCCTGGACAGCACGCGTGACCCCGTTGACACCTGCCTTTCCTGCTATCGTCAATTGTTCACCGAAGGGAACGAGACCCTCTACGACCTCTCCCAGATCGGTCGGGCCTATGTTCGCTATCGTCGTGTGATGGAGCATTGGGACCGCGTGTTGCCAGGCCGGGTGATTAAAGTGCAACACGAGAAACTGGTGTCCGATCCCGAAGGGCAAATCCGTTGGCTTGTCTCGGACGCGTGCAAGCTGGATTGGGACCCCGCATGCCTGAGCTTTTATGAGACGGAGGGTGCTGTCCGCACCGCCAGCGCGGCGCAAGTTCGCCGCCCTATGTTCCTGACGTCCATCGGACGCTCGGCACGATTTGTAAGCGAACTCGAGCCCTTATTGAAGGCATTGGGACCTTACACGTCGCGCTCTGTGGCTTCTATACCACTAACCTAGCCATCGTACCAGTACTTCAACTACGTCTTCCTAGCGGTTAAATCAAGTAATTGGCGTCGTTTGTCAATCAGATGTCGCGCAAGGCGTGGTGCTTGCGCCACGGTTTCCGTAGCCTCAAGATACGCAATTCCGGAGTACGCCCGCTCCCGGCGAGGCGTTGGCAGCAAGGGAATTGTGCAAAATTCAATCGACCAAAAGGTGTATGACTCAATGACTCAAACTATGTCCTCACGGGCTATTTCTCTCCTCCTCGCCGCCACGGCGGCCTTTGCCGGCGCGGAGGCGCTAGCCGCCGACGCATCGACTGCGCCGGTGCTGGAAGAGATCATCGTGACCGCGGAAAAGCGGTCGGAAAACCTGCAAGACGTGCCGATTTCCGTGGTCGCGATCAACGCGCAGCAGGCGCAGGACGCGGGCATCACCAATATTAGAAACCTCGCAATTTTAACGCCGGGGCTTACGGTCACCTCGGAGGGCAATGAAGCGATCACCACTGCGCGCATTCGCGGCATCGGCACGGTCGGCGACAACCCCGGGTTGGAATCCTCGGTCGGCGTGAACATCGACGGGGTGTACAGGCCCCGCAACGGCGTCGCCTTTGGCGATCTCGGCGAAATCGAACAGATCGAAGTTCTCTATGGACCGCAGGGCGAATTGTTCGGCAAGAACAACGACGCCGGTGTGATCAACGTCACCACCAAAAGACCCTCGAACACCTTTGGCGCGACCGCCGAGGTGACGGGCGGCAACTTCAATGACCGGGAAGTCCGCGCCTCGGTGACCGGGCCGTTGAGCGACATCATGGCCGGCCGCTTGTACATGGGCTTCCAACAAAATGACGGCTTTCTTCAAGTCGTGAACGGCGTCGGCCCGAGCACGCAAAATAATACCAACGACCGGCACGCCTATAACGCTCGCGGGCAGTTGCTGATCACGCCGAGCGACAATGTGGATTTCCTGGTCATTGCCGACTATGCGAAGCGCAACGAATCCTGCTGCAGCGCTGTGGTCGAGTACCCGGGACCGTTCCAGGGATTGGTGAATGTATTCGCTTCGACGCCCGCTCTAGGCGGCAAAACCGGTGCGCTCGGCGATTCTCCGCTGATCGGCCAGCCCGGCGTGGTTCGCCTGCCCAACAGCTACGTCGCCTATGACAACCAAATCATTACCCAGCATGTACGCGACATGGGCCTGTCGGGAGAACTCAACTGGAATCTCGGATTTGGAAAATTCACCTCGATTACCGCCTGGCGCGATAACACGGTCGCGGGCGGCAATGATGTCGATTACACCGGCATTGACCTGCTCTCGTTCCCAGATGACGGCAACGCCAATTCAACGGACTTCAAACAATTCAGCGAGGAATTGCGTCTGGCCGGAAAGGCGGGCCCCCTGGACTGGCTGGTGGGCGGGTTCTTCAATAATGAGATTCTGACGACACGCACATTAGGAGCGATCGGCAATCAGTTCGAGACTTATATCAGCGCGGTGGCGTCGGCATCGATCGGTGCGCCCTTCAACCCGCTGCTGGTATCGCAGCTGACCGGCGACGCCCCCGGTGCCACCTTTGCCGGCACGGGTTACAACGATGGCTACCAACAGACCGCCAGAAGCTTTGCGTTGTTCACGAACGAGACCTGGAACATCACGCAAGGCTTGGATCTGACGTTTGGATTAAGAGGCACCGAGGAGAAGAAAACGGCGACCGCGAACTTCGGGAGCGCGGGCGGCGGCCCGGGCTGCGGCGCACTGCTCAAGTCTCCGGGCCTTTTTGCCCCGCCCATCTCTGGGACCAATGCGCAGGCATTCTTGCTTGGCTACGGATGCTTCTCGGGGCTCGATCCAGAATTCACGGGCACCGGATTTGACCAGTCGAATACCGAGAACAATTTATCGGGCACGGTCAAATTGTCCTATCGCTTCAACGAGGAGGCGATGGTCTATGCCTCAGCGGCAAATGGGTACAAGGCGGGCGGATTCAACCTATCCCGCGTCACGGCCGCGCCTTCGCCGGCCGATCCCATCGGTTTGGCACCGGACTACGACACCCATTTCCCGCGTGAAACGGTGGATTCGGGTGAAGTGGGCATCAAGACCACGCTGTTCAACAAGACATTGCGGCTGAATGCGGCGGCGTTTTATCAAAGGTACACCGACTTCCAGCTGAATACCTTTACGGGAATTCAGTTCGTCGTCACCTCGCTCGATCGCGTCGTGTCCAAGGGCGTCGATGTGGATTTCGCCTGGGCAACGCCCATCTCAGGGCTGACCATCGCCGGCGGCGTGACGCAGGATCTGACCAACATCGACAATTTCGGCAACGCACTGCCCGATTTCTGCGGTGGCCCAGGAAATGGCTGCACCGCGCGCGATAACAATCGTTTGTCCTTCGCGCCGCTCTGGTCCGGGGCGCTGTCGGCATCCTACCTGTTGCCGGTGTCAGGGACGTTGGGGATTCGCACCAGCGTCGAAGAGAAGTACAACTCCTCATACAACACGGGATCCGACCTCGATCCTCGGAAAATTCAGGAAGGATTTGGCTTGCTCAACGGGCGAATCGGGTTCGGCGCGTTGGATGAGTCCTGGGCCATTGAGGCCTGGGGCGCCAACCTGGCTGACAAGTACTACTACGCCGTGGCGTTCGATTCACCGTTCCAATTCAACACGATTACTTCTTATCTCGGCGCGCCGCGGACTTTCGGTCTCACGGTGCGGGTAAAGTTTAAGTAGATCCGTTTTCGATATAGAGTCGAGTACTACAACGGCGGGCCGCAAAAGCCCGCCGTATTTGCCATAAAAACTATTGGATTCGACAGGGGGGTTCTCATGGAGAAGAAAATCATCGCTTCCCAAGCCGACGAGCCGACCAGCCGTCGCGATTTCCTGAAATCCTCGGCGCTGACGATCGCTGCGGCAGGCGTGACCTCGCTGGCATCGCAGGCCCAGGCTCAGACCGCTCCGGCAGAGTCCGCGCCGCGAGGTGGACTGGGTGGCGGCGGCACCGGAGGCGTGTTCGTCGAAACCGACACGGCGTACGGCAAGGTGCAGGGCATCCAGACGGCCGGCGTCAAGGAGTTCAAGGGCGTTCCCTACGGCGCTTCAACCGCGGGACGCAACCGCTTCATGCCGCCGAAAAAACCCGCGAGCTGGAAGGGCGTGCGCGAATGCTTGGCGCACGGCCAGATCAGCCCGCAGGCGCCCGCGGATTTACGCTCCGATTACGCCATGATGATTCATTGGGATTACCATCCCGGCGGCATGGGCGAAGATTGCCTGTCGTTGAACATCTGGACCCCCGGTCTCAAGGACGGTGCCAAGCGGCCGGTGCTGGTTTCCTTTCACGGCGGCGGGTTTACCACCGGCTCCGGGAACGCGATTGGCTACGACGGCGCCCAGCTCGCACGATTCGGCGATGTCGTAGTGGTCACGGTCAATCATCGCTTGGCAACGTTTGGCTACACGCACCTGGTCGACTTGGGTGCATCCCCGGAATTTGCATTCGCAGGCGTCGCCGGGATCATGGATTTGACCGCCTCACTTGAATGGGTGCGAGACAACATCGAGAATTTCGGCGGCAACCCCAACAATGTGATGATTTTCGGCCAGTCGGGTGGCGGCGCCAAGACGAGCACCATTCTGGCCACGCCGGCCGCCAAGGGATTATTCCATCGGGCAGCCGTGCAAAGCGGTTCGCTGTTGAAATTCGTTCCCAAGGATCGCGCGACTCAGAATGCCGAAGCGCTGCTCAAGCAGCTGGGGATTCCCAAGTCCCGCATTGCCGATTTGCAAAAAGTATCGTGGCAACAATTACTCGAGGCACAGGTCGCGGCCGGCGCGGGCGCGCCGGGCTTGGGGAACGGCCCGGTGCTCGACGGCAAGTATCTAACTCATGATGCATTCGACCCGGCCGCACCGATCGAATCCGCTGAGATACCGCTGATCGTCTCAACCACTCTGGAAGACGCGGCGCTGAGCCTCACTAACTTCAACTTAAGCGAAGCGGATCTCAAAGCGCTCATCGACAAGCGCTACAAGGATCGAGGCGGCGAGATTCTCGCGATGTACCGCAAGTACTATCCGGAGAAATCCCCGTATCTGATTCAGGCGATGATGCTCACCGATGCCGGCTTCCGGCGCTCGGCCATCCGCCAAGCTGAATTGAAGGCCGCGCAGGGCAAGGGAGCCATCTACATGTATCAATGGGAATGGCCCACGCCCGCTTTTGGCGGCCGCTATGGCGCCGTGCACGGACTCGATGTGTCCGGCTCGTTCCGCGAAGCGCGCGATGGCAACGACGCCGCGCGCGTGGCCGACCAGCTCTCGTCGAGCTGGGTCGCATTCGCCAAGACCGGGGACCCGAATAATGCGCGCATACCACCTTGGCCGACCTTTGACGTCAAGACACGAGCAACGATGATCTTCGGCACGCCTACGCAACTCGAAAACGATCCGCGCGGCGAGATTCGCACCTTTTGGGAACACATGCCGCCGCCGGGAGGCCCGCTTGGTTGAAAACTGGCCCGCCGGCGCCCGATGTGCGGCAAACTAGGTTGCCGGTGAGGCGCCGGCCTTCTTTTGGGGGAGTCGTCAATGTCAGCTAGCCCGGAAACGCTCGATGGGGTGCCGCCTGCCGGCACCACATTGGATAAGGCAGCAACGGGTGCGAAATTTGCGCTCTTGGTACTGTTCGCCATCAATCTGCTGAATTTCTTCGACCGCCAATTGCTCGGCTCATTGGGCGAACCGATTCGCAAGGAATTTTTATTGAGCGATACGGCGC
>Ga0210398_10006087_pt1 | contig 11151 bp, 12 predicted proteins | sample IncBWC4OmetaG_FD_161047 | JGI IMG/M metagenome (GOLD analysis project Ga0210398, IMG submission 161047) | Forest soil microbial communities from Barre Woods Harvard Forest LTER site, Petersham, Massachusetts, United States - Inc-BW-C-4-O | ecosystem: Environmental > Terrestrial > Soil >... | reverse complement strand
ACTGCCTCATAGTTTCAATGTTAGGATGCCGGCTCGGGCCCTCAGTTGCTGATTATCACTGAATCGCTTGGGGCTTCATCTTCTGAAACTCTTTCAGCAATTCAGCATCGTTGTGCTGCGTAGGGCGTGAGATTCCAAGCTTCTGCATCTTCGCGATCAACGTTGTCCGCTTGACTCCCAGTTTGGCGGCAGCGCCCTTAGCTCCGCCAATCACCCAGCCCACCGAATCCAAGGTTTGCACAATGAGCGCACGTTCAGAGGCCCGCAAGGTAGTAGGGGTGGGAACGTCGGCGACCGCCTCGCCTCCGGCCGGAAGCGGATTATGAAGGATACCGTCGTTCGACAGGATCACTGCACGTTCCACCAGGTTCTGAAGCTCACGGATGTTTCCGGGCCAGGAATACAACATGAACGCCGACAGTGTCTCAGGCGGGATGTGCTCGATTGCCTTGTCCATACGACGGCAGCAGATCTCCACAAAATGCGCCATCAAGGCCGCTATATCTTCGCGGCGCTCCCGCAGCGGGGGCAGGTGAACTGGAAAAACATTCAGGCGGTAGTAGAGATCGCTACGAAACTCATTTCGCTTCACCATTTCTTCGAGATTTCGGTGTGTAGCAGCGACCAACCGAACATCTACCTTGTGCGTACGCCCGCTTCCCAGACGTTCGAACTCCTGTTCCTGCAGGACCCTCAGCAGTTTAGGTTGCAAGGCCAGCGGAATATCCCCGATCTCATCGAGAAAAAGAGTGCCGTTGTCAGCCATCTCGAAACGGCCTATTTTTTGTGCAATGGCGCCGGTGAAAGCGCCTTTTTCATGGCCGAAGAGTTCGCTTTCCAGCAGATCGAAGGGAATAGCGGCGCAATTAAGTTTGATGAAGGGGCGTCCACAACGCAAACTGATGTTGCGAATGGCGCGCGCGATCAGTTCCTTGCCGGTCCCCGTCTCACCCAGGACCAACACCGTTGAATCCGTAGAGGCCACGCGCGCAACCTGTTCGAGCACCGATTCCAGCGCCGGGCTATTGCCTATGATCTGCTCGAATCTCCGCTCGCCACATCCCGCACAGCCTGAACGGATTGCGTCAGAAACTGCCACAGGGGATCTCCTTAAACGACTGCCTCGCCCCCTCAACTTTCCAGTGCCGCTCGAACATTCTCCAGCAAAACCTCGTCGTCGAATGGTTTTGCCAGAAACTCCACCGCGCCCCCGCGCAGTGCCTGCAGACGCATTTTCGCGTCGCCGTGTGCGGTAATAAAAATCGTCGGTATCCGGCAGTGCTCGGCGTTTAGCTTTGCCTGCATATCCAAACCTGACATTCCCGGCATGCGAATATCCGCAATCAGGCACCCAGTCTGGTGCAGTAGTCCCGAGTCCAGAAAGTCTTCCGCCGACGAAAAGGCTTCCGCCGGCAGACCCACCGATTTCATCATGCCCTTCAGCGCCCGCCGAACCGATTCGTCGTCATCGACAATTGCGACGATTCTGGTATCCCCATCGCGAACTGGCGGCGGTGTCACCTCGCCCTGAATTGCCATAGTCATAACCTAGCCTTTCCCCCGACAACTCGACAATCATGCTTTGGTATGAGCACCCTAATACGGGTTGATAGGCAAACAAACCACGCAATTCCCTTCAACCCGCATGGGAGAACCACAGCAAGTACCGAACCGCTTTGATTGATGCAATCGCCGTGCCATTGACCTATTTAACGGCTGGTGGAAGTCCAAGTTTCGCAGCCATTTTGACCAGCTCTGCCAGAGATTCTGCCTGCATCTTCCGCATCACATTCCCGCGCTGAATCTTGACGGTGACCTCGCTGTTTCCCAACTGGTAGGCTATTTGCTTATTCAGCATCCCCAAAACTACCAGTCCCATGACCTCGCGCTCGCGGGTCGTGAGAGACTCGTAGCGTTTTCGCAATTCGGCAACTGCCTCCTGCTGTTCACGCGCAACCTTATCGCGATCTAAAGCCTGGTGGATAGCATCCAGCAACTCCTGGTCGCGGAACGGCTTGGTCAAAAACTCTACCGCACCAAGTTTCATGGCCCTCACCGACATGGGAATATCTCCATGCCCGGTGATGAAAATGATTGGAATCCGGACGCCCGCGTCGGCCAACTCGTGCTGAAAGTCCAGTCCGCTGACTCCGGGAAGTCTTACATCCAGAACCAGGCAACTCGGCCCGTCAGGTTGCTTGCTCTGTAGGAACTCTTGCGGCGTCCCGAAGGTCTCGCAACGCAAGCCGACAGACTTCAGCATGCCGTGAATGGCCGCACGCACCGAGGCATCGTCGTCAATGACGAACACCGTGGGTAGCGCGGCGGACGTCATGCATATTCCTCGATGAGGGCGGCCAGGGTGAAACAAAAACTTGCGCCCGGAAGAGAATTGGAATTGAACATACTTCCGCTCCGCCGCGACGGCAATATCTGGTCGCGTGCGAGCAAAATCTTAACATCGCCAGAGTGCCCCCACAGATCATGCGGATCCGGATTGCCTCTCATGCGCTTGAAAGAACAGTTCCGGGTCTGCCGCGAAGCTTGCAGGTGGCATGGCAGGCAATCCGGAAGCCGGGCTTACTTAGAAACCAGAATCGCTCATATCGAGTGGAAGGGATGTGGCGATTCATCGCGGGCGGAAGGTTCCGGTGAGTCTATCGATAGGTTCACCACCACCGGCGCCTGGCCGTCGCGGACCACCACCGCTTCGCACACCTCGGTCGCGCTGGCGTTAATCTCTTGATGAGGAACGAAGGGCGGTACATAGATGAAATCGCCGGCACCGGCCTCGTCAACGTATTCCATATGCTGGCCCCAACGGAACCGGGCGCGACCGCGAACAATATAGAGTACTGTTTCCAATTTTCCATGGTGATGCGGCCCGGTTCTGGCGTCGGGCCCGACCAGCATGGTTCCAGCCCATAATTTCTCCGCGCCCGTCCGAGCATGGGTGATGGCCGCGGCGCGTGTCATGCCCAACGTCTGCGGTGTATTGGAGTCGAGTTTCTCGCGGCGAACAATCTTGATGCCGTGCAGTTTCCAGTCGCGCTTCGCTGCTTCGGCAACCCGCCCCATAGTGAGTTGAGATTTCGGCTTTGACATAAATTCACCCAAGATGATCAGCAGTAAATCCTTTTCATAATCTTGTTCTCGGCGAAATGTTGGAATTTCTCTTCGATTCTCAACAGCAATCGCAGTTCCCCACTCGTCACTTCGAGGTCCAGTTCTTCTCGTCGAGTATGGACGGCGATATTCATGCGCGTCTCGCGGTCGGCATGGGTGAGCAGTTCGTGACTGTCGGATCCCTTCGGACACAATCGTCCCCGCGAAATATGCGACTCCGGATCGCCTTCGATGGAGATCAGCTTTCCGTCTTTGTGGTAATCGAGCTGACTGCGTCCCACCGCGTAGTAAGGGCAGACAGACCGAACAACCTGCGCGCCATGGTGCTTGGGAGCAAGATTGCGAGTCCTATCGCTCGCGGCGTCGGCATGCATGCCGTCGCCACGCGTCAAGATCTGTTGCACGACTGGCCAACGCGTCAAAATATCTTTCATTTCGATTAATTCCCTTATGGGTTTCCCGGACCGCCAAAACAGCCTAGCTCTTAAGAGCAACTCGTTTGCCACGGACCCTGCTAGCTAGCTTGTAGTTTTCCGATAGTTTCTAGACTCAGTTGCAGTGCCCCAAGGTGGCGTGGTGCAGAGATGTCAAAATCCTGACGGCACGGCGACCTGTCGACATGTAAACAACAGCTGCGTTTTACGGCTGGCTGAGATAGCTATGGAACGGTGATTGCTCCGTTTGTTAGCGACAGGAGAATAATCGGGCTCGCGTTGATTCATCCGGTAGAGATTCCGACGCGCTTACCAATCAGTAGCCCTGGACAGGAATACGCCATGCCGACAAAGACGATCACGAAAGCTCTAGCGGCCGTTCTGCTGATGCTGGCCGCGCTCTCAGTTCGAAGTTCTTTAGCCTCAGGGAAGAAGCAGTTCACTCCAAGCACGGGAGCCACAGACCGGGGGTGCCCTAACGACGACAGCGGCTTGACCTTGCCGCCAGGCTTTTGCGCGACGGTGTTCGCGGACGGCATTGGCCACGCGCGCCACATGGTAGTCGCACCCAACGGAGTTGTTTACGTCAATACGTGGTCGGGCAGGTACTACGGAAATAGCACGCCGCACGCAGGGGGATTTCTCGTGGCTTTGCAAGACCAGAGTGGCGCAGGCAAGGCTGACGTCATCAAGCGTTTTGGCAAGACCGTCCAAACCGGCGGGCATGGAGGTACGGGCATTGGCTTCTACAACGGAGTGATCTACGCCGAGAGCAACGATCGGATCGTGCGATATTCGTTACCCGCGAGCGCCATCGTGCCCAATGGCCCTGCCGAAACCATCGTCTCAGGGCTGCCTCTGGGCGGTGACCATCCCATGCACCCCTTCCTCATTGCCGCAGACGGAACGATGTATGTCGATGTCGCCAGCGCAACGAACTCATGCCAAGTGAACAATCGGACGCTGCAATCGCCCGGGCTGAATCCCTGCACGGAGCTTCAGACGCGTGCCGGTATCTGGCGCTATGACGCAAACAAGGCCAACCAAATATTTTCTCCGGCTGAGCGCTTCGCTACGGGGATTCGCAACGCCGAAGGTTTTGCGATTGATGCAGACGGGCGAGTGCTTGTGACGCAACACGGGCGGGACCAGTTGCGCGCGAATTGGCCCGACCTGTACAAGCCGGATCAAGAGGCCACATTGCCGGCTGAGGAGCTCTCGCTTTTGCAGCTGAATGGAGATTATGGCTGGCCCGAATGTTATTACGATGCCTTCGTGCAGAAGCTGGCCCTGGCACCGGAATACGGTGGCGACGGCGGCAAAGCCGTCGGCGTTTGTGCCAACAAACTTGGACCGATTGCGGCTTTTCCCGCGCACTGGGCGCCAAACGCCATGGTGCGATACGACAAGGAGCAGTTTCCCGCGCGGTATCGCAATGGCGTCTTTATAGCGTTTCACGGTTCTTGGGACCGCGCGCCGTATGCTCAAGGCGGTTACAACGTTGTGTTTCAACCGCTCGATGGAGATCGCGCCTCAGGTCAATGTGAGGTGTTTGCGGACGGCTTTGCGGGAGCGGTGAAGTCACCAGCGGAAGCTGCGCATCGTCCCAGCGGTTTAGCGGTGGGGCCGGATGGCGCGCTGTATGTTTCGGACGACGTTGGCGGGCGAATCTACCGAATTGTCTATCGCGGAGGCCCGAACTTTAATGCGGCGAAGGTCACGCCGTGTCCCAGTCTGACCGCTCCGGCCGGCCCGGTTGCGGAGACCGCAGCCGGGCCACCTGAGGGCACGCACCCCAACGCCGGTGCGGCCGCAATTGCCGTTCCTCCAGGCGCCACGCGACAGATGGTTGCGCTTGGGGCACGCATTTATGGCGGGCAGGTGGGCGGGGCCGCGTGTACAGGTTGTCACGGCGACAGCGGTCAGGGCACGCCACTAGGTCCCGCCCTCACAGGTCAGCAATGGCTGTGGAGCGACGGCAGTTACGCCGGACTCACGAAGACCATCAGGGATGGTGTGTCGCAGCCTAAGGAATATCGCAGCCCGATGCCCCCGATGGGTGGCGCGCAGCTTCGCCCAGACCAGGTGTCAGCCGTCGCAGCATATGTATGGAGCATCAGCCATAATCCCGCTCCCAAGCGCGATTAGGAACGCCTCAAATACAGAAGAGTGAACCGGGCTGCCACAAGACTCGGTTGAAGCTACTACTCAGTTTCACACGATGAAGAAACTCGGTATCCAGCGCTCGAAGCAAAGCTCTGCTTCGGGAGTATCGCTGCAAAAGCTGACCAAGCCCAGTCAGCCCTAATCGTTTGATATCTTCGAGAATTTTGACGGCTGGGTCAACATGTCGACACCTCTCCGCCAGTAACGAGCTCTAAACCATACCTAACCCGCCACTTGCTTAGCGCCAAGGTTATGGCACGGGAAGTGCTCTTTTCATCAAGAAGGATGTGCAATTATGTCGACAAGCCGACCCGAACGTAAGTTCTCCAATTGCGACTACATCAGGGCCTACAAGTCATGGCTAGAAAAGCCCATTCATCGATCCGCCGCGGCCATGCTGGTCGAACTCGGTGTCATATTCGCAGTCGCGGAATCCGGTCCTCCAGTGCGATCATCGTGCTCTCGTTGTAGCTGCGATGTGGACCCGCACACATCCACGGCTCAATCCCCAAGTGTCTTCTGCTCGGAACGATGTGAACAGGAATTCGTTCGTGACTCGCTTGCCTCTCTCACGTTCGAGGATTGCATCCGAATGCAAGACCGTCTCGAAATGCTTCTCTCGGGGACGAGGCAACCTGCAGCCTGAGGCGAGACATTCGTACCGGCACCGCTTGGCAGCATTGGCGGCGGCATTTCCGAAAAAACCAACGCTAATGATTTAGGAGGAATGATGAAGATTAATAAGCGCTCGCTTGGTACGAGCGGACTAGAGATTACGACCGTAGGATTTGGAGCGTGGGCCGTCGGTGGTGGCGGCTGGTCGTTCGGATGGGGACCACAAGATGACAAAGTCTCGATCGACACAATGCTCCACGCCATCAACCTTGGCATCAATTGGATCGACACGGCCGCGGTATACGGGCTCGGTCACTCCGAGGAGGTGGTCGGGCAGGCCTTGCGATCGCTGGCCGCTTCTGAGCGGCCTCACGTTTTCACCAAGTGCGGGCTGATTTCGGATAAGCGCAATCCTATGCTAGAACCCAAGCGGGATCTCAGGCCGGAGTCGATTCGCGTCGAATGTGAAGCGTCGCTGCGACGGCTGGGCATCGAGCGCATTGATCTTTACCAATTTCATTGGCCGGATGAGACCGGTACGGCCGTCGAAGATTCCTGGGGTGAGATGGTGCGCCTGATCGAGGAAGGCAAGGTGCGGCTCGGCGGCGTGTCGAACTTCGATGTCAACCTGCTCGAACACTGCGAGGCCATTCGGCACGTAGACTCGCTGCAACCGCCCTTTTCGCTGATTCATCGAGACGTGGCCGCGAGTGAGATCCCGTGGTGCCAGGCACACAAGACAGGCGTGATCTGCTATAGCCCGATGCAGTCTGGGCTGCTGACTGACGGGTTTAGCACCCAGCGAGTTGCTCGCATGGCGGAAGATGATTGGCGACGCCGCTCAGCGGAGTTTAACTCGCCGAACCTCGAGCGCAATCTCGCGCTGCGTGATGCTTTGCGGCCGATTGCTCAGCGATACAGAACTTCCGTATCGTCGGTTGCCATTGCGTGGACCCTGAGCTGGCCCGGAGTAACTGCCGCGATCGTCGGCGCTCGGCACCCTGAGCAGGTCGATGGCTGGATTGGAGCTGCCAATCTGAAGCTGACTCAGGTGGACCTTGAGGAAATCGCGCGCGCGATCAAGCGAACCGGTGCGGGGACCGGTCCCACAACGCCAGGCCGGAAACTGCAAGATCGCGAGCTTGTCAGCTCGGCACGGAAAGCTTCCTGAGAGAGGAATCACTTATGAAGCCGTTTACGGCAGATCACGTAAAGCTTGGGTTTGTTGGCGTTGGCGCGATGGGCAGCCGGTTGGTGCGGCGCTTGATCGCCCAGGGTTACCGGGTGACCCTGTTCGATCACAACCAGAGCGCCGTGGAGGCACTGCGAGCGTTTGGCGCGCTATCCGGCAAGAGCTTGGCAGATTTGGCAGAGAATGCCGATGTGATTCTTTCTTGCTTGACCGACGACAACGCAGTCCGCAGCGTCTATCTGGGAAGAGGTGGGATCCTCGACGGCATACGGCGTGGCAAGGTGGTGATCGAGATGAGTACGATCTCGCCGCAGACCTCGCGAGAAGTCCACGCCCAAGGCTACAAGCAGGGCGTGGATGTCATGGATGTTGCGATCTCCGGCAGCACGCCTGCTGTCGAGCAGGGGACGATCACGCTGCTCGTCGGCGGCGATGCGCAACTGTTCGACGCCGCCGAACCGATCTTCCATGCGTTTGCGAGTCAATATTTCCTCATGGGACCGTCCGGCGCAGGCACCAGTATGAAGCTGGTGGTCAACACGATCCTCGGTATCTCCATGCAAGCGATGGCAGAAGCAATTGCGCTGGGCGAAGCCGAGGGTCTCGACCGCAAGCGGTTGCTGGATGTCCTGGCACAGACCGCCGTCGTGCCGCCCGCCCACAAAGGAAAACTGGTCAAGGCTGAAGAGAACGACTACAGCCCACAGTTTGGGGTCGGGTTAATGAACAAGGATTTTCGTCTGATTCTCGAGGCTGCGACTTCGTCGGATCTGAGACTTCCCGCAACGGCTGCGGCCTATGAAGTAAACTCTGCGGCAATGGAGGAAGATCCCGATTCCGACATCTCTTCCGTCATTCGCTATATGGAAAAGCTGGTTGGCAAGGTTTTCGCGCAAGCCGAAAAACGGACCGCCTAATCTCAAGGCTGCGCGCGGCTGCGATCTACTCAAACAGAATCTTCGCCATCATGCCTTTGTCTTCGTGTGTCAGCAGGTGACAGTGGAAGAGCGATATGCCGCGGATGATCGGATCGGTGAAGTCCATGATCAGATCGACCGTGCCGCCATACGGAATGTTGACCGTATCTAACCATTCCGGTTGTAGCAAGGGAACTCCGTTAACAGCGTAGGCGAGGAAGTGCACCTGGTGGATATGAAAGGGATGCAGTTCGCGCGAGTCGTTCACAACCAGCCAGTGATGCAAGAATCCGATGTGGACCGTCAACATCGGCGCGGCATCCATCGCGAACTTCTGGCCGTTAATGTAGAAGCCATTCTTGTCCTCCGTGAATAGCACGGTGAAATCGGGCGGGCTCGCCTTCAACTTCTGCAATTCAGAAGCGGCGAATTCTTTATAAACCGGATCGCCCTTCGTGGTCGGAACCTTATGCACCGAAGATTTATGGTGCGAATCGACTACGAGGTCCGCGATGACCATGGCGGGATTGGGATCGCCGTCGGCTCCTGTATCCACGCATCGCGTGCGCAAGGTTGCGTGCGTGCCCAGCGCTGGTCCGGTCACGATGACCTCAACTCGCCCCGCGGGCGCAAGCAGGATGTGATCGACTTTAAGCGTACTGCGGGTAGGATCATGATACGAGAGCGGCATGCCATCAAGTGCCACAATCTCCAACTGTTGTCCATCAATCTGCAGATCAGCGTAGCGATCAGGGGAGGTGTTCACGACACGCCAAAACTGCTGCTCACCTGGTGCAATAGGAATCTGCGGCCGGATTTCCTCGTTAAGGGTGAAGATGCGCTCGGTTAGCTGATCGGTCGAGGTGCCACAGTGTTCTGCTGGAAGACCAACTTGCTGCAAAAGCCGGTTGCGCACCTCGGGCTTTTCGACCCCTACATCCCGGTTACGCAATACCAACACCCGCTCACGCATGCTCCGGAGCTGAGGATAGTACCGGTCGATACCGTCAATGATGATGGCTCCTGACATGCCGTCGAGGTCCTGACGCGCGCTCTCGCCATGCGGATGCGTGTGATACCAGTACAATCCCGGCGCAGCATAGGACGGTATTTCGACGCGGTAATTGAGTGACTGTCCGGGCATGGTCATCATGGTTAATACATCATCTTGCGGAGCTTCCGGCGAGACATGCAGGCCGTGAAAGTGCAAATTGCTGTGATCAGCACAAAGACCAAGCGCACATTCTTCGCTGGAATGTACGGGCAGATTGTTCCGGTATGTCAGCTTGATGACTCCGCCAAGTTGCGCGCGAATGGTGGGTGGTATGGGCTTGCCGGCGAAGAAGAAAGCATTATGGCCTTCATCAGAGTCGTAAGCTGCAGTCAGTACGAAAGAGCGACTCACCTGGGGCGCATCCGACACAACAGCACGTTGAGCAAGAGCTGCGGAGACAAACACCAACGCGCTGACAACGATAACTGCGGCTCTCATTGCTACCTCGGCAAATTGCACTGCACCCAGCGTGCCAGCCTTGTGGGTAGAAGAGGCCACGCACCTATTCAACAGGTGGCTCAGCTTTGTAGCCCGGCATTAGGCTCCGGTGATGCGATCTCTCATTTCTGCTGCTTCAGCGACCGAATGTACTGCACGAGCGACGTGATCTGGTCTGCAGTCAAGCTGCTCTTGAAGGAAGGCATGTTGCCTTTGCCATCGGAAATGATCTGCTGCAGTTGCGCATCGGATTGGCTTTGTACCGCGCTGGAACGCAGGTCGGGCACGTGCAGCGCCTTGGCGATCGCTGTGTTTCCATCCGCCTTCGGACCATGGCAAGAGGCGCATGTAGCGCCGAACGTATTCGTTGCCGCTCGATCTGGTGGTGCTGCCAGCACGGCCTGCACGCACATCAACACGGCCAGCAACGAAGTAGCAATGGATGTTCGCTCGATCCTTCGAGTAGTAGAAAATCTCTCCATATGAATAGCCCCTGTTATTCTTTCGCACGCGTAGTGCCATCAAGTCCTGCGGTATCGACAGGACTAAGTTTGCCTCACGATGTGTCGTTGACGATGGCCACGCCCTTGACAGCTCTGTCGAAATATTGACACACAGCGCACCTGGCGAGTTCATGTGGACGAGCCAGCCATGTCTGTTAGTGACTCCAGGTCTTTCTGAGCGAAACCCGCCAGCCTCGATCAGTTACACCATCTGTTCTTGCCGCCGTCACGGCTTCAATGCGTTAGCTCTTTCGACACAGTGGAAGCGGGCGTGCAATGGGAAATTACGGGAAGCGAAAGATGAGGCTGAGAATTGCTGCGCGTGACAACCCTCGGCTGTTGAGCCGGGCAACCTAAGCACACAATACACATGTGGATTGTTAAGTTAGCACTGCGCCGGCCTTACACGTTTATCGTGTTGGCCATACTCATCCTGGTGATGGGTTGTGTTGCGATCTTCCGCACGCCGACTGACATCTTCCCCAATATTAATATTCCGGTGGTCAGCATTATCTGGAACTACAGTGGCCTGATCCCCAAAGACATGAGCGATCGCATCGTATATGTCACCGAGCGCTCGCTGACCACGACGGTCGACAACATCGAGCACATCGAATCGCAGTCCCTGTATGGAGTGGCTGTCGTCAAGGTTTTCTTCCAGCCGAACGCGAACATTGAGCGCGCGATCGCGCAGATTACGGCGATC
>Ga0210398_10006084_pt1 | contig 11154 bp, 11 predicted proteins | sample IncBWC4OmetaG_FD_161047 | JGI IMG/M metagenome (GOLD analysis project Ga0210398, IMG submission 161047) | Forest soil microbial communities from Barre Woods Harvard Forest LTER site, Petersham, Massachusetts, United States - Inc-BW-C-4-O | ecosystem: Environmental > Terrestrial > Soil >... | reverse complement strand
GCTCGACCTCGGAGGTGTATTTGGCGATGCGCTCGGCGATCGCGGCATCGAAATTCTTTTCGTCGCCGTGCTGGGCGACGTAGCGCAAAATCTCGTGAAGCGCGATGCCGACACGGGTGAGGCCGTGCGGCAGATCGAATATCTCGCCGAACTGGCGGTTCCAGCAAACGAGATTGAGGTCCTTGTCGAACACGGCGATGCCTTGGCGCACGTGGTCGAGCGCGGTCTGCAAAATCTCGCGGTTGTAGTGAAACGCCGCATTGGCGTCGTCGAGCAGTTTTAGCGCGTCCTTGGTCGAGACCGTGCGCTTGCGCAACAACAGCGACAGCACCAGCCGCGACGACGCGGCGCCGATGGCCGATGCCAGCAGATATTCGCCGTATTGCAGCAACTGGAAATCGGCCTCGGCCTGCGGCTCGAGGCTGATGCGGCGCGAGGCGGCGAAGCTTGCAAAGGATTCGCGGGTGCGCTCCTCGCCGAGATAGCGCGCCACGGTAGCGATCAATTCCTCGATCGTGACCGAGGCGCGCCGCAGCCGGAAACTGGGCGCCATCGGCGCGAGGATTGGCGCCAACGTCGAAGGCACGAACACATCGGCCTGTACCCGCTCGATCGACGTCGGCCGCCGGCTCAACGAATAGCCGATATAGCAGGCGATATTGACGGCAAGGCTGAGCAGCACGCCGTGCACCAGCGGCGGCAGATCGAGGCCGAACAGCGCCTGCGGCCGCAAAAAGCCAAGGCCCCACGGCCCATCGGTCAAAATGCCGGCGCTGACGATGCCGGCGTCGGAAATGCTCGGAACGAGCAGCGTATAGCCCCAGACCAGAATGCCCGCGGTCATGCCGGCGATGGCGCCGCGCGCGGTGCCGCGCGGCCAGATCAGTCCGCCAAAAAAGGCCGGCGCCAGTTGCGCTATTGCCGCGAACGACAACAGCCCGATAGCGGCAAGCTGCGCCTCGCCGGCCGAGCGATAGTAGATGTAGGCCAGCAGCAGGATGACGAAGATGGCGATGCGCCGCGTGGTCAACAGCCACGCGCCGGCATCGCTCGCCCCAGCGAGCGTGGCCCGACGTTTGAGCACCAAGGGAACGACGATGTCGTTCGACACCATGATGGCCAGCGCCACCGATTCCACGATCACCATGGCGGTCGCCGCCGACAGCCCGCCGACGAAGGCGACAAGCGTGATCAATTCGGAATGGGCGGCGATCGGCAGCGCCAGCACGAACATGTCGCTGTCGATCTTTCCTGCGGGAAACGTCAGCAGGCCGGCCATGGCGATCGGCAACACGAACAGATTGATCAGCACCAGATAGACCGGAAACAGCCAAGCGGCGCGGCGGATCTCGGCCTCGCTGTGGTTCTCGACCACGGCGACATGGAATTGCCGCGGCAACAGCACGATGGCGAACAGCGATAGCACCGTCATCGCGAAAAAACTGGTCAGCGGCGGCACGCGGGTGAGCACCGCCGCGGTATTGGCCTGGTCGAGCGCGCGGGTGAACAGCGCCAGCGGGCCGTGGAACATCACGAAGGTCACGAAGATGCCGACGGCGAGGAACGCCACCAGCTTGACGATCGATTCGGTGGCGACCGCCAGCATCAACCCGTCCTGATGCTCGGTGGCGTCGGTGTGGCGGGTGCCGAACAGCACCGCGAATGCCGCCATCAACAGCGCGACGAACAGCGCGCTGTCGCCGACGATCGGCTGCGCGGCGCCCGGATAGGCTTGCGCCAGGATGGTGCCGACCGACGACGACACCGCTTTGAGCTGCAGCGCGATATAGGGAACCATGCCGACGATGGCGATCAGCGCCACTGTCGCCGCCACCGCCTGGCTCTTGCCGTAGCGCGCCGCTATCAGGTCGGCGATCGAGGTGATGTTCTGGCCCTTGGCCAGCCGCACGATGCGGATGAGCAGCGGATAGGCCAGCCCGACCATCACCATCGGGCCGATATAGATGGCGAAGAAATCCAAGCCGCCGCGCGAAGCAAGACCGACGGAACCGAAGAACGTCCACGACGTGCAATAGATCGCCAGCGACAACGGATAGATCAGCAATCGCGACGCCGAGCCGCGCGACAGCTCGCGCCTGCGGTCGCCATAGCTCGCCACCAGGAACAGAAAGCCGATATAGGCGAGGGCGATGATAACGACGACCCAGCCCTGCAACATGGCCTTACCCCAAACGTCACACTAGGCAACGTCACCGCGCGGCGTTTTTAGGTCCGCAGCGCCCGATTTTAATGAAAGTCATCACTTTTCCAATGCCCTGTCCATGGCATGCGTCGTTGCGGGCGCCGCGTTGACGGCGCCTGAGCCGGGGAGCATTCATGGTGAAACGATGGTCCTCGCCCTCCCCTCGCGACGCGTACTGACTGAAACCGCCGAGACGCTCGCGATCGCGCTCGCCGGCGGGCTGACATTTACCTATCTGGCGCTGCCCGCGGGGCTCGTCTCCGGCTCGGTTTTGGCCGTGGCCACGGCGGCACTGTTAGGCCGGCCGGTGCGGATGCCGCTCGCGTTGGCGCGCGTCTGCTACGTCATCGTCGGCATTCTGCTCGGTGCCGTTGTGACGCCGGAGACGCTGCGCGGCGTGATCACGTGGCCCGTGAGCATCGCGCTGCTGATGCTGTGCTCCGTCGTCTTGATGCTGGCGACTTCGAGCTATTTGCGGGTCGTGCATGGCTGGGATCCGCTCTCCGCGCTGCTCGGCGCCAGTCCCGGCGCCATGGCGCAGGTAATCGCATTGTCGTCGGAGCTCGGCGGCGATCTCCGCGCCATCGCCATCGTGCAGACCATGCGCGTGTTGTTGATCGTCATCGGCCTGCCGAACGGACTCGCCCTGTTCGGCCTCGTCGTGCCGGCGGTCGCAGTCGCGCGCGGCCCCGCCGATGTCTCCGTACTCGGGCAAATGATCGTGCTGGTCGTGGTCGCGGTCAGCTTCGCCGTTGCGTTCTTATATTTGCGATTCCCAGGTGGCTTGATGTTTGGCGCGCTGACCGGATCGGGCCTGCTGCACGGCACCGGCACCATTCATGCGGTGCTGCCGTGGTGGATCGGCTCAAGCTCGGTGATCGCGCTCGGCGCGCTGGTCGGCTCGCGCTTCGTCAACACCACGGCGCGGATGCTGGTCGGCTATCTCGGCGCCGCGCTCGGCTCGTTCGCCGTGTCGATGGCGGTCGCGGCGTTCTTCATCGCCATCGTGGCCTATTTCTTTCCGTTCCCGATCGCCAATATCGTGATCGCCTTCTCACCGGGCGCGCAGGACACCATGATGGTGCTGGCATTGGCGCTGCATCTCGATCCGGTTTATGTCGGCGCGCATCATGTCGCGCGTTTTCTGGTGGTCACGTTCTCGGTGGCCATCGCCGCTCGCCGGATTGCACCGCAAAAGACCGCAGCGGGTCATCGCAACCAGCCGGAGCAATCCAGGATCGAAGAATGATCCGCACGGCCCGATCACGCATTGCATGAGGAATGCGGCGGTTCCGATTTGGAATTAGGACGCCATCAATCGCGAAATATTACGCTTCCGACTCGTCGTCCTTGTGCTTGTGCAAAGATCGAAGCCGGAACTATGACGCGAGATAGGCGCGCTCTGACGTTTCATGGCCGATCGAGCCATGAGTAATGGAGACGGTCGTGCCTTGAGAGTTCGTCACGGTGTCCACGTGAGCGCCGAGCTGTTTGGCGAGCGCCTCGACGATGATCGTGCCCAGTCCGGACGTTGTCCTGGCCAAATCCGGATGGACGTTCTCTGTCCCAATCCCATTGTCGGAAACCGCAAGCCGCCAACCCGTATCGGACGCCTCATAGGCAACGACAAGCCGGCCGGCGGCCCGGTCGCCGACAAAGGCGTGCTTGAACGCATTGATCACGAGCTCTGTGACGAGGAACCCGATACTGCCCGCATCGGCCGATGAGACCGTGCCGGCATCCGCCTGGACCTGCAATGAGATCGGACGACTCTCATCGGTCATCGAGGCTGCCAGAGTCTCGCACAATCGAGCGAGATAAGGGCCAACCTCGATCTGACCGCCGTGGCCTGAAGCCAGCAGCTGTTGCTGCACGGCCGCCACCGACATGACCCGTTGCCGCGCGTTCTCGAGATGCAACCGCGCCTCTTCGGATTTCACTGCCCGCGCCTTCAGCGAAAGAATGCTGGCGATGATTTGCAGACTGTTGGCGATGCGATGCTGCATTTCCTGCAGCAGCGTTTCCTTCTGTTGCAGCAGATTGGCGATCTCCCGCTCGGCGGCGCGACGATCGGTGACGTCTTCGATGGCCAGGAGAATGAGCTTGCGGGAGCTTTTTTGAAAAAATACCTCGCGCGCATTCAGGAGCATCGCGCGTCGTCCGATAACGGGAAAGTCGCGCTCGACTTCGTAGGCCTCCATCGCGGCGTGCTGAGGCGCCACGCCTTCCAGCAGCAGCCGCAGCTCGGGGATATCCCATTGGCCGTCGCCCAGCCCGTAGACCGGACGGCCATGAACTTCCTGAAGCTTCATCCTGAAGGCTTGATAGAAAGCGCGGTTTGCCGTGACGACACGCAGGTCCTGATCGAGAACCAGGAGGGGTTCGCGGATCGTATCCACGATCGCCTGGGCGAGCAGGCGCCCATCATCAAGGTCTATGAGCAGCGGGCTGTTGGGCAAGGTCAACGCGTCTGCCGGCCGGGAGCGCTCTCGATAGTGTGACGTTTCCATGTCTACCCTCACTCACCAAAAGCGGCCAACGCGTTGCCCGCAACGAGCGGCCGGTCACGACTATCCCCCGCTTCCCGAAATTCTCCCCACCACAAAAGAGCCTGATGATCGGCAGTTGGTGAAGCGCGCCGATCGCTGCGCCGATGTCGAGAAGACGAATCTTCAACGCCAGTGAAGCCCGTTGCCAGAGCGAGGGCTGTGCAAAATTGCTCACTCTTAAGATTGTGGAAAATTGCTCACATTCAGGGAGGAGTTTTATTATGGCGTCGGGTGCCGGCATCCGGCCTAGACGCCAGCATCCTGGGACTTTCACTAGGCGGAGGTGATGACACCTGGGTCACCGCGATCGAAAAGGCACGTCCGTTCAGATGCGACGACGGCCCGCGACAATTAAAGCTGGAGACTATATTACGTTATCTCGAATTAATATTTGTGAAATACTTATGATAACTGTAACTTATTATCTTAATACAGTATTATTTCCGTTTTTCTTAGTTTAGTACTGGTAATGGACCAATCGATAACTATGTAGGGAGTCGCAGGTCCCCGTGCGGGACCAACAGGAGTTAGCCATGAAGAAACTCACGCTTGCTTTTTTCAAGGATGAAACGGCCGCGACCGCCATCGAATATGGCCTCATCGCCGCCGGCATTTCGGTTGCGATCATCGCCGTCGTCCAGGGCCTCGGCACCAACCTGAAGAACACCTTCTCCAGCGTTTCGACCGCCCTCAAGTAGGCGACCGATCACAAAGAGGGCTTCGTATCTTGGCCGAAGCCCTCATTCGCCATTTTCAAATTGATGCCGGCCCGGCATCGAGAGCTGCAGGACATCAGACGCCTGGGGTGCCGGCTGGCTTTCCCACTCACGCGTGAAATGGCGATCACGATCGCCAATTCCGGCAAACAAAGAGATACGCCATGGCCCAGTTGCGGCTGAACGACACGACAGCCAATACGATTCGCGACCGCTATCAGGAGCTGTTCGCCAAGGCTTTCACGCCGAACATTCGCTACGAGCAAATGCCGGGAGCCGACGAACGCAGCGCCTATGCGGTGGAATATGCCGCGTATCGGCTTGGCCAGATCGACGAAAAATTGGGGCGCCTCATAGAAATCATGGAGCGGGGAGCCGCTCAATCCCCGCAGGCACGAAAGTAGGCCGCCGTGGCAGTGTTCCGCAAAGTCGTCAACGCCGGCGTGAGCTGCGTAAGTTGTCCGACGTGCTGTTGTGAAATTCCGGTGCAAAGCGCGCTGCGCATGCCGCGAGAATTTTCCGTAAAGTGCCCGAATTGCGGGGGGCGAAGAGAATACCAATCGGCCGAGCTTCACGACGCAAAGCCGGAGGCGGCATCACCTCGTGAATTTCAAAGAATCCAATTTGGCAGGAAGAATGCAGAGAAGATCGAGACGGAGGGTATTTTCATCCAACCTGAAACTCGGCTGAATCAATTGGTGTCTTGGTTGCTGCAATAGACTTGGTTGCTGCAATAGACTTGGCTACCGCACAATAGAGTGGGGTTTGAGGAGATCGACCAAGCTTGGCGGACCAGCGTTGCTTGCGGCACATCGCAGCGCGAATATGGCACACTGAGATGAGCAATTTTGCTCAGACGGCTACCACCGAAGAGCATTGCGTTCATAAATGAAAAAGACGCGCAGACGTTCAAGGACGTCCGCTTGGAGACCTGACATGCCGCGACAGATTCGCGAAGAAGAACAACGGTTAACCGAGGACGAGATCGCGCGGAGAATACTCGGGCCTCGCGGCGTGCCGGGCGGTCAGGATACCGCGAAAATGACGCCGCAACAGGCAAAGAATATCCCCAAGACCGGTGAGTTCGACGGCCATACCGCCTGATGGATTGGGCGAAATCTCGTCTCCGCCGATCCCGAGCCGATCGCGACGGGCTGTTCAATATTGAACAGACTCCAACCCACCCGGGTCCGCAAAATCGGCGCGTCTTGATCAGGCGTCACGCCGAAATCCGGACCGGCTCCGGTTGCCCGCGAAGCCCCCCAGCCTCAGGCAGCCGGAGCACCTTTTTCGTCCACAAAGGATGACGACCACTCGGCTTTGGATGAATCCCTGGTGGATGCCGCGATGCGACCCTATCGGCATCCTTACTGCTGCGAGACACCCTGGGCCGGGGCATCTGGCGTAAACGACGCGGCTGCAGGCTCCGTGGCGTGCACCGTCTTGTCGCGATTCTCGTTCACCCATTGCGCATTGTCCGCGAGCTCGGTGGAGCTTCGTTCGAGCCTTTGAAACTCCTGCAGCTCGTTGGGAGCGTTCGCTATGCCCACCAGTTTGGCATATTCGCTCGCTTGGGCGCGATATTGCTCGGCATTGAACACGTCAAGCCTTTCTGCGGCAGGAGCCGCTGCAGCGGCAATCTTTCACTTAGTCCGATGGCCGCATTGAGTCTGTGCAGAATTGCTCACAGGAGAGCCAATAAAACTGGACACGGGCAATCAAGGCGAAGCGCATCGCGTTCTGACACGCAAACGTGTCCCTTTGCCTTGCAACCCTAGCCGCGATCGGGCGTTGTCGTTGCAGTCACAAACAAATTTTGTTTGAAACATAGGAGACTCACGTGCTGCACAAAAAGACTTTCATCGCCCTCGCGGCTGCGGTCGCGCTGGGTTGCGTGCCAATGGCGACGAATGCGTCGGCTGCCGGCCATCCAGGCGGTGGTCATGGTGGCGGCGGAGCATCCTTTGCCGGACACGGGGGCGGACACGCGATGGCCGGCCCCGCCCGTGGCGGACGTGGATCGGCTGGCTACGCTGGTGGCGGTCGTGTCGTCCGATCCGGTGGTGGTGGTTACTACGGCGGTGGCGGCTACTACGGCGGCGGCCCGGTCTACGACAGCTGCGCCGGCTACGACTCTGGCTATGGCTACGGTGGATGCCCCGGCTACGGTGTTCCCCTTGTCGGCGGCGTGATCAACGGCATCTTAGGCGGTTACGGCCCCTACTGAGGACGTCCGGCGGACTTGAAACATGGCGGCCGCCTTCCCGGTTGGAAGCGCGGCCGCTTCTGCTTTTGCGCATATCACAATGAGTCTGACCGCCCCCGGACCTTCGAAGCGTTAAACAGGGCATGGTCCGTTCAGGATTGAGCCGAATTTCCCGGTCGCCCGATCTTTTTCCTACCAGCCGGTTCCGACCAAAGCGGTCGCGCGGTCCAGAGCGAATTTTGCCGGGCTGTCGAGGACGAGCAGCTCCGCAAGCAGCTGGCGTGCGCGCGAGACCCGGCTCTTTATCGTCCCGACCGCGATTCCGCAGATCGCCGCCGCCTCGTCATAGGAGAAGCCCGACGCGGCGACCAGAAGCAGCGCCTCGCGCTGAACGTGAGGTAATTTCGCCAGCGCCTCGATGAGCTCCTTGAATTCCAAGCGGCCGAACTGCTCGGGGGGCAGTTTTAGGCTGGCGAGGTAGCTGCCATCCGGGTCCTCGACTTCGCGGCGGCGCTTGCGATATTCCGAGCGAAATCGATTGCGCAGGATGGTGAAAAGCCACGCCGCCATATTCGTCCCCGGCGTGAACGAATCGATGTTGGCCATGGCGCGCATCACGGTTTCCTGCACCAGGTCGTCGGCACGATCGGCGCTGCCGCTCAACGACATCGCGAACGCGCGCAAATTTGGAATGGCAGCGAGCATGACATCCTGCACCGACGGCTCAGGCGTCGCCCGTTCGGTCAGCTTGTCCGCCGCCGTCGATCGCGCCGCCTTTGCGTCCGTCAACACGATTGCTCCTTTGGCCTGGTACGGCGCAAAACGCCGGTGCGAGCGACCAAGCACGGCGCGGTCCGGTTCAGACAGCGTCCGCGCGCGGGAATTTATGTCAAATCCGTCCGAGCAGCATCAGAACGACAATGATGATCAAGATGACGCCGATGATACCGATACCGCCGTGTCCGTAGCCATAACCGTAGCCGCCGAACCGGCCGCTGAAACCGCCGAGAAGGAAAATAACGAGGAGGATAACGAGGATAAGTCCCAGCGACATGGTCTTGGCTCCAATTTATTGCACTTACTGAAGGCCATTGCCGCGCCGGAGTCTGTGCAATATTGCTCACATCGGACAGGCTGCGGCTCTGCGAAGAGCCGGTCGGCGGACCGGGCCCATTTCAAGTCTTGATTTGCGGCTGCTCGTGCAGAACGACATTCAACAATGAGCTGTGGACTTCGATACCGTTTTCCATGCTGCCGTTGTATTCAATGAAGCCGAGCTTGCGAAATTTGTTCATGAAGAAACTCACGCGCGACCGCGTCGTGCCGATCATCTCCGCAAGCGTCTCCTGGCTGATTTTGGCGATAACCGGCTCCGGCCTGGTTTCCTTGCCGAAGTTCGCCAGCAGCAGGAGCATGCGGGCAAGCCGTTTCTCGCTCGAATTGAACAACTGATCGACGAGGTCGGCTTCGACGCGGATGGTCCGGCCCAGAAGATGAGCGATGAACATCTCGGAGAATGCCGGTTCCTGATGAATCACCCGGACAATGGCCGCCTTTTCCAGGCGGACAATGACGGCGTCGGTCATGGCCGTGACCGTCGACATCCGCTGCACCTGTCCGGCAAGACATCCCTCGCCGAAGAATTCCTCCGTTCCCAGGATTGCGACGACGGCTTCTTTGCCCTGCTCCGAAACGACGGTGACTTTCACCTTGCCTTTCTGGATATAGAAGACCGCATCGCATGTGTCCCCTTGGGAAAAGACGATCTGGCCTTTGCGGTACTTGGCGAGGTTTCGCCCGTCGCCGACACGGGCGAGAAACGTTTTTGGATCGAATGAGGCCCGGCCTTTCCTGCCCGTGCCGGCTCTGCTTTTCCTGCCGGCCGGCACTGTCCGGGATGACGGCGGAATCAGCACAGGATTGGCAGCCGCCGCGATGACTTTTTCCATCCCGGCTTTCGTTTTGTGAGCCATCAGGAGAACAGCACCGTAAATCGCGCGCCTTGGTTGTTATCGCCGCGACCAATCCGCAATTCACCGCCGATCCGTTCGACGAGGGATCGAATAATCTTCATTCCCAGTCCTTTGCCGGCGGCCGGATCGAACCCCTCCGGCAAGGTTGACCCATCGCTGGCCACCGATAGCGCGTAGCCCTTGGCCGGATTTGCTTCCAACCTGACAATGATCCGGCCGGCACCGTATTTGGCTGCGTTGGTGATCAGTTCGCTGGCGATGAAGCCGAGTGGAATGGCGGTTGCGGCCGGCAGCTCGATTTCAATCCCCTCGACGGCGATGACTCGCTCGGGGCGCGCCGCGGACAGCATCATGGAGAAGTCACGACAAAGGTCCTCGACATATTGCTTGAGCGCAAAAGTCTGCACGCCATCGAATGCGTGGAGACGCCGGTGGATGCGCCCGATCGTGGCAATGCGATCGGCTGCCGCGGCCAATTGCGAAACAACTTCGGCATTGTTCGACGCGCGGCCTTGCAGCGACAGCAGACTGACGACCATTTGCAGGCCATTCAAAAGCCGATGATCGGCCTCCTGGCGCAACACCGCCTGCTGTTGGATCAACGCGTCCTTTTGACTGAGCAGAGCCTCTTCCCGGGCGAGAGCCTCGCGAAGCCCGCTTTCCGCGCGCCGGTGTCTTATCAGCTCGCGTTTGTAGCTCGCGACCGTGCGACGTTCGCGGTTTTCAAAAATGACGTTCGGGGGCCCTTCCCTCTGCGGCGACTGTTCGATGGTCATTTTGTCGCTTCCCTTTGTGTCCAATTCGTTCCCTGGACACCCGGACAAAAAATGAATTTTCGGCCGAGGCCGGCCAAGCCACATTGGTCCAAATCGATCATGTCCAGAACCGGACATTGATTTGCTGCTTCGAACAGTTCGCTATATCGCCAGTTCTTTATTCCGGCATCGACCCGATGCGCGGCAAATCGCCGAACATACCAGCGGCGACGAATTTCGCGCTTACGGACAAAAATTCTTTTTGTCTCACCCAAATTCGTCTCGCCCGTATATGTCGAGGGCGACGGACACCTGTAACTGGGCTCAGATTGCAAGCGAATGGGAGAGGCGCGGACGCTTCCTTTTTCGCAGCATCCTCTATATTTTGGCGCTACACCCATTATCAACGTGCTCTTCTTTCCGAGCGAAGTCGAGTAAAATGTCCGCTACCGGACATTATGCTTGTCCGCACGGCGAAAAGGGCGCAGCGTTGCTATATGTCCGATAGCCTACGGAAGGCTGCGATGGGCAATTTTGTCACCCGAGAGAATATCGAGCGATATCGCAGGCTTGCCGGTGAATCGATGGATTCTGCCGAGCGATCAAAAATTACGAGATTGTTGGCCGGCAAAGAGGCCAAGTTCAAGCTGAAAGCAAGCGGCCGAGAAGCCGTTCCCGAAAGACGATGACCCGTCGACGGGCCAACTCAGAACGGGTCGAACATGACGGAGAGAGGCACCGCAGTGGCAGCG
>Ga0210398_10006081_pt1 | contig 11159 bp, 10 predicted proteins | sample IncBWC4OmetaG_FD_161047 | JGI IMG/M metagenome (GOLD analysis project Ga0210398, IMG submission 161047) | Forest soil microbial communities from Barre Woods Harvard Forest LTER site, Petersham, Massachusetts, United States - Inc-BW-C-4-O | ecosystem: Environmental > Terrestrial > Soil >... | reverse complement strand
AGTATCCGCGCATCGCTGGTGCCGATATTCCGCACGCGGTGCGGGGCGCGGCCATCGAAGAACAACGTATCGCCTTCCTGCAGGATGATCGTCTCTTTCTCGATCTGGTATTCGACCTTACCCTTCAGCAGATATTTACATTCGAAGGCTTCGGTGCGGATCATCTGCCGGCGCGCGGCCTTCTTTTTCAATTCAAGCAGCACGACGTCGGTCGCCTGGGAGACTATGCTGCGCGTCAGGATGCGTTTGTAGGAAAAGCCTTTGACGGGCTCCTTGGTGAAATGGCGTTCTTCCCCTTTCCGGACGAGGAGGATGTTGTTCCTGGAATGCCCATTCTGCATGCCTTCGAAGAAGCTGGGCAGGTTCTCTTCGAGTGATTGAATGATATTGAAGAGTACGGGCAGCGACGGCACCGTACGGTTATTCTCGATCTGCGAGATAAGCCCTTTGCTGACGCCTGCCTTCCGGGCGAGCTGTTCCAGCGTGATGTTCTTTTGGGTTCTTTTTGTCTTGATCTTATCGCCGATGAGCAGGAGCAGTTCTTCATTCATGGGGATGGTTAACGTTTAGTCGGGCGAAAAGATACAGAAAAAATCGGGGGGTGTTATTGGGCACGGAGGTATTCGGCCAGTTGTTGGATATGATCGGTATTTATGAAGTCTACCCGCAGCCGCATCAGCTGTTGCCAGGCATTTGGGAAATCCGGCGCATCCCAGAAGCGGACGGGCAGATGCAGGGCGTGGGACCATGCGATGGCCGCAATGATCTTTTGCCGGTCGGCACCCGGAATGCTATTGCCGCCGCCCCAGTGCGTATAGTCGTGCAGGTCGTCGCTCATCATCGCAATCCGCGACAAGGCTGCGGGGGAGTACTGATGGAGCAGGATACCGTCAAATAGGATAAAAGACGGATAGGACGTGTACAAGGATGGATCCGGGCGATTCCCGCTGATGACCCAGGTGAGCAAAGGCGTCTCCGTCAGATTGGGATATTTCCGGAGCAGGGTCACCAGCGCATCCAGCACTGCAGTGGAATCGGCCTTTACATCGATCAGCATCTGGAGCCGGCGGCTGCTGTCGGTATAGGGGTGGCCATGATTCTTCTCTACCTGAGCGGACAACGGCTTTACATAATATTCTTCCAGGGTCCGCCGAAGCGCGAGCTCGTTGCTGTCATGCGCCACGAAAAGCCGGCCGTCGATGAGGAAGATATCGGCCTCTATGCTCCCAAACTGCGCGTTGTATGCGGTCCAGAAAGGGACGGGCTGTTCGTAGTCGTTATGGGAATGGGTGTTGGCGATCGTGTAATGAAGACCGGGGGCCATTACCGGAGGAAGGGAATCGATGGGATGATGATGGTACCCGGGTATCACTGATGCCTGAACGCCGGGAGCGAAAGAGCATAGAAAAAAAGGTATGAGGAGCCAGGGCCGTTTTTTCATGGGCGCAAAGGTATACGATCCGTTCACGGTAATACTGTGTTCACATAAAACTCACAATTTGTTAATACTGGCTTAAAACACTGATAATATGTTATATAGACCTTTGGAAAACCACCACAATGGAAAAACGATCTGTAGATGTAGTAGTACTCTCTGATGTACACCTTGGAACTTACGGATGCCGCGCCAAGGAACTGGTGAACTACCTCAAAAGCATTTCCCCCAACATACTCATCCTCAACGGTGACATCATCGACGGTTGGCAGTTCAACAAACGGTATTTCCCCGTTGCCCATATGATGGTCATCAAGGAGATCATCCAGCTCATCACGGGCGGGACCCGCGTTTTTTATATTACCGGGAATCACGATGAAATGATGCGCCGGTATACCGACATCCAGATGGGCAATTTTGCGCTGACAGACAAGCTGGTGCTGGAGATCGACAACAAGATGACCTGGATTTTCCATGGGGACGTTTTTGACAATACAACCAAGGGGGGCGCCAAAGTGCTGGCGAAGCTGGGGAGCAGTGGATATAATCTTTTGATCCGGTTCAACAGATTTATTAACTTTATACTAAACGCTTTTGGCCGTGAGCGGGTTTCTATCTCCAAGAGAGTTATGGCAGGGGTCAATAAGGCCGTCAGTAAGATCAACGACTTTGAGCTCATAGCCGCCGAGCTTGCCATCGAAAAGAAGTATGACTTCGTCATCTGCGGCCATATTCACCAACCCCAGAAGAAGGTCGTAGAGACAAAGAACGGGAAGGTCACGTACCTTAATTCCGGGGACTGGGTGGAACACTGCACGGCATTGGAATACCAGCACAACGAATGGACCATCTTCGAGTACAATGAAAAGGATTTCCCCGTAACCCAGACCATAGAAATGAAGTCAAATGTCAGCGTGCTGACGGACGAGATCAATTTCTATATAAACTCATTGGCAGCTATCTAACCCTTTAAACGTATGAAGATTTTCTATGCAGTACAGGCAACGGGCAACGGCCATATCAGCCGGGCAATGGAACTGCTCCCCTACCTGGAGCGGCACGGCCATGTCGATATCTTCCTGAGCGGTGCGAACAACAGCCTCAATCTGGACGCTTCGGTCCGATACCGGAGCAAGGGGTTGAGCCTGTTCTATACCCATAGCGGCGGGCTCAATTACTGGCAGATCGCGCGGCAGGTACTGTCGCCGCTTCGCGTCTACCGGGAGATCCGCGATCTGCCGGTAGAGAAATACGATCTCGTGATCAATGACTTTGAATGTATCACCTCGCTGGCCTGCGCTTTTAAGAAAGTACCGTCGGTCAATTTCGGCCACCAGGCGAGCTTCGTCTCGACCAAGGTTCCCCGTCCGGCTAAGAAGGACCCGATGGGCGCCTGGATCCTCCGGAATTATGCCCGCGCGACGCAATATATCGGGCTGCACTTTAAACAATATGACGATTTCATCCTGCCGCCGGTGATCAAAAAGGATATCCTGCAGGCTGAGCCCGGTGACAAAGGCTATGTCACCGTCTATCTTTCCTCCTATAGCGATGCCGCGGTCCGGCAATATCTGCGGCCGCTGAAGGAGTTCCGCTGGCAGGTATTCTCCAAAGAGGTCCGCCGGCCCGTACAGGATGGGAATATCCTCTTTATCCCCGTCAGCAAGGCGGCATTCGACAAGAGCCTGATCAATTGCAGCGCCATTCTTACCGGCGCCGGCTTTGAGACGCCCGCCGAGGCCCTGTACCTGGGTAAAAAGCTGATGGTGATCCCGATCCGGGGGCAATACGAGCAGTTCTGCAATGCGGCGGCGTTGTCCCGCATGGGGGTCCCGGTGCTCGATGCGCTGGATGGGACTTTTGAGCGGGTTTTCCGCTCGTGGATGCAGCTGCGGAAAAGGCCGCACCTCCACCTGGACTATTCAACGGAGGCGATCGTGAGCTACCTGATGCATCATTGTACGCAAGAAAAGAAGGATGCGCTCGATATGCTGTACCCCGATGCGGTCTTCAACTAATTTCCCGTCGCGCCGCTTAAACGAAGAAAGCCTTCCCATGGAAATGGAAAGGCTTCTGCATGAGAAAATTCAACTCTACATATATAAACCATCGATTAACAGGTGACTAACCAATTAATAGGACACAAATGTAGACTCCCCGTATTACGCGGGAATTACCGGATCGTTATCCGTATATTATATTGATGAGGGATATTAACAGGTTATCCTCAGACGGGAGGTTATCCTCACGCGGGCGCGAGGCCCGACTTCGCGGCGCGGTCTTCAGACGAACTTATTCCGGTGCTTCAGCACCTTGGCCTCCAGGTAGAAGATGATCTCTTCGGCAATATTCTTTGACTGGTCGCCTACCCTTTCCAATTTGCGGATAGTGGACAGGGTCCATAACGCCTGGGCGGTATCGTCCGGATGGTCTTTGAGGTGCCGTTCCAACACCTTGTGGGACGCACGGTTGATCTCATCCAGGAATTCATCCTTTTTGAAAACCCCCCTCGCGAGGATCGTATCCTCCTTTTCGAAAGCTTCCTGGGTATCTTCCAGCATCCGCACCGACTCTTCGTACATGGGCAGGATCCGGGCAACATCCAGCAATTGCTGGGAGAAAGAGACTTCGGCATCGATCACATACTTGGCGATGCCTTCGGCGATATCTCCGATCCGTTCCAGATTGCTATTGATCTTCAGGGCCGCCAGCAGGAAGCGAAGGTCGATGGCGACGGGGCAGAACAGCGCAAAAATATTCTCGCAATCCCGGTCGATCTTGAGCTCGTAGCCGTTGACCCGTTTTTCCTTCAGGACCACTTCCCGGGCGAGGTCCTTATCGAAATTCAGGAAGGCCAGCCGGGCTTTGTTCAGCTGGGAGTGGACCAGCGTCCACATATTGACGACTTCGGCTTTCAGCAGTTGTAATTCGGTTTCAATTTGTGCCATGATACAAACAAATTTAACTAAAACGGCCGGTAATATAGTTTTGTGTCCGGCTGTCTTTGGGGTTGGTGAACATGATCTTTGTCTCATCGTATTCTACCAGCTCGCCCAAATAGAAAAAGGCGGTCTTATCGCTGACCCGTGCCGCCTGTTGCATATTATGGGTCACGATGATCAGGGTGTAATTTGTCTTCAGTTCATGAAACAGCTCCTCAACGGTTGAGGTGGAGATGGGGTCCAGTGCGGATGTAGGCTCGTCGAAAAGCAGGACTTCCGGTTCCATGGCGACGGCGCGTGCGATACAAAGCCGCTGCTGCTGGCCGCCGGAGAGAAAAGAACCTTTCTTGTTGAGGGAGTCCTTTACCTCATTCCAGAGCGCCACGCGGGTGAGGGAAAACTCCACGATCCGGTCCCGTTCAGCCTTGGGGACCTTGATGCCATTGAGCTTATATCCCGCGATGACATTGTCATAAATGCTCAGGTTTGGGAAAGGGTTGGGTCGCTGGAACACCATCCCGATCTTTAGCCGGACAAAGATGGGATGCATCTGGTAGATATTCTCATCGTTGATCGTCATCTCCCCGGAGCTGGTAGCGCCGGGGATCAGCTCGTGCAGGCGGTTGATACAGCGCAGATAAGTGGTCTTCCCGCAGCCGGAAGGCCCCATGACGGCAATAACCTTATTGCGGGGGATATCGATGTTGACATTTTTAACAACGTGATTGGTGCCAAACGAAGCATTGAAGTTCCTGCTCTTTATAATTGTACTTTCCATTTTCTGGTGATCAGCTTGGTGAGAAGGTTTAGTAATAGAACCCAAAGGAGGAGGACAAATGAAGCACCCCAGGCCAGGTTTTTCCATTCGTCATAGGCGCTCGTAGAATAGTCATAGATCAGCTTAGGAAGGCTGTGCATGGTTCCAAAGATATTCCAGGAAAGGTAGTTATTACCCAGGGCCGTAAAAAGTAACGGCGCGGTTTCCCCCGAGATCCGGGCGACAGCCAGCATGACGCCGGAGAGGATCCCGCTGGTCCCTACGGGAATGATGATCTTGAAGATCACCCGGTGAAAGGGCATGCCAAGCGCAAAACCCGCTTCCTGCAGGGAGGAAGGCAGCAGCTTTAGCGTCTCTTCCGTTGACCGGACCACGATGGGAAGCATCATGATCGCCAGAGCGATGCTGCCGGAGAGTGCAGAAAATCCGAAAGGTTTCACGATCCAGAAATAGGCCACGATGCCGATGACGATGGAGGGAACACCTTGCAGCACGTCCGTACAGATGCGGCTCCAGTACGGCAGGCGGCCTTTCCTGTTCTCGCTCAGATAGATCCCGCCCAGGATGCCGATGGGGATGGCGATCACCGCAGCGATCACTACGATCAGGATGCTGCCGACCAGGGCGTTTGCGATCCCGCCGCCGGGTTCACCCACCGGCTTGGGGACTTTGGTCAGGAAATGCCAGTTGATCTGGGTAATTCCCTTGCTGACGATAAAGAAAAGGATGAAAAGAAGGGGGATCACGCAGGCAAAGGCAAAGATCATTACCAGCGCCTTGAAGCCGTAGTTCTTGCCAATCCTGTATTTAACGCTGCGGATTTCCATGAGTTGCCGTTTGTTGCGATTAATCGTTTGTAAAGCGGTCGATGATCTTTTTCCCGATCATATTGATCACTACGGTGACCAGGAACAGCACAAGCCCAAGTTCCATCAGCGCTGAAACATAGACCGGCTTGTCCGCCTCCACAAATTCATTGGCGATAACACTGGCCATCGTATTGCCGAGGTCAAAAATGCTGCTGGGCATCTTACTGGTGTTCCCGATCACCATGGTAACGGCCATGGTCTCACCCAGGGCGCGTCCGAGCGAAAGCAGGATGCCCGCGAAAAGTCCTGACTTGGTGTACGGCAGGATGACGCTGCGGATCACCTCCCACCGGGTGGCGCCCAATCCATAAGCCGCCTCCTTCAGCACCGAAGGGGTCAGCTGGATCATTGACCGGCCCAGTGAAGCCGCATAGGGAATTACCATAACCGCAAGGATGAGCGACGAAGCCAGGATCCCGTTCCCGATCGGCTGCCGCGCCCCCAGATGCGTCTCGAGGCTCCGGACGATCGGTACGAGGACTGCCACCGCCCAGAAGCCGTAAATAACAGACGGAACCGCGGCGATCAGCTCGACCGCATTCTTCAGAAAATTCGGCAACCACCCCTTGGGATAATATTCACCCAGGAAGATCGCAACAGCCAGCGAAAAAGGGATCGAAATGATCAGCGCCAGGAAGGAGGTGACCAGGGTACCCACCAGGAAGGGGGCGGCCCCATAGATATCGTGCACCGGATCCCAGGTGCCGCTCCAAAGGTATTTTATCCCAAGCGACTTAATGGAAGGCACAGACTTAACGATAAGGGTCAGCAAGATCCCCAGGACCAGGACGACCATAAACCCACCCATGATGATCAGGCTTTGACGGAAAACCGTTTCGGTCCGGATCTGCCGAAACGACCGCCGCACCCGACTTTTGGCTTTTGCAATCGCCTCCGGCGTAGAATTAATTACCCGCAGCGGTAGTTCGCTGCGGGTAATGGCACTATTCTTAACGGAAGAAGTATCCATAGTATGAGTTCAAGTTACGGCAAAATCGGCTTGCCGTCGTAGGTCGCGGTCTTTAGGATCGCATCACCTACATTGACAGCTGCCGGGGACAGCGGCGCATAGTTCAGGGCGGCGCTGTATTGTTGGCCGTCATGGATCATCCACGAAAGGAGCTTCAGGAGTTTGGTCGCCCGGTCGAGGCTGCGGCCATTATAATTCTGCTCTTTATAGATGATCACCCAGGAGAACCCGGAGATGGGGTAGCCGTCCGGCGCATCCGTATTCGTCAGGGATACCTTGGAATCCGGGGGAATCGAGACATTGGCTGCCGCCGTTACGCTGGCGATAGTAGGGGTGATAAACGCGCCCGCCTTGTTCTGAACACGGGCAAACGGTATTTTGTTCTGGATCGCATAGCTCATTTCCACGTAGCCGATCGCACCCTCTGTGCCCTTAACCGTGCCCGAAACACCTTCACTGCCTTTTCCGCCGATACCCGTCGGCCAATTGACCGCGGAGCCTTTCCCGACCTTTGTATTCCAGTCGGGGCTAACCTTCGCGAGGTATGTCGTGAAGATATTGGTCGTACCGCTGCCGTCGGAACGATGGGCGATCAGGATCGCGGTAGCAGGCAGTTTGACCCCCTTATTGGCGGCCGCGATCTTGGGGTCGTTCCATTTGGTGATCGTACCCAGGTACATCCCGGCGATGATATCGGGTGTCAGGTTCAGGGTGTCCTTTACACCCGGCAGATTATAGCTGAGGGCTACAGCGCCCGCGGTGACCGGGATATGGATAGCCGGAGAAGACAGCGCGGAATCCTGCTTGCCGTTCATGACCGCATCGGATGCCCCGAAGTCGACGGTCTTGTTGGTCAGCTGGGAGATGCCGGCGCCGCTACCCACCGACTGATAGTTAACTTTCAGCCCATTGGCCTGGTTGTACTGGTCGAACTGCTTGGAGAACAGGATGTAATCGAAGGAGCTGCCGGCGCCAAGCAAGGCGTCACTGCTGCCTGTTGTGCTGTCCCCGCCGCCTGTCGAACCACCGCCGCAGGATACCAGGCTGAAGGCGATAGTCATCGATCCGAGGACAAGTGCAGCAGCCGTTAAGGTGCTTCTAAGGCTTAGCCGATTCTTTTTCATGATCATATGAGTGTTGCGTTAGGATTACATCTGCGTGTAGCTCTTGTTGTAGTGCCGGCCAAAGACGAAGAAGAACGTCAAACGATAGACAACGTCCTGGTCACTCTCTTTCCCGGCGGCCAATTGGGACGAGTACTTTACCACCCAGACATTGGGTTCGAAATGTACGTCCCTGGCGGGCATAAAGTCCAGACCTGCTGTTATAAACGTCTCTTTCGAGGTGGGATCGCCGGTGCTGGTTTCGGCCGTCGGCGCACCCGTCGTTGAACCTGCATAGCTATACTTGTAGCCCGGTGTCATATAACCGCTTGGTGAAGAGATCCCGGAGTATGCGGAATACACCGAGTTGTTTACGTTTTTGTTCGGATTGTATAGATCGACGCGTGCAAACCACCGCAGTTTCTCCGGAACGATCGCGCCATGGAGATACATGGAGATGCCGCTTGCTTTGGTGTCAATGGTATCCGCGCCGCCCGCAATCAGCGTAGCTTTGGTATCATTTCTAATCGTATTCACAAACCCCTCTACTCCAACGGTGAGCATTGGGGAGGTCCAGGCGATGTAGCCCTTCAACATCTGCCGGTCATGATGCCAGTTGGTTATCCAGTTCAGACGTTGATAATCCGCATAAAGATCGATGACGAGCCGCTTGTCGGCGAACCAGCCGTAAATGTCCCCATAGAACCACTTGAAGCTGCTGGCAGCTGGCTTGTCGCTATTGCCGGTTGCCATCAACAGATTATAACCAAAGTTCCTGGTCGCAGGATCGAAGACCCCTTGCAACCCTACACCAAGATCATAGGAAGGCGTCCGTCGGATATCCGTGTTGGTTCGTTCGATGGAGCGGTAGTTCCAAACCTTTTCCGATATCAGTACGTAGGTGGGCGTCTGCTGCTCACCAAGGATGAGATCGGTTCCTTTCCAGATATTTTTCACCCGGACGTCGGCAATTTTGATAAAGAAGGTCTCTTTGGTGTTGGAGAGCTGGTCCCCATTCACAGCGGTTTGTCCGGGCGCGTTAAACGCGGGGAAATTGTCTTCAGCCGCCAGGAGCAATTCGCTCGCGACTTTCTTGCTGATATTATAGTCGTAACCCAGGTAAAGACGGCGGAACTGGAAGGCATTCCGGCTTTGAGGAATACCGCTGTACTGGTTGCTCCCACCCCTGTTCAGGGAGTCGGCGTGCGACTTATAGTAATAATCACCAAATATATACCCCCAAAGCCGGCCAGTATTGGCTTCTCCTGTCCGGTAAGCGGAATCGCTTAAATAGGAAGAGGGGATCTGGGCTTGGGCGGAGGCGGCGACGAAAAATAGGATGACTCCTAGTAGAAGGTGGCTGATGTAGCTACGTTTCATAATTGTTCTGGTTCGTTAGTAATTGTTTGCAGTGTCCCGAAAATCGTGGTTAAATGTGCTGCAAAGCAATGTTTAAGCGATGACCCGAATGTTAAGGGAATATTACCATAATGTTAACCCTTTCCAAAAAGGGAGGGCGTCTCCAGAAATTGAGCATTTTTTGGCTTGTTAACAAGCGAATTACAAAAAACGATTATTTTTAATTTTAAAGAACCGCTTCAGTTTCGGTCTTGTCCGCTGCTGAGGGAAGTACCGGTCGCCGCCCGGGGAAGTATTCGTGTTAAGAAATCATTATCAAAGACCCGTTTAACCTTTTGCCAGCCTACATTCCGCTTATTTTGCCGGAATGAAGGGTTTCAATGCTTTTGTTCAACTATTCATGCCAAAGGACAAGGTCTTTTACTCCCTTTTCGAGGAGGTGGCGGACAGTGTGGCAAAAATGGGTTCCTTATTAAAGGCAGTCGTCTCCGAACCGGATTTTGACAAACGGGGGGCGCTGATCCTCCAGGTCGAAGCCCAGGAGCATATTAATGACGAGTTCACCCATCGTATTTTTACCGAGTTGGGCCGGAATTTTATTACCCCGTTCGACCGGGAAGATATTCACTACCTGGCCAGTTCGCTGGATGATATTTGCGACTACATTTATGCGGCCGCCAAAAAGATCAATTTCTACAAGGTGAACCCCAACGATCCGGGTATCCAGAAAATGGCGGATCTGATCGAGCAGGGGTCACAGCAGATCCGGGGGGCGGTCAGGGAGCTGCGGAATATGCGGGATATGCGGACCATCACCGATGCGCTGGTCCGGGTGAACAGCCTGGAGAACCAGGCCGACGATGTCTTCGATATGAGCATCGAACGCCTTTTCGAGACGGAGCCGGATGCGAAGGAGGTGATCAAAAAGCGGGATATCTACCAGGTGATGGAGATCGTGACGGATAAATGTGAGGACGCCACCAACGTCATCGAGTCGATTATTATCAAGTACGCTTAACGAATGTCCTGAAAAGCCGCATGATCTTCCCATGATCTTTCTTTTTACCATTATTATATTGGCTTTGGTATTTGACTACATCAACGGGTTCCATGATGCGGCCATTTCGATCGCCACGATCGTCTCCACCAAGGTGCTGACCCCTTTCCAGGCGGTCTTGTGGGCGGCCATCTTCAATTTCGCGGCCTTTTTCATCTTCCGGTACTTCATCGGCGAGTTCAAGATCGGTAATACCATCGCACATTTCGTCGACCGCGATTTCATCACCCTGCCGGTCATTTTCTCCGGCCTGATCGCCGCCATCAGCTGGAACCTCCTGACGTGGTGGCTGGGGATTCCATCCAGCTCCTCCCATACGTTGATAGGCGGGTTTGTCGGCGCCGCGCTGGCCCATGCCGGAGGCTTCTTCGTCCATGGGAAGAACGTGATCGACTATGCCACCGTCATTCCAACCTTCTGTTTCATCGTGCTGGCGCCGCTGATCGGCTTTATCGTTGCGCTGGTAATCACCATTCTGATTGTCAATCTGTTCAGACGCAGCCACCCTTATAAGGCGGAAACATGGTTCCGGCGGCTCCAGCTGTTGTCATCGGCGGCGCTGAGCCTGGGACATGGCGGGAACGATGCGCAGAAGGTATTGGGGATCATCGCTGCCGCGCTGGTCGCACACGGCGATCTGGACCGG
>Ga0210398_10006077_pt1 | contig 11163 bp, 11 predicted proteins | sample IncBWC4OmetaG_FD_161047 | JGI IMG/M metagenome (GOLD analysis project Ga0210398, IMG submission 161047) | Forest soil microbial communities from Barre Woods Harvard Forest LTER site, Petersham, Massachusetts, United States - Inc-BW-C-4-O | ecosystem: Environmental > Terrestrial > Soil >... | reverse complement strand
AGACCTGCACCACCAGCGCGAAACGGCTGATCTCGAAAATTTCCTTGACCACCGGCCCCAGCGCCGCGACCGCGAGCTTGCCGTTGGCCGCCTTGGATTGCTTCGATCCCATCATCAGCGCGCGCAGGCCGGCGCTCGAAATGTACTCTACCGCTGAAAAATCGACCAGCACCGTCGTGCCGGCGGACAGGCCGCTAAGCAGCCGGCTTTGGAAATCCGGGCTCGTGTCGTTGTCGATCCGACCCGCGGGCCGCAGGACCAGAATGTTGCCATCGCGCCGCTCGCCGATTTCCACGCACACCTCCGCGAATTCCCACGGCCAGTGATGATTGCGATATTAGCGCGTCAATTCTCGACATTTCCTCGCCACCGCGCAAGCCAAACGAATTCGGCAGGTGGCGGACGGCCTACTTTTCAATGAGACTTGGATCGTTGGCATCAACGCAGCGAGCGTATCGCAGGCGACGTATTTGTTCCTGAACTGCATGGTCTTGCGAATGATTGCCTAGATAGAGTCCCCGATCGTAATCGAGCAAATCATTGCATTCTGCTTCTGTGTCGAACTCGTTGGATTGAGACCACTTTGAAAGAGCTTCGCCAAAATCGCCCGGATGGTACGGCGTCATGAGATACCAGCCCACAAGCGCGATTGCCGCTGCGTGACGGAATTTCATGACTCTTTGTCTTTCCGTTCCGCTTGCAACTCATCCACGATTCCGACCAAATCCTCAAACGAAAGCAAGTCCTATTTCGCAGGTGGGACTTGCACCGTCAGCACGTGCGGTCCGCGGAAATAGCGGTCGAACTCGCCGCCGACATAGTCCCAGTTGTCAGCCGGATTGAACCACGCATCCATAGTCGGCATGAAGGGCGCTATCAACAAATTCAAAGCGCCGAGATCGGGGCGCATATCGAGGCGGATGAGAGCGCCGGGGTATAGCGGCCAATGCTCAGGTCGATCGGGCGCCGACGTATCGACGCCGAAGATCTCGGGTCCCGGCACGCACGCGAACGCATGAAATTTGATTTGGCGAATCCCGCGGCGAAGGCTCTCGCCTACCATCATCAGTGACGATGCGCCGGCGAAAGAATCAGCCGGCACCTCGAGCCGCGACTTGCGCACCTTCATCGCGCCCGACCAGTAACTCGTGCATGCCGCGTCGCCGGATCTGGCGTCGAGCGTGTCGAGCATCAGTGGCGACCCTTTCGTGTCGAAGAATGAGTGCTCGTAGGTTTCGAGCGATGGAGTCGAAGAGGGGTCCGTCAGATGCAGCCGTATGTCTTCACTGTCGCGCTCGCCGTCGACGTACCTGGTCTCGCCTCTGATCTCTTCAGTCGAGTCGTGGCGCAGGACTGTGAAGCTGGTGGATCCGATCGTTTGCTTGCCGTCGGAACTCAGGATCTTGAATTGTCGGCCGCCGAGGTCTGAATCGCCGCCCGGAGCAGCCTCCTGCGCAACTGCACTACTCCAAACCGTAACGCACGCGGCGAAAGCACACCCAGCCAGAAGCGTTGATCTCAAATGCCGTGGTGGAGTTCTGACGCGAATTGCGCCGACTGCGTCCTGCTCGCGAAGGCTGCCGAGTTCGCAACTCGATGGTGCAAAATCAGCGCCTCGAGGATTTCGGGGATTTCAAATACTGCCCGATTGTCGAAGGTCGCCACGTTAGCGCGCAAGCGGTCGAACTGCTCGCGATCGAGCATCGTCGCGACCGCGCTCCCGACCTCGCGCATCGACGGCAGCACCACTCCATAACCGTTTTGCGCGATCCAGTCGGTGTTGAAGCGCTCCTGTATCATCGTCCACGCGTTGCGCTCGAGAATCACGGGCAGCCCCATCACGAGCGCCTCGCTGATGCTACCGGGACCCGGCTTCCCGATGAAAAAATCGGCGAGCCGCATGTAGTACGGAATTTCCTGGGTAAAGCCGACGCAACGATGGGGATAAGACAGCTGCATGCTTTCGAGATGCTCGCGCAGCTTGGCGTTGTGACCGCATATGAAGATGAGCTGAGTCTTATGCCCGGCAACTTCGATTCGCCGCGCGATCGTCGCCATCTGACTCGAGCCATAGCTGCCGAACATCACGATGCCCGTCGGCAACGTGGGGTCGAGCCCCAAGCGGACTCGCTCAGCTTCGCGGCTTAGCTCCATCGGCCTATAGAACTCGGGACGCACGATCATGCCCGAGGCGCGAAAAACCCGCTGGGGCGCATGGCCCATCGCAAGAGCCTGCTCAACCGCCCTGCCCGTGCCGCAAATCAGGTACTGCCGTTGGCGTTCGATCCAGAAATGCGGCGGGCTGTCGGCAAGGTCGGTAAGAACCGTGACCATCGGAGTTTCGGGGCGCGCGCGAGTCGCGTCGGCGTCGCGCAGACCTTCGAGAATCGCATGATTGAAATTCGGAATCATCGAGACGACGACGTCGGGCCGCGAATGCCGCCAATGGCTCGCCAGCAGCTTGATCATCGACGGCTCGAGCTGGCGAATCAGCATCTGCGTGATCCGCAACAACGCACCGGTGCCAATCGTCAGGCCGTATTTGAGCTGCGAGTTGTAGAAATTCTCGATGCGCACGCCGGTCAGACGTCGAATCACGTCGGCCGGCTCAAGCAGGTCGCGCAGGTTGATCGAATTGATCCGCCAGTTGCGATGCTGTTGTTGGGCTGCCGAGATCAGCGCCGTCGCCGACGCGCGATGTCCACCGCCCGCGTCGAAATAGATCAGATCCAGTTGTGCATCGGGGTAAGTCGTCGAGGATTTTGTCATGCACTCACCACCTGTGTATGTGAATCGTAGACCGAAACGTTTTGCCGCGAGCCCGGCCATCTGATTATTCGCAGCGCGCCGTCGTGGTCCTCGACCAGCGCCGTGCGATTCAGCACCCAATCGCCGTCGTTCACATAGGTGACGCTGCCGATCTTGCGATGGTCCGAGCGATGAATGTGACCGCAGATGACGCCGTCGGCTTTGTGATCGCGCGCCGCTGCAAGGACCGCGCGATCGCGGAAGTCGGTGAGAAACTCGATCGCCTTGCGCGCCGGGTTGCGAATGTAGTCGGAAAGCGAACGGCCTTCGTCGTCACCCGCTTCGCAGCGCTTGTTATACCAGTCGTGAATCCGCTGGCCGCGCGCGTAGAACTTCGAGCCCATCATCGGGATCAAACGATTCGGATTGAGCGAGCCATCGAACTGATGCCCATGGATGACCAGCATCCGCGCGCCGCCGGCAGTGGTGTGGACCAAGGAAGTCTTGGTGGCGACGGGACCCATGAGTCCTTCGACCAGTCCGACCTGGGCCTCGTCGTGATTGCCGGGCAGGAATACTACGTTGACGCTGCGGCGCCATCGCACGATCTCGTCGACCAGTTCCTGTTGCTCGACGCTCCAGTGCCACGACGGTCCCCAGTTCCAGCCGTCGACGATATCGCCCACCAGGTAAAGAGTCTCGGCAATGTGATGGCGCAAAAAGTCGAGTAGCGCACTCGCTTTGCATGCGCGAGTGCCGAGATGAATGTCGGAGATCCAGATCGCCCGGTAATAGCTGCGCTGAACCATGGCCCACCTCTTCCACTTGCCTCGGGTTAAACCGCACCTGAGGGTTCCTGCCGCCTGCACTACCTATTGGTATGGAATCAGATGGAGCTGTGGATAACTACTACATAAAGTGAACCGAGGCTGAAGAATGAGATAGCAAATGATGCTAAACGCATTAGCAACTTGATACCTACATATTACCGAATTGCTACATCGTCGATTAGCTACTTGCATCGCCAGAAGGTGAGCGTGGCGACCCAAGTTCACCCGATGCCTTTTCCCGTTGATACTTATCCTTGGGGCGACGACCTCCCTTCCCGGCCATCGAGCCCCGACGCCGGGCCGGAAACCTGGAATCGAGTCCGCCGAAGGCTGATTCGGGTACTTGACAGACCGAAAAAGGTGATTAGCTAAAATCGATGGGTCTGAGTGGCCGGACGGAGCTGACGGGGTGGAGCGGATGGGCTTGTGCCTTGGAAATCCTCATTTGACCTCCTTCTGTTCGACGCAATTCAGTTTTGGTCGATTCGTCCGCCGTTGTCCGACGTGAGACGCGACAAGTGACAGAACTACTGAACGTGAAATGGAACGCCAGCGGTCTCGATCTATTTGTCTCAGTCTGGTTGCTCATTGGTGTAATGGTGGCCCTAGCCGCCGCTACTGTCGTGTATTTCGCCAGCTTGCGTGGTTGGTTTCGCTGGAGAGTCGAAGAGGCGCAAATCAACCTAGGGAAGATTGGCCACATTAAGATTAGGCCAAATGCCGACGACGTCCAGATTGCTCACAGAGCATGGATTGAACTTGTAACTCGCAAGGCCGGTCTTCCATTCGACAAGCAAAATGACGTCATCACCGACATCTATGATTCTTGGTACACACTATTCGCCTGCATGCGGGACTTGGCGAAGGAAGTGCCCGCCGACCGAATTCGCACTAACGAAAATACGAGAAAGCTTGTCGTCCTCTTGGTGGACGCCCTGAACCAAGGTCTTCGACCGCATCTCACGAAATGGCAAGCGAGGTTCAGGCGTTGGTATTCGGCTCGACTGGAGGAATTTCCGGAAGGGAGTCCGCAGGAAATACAAGAGAAATTCCCTCAATACGACGAGTTGGTATCAGACCTTCAGGTCGTCAATGAACAACTCGTCGAGTATGAGCAGTTCATCAGGAAGCTGGCGCAGGGATAATAAAATTTCACTTCGGAGGGGTAACCATGCCTTCGTCTAGGGGTTCTTTTAAAAGTCTCGGTCTCTCAGGCACCTCTAATCTTTTCAGCGACCTACTCCTCGACAAAAGCACCGGATTGGGAGGTCTCGATCCTGGCCGAAATGTCTTTCGTGATTACATCGACTTGCTTGCCAAACAACGCGAACGAACAAGCACACTCGATTTCCTCAACCTATTGTTGAGGAGACAAAACATTTTCATCAGCTATCACCATGGCGAGGACCAGCAGTTTTACGACAAGCTTGCGGAAGTGCTGGACAGCGAGCTCTGCCCAATCGTGGACAGGTCGGTGGAGAGTCCGTTCGAAAGCGAAGACCCTGACTATATAATGCAGCGCATCCGCGAGGACTACATAACAGGTACTTCATGCACGATTGTGCTATGCGGCCGTGATACGCCTTGGAGAAAATATATTGACTGGGAAATCAAGGCGACATTGGACCGTTCGCACGGCCTATTAGGAATTTATCTTCCCACAGCTAGACGAACTGCTGATGGGAAGGTCGTCGTTCCTGCTCGCCTCTTCGACAATTGGGAGACCCACTACGCGCGTTGGACCAGCTGGGAAGCGCTTACAGGTCCTGCGGGCCTCCAAATCCTCAAAATGTGGCTAGAGTCCGCGAAAACGAGCCCCGATATCTTAATCAAAAACGACCGGCCTTTGATGAAGAAGAACGGATCGCCACCCTCCGATTTAACTTTAGCTTTGGATTTTTTGTCAGCGCTCAATAAAGGGCGCTAGAAAAAGTCAGCGAAACTTCTTCTTAAAACTCCACCGATTTTGTAGCGGTTCCATTTCAGGAGCGTCCCCGACGGGATTTGAACCCGTGTTACCGACGTGAAAGGCCGGTGTCCTAGGCCGAGCTAGACGACGGGGACGTTCGGCATGAAACCTGAAAAATACAAACGCGCGCCGTGCGCGCGCCTGACAGCCGAAACTATCAGAGCGGCAAGAAGCGGAGCAAGTCATTCCGTGAAGCGCGCCTTGCCCACGATTTCCGAGACCGACTTGTGCCCTTGCTCGGCGAGCAGCGAATCCAGCTCGCGATCGATTCGGCCCAGTGCGCCCGCGCCTTCTTTCATCAAGGCCGATCCGACCTGCACCGCCCTGGCGCCCGTCATATGCGCGATGTATGCATCGCGGCCGCTGCTAACTCCGCCAACTGCGACCACGTCGAGCAGATTTTCGCTCTCTTTGAAAAACGCATGCGCCTGCGAGAGCGTGCGCGACGGTCCCTCAATTGCTCCGCTGCCGATGTCGATCGATAGCTCCCTGGGTAGATCGTTGGCGCACACGGCGATCGCTATCCGCATCGCCTTGAACAGGTCAGCGATCGCGCGCGGATCGAACGGCGCACGCGGCGGCACTTTCACGGCGAGCACGCATCCGGTCTCGCCGTGCACTCTGCCGAGCAGAGATTTGAGCCGCTCGAAAGACGCGAACGGCGCAACCGACCCGGTCACATATTCGTCGGCGAGGTTCAGCTCGACGATGCTGGCGCCGGCGCGATCGAGCATCCGCGCGACCTCGACGAATTCCTCTTCAGTAGTGCCGACTACGCTGGCGATAACTCTCGTGCCGCGCGGCATTAGCTCACGGGCGATTCCGGCGAAGTGCTCGACGCCACGATTCTTCAGGTTCTCCGGCTGCTCGAGCCCGGCGCGATTGCACGACTTGAACACGATTGCACCGCCGTGCGCCGCAACCAGCTCAAGGATTTCGCCGCGCTCCGCCGAGCGCGGGCCCGACGCGTTCATCACCGACGACGCCAGCTCGACGCCGCCCAGCCGAATCGAAGTCCGTTCCATCCCCTACTTCCTACTGCGCGCGATTGCCCGTCCGCAAGCAACCAAACACGGCGACAGCGTTGTCTGCCGAATCGGCGACCGATAACTTCGAGACGATGACCAATTCGCCCATCTTGATCGCGGGCGCCGGCGCGATCGGCTCGATTGTCGGCGGGATGCTGCATGACGCCGGGCACGACGTCACCCTGCTCGGACGCCGGGCGCATCTCGAGGCGATTGCGCGCGACGGCCTGAGAATTTCCGGACTGCTCGGCAATCGAACTGTCACCGGCCTGAAGCTGGCCGACGATCCTGCAAAGCTTGGGCGTCGGTTCAGCCTTGTCCTGTGCACTGTGAAGAGTTACGACACCGAGTCGATCGCGGCTGCGCTGGCCGACCGCCTGGCGGATGACGGCGCGATCGTCTCGATGCAAAACGGGCTCGGCAATATCGAATCGTTGATCGGAACCTTCGGCGCGCGGCGGGTGTTGGGCGCGCGCGTGATCTTCGGCGCGGAAATGCGCTCGCCCGGCAGCGCGCACGTGACGGTGTTCGCGCAGCCGGTCGCAATCGGACCTGCGCCTGCGCTGCAGCGCGAGGACGCGGCGGCGCTCGCATCGCGCGCCCGCGAAGTGGCCGGGATGCTCGACGCCGCCGGCGTTCCCGCGGTCGGCGTCGACGATATCATGCCCGTGCTCTGGACCAAGATTCTGTACAACGTGGCGCTGAATCCGCTCGGTGCGCTTTTGCGCCTGCATTATGGCGCGCTCGCCGAGGACCCCGACGCGCGGCAGATCATGGATCGCGCGATCGACGAGGCCTTCGCGGTCGCGCATGCGCTCGGCGTCGCCCTCCCCTTCTCAAATGCGCCGGAATACCGAAAGGTCTTTTATGAGCAGTTAATTCCGCCGACGTTCAGTCATCGGCCGACAATGCTGCACGACCTGCATGTGCGTGGGCGCACCGATATCGGCGCGCTCAACGGCAGGATTGTCGAGCTGGCCGATCGCCTCGGGGTCGGCGCCGACACGAATCGGATGCTCACTGGATTGATCCGGGCGGCCGAACGCGCCACCGGAAAAAAGGAGAATCGATGAAGACCGCATCGATACGTCGCGCAAGCATGGACGCGATCGTCGCGCAGGCCGAGCGCGAGTTCCCCTTCGAATGCTGCGGCTTCCTCATCGGCGACAACGCGGTCGAGGACGTTCGCCCGATCGCCAATATCCAGAACCGCATGCACGCCAAAGATCCGGCGGCCTTCCCGCGCGATGCGCGGACGGCGTTTCTGATGGAGCCGAAGGAGCATCTGGCGGTGATGAACGAGGTCGACGACCGCAAGCTCGCGCTGCGCGTTGTTTACCACTCGCATCCCGACCATGACGCGTACTTTTCGGCGACTGACCGCGCGCAGGCGTGCTCATTCGATCCGTCGGAGCCCGATTATCCCGACACCGTTTATATCGTGCTATCGATTCGCGGGGGCAAATTCGCGCGCGCGGCCGCCTTCGCCTGGGACGCCGACAAGAAAGAATTCGCCGAGACGCCGCTGACGATAGAGTGAAACCCGCCGTGGGTTTCACGCTTCCTTGGGCAGGGGTGACCCCTGCACCCAGTGTCCGGAAATGTTTCACGCGCAATGGCGCGTGAAACATTGCGGCATCGTCGAATATACTGTGTGGATGTTGAGGTTTAGCATCCGAATGTTTCACGTGAAACACTTTTAGTTCAGGAGAACGAAATGCGTAGCGATTCTTGAAAGAACTGGCGAGCAGTCTCACCTATGTGAGAACGTCGCCAGCGAGCCGATTCGATTGAGTTCTCATTTGTGCGCCAACGCGAACAGAGCAAGCCAAAGCAGCGACGCTGATAGAAAATAGGCGCCAAAGGTTTTGAGAAATCGCGCGTCTAACCAAGAGCCTTTGCGCAAAGTAATTTCAAGTCGGAGAGTTTTTGCGACCCACGTCGCCAATCCTGGCAATTTAAACGTGGGGTTCGCGGTTGCCCCGATCATAGTATTGAACAGATCGGCAAAGGCCTCATTGTTGACCGTCAACTCGCGATGGACCTGCCTAATGTCAGTTGCGAACGTATTTACGTATTCATCGCGAAGCATCCGCTGCTTGCTCTCAAGTTCAGCATGAGGCACGGCAAATGGACTTCCAATTTTCGCATCGCAGACCTGTGCGAAGTCATCTATCCGTGCTGCTAAATCAAGCGCACTCTGGCGGACGCGCAAGTCCTCGCGCCAACGATGTAATCCCGCTGCTAAGACACTTAGCGTCAGTGCTGCCCCGAAATAGGTTACAACAGATGGAACTGAAATTTTAGGCGCGGATAGCTCATTGGAATACGCAAGCCAGCCGAGGACACATACGGCGACGAGCGCGGCACCCATCTGGCGACGATTTGGATGATCTTCGGGAAAAATCAGATACACCCCCTCGTAAATCCCGGCGCCAAGTAACAAATAGATGACCTGATCCATTGAGTTTCAAAGTACAGCAGCGTGCGGCATCCGCCAACTTCCGGATACTCGTCGGGTGCAACTGGCGAGGCACAGGTTCAAAGGCGGGACACAGAAGTAGTTTTCACTGGCGGAATGAGAATCCTGAATCGCGCTTAGCGCTGTATTTGGACCCTCTCCTTCATCCTCTCCCTAGCAGGGAGAGGATGAAGGAGAGTTACGCGGAACTCATCTGGGAGACAGAGTTAGTTCTCGGAGGTGAACTCTTCTTCTTTGCCGGCCATCTCCAATGACATGCCTCTGGTTTCGTCTATCATGATGCCGAACAGGATTGCGGCGGGGATTCCTACGATTGAGAGTGCTCCTACTACTATGGATAGGCCTCCCATTGCGTTGGCCAGGAGTGCTACTGCGGCGTTGGAAATCACCGCGCCGATGGCGCTGACCAGCGCGAACCATCCGATCATCGTGCCGCGCAGCGGAGTCGGGAACAGTTCGGTTGCTGCCGCGTTGCTGGCGACGGTGCCGCCGTTGTCGCATACGTTGAACCAGAAAAATCCCGCCGACAGCCACATCAGAGGCCAAGCGAAATGCGAGGGCGGTCCCCAGAAGTACCACAGGTGTCCGGCTGTGATTGCGATGCCGAAGACTACTACCGTCGGCACGCGGCCGAATCGTTCCGCGCTCCATGCGCCGAGCGGGAAGCCGAGCAGCCCGAGTCCGCCGGCAACGATGGTCATCGTGCTGGTCGCTGCCGCCGACTGGCCCACCACCGAAACGGCGTGGTAGTAGCCGAAGGCGTTGGCGCCGGTCGTCGAGATGGCGGCGGCGAGCGCGCAGATGATCATCGTGATCGAACGCTTGCGATAGAGCGGCTGAAAGACGTCGTAGAAACGAGTCCTGGTAGTGATGCCCGACGCGTCTGAAACTTCCCATCGCTCGCTCTCGGGCAACAGCCGCGCCATCGCCGGCAGCATGAAGACGCCGGCGGCCGAGAGCACGAACATCCATCGCCACGACCATCCTTCGGCCACGAAAATCGGGATGAGGAAGACGCAGAGCCCGGCTCCCACCGCGCCGGCCAGGCCGCCGAAGCTTTGGCCGCGGGCGCGACGCGCGATCGGCAGCTCTTCGGAGAGCATCACGACGCAGCCGGAGCCGGCGGCGCCGACGACCGCGTAGAGTCCGATCTGGAATACGGCGAACCAGAACAGGGTGGTCGAGATTGCGCTGCCGATGCTGCAAACAGGAATCGCCGTCATGCATCCGAGGATCATGCGGCGGCGGCCGTAGCGATCGATCATGCGCGACAGTGCGAGCGCACCGAGCGCCGACAGTGAGATCCACGCGAACAGGCGCGCGATGCCGGCGCCGTCGAGGTGGAAGCTGGTTCCGATCCACGGCGCCGCGACCGAAACGATCGCGACCGCGAAGCCCTGGTAGAAGAGCATCGCGACCAGCGCCATGACAGTCAGGCGCTCGCGCCCGCCGGAATCTGAGGCGGCAGCGAGCTGCTCTGGGCTCGAGGATTCGGTGGTCGGCGCGGGATCGCTCACAAATAAAAATGCGCAACCTAAGCGCCTGCTACCAGCTCGAAGACCGGAGTGCGCGACGCGGTAGCGCGAAACGCGTCGGCAGGCGAGCCGGCGGGCACCTCGAAGAAACGCTGAACCTGCGAGGCGAACTTATCGAGGAAAGCCTTGATTATCTCGGGCTTGTCGGCGTCGGCCAGCTCGCGGACCATGAAGGATTCGGTTGCGGAGCCGCGGCGCAAGACGATGTGGCCGGCGGCGCGCGCATTGCGAGCCCATGCGGTCTCGCCGCGGGCGGCAACCAGGTATCGGCGGCCGCCCACTTCGATCAGGTTGACGGGAGTAGTGAAGGTCTTGCCGGATTTTCGGCCGCGGACTTCGAGCAGGCGCATGTAGCCGGGCGCGAATCCGAGCTTGAGCGCGCGGCCCATCAGGCGGTTGAAGAAGCGATCGAGAGAGCTTTCTTTCTGAAAAGTCTCGGGCACGATGTAGCGGGCCTCCACGGCGAGCATATATAAGGAAGCGGCACGTCGAAACCGCGCGATGAATGCCCCAGGAACTGCGATCGGCGATTCAGCGAGCCGCGAAAGAACGATAACCCGGCTGGCGTATT
>Ga0210398_10006076_pt1 | contig 11164 bp, 8 predicted proteins | sample IncBWC4OmetaG_FD_161047 | JGI IMG/M metagenome (GOLD analysis project Ga0210398, IMG submission 161047) | Forest soil microbial communities from Barre Woods Harvard Forest LTER site, Petersham, Massachusetts, United States - Inc-BW-C-4-O | ecosystem: Environmental > Terrestrial > Soil >... | reverse complement strand
ATGATCGGGGGTGGGGTCCCCAAAAACTTTGCCCAGGACATCGTGGTGGCGGCGGAGATCCTCGGCCTGGACGCGCCCATGCACAAATATGCGATCCAGATCACGGTGGCCGACGTGCGCGACGGTGCGCTCTCCTCGAGTACCCTCAAGGAAGCCAGTTCCTGGGGCAAAGTAGACACAACCTTCGAGCAGATGGTGTACAGCGAGGCCACCCTCGCCCTTCCTCTGATCACAGGCTATGCCTTTCATAAAAAAGCACATGCAGAACGTAAGCAGCGGCGCTGGTCACGGCTGCTGGAGCCGGTCGTCGCTTAGTAACCAAAACACTAGTCTCTGACGCCATTTGTCGTAGTACTAAAGTGGCAGCCAAACCCTTTATTTGTCTATAGCTTCCGGTACTGAGACCGATATACTTCGAGGCATCCCCCACGGCTGTGGATTTGAAGTTTTGGGGGTAGTAACTTGTCTCTGCTTCTTGGTGTAGCGGGTTTTGCTTATGCGGTGCTTTTGCTCGGATTCTGGTCCCTTGGCCGTATGTCGGCCTTATCGGATAGACTCGTTGAAAGCCGTGCCAACGTAATTCCGTTCCGTCGCGGTTAGTTTTCAGGAAGAGCCAGCGCGTCCGCGACCCCAAAACATGGAACGCGCTGCTTAAACACTGCGGTTTTCCCCCGATCCGACCCGTTGGAGGTGCGTGAGTTCTCTCCCCTGACTGCTTGCGTGGACTCCGGTTAGTCACTGTTTAGGCCCGAATCACCCGCCTATACTCCGGATAGTTAGCGTTTAGCATGGGCCAGTTTCGTCTCTTTTCGTTGGACGGCTGACTTGGCGAGAACTCGTTAATTAGACCCGCATCGATCGAGTACGAGTGACTTGGCTTCGAGATAGGCTACCGTCCACCATATTTTTCGCGGTTGCGCTGCTGCTTTCGGCATACGGCGGCATGGTCCTGCTGCTGGGCTGGGGCGGCACCTTTTCCGCTGCCGTGATTACCTGGGCTTGCGCCCAGGTGTTGCTGATCGCACTCTGCGTGCACAGCTTCCTTGACGCATCCCGCCAGGATGAAGCCGAATGGCAGGTGCAACAGGTAGCCCAATTACAGCGCAGCATTCTCGACTCCGCCGGCCCGATGATTCTGGCCACCGACCTCGAAGGCAACCTGCTCATCTTCAATCCCGCCGCCGAACGGATGCTCGGCTACCGCAATCACGAGGTCCTCGGCCAACTGAATGCTCACGACCTGTTCCCCGAAGGCGAACTGGAACGCGTGGGACAACTGCTGGTTTCGCGGCTTGATCGCTCGCCGGCGATCGACCTGGAGAGCGTCTCGCCGGAACTCAAGCACTATGTCCAATACGTCACCAGCTTCCCCGTAAGCCGGGTGCGGGGCTTTGAAATCCTCTGCCGCCGCAAGGACGCGACCACCTTTCCCGCCATGGTGTACCTCTCCGCGGTAAGGAACACGGAGGGCGCGCTCACCGGGCTGCTGGCCATTGCCACCGACCTGACGGCCACCAAACGAGCCGAGCATGCCCTGCGGGAAAGCGAAGAGCGTTACCGCGACCTGTTCGAGAACTCGCAGGAAATGATTGCTACCCTGAGCCCCAGGGCGAAATATCTCTATGTCAATCCCGCCTGGCAAACCTGCTTTGGCAAGAGCGCGGCGGCGTTTGAGAGCCTGATCAGCTTCGAAGCGGCGTTTCCGCCGGAGATGCAAGCCAACGCCGCCGGCCTGTTTGACCGAGCTCTGCGCGGTGAACGCATCGATCGCGCCAATTTACGGGTGCAGGATTCGAACGGCATGTATCGCGAGCTCGAAGCCAGCCTGAGCTGCCGCCAGGACCGCGGCGAGCCAGTCTCAGTTCGCTGCATCTTCCGCGATGTCACCGCCCAGTACCAGAGAGAACGCAGATTGGCCATGCAGTTGGCAGTGAGCCAGGTGGTGGGCGAGTCAACCACCTCGGATGAGGCGCTGCCGGCCATGCTCGAGTCGCTCGGCACCAACCTGGGCTTCGATATGGCGGGGCTTTGGTTCGTGAGCAGCGATCATCATTGCCGCTACCTGGCCGGCTGGTACGCGCCCGATCGGGCCTGCACGGAGTTTCACCGTGACAGCATCGGACGAGTACTACAAAAGGGAAAAGACCTGCCTGGCCAGATCTGGGCCGCAGAGAGCCCGTGCTGGATCGAAGACCTGCAGGATGACAGCAATTTTTTGCGCGCGGGCTCGGCCAAGACGGACGGGCTGATTACCGGATGGGGCGTTCCCGTGCGGGTGGGCAACCAGGTCATCGCCGTGGTCGAGTTTTTCAGTCGCCAGAAGCAGCGGGAAGACACCGAAATGATGGCCACGGTAGAAACCGTCTGCGCTTCTATCGGCCAGTTTATGGCGCGTTCTGCGCAAGAAAGCCGCCTGGAAGAGCTGAACCGGCAGAAGGAGTCGATTCTCAACTCCGTAGCCGACGGCATCTTCGGCACCGACTCCGCCGGCCGCATCGTCTTCGTCAACCCGGCAGCGGCCAGCATGCTCGGCGCACACGCTTTCGACCTCATTGGCCGCACGGTGCACTCCGTGGTGCACGAGGAGCGCAAAGGGCGGGAAAAGTGTTCCGACCAATGCCGTACCGGGCGAGCGTTCATGGTGCGCGAAGGCACCAGCGGTCAGGATGTGTTTTATCGGCGGAATGGCGCCTCCTTCCCGGTGGAATTTTCCGTTACCCCGATGGTGGAGCACAACGTGGCTGTGGGCAGCGTGCTCAGTTTCCGCGACATCAGCCAGCGCTATGCACTGGACCGGATGAAGGATGAGTTCGTTTCCACGGTCAGCCACGAACTGCGCACCCCGCTCACCTCGATCCGCGGGTCGTTGGGACTGCTTTCTACCGGCTTGCTGGGCGAGATGGGGGAGAAGGCGTCGAACCTGCTGCGCATAGCCGTGAACAATTCGGACCGGCTGGTGCGCCTGATCAACGACATCCTTGACCTGGAGCGCATGCAATCCGGCCGCGCCCCACTCACCTATCGCAGCTGTGACCTGGAAGACCTGGCCCGGCAGGCGATCGATGCCATGACCCCGATGGCGGAAGCAGCCAAAGTACAACTGTTGCTCGAGGCCGGTCCGGCGCAGATTGAAGTCGATCCGGACCGCCTGCAACAAGTGTTGACCAACCTGCTCAGCAATGCGATCAAGTTTTCCCCGGCTGGGGCCCAGGTGTCGGTATCGATCGAACGGCTGCTGGATGGGGTCACGATCAGCGTCAAAGACAATGGCCGCGGCATCCCCAAGGACAAGCTGGAATCGATCTTCGACAGGTTCCAGCAGGTCGATGCCTCCGATGCACGGCAAAAGGGTGGAACCGGGTTGGGCCTGGCCATCTGCCGCACCATCGTTATGCAGCATGGCGGACGCATCTGGGCGGAGCGGAATGCGGATCGCGGCTCCACTTTCCGCATGTTCCTGCCCTCCGTCACCCGCGAAGCCGACATCCTGCGTTTGGGCGGCGATACCGGCTCCTCCATGGTCAGCTCCACGTCGGTGCTGGTCTGCGACGAAAACCCTGAAACCCGGGCGGCGCTGACCGAGAGCCTGCGCCAGAACGGCTACTCCGTACTTGAGGCAACCAGTGGCGACGAGGCCGTGACCGTGGCTCGGCAAACGCCCGTCCAGGCAATCCTGCTGGACATGAGCCTACCCAGCCTTCGTGGGTGGGAGACCCTGCACCTGTTACGCGACGACCTTAAAACAGCGTCTATCCCGGTGGTCGTCTTGAGCGCCTTTGGTGCGCTCAACGACCCTGAAGTGGAAAAAGCTGCCGACGCGTGGCTGGAACAGCCGCTGGAGACAGAATCGATGTTGGCCGCGCTCTCTCGTGTGCTGCAGGTAGAACGGCAGCCGTCGCGTGTGTTACTGGTAGAGGATGATGCCGATTTGGCTAAGGTCATCCTGGCTACTTTCGAGCGCGCGGGGATCCAGGTACACCATGCTCCGACGCAACGCAAAGCCATGGAACTGTGCGTTTCGTCGCGGCCGGACTTGCTGATCCTGGACATAAGCCTACCCGATGGCGATGGCTTTGGACTGGTAGATTGGCTGCGCCAGCAACACGAGATGAAGCAACTTCCCCTGGTGATTTATTCTGCCCAGGATTTGAATGAGGGGGAACGCAAAAAGCTGCAGCTGGGCCATACGGAATTCCTGACCAAGGCCCGCGTTCAGCCACAGGATGTGGAAACCCTGGTTCTGTCTATGCTCCGGGTGCCCCATGGAACCAGCGAAGTGCAACTGGGATGGGATGGACCGTCTCCCAGCCTATGAGCGCTGCGCCCGCATACTTATGACCCAACGCATTCTCATTATTGACGACGAAGACGACATCCGGCAGGTGGCTGCGATGAGCCTGGAAACAGTGGCAGGCTGGGACGTTCTGCTGGCTAGTTCCGGCAAACAGGGGATCGAGCGCGCCAGCACTGAGCAGCCGGATGCGATTCTTCTGGACGTGATGATGCCCGAGATGGACGGCCCCACCACCCTGCTCAAGCTCAAGGCAAACGGGAGCACCTCGCACATTCCCGTGCTGCTGCTGACGGCCAAGGTTCAGGGCCCGGATCAGCGCAAGTTTGCCGAAATGGGAGTGGCAGCTATTTTATTTAAGCCTTTTGATCCCTTGACCTTAGCGCGGCAGATCTCGGCTGCATTAGGCTGGAAAGATGGCGGATGACCCATTGACCCACAGAAAAGGCATACCGGCGGACGAGAACGGGCATCCCGCGGGCGCTCAGAGCCAGGAGCAAAAGCTGCAAAGCATGATCTCCGCCCTCTGGGAGCGGAGCAGGCACACCGTCGTGGAACGCGCGGCGCTGTTGCGCACGGCGGGCGAGCTGCTGGTCGATAACCGTCTGGACCAGGCTACCCAGCGCGGCGCGGTCGACTCTGCCCACAAGCTCGCCGGCGTGCTGGGCACCTTCGGCCTGCCTCGAGGGACAGATCTGGCTCGGGAAGCTGAAGAACTCTTTGGACAGCCGATGCCGCCGAGCAAGCCGGAGATCGAACGGCTGCAAGTTTTATTGGCGGAGTTGACCCACCTGATCGATCGCGGCCCCGTAGGGACTCGCTAGAAATCTCTGCGTGGCCGGAACACCCAGGTCTCAAAGCGAGACCTGCGCCACTCACTCAAAGTCTAGAGGCCTCAGCCATTCGCCGTAAAATAAAAGCATGAATGACCTGGGCCGACTTCTCGTGGGATTGGGATTGGTACTGCTGGTAGCGGGCGGATTGCTGCTGCTCCTGGGCCGAACCGGCTTCCCGCTAGGCAGGCTTCCAGGCGACATCTCCTACCGTGGCAAAAACCTTAACGTCTACTTTCCCCTGGGTACATCGATCCTGTTGAGTGTCGTGCTGTCCCTGGTGTTCTACGTCATCGCCCGCTTTCGGCGGTAAGATCGAATGCGTTTGCTGGAGGCCCGTTTGCCCAATCCGGAAGAATCACTGAATCAGCTTGGATTGGTTTTTCCGGAGGCTCCAGCCAACCGTCGCCGCGTGTGGAGGGTTGGCCAGCTGGTAGGCGAGGTCAGAAATCACATCGAGAGGGAATACGCGGACGTTTGGGTTGAGGGTGAGATCTCAAACTTTCGCCCCGCCCCTTCCGGCCACATGTATTTCACCCTGAAGGACGGCGATGCTCAGCTGCCGGTAGTGCTGTTCCGCCGTCAGGCCCTGCTGTTGCGCTTCCGGCCAGAAGATGGACTGCACATCCTGGTGCGCGGACGGGTCTCCGTCTACGAGCAACGGGGACAGATGCAGCTGGTGGCCGAATTTATGGAGCCGGTCGGCGCTGGCTCTCTGCAAATCGCCTTCGAACAGTTGAAAGCCAGGCTGCAGAAGGAAGGCCTCTTCTCCCCGGAACGCAAGCAGCCCCTGCCCACCTTTCCTCGTTGTATCGGCATCATCACTTCTCCCACCGGCGCGGTCATTCGCGACTTTCTCAACGTCGCCGGGCGCCGCCACCTGGCGCTGCAGGTGCAGATTTACCCTTCGGCGGTGCAAGGGGAAACCGCCGCGCTCGAAATTGCCGCGGGGATCGCGTTTTTCAATCAGTCGCGCACGGTGGACGTGATCGTCGTGGCCCGGGGCGGGGGCTCACTGGAAGATCTGGCTCCCTTCAACAGCGAGTTGCTGGCCAGAGCGATTGCCAAATCGCTGCTCCCTGTAGTCTCGGCCGTGGGCCACGAAACCGACTTCACGATCGCTGATTTTGTCGCCGATCTGCGTGCCCCTACCCCTTCTGCCGCAGCGGAACTCTTGACCGAGGCGCAGCACAAAGTAGAAGAGCGCCTGGAGCAACTGCACCGGCGGCTTAACCATGCTTGCCGCTACCTGCTGATGCGCGCCCAGGAGCGCTACGCACGGCTTTCCGCTCCCGCGGCGTTTGCCCGTATGCGCAACGCCATCGCACGCCGCCAGCAACGGGTGGACGAGTTGCAATATCAACTCGACGCCGCGTGGCACCGGCAAAGCCGGCAGTTGACCGAGAAGTTGCAGAAGCTCGAAGGCCGCCTGCTGCGTCAGGATGTCAGCCACCGCATGCGTATGGTACGGGAACGACTCGCCATGCTGGATGGTAGGATCGCCCGCGCGCAACAGCAGATACTCTTGCGCGCGAAAGCCAGACACACAGCAGCGGAAGGAAAGTTACAGACTCTCTCTCCCCTGGCCGTGCTGAATCGCGGCTATGCCCTGGTCTTCAACGAAGCGGGAGTCCTGGTCCGGGAAGCATCGGCTGCTCCAGAGGGTGTCCTCATCACTACACGTTTTGCTCACAGCACGCTCACCAGCAGAGTAACCAATTCATGAGAAAACTTTTTGGAACAGATGGTATTCGTGCGGTCGCCGGAGAAGCCCCGCTCGACGCCGCCACGGTTTACGCCACCGGGGTGGCACTGGCTACGACTCTGAAGGCACTCTACCCGCAGCCTCGAGTTCTTCTGGGCGCGGACACCCGCGAATCAAGCCCCTGGATCTCGTCTGTGATTGCTGCCGGGCTCGAGAAAGGAGGGGTTGAGGTACGGAATGCCGGTGTCATCACGACTCCCGGCGTGGCCTATCTCACGCGCAAACATCAGTTCGCCGCTGGAGTGGTGATCTCCGCCTCGCACAATCCATGGCAGGACAACGGAATCAAGGTATTCGGAGGCAACGGCTACAAACTGCCGGACTCAACCGAGATCGAGATTGAAACCGAAATTTTTCGCCGCTTGAACGACGCCCCTCCGCCAGACCCCAGCGCGCTTACCGCAGCTCCGGCCGACAAGCACTTCCGCGAGGAATACGAGGCCTTCCTGCGCAATGTTGTCCCTGGATTGAACCTGGCAGGCAAGAAAATTGTCATCGACTGCGCCAACGGAGCCGCGGCGGTGATCGCGGCCGAATTATTTCCTTCCCTCGGGGGAGAGATTCAGCTTACGCATGTGACGCCGAATGGGCGCAATATTAACGACCATTGTGGCGCTCTGCACCCCGAAACCGTGGCCAGGGAGACGAAGGCGTTGGGTGCTGACCTGGGCATCACCTTTGATGGTGACGCCGACCGCGCTCTGTTTGCCGACGCCCACGGCTGCGTCGTGAACGGGGATGGGGTGATGTTGGTGGCAGCTCGCGACATGCAGGCCAAGGGCGAGTTGGCCGGCGACCTGGTGGTGGCCACGACCATGTCCAACATGGGCCTGGAAGCTGCGCTGCGCAAGAGCGGCATCGGCATGCTCCGTGCGCCGGTGGGGGACAAATACGTTCTGGAGATGATGCAAAAACATCACGCCAGCCTCGGCGGTGAGCAATCAGGACATATCCTTTTTCTCAACCGCAGCACCACGGGTGACGGACTACTGACGGCGTTGGTATTGCTCGATACGCTGGCGCGTTCGGGTAAGCCGCTACACGAATTGCTAAGCGATCTTCGCGTCTTCCCGCAGGTGATTGTCAACGTGCGGGTACGCGAAAAGCGGCCCCTCGACCAGATTCCCGGGGTGGTTGAGAGCATTCAGCAAGCAGAAACAGATTTGCACGGCAATGGGCGAGTGGTGGTGCGCTATTCCGGTACCGAAGCCCTGGCCCGGGTAATGATTGAAGCCGAATCCGAGAAGCAGATGCGCGAACATGCGGATCGCATCGCCGACGCGATTCGGGTAGAAATTGGAGTTTAGGAGAGAGTTATGATTACCGCTATCCTTCTGCTAGCACTCATGCAGCCGCAAGATACTGCCCCGGCTGCTGCTTCAACTCCAGACCGGACGGAGAAGCTGACGGCCACTGAAGTGAAACAATTAGCCGACGCCAACCAGGCCGTCGCGGACGCGCAGGCTAAGCTGATCCAGGCCAAAGCTGCCCTCAAGGGCACGACGGACGGCATAGAATTGGCGCATCACGCGAATACGGACTGTGGTTGTTACGTGGAAAGCACGGGACGGGACTACGACAAGGTGGAGTTTAAAGGCGACAGTATCGTCATCCACCACATCCATGAAGCCCCGGGAAGCCTGACCAAGGCAACCACGCCTTAGGCAGGTGGGGATTTAAAACATTTCCAAATCAAACTGCAACCCTCAGACGTTGAGTGGGCCGCAGGTGGTCAAAAGTAGTTCGAGAGTTCGGCGAAGCCATCGATCTCGAGAAGCGTCTGGCCGTTGGGTGGCTGGTTGACCAACTCGTGCTCCAGGACCCATGTCGATGCATGGGGAATAAAGATCGCGTTGAGGCCGGCCGCAAGCGCAGGATTGATGTCGGATCGCGGGCTGTTGCCAATCATCCAGGTATTTCCCGACTGGAATTGATGCCGATCAATTAACGTGCAGTAGGCATCGCGATGTTTCTCGGCCAACACCTCGACAGCATGGAAATAGCCTGCCAGCCCGGAGCGGGTCAGCTTGTCGGTCTGCTCCAGCATGTCTCCCTTGGTGACCAGTATGAGCCTGTGCCGAGTGAACAGATCGGCGACGGTGTTCGCAACACCGGGCAGCAACTCTATTTCCCGGTCGGCAATCGATCTCACGAAGAGACTGATTTTTTGATGATTTTGTTCGCTGATCTCGCTACCGGTCAGCTGCTCGAAACAACAGATCAGCGAGCGTTGAAAATTTTGCAGACCGTAGCCATGGGCTTTGATGGTTTCACGTTCGACCTGGTTAAGATGACTGCGCACTTCTTCCGCTGTATGCGTGTGGTGGTCGAGATGAGAGATGAAATCGGCGATCGCCCGTTCAAAATGGATGTTGTTTTCCCACAGCGTGTCATCAGCATCCATGAGCAGGGTCTGCGGTTGGAGAAAGCGAACAGGTTGGCTCGAAGCACTCACCAGCTAATTATAGTGAGGCCTTACTTCATGTCCCGCCAGTTCGGGCCCACACCACAATCCACCAGGACCGGTACCTTGAGTTGAATCACTGATTCCATCTCGTGGCGCACGAAAGCCTTCACCTGCTCCACTTCCCTTTCGGGAACATCGAAAAGCAATTCGTCGTGAACCTGCAGTGTCATCCTGGTGGCGAGTTTTTCTTCCCGCAGCCGCCGGTCGATACGGATCATCGCAATTTTGATCAGGTCCGCCGCCGTGCCTTGCAGAGGCGTATTCACCGCGGTGCGTTCCGCAAAGCCCCGCAGGTTGGCATTGCGGCTCTGCATATCGGGAATCGGACGAACCCTTCCGAACAGCGTGCGCACCCGCTGTTCTCTGCGGGTCTCCTCCAGGAGCCGGTCGATGTAGCTGCGCACCCCACTGTAGCGCGCGAAATAGGTTTCTATGTACAGCCGGGCTACGTTCTGCTCAATGTTGAGTTGCTGCGCCAATCCAAAGGGAGAAATACCGTACACAATACCGAAGTTCACCGCCTTGGCGCGATCGCGGGTTTGCTTGTCCATCGCTTCGGGTGCTATGCCGAAAACCTCTGAGGCGGTCAGCGTATGAATGTCCTGCCCCTCGGCAAAGGCGCGCACCAGCAGCGGATCTTCGCTGAAGTGCGCCATCAGACGCAGTTCGATCTGGGAGTAATCCGCAGAGATGAGCAGATTCCCCGGCGCCGCAATAAATGCTGCGCGGATCTCGCGGCCGAGCTCTGTCTTGATGGGAATATTCTGCAGGTTGGGATTGGTAGAAGACAGCCGGCCGGTCGAGGTGCCTACCTGGTTGAAGGTGGTGTGAACACGGCCCTCAGCATCGGCCAACAGCGGCAAGGAGTCAATGTAGTTGGACTTCAATTTGGCCAGCTGCCGGTATTGCAGCACCTGCCGCGGAACCTCGTTATGCTCCGCCAGTTCTTCGAGCACATCGACGGCGGTCGAAACCACCTTGCCGCGCCCATACTTCATAGGCTTGGGCAGATGCATTTTGTTGAACAGCACATCTCCCAGCTGTTTGGGTGAATTGATGTTGAAGCGATGACCGGAGCCGGCGAAGATCTGCTCGCTGACCCGCTCCATCTCGACCGTGAGCCGTTCGCCCATCTCGGCCAGCACTGCGCGGTCAATGCGCACGCCGGCCTCCTCCATACGGAGAAGCACTGGAACCAGCGGCAGGTCGATATCGCGGTACACCTGCCCCGCACCCAGGGTTTCCACGTCCTCTTTGAGCATGGGCGCGAGGGTGCGGATGGCGTTCGCCGAGGCCGGCAGCAGTTCGTCTCCTGGAGGTGGGAGTGCGCGCCCACTGAATCTCGCAACCACGTCCGGGAGCTGATGGGTGGTGTGGGTAGGATTGATGAGATAGGAGTAGAGCATCAGATCATCGACCTTGCCCGCCAGGAGCAGGTCCGGGTCATGATGCGCCACAATACGCAAAGCAGCCTTTAAATCGTGCAATGACTTGGGTGCCTGCTCGTCCGTCAGCAGTGCGCGCAAGGGGTCCGCGTCCAGGGGAAAGACGAGTGCCTTGCCCGGCTCTGCAGAGACAGCGACCTTCAATGTCTGAGGAACGGGTTTTTCGGCGGCCGGCAGCGGAGTATCGAACAAGCCCAACGACATGGTCTTCAGTTGCGGCTCTTCTTCTTCGATGGCTTCGCTTTCCGACTCGCTCACCTGCTCCGACGCAACCTCGAGCAGTGTGGTGTCGAAAGCGAGTGAAAAGCCCTTGCTGCGCGCCAGTTCGACGAAGTGGCTCACGTCTTCCGCCGAAGGATCAAG
>Ga0210398_10006075_pt1 | contig 11164 bp, 11 predicted proteins | sample IncBWC4OmetaG_FD_161047 | JGI IMG/M metagenome (GOLD analysis project Ga0210398, IMG submission 161047) | Forest soil microbial communities from Barre Woods Harvard Forest LTER site, Petersham, Massachusetts, United States - Inc-BW-C-4-O | ecosystem: Environmental > Terrestrial > Soil >... | reverse complement strand
ATGGTGTGCTCGATGCGCCCAACGGCGGTCACGGATGCCGCCGTGGCCTCCCGCACCTCGCCGAGATGGCGTGCAATCTCCTGAGTCGAGAGCGCGGTCTGGGTTGCCAGTTGCTTCACCTCGCTCGCGACCACCGCGAAGCCTTTGCCGGCGTCGCCGGCGCGCGCTGCCTCGATCGTGGCGTTGAGCGCCAGCAGGTTGGTCTTGGCCGCGATGTCGCCGATCATGTCCGCGACGGTGCCGATGCGCCCGACCTTTTCGTTGAGCGCTTCGATGGTGGAGCGCGTCGCGCGGCCGGCCTCCACGGCTCGGTTGACCGAGGCGGCGGACTGGCCGACCTGGCCACCGATCTCTTTGATCGACGCGGCAAGGTGCTCTGCCGCACTTGCCACGGTCCGGGCATTGGCCAGAGCCTGCATGGCGGCGGCGGCGGCGCTCTTGGCTGAATCACCGGTGCGACCGGCAGATGCATGCATCTCGTCCGCCGTCGTCGCCATCTTCGCGGTTCGCTGCCCGATCAGTTCCATCGCCGTCCCGGTGTCGGCTTCAATCCTCTCGGCCATCCTGATCAGAGACGCCTGCTTGTCCGCCGCCGTGAGCCGACGCTCGTCGTCCTGCCGCCGCGCCAGATCCGCCTCCGAGTTCATGCGCTCCCGGAACACACCGACCGCGCGAGCCATTTCGCCCAGCTCGTCGCGACGTTTGACGTATGGAACGACAACATCCAGTCGCCCGCCGGCAAGCTCTCGCATGACAGCCGTAAGGCCTCCGACCGGTCGTGCGATACTGCGTCCGATCAGCAATGCGAGAATGATGCCCACGCCGGTTGCGATGGCCGCGGTAAGCAAGCCGAAGCGGGATGCCGTCCTCACTTCGGTGAGCATCGTCGCGATCGCCGTCTGCTGTGAGTGCATCGCGTGCGTCTGCTGCTCCGCAGTCGCGTTCAACACCAGAGCGGCCGCAGCGTCTCGCTCGAGCGATGTGGTGCGCAATCGCTCGTCGGCCGCGACAGCCTGCCCGAGTGCCTCGGCGAGGTGGTCGACCGGCTCCGACATCGCCTTGAGGAAACGCTGAAGGCGCCGGTTTTCGCCTGCGGCGCCTGCCAGGCCTTCGATGGCCTGCCGCAAAGTCAGCAGAGCTGCATTGGCGGCGTTGGCCTCGGCCGGAGTGCGCGTGGCGAGCAGCGCGAGCCAGCGGCGTCGGTTTCGCCAAATGTCTCTGCGAGGCGCGCGCCGGCGGTCAGTATGGCCGGACCGGTTTCACGATCGAGCAGTTGCACAGTGGCGGACACGATTGTTCTGATCTCGGTCACCGTGCTCACCAGGTGCTGCGCCGCCACACGCTGAGCTTCCACCGCCTCGATCGTGGCATCGACCGCACCGCGGTAACGCGCGATCGGAGCTCGCATCTGCTGTTGCTGCTGTCCTGTTGTACCGGCGATGGACCGGTCCAGCTCCGCAAGGACTTCCTGTGCCGACTTCTGGTCGTCCATGGTGCCGGTCAGCATGTATTGAACGACTTGAGCGCGCGCCTCGCCCACCTGGACGGCCACGCCGGTTGCGTGCGCGGCGCGTGCAGCGTCCTCGCTGACCCGCGCCGCCTCTGCTCCAACCTTCTGCGTGCTGTGCAGCGACCCGGCCGCAAGCAATGCCAGCAGCAGCAGGACGATGGTGAAACCGCCGAAGATGCGGCGACGGACGGTGAGGACGAGCAGCCTGGATGTGCGTCGCGTCATTTGTGCGGACCGCCGCCGACTAACCTGCCTGTCTGATCCGCTCAATGAGGTCCCGTCCGAACCGCTTCTCGAATTCCGCATTCGCCCCGGCCATGGCACCGGCGAAACTGCCGCGGTCGATGCTGGTCTGCACCGTCATGCCGGCTTGTTGCAGGGCGACGACGCCAGCGCTTTGGGCGTCCGCGGCGAACTTCCGTGAAGCCAGTCCGCCAGCTTTGGCGGCGTCGGCGATGCTCGCCTTGTCCTCAGCCAACAATTCGTCGAACGCATCCGGCGACATGAGAACGCAGCAGGATCGTAGGCATGGCCGCTCAGCGTCAGGAACTTCTGCACCTGGTCGAACTTCGCCGCCTGGATCGTCGCGATCGGGTTTTCCTCGCCGTCGAACTTGCCCGCGCGCAATGCCTCGAAGAGTTGCGGGAATGCCAGGGTTGCGGTGTCGACGCCGAGCGCCTGGAATCCCATCAGCAGGACCTCCGATTGCGGCACCCTCATCTTGAGGCCCTTGAGATCGTCCGGCGTGACGATCGGCCGCTTGGAATTTGTGATGTGGCGAAGGCCGTTCTCGCCCCAGCCAAGGAGCACAAGGTCCTTGGCGGCGAAGCGGGCGCGAAAACTCTCACCGATCGGCCCGTCGAGAACGGCATGAGCATGCGGCGCGCTAGTGAACAGGAACGGAATGTTCAGCACGCCGAGCTCCGGCAGCACGCTTGGCATGCCCATACCTGTGACGAATGCGAGGTCTATGCTGCCAAGCTGCACGCCCTTCATCAGCTCGACGTCACCGCCGAGCGTCGAGTCCGGGAATTGCTGTAGCGTGATCCGGCCCGCGGTCCGCTTCGCGATCTCATCCGCGAACGTCGTGGCACCGGCACCCAGTTGCGACTGGACCGGCAGGATATAACCAATGCGCAGTGCCTGGCCGGTCTTGGCGAAGCCGCGACTGATCGTGGGCGCGGCCAGCCCGACCGCCAGGCTGCCGCGAATGAGGGTGCGACGGGTGAGCATGGCCGCTCCAGAGGTTGAGGGCGCGTTTGGGCAGCGTGCGAAGCGGAGTCTGAAAATTCCATGAAGGGCGCTATACTGGTCGGTGAAACCAGTTCGGAGACCCTCGCCATGCAAGTGCAGGCGCTTGGCTATGTCGGTATCGGCGCGTCAGATTTGAGCGAGTGGACGGAGTTCGCCACCAACTGGCTTGGCATGCAGATGGTCGAGCGCGGCAACGCCTGCCGCGCGTTCCGTATGGATGACCGCAGACAGCGCCTGGTGGTTGACCGCTCGTTGGCTGAAGGCGAGCGCTACTTTGGCTTTGAGGTATCAGACGCGCCGGCCCTCGATGCGCTGGCGACACGGCTGGAGGCGCACGCGGTTTCGGTGCGGCGCGAGCCGGCTACGCTCGCTGATCAGCGCTGCGTTTGTGGGTTGATCAGCTTCGCCGATCCCGACGGGAACCGGCTGGAGGCATTTTGGGGTGCTGCGATTGCCGACGAACCATTCCGTCCCGGACGATCGATCTCCGGTTTCCGCACCGGTCCGCTGGGCATGGGTCACGCCGTGTTCCACGTGAAGAACATTGACGACCTTCTCGGCTTTTACCGCGACGTGTTGGGTTTTGGCGTGAGCGACTATATCGTGACACCATTCCGCGCCTATTTCCTGCACGTCAACCCGCGGCATCACACCGTGGCGCTGATCGAGACGGGAAGGCAGGATCTGCACCACCTTATGGTCGAGTTGTATTCGCTTGACGACGTTGGACAGGGTTACGATATCGCGCTTGGTGAGCCCGACCGGATCGCCACGACCTTGGGCCGGCATCCGAATGACTGCGTGACCTCCTATTACCTGAAGTCACCGTCCGGCTTCATGCTCGAATACGGCTGGGGCGGGAAGGACGTGACACCCGGGAGTTGGCAGGCCGCGGAAGTGACCGTGGGGCCAAGCCTTTGGGGTCACGATCGCGCTTGGCTGGGGGATGAGCAGCGCGCCCAGGCGCGGGCCATGCGTCTGAAGGCGGCGCAGGATGGTAAGCGAGAGCCGGTGAATGTGATCGACGGCAACCACCATCGTATGAATGGCGTGTGTCCCTGGTGGGACGGTTTGAGTCGTGCTGGAACGTGAGGCGTCGGCAGCCCCCTCGACCCGCCAACCCTGATCGCCTAACCTTGGGATCTCCAGCCTGGACCGCTTCAGGACCGGACGGCTTAACACGCGCAGATATCGGGAGCAGGAATGCCTACACTCAATTACGCCGCACCATCGACGGTCGATGAGGCCGTCAAATTATTGGCCGGCGCATCCGGCCTCGCGAAAGTGCTTGCCGGAGGCACCGATCTGCTCGTGCAGATGCGATCCGGCCGGCTGAAGCCGGAATTGATCGTCGACACCAAGCAGATCCCTGGCATCATCGGCATCCGGGAGGAAGGCGGTGGTTTCGTGGTCGGTGCCGCGACGCCTGGCGCCGACGTCGAAGCGCATGCCGGGATGAACAAGGCGTGGCCTGGGGTGGTCGAGGCCCTCGATCTGATTGGCTCGACGCAGATTCAGGGCCGCTGCTCGCTGGCGGGCAACCTGTGCAACGCCTCGCCCGCCGCTGACAGCGTGCCGGCACTGTTCGCCGCTGGCGCGATCGCCGTGGTGGTCGGCAGCAAGGGGCGCCGTGAAGTTCCGGTGGAGCAGATTCCGGCGGGACCGGGGCGAACCAATCTGGCCAAAGACGAGTTTATTCTCGAGTTCAAGTTCCCGCCACGGCCACCGCGCTCTGGTGACGCCTATCTGCGGTTCATTCCGCGCACGGAAATGGATATCGCGGTGGTAGGCGTGGGCATCAGCGTGACGTTGGACGCAAAGGGCGTGTGCACCGCAGCGCGTGTAGCCCTGGGTGCGGTGGCGCCAACGGTGCTGCTGGTGGAGGACGCGGAGGATGCGCTGATCGGGCATACGCTCGACGACGCGACATTGGCGAAACTGGATAGTGTGGCGCGCGCGGTGTGCAACCCGATCAACGACAAGCGCGGAACGATCGAATACCGCACCAAGGTCGCCGGCGTGCTGGCGCGCCGGGTGGCCGCGATCGCGTTCGACCGCGCCATGGGCAAATCGCAAGGAAAGACGCACTGATGAGCAAGCATCACGTATCAACCACGATCAATGGCGAGCCGGTCGAGTTCCTGTGCGAGACGCAGCAGACCATGCTTGACACGCTGCGCGACGTGCTGGGCCTGACCGGCAGCAAGGAAGGCTGCGCCTCGGGCGATTGCGGCGCGTGCACCATCATCTGCGACGGCAAGATCGTCTGCTCCTGTCTGATGCTGGGCGTCGAGGCAGAGGGCAAGACCATCACCACGATTGAGGGCATCGCGCAGGGCGACCATCTCCATCCGGTGCAGCAGAAATTCCTTGAGCATGCGGCGCTGCAATGCGGCTTCTGCACCCCCGGGTTCATCGTAGCCGCCAAGGCACTGCTCGATGAGAACCCCAACCCTACGGAAACCGAGGCGCGATACTGGCTGGCCGGCAATCTTTGCCGCTGCACCGGCTACGACAAGATCATCCGCGCCGTGATGGATGCAGCCGCGGAAATGCGAGGAGAGGCAGTGCGATGAATTACATTGGCACCGATCTGAGAGTCGTCGGCACGCGTCCGGTCCGTCCTGATGGCGTGGACAAGGTCACCGGCCGCGCCATGTTCGGCGCCGACATGGTGATGCCGGGCATGCTTTGGGGCAAGGTGAAACGCTCACCGCACGCGCATGCGCGCATCGTGTCGATCGACGCGAGCAAGGCGCTGAAGCTGCCGGGCGTGCGCGCCGTCGTCACCGCCGCCGACCTTCCCGATATCCCGTCGGAAGAGGCGTTCGTCGGCGAAGGGCCGATGAATTTCCGCGACCTCTCGCGCAACTGCATGGCGCGCGACAAGGCACTGTATGAGGGACACGCGGTTGCTGCGGTTGCGGCCATCTCGCAGGCGGTCTGCGACGCGGCGCTGGACCTGATCGACGTCAAGTACGAGGTGCTCCCCTACGTCATCGACGTCGAGGCAGCGATGGCGGACGATGCACCGATCCTGCACGAGGACCTGTTCACGGCGAACCTCGAGCCCAAGCCGACCAAGCCGTCGAATGTGGCCAAGCGGGTGTATTTCCACAAAGGCGACGCCGAGGCGGGCTTCAAGGAAGCCGATGTCATCGTCGAGGGCCGCTATACGACTGAGCCGGTACACCAAGCCTATATTGAGCCGCATGCCTGCCTGTGCTCGTACGGCGCCGACGGGCAATGCACGATCTTCAGCTCCAGCCAGGGCCACTTCATGGTGCGGTCCTATGTGGCGAAGCTGCTGGGGATCGATATCTCCAATATCCGCGCCACGCCTGCCGAAATTGGCGGAGGGTTCGGCGGCAAGACCCTGGTTTATCTCGAGCCCGTGGCGCTGGCGCTGTCCAAAATGTGCGGCCGCCCGGTGAAGATGCAGATGACGCGGGAAGAGGTGTTCCGCGCCTCCGGTCCGACCTCGGGCGCAACGATCGAGGTGAAGATCGGCGCCAAGAAGGACGGCACGATCGTCGCGGCGAAGGAGCTGTTGAAGTACCAGGCCGGCGCCTTCCCTGGCTCGCCGATCCAGCCTGGCTGCATGTGTGGCTTCGCCATGTACGATATCCCGAACGTCGAGGTCCTGGGCTACGACGTGGTGAGCAACCGCCCGAAGGTGGCGGCGTATCGTGCGCCTGGCGCACCGATATCCTCCTTCGCGGTGGAGAGCGCGGTGGACGACCTGGCGCGCAAGCTGAAGATGGATCCGATCGCGATTCGTGAGAAGAACGGCGCGCACAACGGCACCAAGACCCACTACGGGCCGACGCACCAGAACATCGGCTTCCTCGCCACGCTGGAGGCTGCGAAGAACAGCGCGCACTGGAAGTCGCCACTGAAGCCTGGCCAGGGTCGCGGCATTGCCTGCGGTTTCTGGTTCAACATCGGCGGCGAGTCGTCGGCCGCGGTGCACGTGGCCGAAGACGGCACGGTGGTGGCGGTGTCGGGCAGCCCGGATATTGGAGGCTCGCGCGCCTCGATCGGCATGATGGTGGCCGAGACGCTGCAAATCCCTGCCGAGAAGGTGCGCACGATCGTCGCCGACACGGCTTCGATAGGCTTCACCCACGTGACCGGCGGCAGCCGGGTGACCTTCGCGACCGGCATGGCGGCGACCATGGCGGCCGAGAAGGTGGTGGACCAGCTCAAGCAGCGCGCTGCGATGATCTGGGACATCACTCCGGATGCGGTGGACTGGCGTGATGGCGCGGCGCATCCGGCGGGCACCAACGCCGGCGCGTTCGAGCCGCTGTCGCTGGCCGAGATCGCCCTGAAGGCGGCGCGCACCGGAGGACCGGTGACGTCCGAGGTGTCGGTGAACGCGCAGGGCGCTGGCCCCGGGTTCGGCGCGCATATTGCGGACGTAGATGTGGACCGCGAGACCGGCCAGGTCACCATCACCCGCTACACCGCGGTGCAGGATGTCGGCCGCGCGATCCACCCAAGCTACGTGGAAGGCCAGATCCAGGGCGGTGCCGTGCAAGGCATCGGCTGGGCGCTGAACGAGGAGTACATCTACGACAAGAACGGCAAGATGGATAACCCGGGCTTCCTGGACTACCGCTGCCCGGTGGCGTCCGATCTGCCGATGATCGAAGCGATCCTCGTCGAGGTGCCGAACCCGCGCCATCCGTTCGGCGCACGTGGGGTGGGCGAGGTGCCGATCATCCCGCCGATGGCGGCGGTGGGCAACGCGATCCGCGACGCGATCGGGCTGCGCCTGCCAAGCCTGCCGATGTCGCCGCCCAAGGTCCGTAAGGCGCTGGACGTGGCGAACGGCGACGATTGATGCCGAAGGTCGTCATCTCGGGCACGTCCTGCCAGCGATTCACCGGCGGCAAGACGGAGCTCGAGGTGGCAGCCGATACGTTTCGCCGTCTCGTGCTCGAGCTGGACCAGCGCTATCCCGGCCTCGGCACGCAGGTCGAGGAAAGCATGGCAGTGGCCATCGACGGCGAGATCTATCAGGACGCTTATTCGGTCAAGCTGAAGCCGGACAGCGAGATCTACCTTATTCCGAAGATTGGCGGCGGATGAGGACCCAGTGTCCGGTCTGGCCGGTCCTCGGCCACCGGCCTGAGCTGGCGTGAGGTCTGAAATGACGGACCTGACAACGCTGCTGTACGACTGGGACAACACGCTGGTGGACGGCTGGGCCGGGATCACCGCAGCGCTTAACGCGGTCTTCGGCGCCTTCAACATGCCGCTTTGGACCGCCGCTGATACCCGTGCGCGCGTCCGCGTATCGCTACGCGACAGCTTCCCGGTCATGTTTGGCGCCGAATGGGAGCGTGCCCGCGACATCTTCTACGCGACGCTGGAAGAGCGGCACCTGCACCACGTTGCGCCGATGCCAAGCGCGGCCGATGCGCTGGCAGCCGGGGCAGCCTGGCCGCAGGGTGTGGTGTCCAACAAAGCGGGAAGATTCCTGCGCGCCGAGGTGACGCATCTGGGCTGGGCGCCGCATTTCGGCGCAGTGGTAGGGGCCGGCGATGCATCTGCCGACAAGCCGGATCCCGCACCGATCCTGCTGGCGCTCGATCGCCTGGGCCGGGGCGCTGACCGCTCGGTCTGGTATGTGGGTGACACAGCGCTGGACATGGCAGCCGCCCGTGCCGCCGGGGTCACGGCGGTGTTGGTGGGCGATGCTTCGCACGATGGTGGGATTGACCGGGCGGCCCCTGATCTCCATTTCCCTACCGCGCTCGATCTTGCCGCACGGCTTCGTGCGTTGGCGGGAGAGGGTTGCTGATAGAACGACGATACCGGGTGGCCGTGCCACGCCCGCCCGGACCGAACAAGAACAACAGCCGGTAAGAAGAAGGACAGTCACCGTGGCCAATGAGAAGGCGCAAAATGTTCAGGATGTTTTCCTGAACCATGTGCGGAAGAACAAGACGCCTGTGACCGTGTTCCTGGTGAACGGGGTTAAGCTCCAGGGCATAATCACTTGGTTTGACAACTTTTCCGTCCTGCTGCGTCGGGACGGACACACGCAGCTGGTATACAAGCACGCGATCAGCACCGTGATGCCGGGTGCGCCGATTCAGTTGTTCGACGCCGCCAAGGCGGAAGGCACTGTTCCGGCGCGGGAGATGTCTCCTGCCGCAGGCGACTGACGACGGACGCCTGCCCTCACGCCTGAACGGAGCCTTCGTTGCCCCAACGAGGGCGGCGGTGGTGCTGCCGTGGGACCGTCTCGGACACGATCGCGGCGAGGCTGCACATCTGCCGGATGCGCGCCGGTCGGCTGAGCATCGGCTCGCCGAGGCGGTTGGGCTGACCGCCTCGATCGGCTTGGTCGTTGTGCATACTGCAATCCTGCCACAGCGCGGACGCCGTCCGGCAACCTTGCTGGGCGAAGGGCAGGTGGCAGCGCAGGCTCGCGCGATCGCCGACGCCGGCGTGACGGTAGCCATTGTGGATGCCGCGGTTTCGCCTGTGCAGCAGCGCAATCTGGAGCGTGCGTGGAACTGCAAGGTGATCGACCGCACCGGGCTGATTCTCGACATCTTCGGCGAGCGTGCGGCGACGAAGGAGGGCGCGCTTCAGGTCGAGTTGGCGCACCTCGACTACCAGCGCTCACGCCTGGTGCGTTCGTGGACCCACTTGGAGCGGCAGCGCGGCGGGTTTGGCTTCCTGGGTGGCCCTGGCGAGACCCAGATCGAGGCCGACCGTCGTCTGATCGGCGATCGCATCGTGCGGCTGAAAAAGGAATTGGAGCAGGTTCGCCGCACCCGCGGGCTCCATCGTTTCGCCCGGCGGCGGGTGCCGTTCCCGGTAGTCGCCCTCGTGGGCTATACCAATGCTGGCAAGTCCACCCTGTTCAACGCGCTGACCGGTGCTGAGGTGGTGGCGCGTGATCAATTATTTGCCACCCTCGACCCGACAATGCGCGGGCTGCGCCTGCCGTCGGGACGGCGCGCGATTCTGTCGGACACTGTCGGCTTCATCAGCGAACTGCCGCACGAACTGGTCGAGGCGTTCCGCGCCACACTCGAGGAGGTGGCGGAGGCCGATGTGATTCTGCACGTACGCGATGCCGCCCATCCGGACAGCGGCGCGCAGCGTGCCGACGTGGTGGCGGTATTGGAGGACATGGTGGCGGACGGGGCGCTCGCAGCCGACTGGCAGTCGCGAACCATCGAGGTGCTCAACAAGGCGGATCTGATGGGTGGCGTGGCGTTCGTGCCTGAGCGAACCGGAGCCGTGGCAGTTTCCGCCATCACAGGCGAGGGCCTTGCTGAGCTGAAAACTGTTATCGACGCGCGCTTTGGGGCGGCGATGGAACTCGCGGACTATGACATCCCGCCACAGGACGGGGCGCGGCTGGCCTGGTTGTACCAGCATGGCGAGGTGGTCGATCGGCACGACGCCGATGCCGCAGTACATGTAACGGTGCGCCTGCTTCCGGCAGATCGAGCTCGGTTCGAAAGGCAGGGTCAGACTGAGTAGCCCGAGGGGTTGACCCCCTCCCTCAAACCCCCGCCCGCACAAGGGGAGGGGGAGACGGAATCTTCATTTCCTCGCCCAGGCGATTGCCGCGCGCGCCAGCGCATCGATCGTGTCCACGATGGGGGACTCCAGCCGAGGACCTGCCTGGATGCCGAGTGGTATCTCGGTGCACCCCAGAACGACTGACGCCGCACCGCGGCTTGACAGGCTGCTCACCACTTCGGCCAGCGGTGCGTAGGCATCGACGACACGGTTTGCCTTCACCAGAGCTATGGCCGGGCTGACGAGGTGGCTCATCTCTTCGTCGCTCGGCTCGATGCAATCCCAGCCCAGCGCACCCAGGCGATCCTGATAGAGCCGCATCGCCAGGGTCGCCTGCGTCCCCATGACGCCGATCCGCCCGCGGCGGATGCCAAGCCGTTCAAGCTCCGCCGCGGCGGCATCGACGATGTGCAGAATCGGCACACGGGCTGCGTCGCGCATCGTGTCGTACCAGCCATGTGCCGTGTTGCACGGGATGGCAATTGCAGTACAGCCGGCTTGCTGCAGTCCCTCGATCCCGCGCAGCAGCCAGGGCAGCGGATCGGCGCCGCCGCTTAGCCTGCCGACCGTCCGATCAGGCACCCGTGGATCAGACCACAGGACGGTCGGGATATGATCCTGATCGCGCGTCGCCGGCGTGAGCAGCGTCAACCGAACCATGAACTGCGCGCTCGCCAGCGGGCCCATGCCGCCCAGGACACCGAGTATCTTGTCTATGTTGTCCATCACCAAGCATTGGCGTCATCCTGACGCGTACACAAGCGGGGACCTGCGCGTGCCGATGAGGCGACGGATTGATTTGTATGGCCATCGCGGTGCGCGAGGCCTTTTTCCAGAGAATAC
>Ga0210398_10006074_pt1 | contig 11164 bp, 8 predicted proteins | sample IncBWC4OmetaG_FD_161047 | JGI IMG/M metagenome (GOLD analysis project Ga0210398, IMG submission 161047) | Forest soil microbial communities from Barre Woods Harvard Forest LTER site, Petersham, Massachusetts, United States - Inc-BW-C-4-O | ecosystem: Environmental > Terrestrial > Soil >... | reverse complement strand
AGCCACTGGTCTTCCCGGCAGTGGTGATGACTGGAATGAGATGGGCGGCATGCGGGAAGCAGCGCTTTTTTCAACGCCGCCTCTCGGCGGAGGCAGCGGCTGGGATGGCGATGAGAACTGGAATCTCGACCAGACAGGACTGGTGATCGTGGACGGGAGCGTACTCGGGCGCTCCAGTGCCATCAACCAAGCATACGTTGGTAACTACGACCTCTGGACACCAAGTTACGGCGGCGCAACGATCACATGGAGAGGCTCAAAGAGCCAGGACGGCAAGAGCTACGACGTGCTCACCGTTACGCCGCCTAACTCCAGCGTGCCGATCGACGTCTGGTTTGATAAGGCAACTCACCTGCCGGTGACGGCGGTGCAAACGGCGGGGCCGGTGGTCACGACCATTACCATGGCCGATTTCCGCCCGGTACAGGGCCTCATGATTCCCTATCGCGTGGATACGTCGAACATGAATGGCACCACCTCGTTTACGGTGACGAGTGTCGAGGTGGATCCACCCGGCGGCGCCTCGCATCTCACGGCTCCAACGTCCTCACCGCATGATTTCTCGATCGCGAACCGCGCGACGCAGGCTTCCGTCCCGATCCAGATCTCGAAGAATCAGGTATGGCTCGACGTCATGCTCAACGGAAAGGGACCGTTCCACTTCGCTTTCGACACCGGCGGAGCGAACGTCATCGATCCGGCAGTCGCCAAGGAGCTTGGCGTGGCCAGCGGTGGTTCGGCAGTGGTCACAGGCGCGGGCAGTGCAGGTGTTGCCTCTAGTTTCGCAGTGATCAAGAGGCTTCAAGTCGGGGATGCACTGGTCACGAATCAGGTCTTCATCGTGCTTCCGATCGCCGAGGGCTTCGGCATGTCCTCCGGAATGCCGATGGATGGGGTGATCGGCTACGAGGTGCTATCCCGCTTCTTGACGACCTTCGATTACGGGAATAAGAAGGTCGTGTTTCATATGCCGGGGTCGTATACGCCTCCGCCCGATGCGACCGTCGTACCGATTGCGCTGTTCGGCACACAGCCGCAATTCGCATGCGGCATCGACGATGTGCCAGCGACGTGCACGCTCGATACTGGCGCGAGCAGTTCGCTCTCGTTCTACACGCCGTTCCTCGAGGCCCATCCGAGCGTCGTACCGACAAAGGTCACCGAGCCGGGAGTGAATGGGTTCGGCGTTGGCGGTCCCACTCATGGGAGGCTCGGCCGCCTGCAGACGCTTTCCTTCGGCGGGCTGACGCTTCACGATCTTGTCGGTGATTACCCGGCACAAGGGGGAGGAGGGTATGACTTGCCCTTCTTTGGTGCCAATGTGGGCGGCGGAGTGTGGAAGCGCTTCACGATGACGCTGGACTATCATGGGCGCACCATGACACTGACGCCGAATGGGGATATCTCGGTACGCGACGAATGGGATCGCAGCGGTCTCTACCTCATCAATAAAGGCGGGATCACGGTCATCGATGTGCGCCCCGGTACGCCGGCGGCGACGGCTGGACTGAAAACGGGTGACGTCATCGTGTCGCTCAGCGGCTCGTCAAATCCGTCTCTGCTCGAAGTCCGCGGCGCGTTCCGCGCGGCTCCCGGCACAGTGGTGCATCTCGTCATCAATAGCAAAGATGGCGGCACGCGCAACGTCGACCTTACGCTCGCCGATTACGTGTAGCAGGGTCAGATGGGGTCATGTAGGGCAGGCACTAAAATGTTAGTTATTCGGGGCGAATTCGAAGGGCCGCTATGGGTCGAGGCTGTGTGAAAAGAACGAGCAGGATTTGAAGACACAGCCATGGCGAGTCGAAGCGCTAGGTGACGAGCCGGGTAACTGGTTCAAATAATCTAGACTATGCGCGGATTGCTGCTAGGAGCGGTACGACTCCTAGGATCGCCATCATGCGCTTACGCGGCGAATTCCCAGAAGGGTCCCAAAGCTTGGCGGCCGGCTCGAGTAATTGCTGAGGATGATCGATGGTTGCCGACCGTATTCGCAAAAGGCAGTTCACGTTCGGCTCGCGCGGTCCGCCAGTTTTCTTCTCTCAAGCACGCGTGGGCACGCGCGCTGATGTGCAACGACGATGTACTGACTGTGCACAGCAAAGTTCGCAGGGCCACGTTTGGCCGCGACTGCACTAGAACTCAGCAACCGGTGTCCGCATGCTGACGGAGGCGCCAAGCCATTAAACCGGTTCCTTATGAGCGAAAGGTGACCGGCGGGCAGGGAGGCGACACGGCGCAATGTCCGACCCATCGCGGGCCGGACATTGATCTTCTTTAGCGTTTTGCGGTCCCCGTTGATTTGGCGGGCTTCGCTTCGTCTCTCGCATTTTCGTCGTCATGCATGCCCATTTTTTTCATTAACGTGATTTTGCGTTTGAGCATCGTTGCGCCGAGAGCCTCGGTATCGACCTTCGCCTTCTTGGCTTTGGGAAACATGTCTCCCTCTTCTTCCTTTACGTGATGGTCAATCTGCTCGCCTAACACCGTAACCTTGGCGTCATACAGGTCATTTTCAGGACTGGCATCTTCTAGCTGAGCAATCAGTTCTTTAGCTCGCGTGTGTTCCACCAGTGCCTCGTCCATCAAATCTACGTCATCGATCGCTTTGCGCACGGCTGGATAGAAAATCTCCTCCTCCAATTCCGTGTGAATTTTGAGTTCGTTGCAAATTTGATCGACGATGGAGGCCTTATCCTCGTCGCTGCCCCCATCCTTGAGCTTGTCAAAATCGGCAAATAGTTTCTTCACTTTCTTGTGATCGGCCGTCAGCATGGCAATCGCGTCCTGGGCCTGGATGCGACCGCTGCCTTGTTTCGTCTCGGTATGCATAGAAAATCCTCTTCGTTTTGAATGGGTACGTTCGATGGCTCACTCATCGGTTTGAGCTGCGCTAAGGCTAACGACGAGGCAGCGCGAACGCTGTCGCCAAATTGGCGTATTTGTGTAGGACTTTGGACGCAATCCGAGCGCCTTAACTTGGGTTAACTTGTCCCGGACAAGTGTTCGCGATTACTTGTGGCTCGGCGCTACCTTCAAGTCGCTCGTGACTTTATTCTCACCGGCAATGTTGGCCGCCTTCAACTCGATGAGGCCTTTCTCACCCTCCGAGCGCACGACGCCGTTTAGCGTCATACTCCCATTGACCGTTACGATTTTGATGTTTGTGCGCGTAAGTTGAGAGGGATTTGTCCGCCATGATGCTTTCACGTATGCGCTTGGTCAGACCAAGATCGGCCGTACCGTTGAATTGCGCATCGGCGGTGGCCGTTGCATTCGATGCATCGACCTTGTTGCTCTTCGCATTGTCCGGTGCAACGCTCGAGGGGATCTGCGCGAAGGTGTACGACATTGTGATGACGCTCGACAAGATCAACGCGGCAACAATTGGCTTATTCATAGGTTCCTAAATAACTGGTGCACAAAGACAGCCCGCTGTTGGCCGGCTGACAAGAGATATCTGCGATTTAGGCGACGCGAGTGGTCGAGCTGCCGCTTCCCCCGTCGACGCGATGTCCGTCGCGCCGGTCCCTTTCAACAGGTCCTTGGCGCGAGAAATTTGATCTGACGTATCGCAATGCACCGAGAGCAGTGTCCCGCCATCCTTCACTTGGCCCTCATAGCGTTTGGCTTCGTACTCCGGGATACCCATCCCCAACCAGCGCGCCGACCAAGCCTCCGACTGCGCCGCCAACACCCAAACCTGCTAAGCCCGCAGTGATGGGGCCGGCCGCGATCAAAGGACCGACGCCCGGAATCGCCAAGGCACCGATTCCCGCCAACACTCCGAGAGTACCGCCAATGACGCCGCCTGCGGTGACACCTACGGTCGTCCCCTCCGGCGCTTTTGTATCCTTTTGATGCGCAAATTCCTTTGTGCTTCGGCTGTCCGGCAACGGAACGGACATCGCTGCGCTGTCGTAGCCGGCAGCAATTAGACTGCCGACCGCCCGTTCAGCGAGTTCGGCTGACTTATAAATGCCAAATACGGCGGTATTTTTGCTGCTGATGTGATGACTCCAGGAAGTGATAGACGTGGCGGGTTGCCCGCCGGTATGCGCAGAAGATTACGCGCACAGCAAAAACAGTGGAGTAGGGCAATCGCTATGAGTGCGAGAGATTTAAGCGCGCAGCGGTGTCGGCGGTGACTAAGTCAAGCGCCGGACTGAGAACTTTTATTTGATCCCTGCAACGCTTGCGGCGCCCCAAACCTCGCGCTCAGGGAGTTTCCGCATTCAAACGCCCCGCAATATTCGCAGAAGCGTTGGCCATCCCGTCCGTGCTATAGCGTTATTCCCGACTCACCGTCCACCCAGGTGCGATTACATCAGCTTTTTCAGTGGGGCTCGAGTGGTGCTGTTGTCAATACAATGCGTGCCGGCGGTTTGATTCGGCACGTGTGGAACGGTCCGTTCCGGCAATTACTAGGCCCCACTCTTAGACTCCTGAAAGACCACGGTATAGCCGTCGGGGTCTTTCACGCTAAAGAGCCTGAGTCCATAGGCCGCCATTTTTGGCGGCTCAATCTTGACTCCCCTACGTATAAGCTGTTGGTGCGCGGCATCAATGTCGGAGCAGCCAACATAAAAGCATACATCCCCGTGTGCTGCGACATGAGCGGCGTCTGGTTTCGGAGGACGCTTACCCGAATCGTATTGAGTGTTCAGCATCAAATCAGCCGCGCCGAGACGCAACCACATCCAGTGTGAAAAACGTCCCTCGGGCGTCTCGACCTCCGGTGAAGCTGACACCACGCCGAAACCGAGTAGATCCCGATAGAACACCAGCGCTTGTGGCATATCGAAGACCTGGATCAAGGGCGTAAGACCGACGAATAACTGCGTGTTCATAACAACCCTCTGGCGCGATACTAGAAATTGGGCGAGAAATTTGTTGTGATTTGGCGCGACCTATGAGTTCTTGACTATAGCCGCGTGCTTCCTGTACTGCGACTCGCGTATTCTCGTAATACTTCAATACTGTAATACGGAAATTTGAATTCATCCAAAGCAGCTGGTGCAGAAAGTGGTCTTGGCACTGCATCGCTGAGCTTGGATTGGCCTAAGGGAGTCAATACGCTCGATCAGGTTGTTGGCACTTGTCATCTGGCCCGCTATACCGCGGACTATGTGTTGGTCACGGGTTTCATCTATCGGGACGGAACCATTCAAACCCCGGTCGCACCCGATGCCATCGTCAGGAACGCGACGGCCATCAACAACCGTGGCGTCATCACCGGGTTCTATCAACCGCAGAACACATTTCTGTCGCGCAGTTTCATCTTCGACGGCAAACATTTACCGATCTGCCGGTCCGCTCCAACCCCAATAGCCAACTCACACCGGTGGGAGTCACTGAATACAGTGCCCATCTTCCCAACGGTGGCACTCGGGACCGAGAATCCAGTCGGTGCTGTCCGCGATTTTGGTCGCCAGGGAGAATGCCGCGCCGATCGCTTCACGGCCTGTCAATCCGATGGGTGTTTTCTTGTCGAGCAATGCCCAAAGCTGATCGGAGCGGCGCTGCTTGACGCGCGAATTCCAATATTCGTATTGCTTCGGGTCTGCCGTCACTCCCTTGCCCCCTTTGTATAGAGCGGCCAACAGCATTTCGCCAAGAATATCGTTGCGCTCGGCACTCGAGCGCGCCCATTCGAAAGCCAGGGAGTCGCTTTGCGCGACGCCTTGGCCGTTGTAGATTTGCGAAGCCAACATGGCCTCGGCCCTTGCGTGTCCCTGCAGCGCCGCAATTCGCAGCCAACATGCGGCATTGGCAAAATCTTTGTGGTTCGAAAGCGCTAATCGTCCTCTTAAGAACGCGAAATTGGGGGTCGCGTGAAAACTGTTCGCTCGGTCGCAGGGCAGACTGTCCGGGTCCGCGGACGCGCGGAACACGGAGAACAATGATGGATTATCTCGCTGTGCCAGATGATCGGGATCATCCAAATAGAGTTTTTGAGGCACCCAGCGAACCTCGCCGCCTTTCTGTTGGTCGCGGGAACGCCCCTCAATGACGGTGTTGCTGGCGAAATGGCCTTCGAATTGCGGAGCGCCATTTTCGCCCAGCAGCCACCCCGTGACCCGATCGCCGTCCTCTTCGATGCGTATGCCGACGGGTCGTCCCTGCGGCGTGCGCCAGTTGTTGGGCGCCTGCCAGTTGCCTTTAATACTGACCCTGCGTCCGCTCGGTGGGAGTGCAGCCTGCGCGGACCAGGTAAATGATTTTCCATCTTCCCAATGACCGGGCCACGATAAGTACTCATCGCCGACGATGTACCTGTCGCTCAATCGCCCGCGAAGAGTCGCCGTCATGCCTTTGGTCTTGCCGGCGGTATCCGTACGTTTGATCACTACACCGGTGGAATCGAATTTCTCGACCGTCAATGTGGCTTCAGTACCTTCACCCCAACTGCCGTGCCCGGTGCTTCCACTAAATGTCCATAGGGCAGGACCCGTGCCGCCCTGTGCGCACCAATCGACTTCGCAGGCCGTCATTCGCACCGGCAGCGCTTGAAGATTGTAGGATTTAGTTTCCGCCGGAAGCTGCAAGACATGCGCGTCCCAGTTCGGGATCGGCGCCGTGGCGGCGGATTGTTGGGATTGCGGTGCGGGACTAGCTTGCTGCGGAGGCTTACCTTGCGAGGGCAGGGCGCTTAACTGAGCACCCCAACTCGCCGAGAAACCGATATGACCGCCATTGTCACCGAAGATGTTGGTCTGCGTGCCGTGAGCCGTGGACTGATCTGAGCCAATCTCACCTCGGTACAGGAACGCCAAGCCGTTATGGAACCATTGATTGGGTCCATCGATCCTAAGCAGCACGATGGAGTTGCCCGTAAAGCGGGTAATCATGATCGGCGACCCGCCGCTACTGACGTAGTGGCCATCGTGCCAGGTGATGCTGCCGCATCCGCCCGAGCACACGTGTAGCTCCGCCGGCAGATTCTCTGGCTTGGCCGTTGATCGTGCGGTCGGAGGAGGGGTCGGTTTATCGCCGAGCACGGCGTACCAATTCTCGATAATCGAGCCATTGTTCAAATGACCCGGCCAGGTCCGCAGCACCACGCCATCGATGCGATTGCCTTGCAGCATGCCTTCGTAGATGGCGCGTTGACCGTGAGTGGGACTGGAAGTTGAGTCCTCGCGAGTGATGATGATCGCATCGCTGTCAGAATGGCCAACTGAGAGATTGGCAATTGCACCATCGGACCACTGTGCGTGACCCTTGTTGCCGGTAAAGACCCAGGTTGCGCAATCGGCGGCGGATTCGCACTCGTAAAACGTCATCGATGCACCGGACGGAAATTTCAATCCTGAGCTGTCCACCTCGCCGAGTGCGATGTGCGCAGCGGCGGGCGCGAGCAGCATTGCCGCTAGAGAGAGTGTGATACGAAGCATCCGCTAAGCGCTCCCGGTCGCGCGACACTGGGTTCGAGATTGTACTGATTGTGCCGCGCGACCGACGCTGATAATACCGCAGGCTCGCAGTTCACCCCCATCTTTGAACTGGACCAAGAGTGAGCACTACGGCGCGAATTTCCACAGATCATTCAGTGAGGAGTATTGGCCAGTCGAACTGTAGCCAATCCCGCCGAACAGCCAAAAGTTGCCGCTGTGGTCGGCCCAAGCGCCAGCGAAAAAGCGCGCACCGGGCTGATCGGTCGCTGCTGCCGTGCCTAATCGCGTTGATGCGGTTCGCGATTTTTCTATCGGGATGGTTCGGTTAGCGGGAGCGCTGACACCATCCCGATAGAGACCGTACCTACAATCGCGAATGGAGGGGATCATGAGCGTTAAAGTACTGTCGTGCGTTGTTTCTCTGGTTTCACTCGCCGCCTGCGGCGGAGGGTCGGGATCGACCCCAGGGACGATGAGTGCGGCCACCTACGCCGTGGGCGGCTCGGTGTCGGGTTTGAGTTCCGGCGTGTCCGTATCCTTAAAAAACGGTGCGGACTTGATCAAGGTGTCAGCCAACGGCGCGTTCACATTCCCGTCGGCGCTCGCCAGTGGTTCTGCCTACGATGTTTCGATTGCTGGACAGCCTGGCGGTGAGAATTGCCAACTCGCCGACGCCAGCGGCACCGTATCCGGGGCGGCCGTGACCAGTGTGTCCGTCACTTGCAGCGGCACACCGAGCCGCGCCCCAGCCGGTATCTCTGCCGCCAACACGCCCACCTTGGCAGCGCAGGCGATGCTGGCGCTCAATGCCTTCGGCGGTTCGAGCGCCGCGTCGCCCAACAGTGCAACGCCATCGGCCACGTTGGCCGCTTTGAAACGGCTATCTCGCCCGAGCGCTGGCACTGAAAGCACTACCAATTGCGCGGTGAGCGGCACCATCTCGGTGGACCCTTCTGCAGATGGAACTTCTGAGACCGATACATTCGATGCGTGCCAGGAGACGGCAGATCTGTCGCTGAACGGCGTACTGAGCTATACGGAACTGCTCTTGAACGTGACACCGACTGCCGCGAGCCTTACCGCCGACGTGCAGGACAATCTTACGGTGACGTTGGGCGCCTTAACTGAGGTAGAGAATGGCAGTTACGACATCTCGCTCGTCTATACGCCCGCCACGTCGGTAGTGCTCGATCTGTCGAACGTGAATTTGTCGGCATTGATTAGCTACAACGGCGCGCCGCTCGATTCGGAGAACCTGGCGAATGCCAACATCAATCTGACCGAGGATCTGACCCTTTCACCGAACCAGTTGTACGCCGATTTCAGTTACACGCTGGCGAGTACGCTGCTGAACGGCTCGATCACCGCCAACACCACTCAAACAATCAAGCGCATTGCCGATCCGGCCGTATCGCATACGTTCCCCTACACAGGGCAAATTATTCTGCTCGGCAGCAACAACACACGCGAGCGCATCACTATCTGGGGCGATGAAACATACGTGCCGCCGGCCGGACAAGGTCAGGTCGAGATCCAGTTTGACCCTGGCACGGGCAGCTTTGCTGCGCCCATCTGGGTCAATTGGTCGACCTTGGAGCAAATCATCATCGCTACCATCAATGGGCAGTCAGGCGGCGGCACCCCCGCCACAGCGACGTATTCCATTGGCGGAACTGTGTCTGGCCTAGCAGCGGGAGCCACCCTGTCGCTCAATGACAATGGTACGGATCCTCTGACGCTTTCAGCGGATGGAGCCTTCACCTTTCTCACCGAGTTATCGTCGGGCAGCGCTTACAGCGTCACCGTGCAACGGCAGCCGGTGGGCCAGACCTGCACGATTATTGATGCGAGCGGCGAGGTCAACGGTGCCAATATCACCAACATCGCGGTGACGTGTCAGTAGCTCATGCACTCCGTGCGGCCTCGCGCCGATGGCGAGACGGCGATGAGCGGCTGCTGCGAAATGCGCAACAGCCGCTCATGACCCAGAAGCGCGGAGTGCGAAGGCTACGCCCACGGCGCGGACTCGAGTTTTACCGCCCAACGCTCACTCGGCGGAGTACTATTGAAAAAAGTGAATAAATTTCACTGATACCATAGACTTCGCGGATGCTGAAGAAGAGCCGCCCCTTTGTCATTCGTGATCGAAACCAGCTCCGATCCCTTGCCTCGCCCGTTCGGCAGGAAATCGTGGATGTACTGTGCGAGCTGGGAACGGTTGCGGTGAGGCAAATAGCCGCCACTTTGAACCGTCCTGCGGACGCTCTCTACTACCATCTGCGGGCACTGGTGAAATGCGGACTGGTTAAGAGCGCGGGCCAACGGTTGTTTGGAAAGCGCAGTGAAGAGCTGTTTCGTACCGTGTCACGCGATCTGCGCGTGCAGTACCGGCCGGGCAGGGGCGGCAACGGCCGCGAGGTCACCACCATTGTCGGATCTATGCTGCGTCTGGGAACGCGTGACTTCGCACGCGCCTTTCGACACGGCGACGCCACCGTGTCAGGCGCTGGACGGGAGCTCTGGGCGTTGCGGCGGACTGGCTGGCTCACGCCCCGACAAATCGTCGCACTGAATCGATCGATGACCCATCTGTCACAGGCAGTGTCCAAGCCTCGCGGAATGGGACGGCTGTACGCGATCACGCTGCTCCTGACTCCGGTGGATCGGTGCTCCCGGGATAACGCCGAATCCCGTGCCAAACGAGTAAGGCCGCCTTGAACGCGCGCGGCCTGCTGTTGGCTGTTCTGACCACCGGCGCTTGCGTGCTGAGTCCATGGTGCACGATTTACGCGACGAACCCCGATTCGATCAAGCCTCGGCGGAAACGCCGCAGCTGCAAATTTCCCCGACGATCTTGTTGGAAGGGGATCTGGTGTCCATCCGGATCATCGGGCTGAAACCCGGAAGCACCGCAACCCTGTATGCACAATCCGCGCAACCCGGCGGTGATCGGATTGCGCCGTTCTCCGGAACCGCGACCTACATCGCGAACGCTGACGGGATCGTGGATCTGGCGACCGCTGCACCCGTCCGGGGCTATTACCAGGGAGCGGATCTGCGGGGTTTGTTCTGGTCGCAAAAACCCCTCGATAAGGATCCCGAGGGACAGGCTGCGCTAAAAGCGCTGCAGCTTGGCCCCTCACCGGTCGGTGCCGGGCAGGTGATCGTGACTCTGGAGCAATCGGGGATACGGGACCGCAAAACCTTGTGGTTACTGACGTCGGATCCGGCAGTCGTGCAGGAAGATGTCCGTACCGACGGACTGGTTGGGCGATTTTTCCATCGACGTAGCGCGAAAAGAGCGCCTGCCATTGTCGTGCTGGGAGGAGCCGAGGGCGGGTTGATCTTTGCCGACCTGATCGGGCCGCGACTGGCCGCACGAGGTTACGCAGTGCTTGGGGTTGGCTACTTTGCGCCGGCATCAAATCCGATCGCCGGTCTACCAACGGCTTTGAACCGGATTCCGGTCGAGATTTTAGAGCGGGCACGGGACTGGCTGCGCGCCAGGCCCGAGGCGGATGTGCGACGGTTCGGCGTCGTCGGCGCATCAAAGGGCGGCGAGTTCGCCTTGGTTTTGGCCTCGATCTACGATTGGATCGGGGCGGTCGTCGCTTTCGTCCCCTCCGACACCGTCTGGCAGGGGTTTGAATATGGAGCGCCGGAGGACAGTATGGGTTCGTCATGGAGCCGGCACGGTGTCGACTTACCGTTTCTGCCGCAAACAGGGCAACGCCAGGAAATCATCCGCGGTCGTCAGAGATCGGAAG
>Ga0210398_10006072_pt1 | contig 11169 bp, 9 predicted proteins | sample IncBWC4OmetaG_FD_161047 | JGI IMG/M metagenome (GOLD analysis project Ga0210398, IMG submission 161047) | Forest soil microbial communities from Barre Woods Harvard Forest LTER site, Petersham, Massachusetts, United States - Inc-BW-C-4-O | ecosystem: Environmental > Terrestrial > Soil >... | reverse complement strand
CGGAAGATGGCGAGGCCGGGGGAGTCGGCGAAGAACACGGCGTCGAGCAGCCCGCGCTCAGCGTCGAGCGCGGCCCGCTCGAGCACGCCGAACCGGCCGGGGCCCGCGAGGTCCGCCGGGTCCGCCAGCTTCCAGGCCGACTCGTGATAGCCGACGCCGGTCAGGAACGCGGCGAAGTGCGCCCGCCCCCGGCGGCGGCGGTCGTCAGCGGTCATGAGTATCCCTTTCCTTCGCCTCGGTCACGCGGCTGCCCCCTCGCGGTCCGCGGGCGCGGCCGCATCGCGCACCGCGACGGCCTGCTTGATGAGCCGGAGCGTCTCGGCGCGCAGCTCCGCGTCGCGCTGGCTGGTGACGTGGCTGCCGAGCGTGACCACGCCGATGCCAAGCTCGTGGTAGGCGAGCACCGCGTCCGCGATCGTGGACGGCGCGCCGACCAGGGCCGGGGTCGCCCGCGACAGCTTGGTGAGCCCGAGGTAGAGGACGCCGTCCTCCCAGAGCCCGGTGGGGTCGACGTCGGCGAACCGGTCCTCGCGGATGGAGCGGACGGCCGGGCGCTCGCCGCCCGCCCGGAATTCCTGCAACCGCCTGATCGACTGCTCTAGGTCGCGCAAGTGCCGGCGGGCCGCGTCGTCGGTCTCGCCGGCGAGCATGTTGAGGTTTATCCAGAAGCCCGGTTTCCGGCCTGCCGCCGCGGCGGCCGACCGTGCCTCGCTGATCTTCGCGGCGGCCGCGGCGCGGGAGGCCCCATGGAACGCCAGGACGTCGCCAAAGCAGACGGCGAGCGAGACCGCCTCCGGTGATTCCGCGGGCAGCGAGATCACCGGATGGGGCCACTGCACCGGCTTCACGCCGGAGAACGCGCCGCGCACCTGGTAGAACTCCCCGTCGAAGTCGAACGGCTCATCCCGCGTGAGCACCCCGGTGAAGATCTCGAGGTACTCGGCCGCGCGCCGGTACCTGGCGTCGCGGTCGGCGAGGTCCCCGTCCCGCGGCAGGTCAGAGCCGCCCGCGCTGCCCAGGATGAGGTGGACGCCGGCCCGGCCTGCCGAGACGCGGTCCAGGGTCGCCACCGCGCGGGCGGCCGCGGTCGGGGCCTGGGTTCCCGGCCGGTGGGCGAGGACGACGCGCAGCCGCGACGTGTGAGCGAGCGCCCATGCGGCGGTCACGGTGACATCCGGCCACGTCGCGCTCTGCGGGATGATGCTGGAGTCGTACCCGGCGGCCTCGTACTCCCGCGCTTCGGAGCTGATGTAATCCGGGTCGGCCGTGACCGGTTCGGGGACCGGCGTGAAGTAGGCGGCCTCGCGCGCTATCGGCGCCGTGGAGTAGCTGTTGCTGTATGACTGCGGGTTGATCCAGGAGCGCAGCTCGATCGGCATGGAACCTTACCTTCCGTCATGTCGGCCAGTCATGTCGTGCGCGGCCGGCGCAGCGAGAGCGCGGAATCGACCAGGGACTGCGTGTACGGGTGCTCGGGCCGCTCGAAGATCTCGTCGGCATCCTTGAGCTCCACGAGCTCGCCGTCGTAGAGGACGCCGATCCGATCGGAGACCTGGCGCACCACGGCCAGGTCGTGCGAGATGAACAGGTATGAGACCCCGGTGCGCTCCTGCAGTTCGGTGAGCAGGTCGAGCAGCCGCGCCTGGCTGGACACGTCGAGCGCGGAGGTCGGTTCGTCGCAGATCACCAGCGGGACGTGCCCGGCGAACGCCCGGGCGATGGTGACCCGCTGCTTCTGCCCGCCCGACAGCTGGTGCGGCAGCTTGTCGAGCAGGTCTTCCGTAACCCCGGTGCGCCCGGCGAGCTCCTCGACGGTCTGGGTGCCGCCGAGCAGCTCGATGGACCGGGCGAGCACCTTGCGGACGGTGCGGCGCGGGTTCAGTGACGCGTCCGCGCCCTGGAAGACCACCTGGACGCGCGGCAGCACCTTCCGGCCCCGGTGCCGGTCCTGGACATTGAAGCTGATCGTGCCCTGGTAGCCGGTCAGCCCGGCGATGGAGAGGCCAAGCGTCGTCTTGCCGCTGCCCGACTCGCCGACGAGGCCGAGCACCTCGCCGCGGCCGATCGTGAAGGAGACGTCTCGCAGCGCCGTCTTGCGGTTGTAGCGCTTGGTCAAGTTAGCCACCGTGACGAGGGGTCCGCCCGCTGCCGCAGACTGGAGGCCGGCGGGAGTCAGTTGCGTACGTTCGGAATTATCTGTGACAGCCGTGGCCCGAGGGACGGAGCGGCGTGTCGCGTTGATGTCGGGCAGCGCGGCGATCAGCGCCCGGGTGTACGGGTGCCGCGGCGCGAGCAATACGTCCGCGGCGGGCCCTTCCTCGACGAGCTCGCCGGACTGCAACACGCCGATGCGCTGGCAGTGCGCGGCCACCAACGGCAGGTTGTGGCTGATCAGGAGGCTGGCGAAGCCTAGTTCGGCGCGCAGGTGATCGATCAGCGCCATGATCTCGGTTTCCACCCTGCTGTCGAGACCGGTCGTCGGCTCGTCGAGGATGAGCAGCTGCGGCTCGCTGGCGAGCGCCATCGCGATGACGATGCGCTGCTGCTGGCCGCCCGACAGCTCGTGCGGGTAGCGTCCGGCGATCGTCGCCGCGGGCGCGAGCCGTACGCGCTCGATCGCCGCCAGGGTGGCCTCGCGCGCCGCCGCGCGGCTCGCGCCGTGCAACCGGTAGACCTCGGCGATCTGCTCGCCAGCCAGCATGGTCGGGTTCAGCGCGAGCCCCGGCTCCTGGTAAACCATCGACAGCCTGCGGGCGCGGAAGGCCCGCAGCGCGGGACTGTCGAGCTCGAGCACCGGAGCGCCAGCGACGGACAGCTCGGCCGCGCTGACCTCCGTCCCGGCCGGCAGGTAGCGGGTGACCGCCATCGCGGCCGTGCTCTTGCCGGAGCCGGACTCGCCGACCAGGCCATAGGACTCCCCGGCGCCGATGGCCAGGCTGAGCTCGCGTACCGCCGTCACCATCTGCTGGCGGACACGATAGGAGACGGTGAGGCCGGCCACCCGGACTACCGCGGCGCCGTCCACGGGAGCACCGGCCACGGGAGCGCCGGCCACACTGCTCACGACGATGTCTCCTTGATGTTGTCGGCGATCAGCTGGACGGACACGACCAGGGACGCGACCGCGAGGGCGGGGAAGATCACGGTCCACCAAGCGGTCTCGATGAAGTCGAGGTTCTGGTTGATCGCCAGGCCCCAGTCCGGCGAGGGCGGCTGCTGGCCAAGCCCGAGGAAGGACAGGGTGGCCGTCGTCAAGATCGCCGACGACAGGCTCAGCGTGGCCTGGATGATGATCGTGGGCAGGACGTTCGGCACCAGCTCGGCGGCCATGATCCGCACCGCGGACTCGCCCTGCAGGCGGGCCGTGGTGACGTACTTCTTGCCCATCTCGGCGAGGACCGCGGCACGGATGATGCGCGCGATGCCGGGGGCGAAGACCACGCCGATGATGACGATCAGCGCCGGGACCGAGGCGCCGAACGCGCCGACCACCACGATCAGGAAGATCAGCGGCGGCAGCACGACCAGCACGTCGAACACGCGCATGAGCGCGGTGTCGACCCAGCCGCGGAAGTAGCCGGCGATCACCCCGAGCGCACTGCCGAGGATGGTCGCGAGGACGGCGCCTGCCGGGCCGACGGCCAGCGCCGTGTCCGCCCCGGCCAGGGTCCTGGCGAACACGCTCCGGCCGAGGTTGTCGGTGCCGAACGGCTGTGACCAGCTCGGCGCGGCGAGCGCCTGCCCGCTGTTGCCGTACGGGTCGAGGCCGAACAGGTGCCAGCCGAGCGCGGCCACCACCCAGAAGAGGACGATCAGCGCGCTGATCACGAACGTCGGGCGGCGCAGCAGCGCGCGCGCCCGCCGCCGTCCCGCCCCGGCCCCGGCGGTCTCGGCGATCCCCGCGGCCCCGCCGGTAGGCGCGCCCTCGATGGCACCCAGGCCCGTGCCCAGCTCGGACAAGCAGTCCATCAGCTCTCCGTGTTCTCGAAGCGGATGCGCGGATCCATGAGGATCAGGTACACGTCGGTGAGCAGCAGGGCGAGCAGCGCGATGACGCCGGTCACCATGACGCCGTCGGTGAGCAGCACCGCGTCCTTGCGGTCGGCGGCGGTCACCAGCAGCGCCCCGAGGCCGGGGTAGTTGAACAGCGTCTCCACCACGGCGCTGCTGCCGATCAGGCCGCCGAGGTAGATGCCGAGCAACTGCACGGTGGGGATCAGCGCGTTGCGCGCCACGTGCCGGCGGACGATCTGCCCGGACGGCAGCCCCTTGAGCACCGCGGTCCGGTGGAACGGCGCGGTGATCGCCCCGACGGTGCCGGTGCGCACCATCCGGGCGGGCACCGCCAGGTAGAAGACGGCGAGCACCACCGCAGGCAGGGTCATGGCGTGCACCCGCTGCCCGAAGTTGCCCGTCGCGTCGGCCGCCGACTGGACGGGGACCGCCTTGAGCCAGACGGCGAACACGACGAGCAGCAGCACTCCGGTGACGAACTCGGGCACCGACGACAGCGCCATCAGCGTGATCGTGATCGCCCGGTCGCTGCGCCGTCCCTCGCGGTAGGCCTGCACCGAGCCGAGGATCAGCGACACCGGCACGAGCAGCACGAACGCGTAGAGCGCGAGGAAGGCGCTGTTCTCCAGGTGGCCGAGGATGAGCGGGCGCGACGGCACCAGGTAGACGAAGCTCGTCCCCCAGTTGCCGGTGAAGAAGCCGCCCAGCCAGTGCAGGTAACGGACGACGACCGAGCCGGTGAGGCCGTTGCTGACGTCCCAGGCGTGCACCTGGGCCTCCGTCGCGTACTGTCCGAGCGCGTTCCGCCCCGGGTCACCGGGGACGAGCTGGATCAGCCAGAACGTCAGGATGGACACGGCGAGCAGCACGAGCGGGATCTGGATCAGCCGCTTGCCGAGCAGCGCGAGGATCCGGCTGTGCCGCTCGGCGAGCGCGCTAAACCCGCGCGGGGCGCCAGGGTGGATGGGGGGCGGGAGCCCCCCATGCGGGGAGTCCGCTCCGCCCGCCGCGCCCGGGCGCGGGTTCAGCACTGTCATCTGTACTCCGGGTCAGGAGCTCGCGACCGTGATCCCCCGGAAGTCGAAACCTCCGGAGAACTGCAGGCCGTTGGGGAAGCTGCCCTGCACCGAGTTGCTGAGGTAGACGTCGCTCTCCTCGAACGCCGCGATGATGACCGGTACGTCGGTCCACTCGATCGAGGCGATCTGGTTGGCGAGCGTCTGCCGCTGCGCGGTGGAGGAGGTCGCCTCGAACTGGTTAACCAGCGTGCCGAGCTGCGCGTTCGAGTAGTGCGACGCGCTCCACCCGCTGCTCGCCACGTAGATGAGGGAGTAGAGCTGCGCGGGCAGCCGCTCCGCCCAGTCGGTCAGCGTCACCGGGGCGGCCAGCCACGGCGAGGTCGACCCGTTCGCGTAGTAGGCCGCCTCGGGCAGCACGTCCAGGCTGACCTTGAAGTTGCCGGTCGCGTCGAGTTCCTGCTGGATCAGCTGGGCGTAGGTCTGCTCGTCGGTGTAGGTGGTGATGGTGAAGCTGATCACCTGGCTGCCGAGCAGCTTCTTGACCTCGGAGAGGTTCTGCGAACGGGCGGTCAGGCCCTGCGGCTGCACGCTGTAGTCGGGGAAGGTGGCGAAGTCATTCCCGATGGTGGCCTCGCCGGCGTACACCGTCTTCACGATCGCGGATCGGTTCAGCGCCCAGGCCACCGCCTGCCGCACGGCCACGTCGTTGAACGGAGCCTTGTCGACGTTGAAGGTGAGGCCGTCGAACTTGACGAACCCAGAGCGCAGCTGGCGGTAGCTGCTGCCGAGGGCGGCGGCCGCGGCCGGGTCGGAGTCGATCTGGTCGATCTGGCCGCTCTGGAACGCGAGCAGTTCGGACTGGTCGGAGGAGTAGAACGTCACGTTCACGCCGGCCAGCTTCACCGCCGAGGCGTCCCAGTAGTACGGGTTCTTCTTGTACGTGATGCCCTGCCCCGGCGTGTACTTCTCCAGGGTGAACTGGCCGGCGCCGACCGGGTCGTTGATCCAGTTGGTGTCTTTGAAGCCGGCCGGCAGGATCCAGGTGTTCGCCCCGGACAGCAGGTAGGGGAAGTCAGCGTAGGGCACGTCCAGGTGGAACACCACCGAGGTGCCGGACCCGGTGACCGACTTGAGGATCCCGGTGAAGCTCGACGCGGCGGGGGACTGGCTGGTCGGGCTCAGGATGCTGTCGAAGGTCGCCACCACGTCCGTGGCGGTGAGCGGCTGGCCGTTGCTGAACTTCAGGCCAGGACGCAGCGTGAACGTCCAGGACAGCTTGTCGGCCGCCTCCGTCCAGGAGGATGCGAGCTGCGGCTTGAGCTGTCCGCTCGCGTTCGTGTTGACGAGCTGGGCCGAGGCGAGGCCCACCGCGAACATCGTGTCGTACTGCGTGGTGGTCAGCGGGTCGATGCCGGCGGTCGGGGTGATGAGGCCGATGTTGTAGGTGCCGCTGGCCGCGCTCGCGGATGCCTGCGCGCTGGCCGGCGACGATGACGAAGACGAGGTAGACGACCCGCAGGCGGAGAGCGTTAGCGCGATGGCCGCCACCGCGGTGGCCAGTCCTCCGGCTCTTCGAAGGGTGAATATCGCTGACAAGTCCGGTGTGCTCCTGGTGTAGGCAAAAGTCTGAAGTCCAAAAATCCTACAATGCCAGTCAGAAAAGTAGCAATCAATAGCAGCGTGTAACGCTGATGTAACCGCTCTGTGGCGTGTACGGGGGTCCGGGGATCAGCCGACGTCGAGCGGCAGAGACCGATCGGCGGACCACTCAGCGAGCGAGCCGTCGTACAGCCGGACCTCGTCGCGGCCGAGCAGCCCGAGCGCGAATACCACCATCGTCGCGGAGACGCCGCCGCCGCAGTAGGCCACCACGTCCGGGGCGGCGAGCAGGTCGGCGAGCCGTGACCGGAGCGACGCGAGGGGCAGGAACCGCCCGGTGTCTGGGTCGAGAAGCTCGCCGGCGGGGGAGTTGACGCTACCGGGGATGCGGCCGGGCCGGGAGTAAGACGTCGGCCCCTCGCCCCGGAACACGGTCGGCGCCAGCGCGTTGACCAGGCAGGCGCCGGAGCCGGCTCCCGCGGCGCTGATCTCGGCGACATCGCGCTGGGTGGCCAGCAGCCCAGGGCGCTGGCGGGGCTCGAACCGCGTGGCCGGGACGGCCGCGGCGGGCCCGTCCGAGACCGGCAGCCCCGCCGCGACCCAGGCGGGCAGCCCCCCGTCGAGCACGCTGACCGAGTCGAAGCCGAAGTACCGCAGCAGCCACCACAGCCTGGTCGCCCACATGGGAGACTCCTGACCGTACGCGACGACGTGCACGCCAGGCCCCACCCCGAGCGAGCCGATGGCGGCCCCGAACCGCGATGCGGTGGGGAGGGCGAACGGCAGCGGGGCCGCCGGGTCCGACAGCGCGCCGATCAAGTCGGCGAACCCCGCGCCAGGGATGTGCGCGGAGACGTAGCTGGCCAGCCCGCTCTGCGGCGCGTAAGGGCCGCCGCCGGGCGGGCGGAGCAGCCGCACCGTGCAGTCGAGCACCCGCAGCGCGGGGTCGCCCAGGCGGGCGGCGAGACGATCGGGGGTAATCAGCATGCGTCCTCCAAGGGATTCCCGGGAGTCGGCGCAAGGCCGGTCGGGCACGGGCGGCGGATCATGACCGGGCGCGGCGCTAGCCGGTGCTGCCCGCGGCGTTCCGCGCGAACGCCGCCAGGCGGAGCTCCCTGGCGCGGGCGAGGTGGTCGGTGATGGCCCGGCGCGCGTAATCGGGGTCGCGCGAGGTGAGCGCGGCGAGCACCTTGGCGTGCTCGGTCCGCGTCTTGGCCAGATCGCCGGCAGACTCGTGCGGGCCGCGATCGTAGATCCGGAGCTGGGTCACGAGCTTGCCCAGCAAGGTCTGAATGGTCCGGTTATGGCTCGCGCGCCAGAGGGCGGCGTGCCACTCGGAGTTCAGCCGCCTGGTCATCTCCGGGTCGTCGCTCGCGCAGGCGCGGTCGTGGATGTGGAGCAGGCTGGCCAGTTCCAGGTCGGTCCTGCGGGTGGCGGCCGCGCCCGCCGCCTCGGCCTCGAGCGCACTCCTGGCCTCGTAGATGTCCAGGACGTCCTGCGGAGTCCCGGACCGCACCCGGTATCCGCGGGTGCCCCGTTCGAGAAACCCGTCCTGCTCGAGACGGCCGAGGGCTTCCCTCACCGGCGTCCGGGACAGCCCGTAGGACTGGGCGAGGACGGTCTCGAGCAGCACCTCACCCGGCGCGAACTTACCGGACAGGACGTCGGCGCGCAGCAGCTCGTAGCCGCGTCCGGTGGCTGCGTCACGTCGCCTGGCATCGGTCGGCCGCGCGCGGTCCGCGTCGCCCTGGCCCTCCTCAAGCGGCACAAGATTTGAGTACACGCTGAGACGCTACCACGACATCAACGAACACTTATGTATACGTTGCATGCGTTTCAAACAGGCTCGTATCCATTACCAGGCCCGCAACCTGCCCAGGAACCCTAAACGGGCACTTGACATTTCCTACTAACTCTGTAGTTTATACCGGGAAATGACCCGACCTTGGGAAGGCCCCTGATGACCACTGCCGACGGCACTACCAGTGCGCTAGCGGAAGCCCCGGCGCAGCGGGGCCCCATCGAGCGGCACTCGATCGACTTCATCCCGGAGAGCGAGCGTCACGGGACCGTCCGGCAGCAGGGGGTCTTCTGGTTCCTCAGCAACACCCAGTCGCTGTCGGTCGCCGTCGGGTTCCTCGGCCCGGCCCTGGGCCTGTCCATCTTGTGGACGGTCGTGGCGACCCTGCTCGGCACCTTGTTCGGCACGACGTTCATGGCGCTGCATGCCTCCCAGGGACCGCACCTCGGGCTGCCCCAGATGCTCCAGTCCCGCGCGCAGTTCGGCTACCGGGGCGTGGTCGTCCCGCTGCTGGCCCCGATATTCGGCACCATCGCCTACCCGATCCTGGATACCGTCATCCTCGACGTCGGACTGCACTCGATATTCGGGCTGAACGAGGTGCTCGTCGCCGTCGTCACCGGTGTGGTCGCCGTGGTGCTGGCGATCTACGGCTACAACTGGCTGCACAGGATGTTCCGGCTGTTCTTCTGGATCTCGCTGCCGTTCTGGGCGGTGCTGTCCATCGCGATTCTCGCCGGGCACGCCGGCGGGCACGTGACCGCCACGCACCTCGGGTTCGTGTTCGTCCCGTTCGCGACTCAGTTCTCCTACGCGGCGAGCATCAACCTGTCCTACGCGCCCGAAGTTTCCGACTACTCGCGCTACCTCCCGCGCCAGACGCCCTTCCGCCGGGTGATCGCCGTGGTGCACGTCGGCGCCTCGACCCCGCTCGTCTGGCTGGTCGCCCTCGGCGCCTGGCTGGCCGTCGGCCTCGGCGCGACCGACGCGCTGACCGGCATGGACCACTCCGGCAACGCCATCTTCGGCCACTTCGGCGACGCGCTCGTCACGGTGTCGTCGATCGTCTTGGTGCTGACGGTGGGACTGTGCTACTACTCCGCCTCCCTGGAGACCCTCACCGCCGTGGAGAGCGCGGGGCTCATCAGCCGGGGCCGCACCGAGCGGACCAGGCTGCGCGCGGGCATCACGATCGTCATCGCGGTCATCGCCGGGGCCATCGCCATCCCGCTGCACAACGTCAACTCCACGGTCAACAACCTCGTCCTGATCGTCTTCTACGTGCTCATCCCCTGGACGAGCGTCAACCTCTTCGACTACTTCTTCGTCCGGCGCGGCCGGTACGCCATCACCCACCTCGACCGCCCCGACGGCGTGTACGGCGCCTGGGGCTGGCGCGGGATCGTGGCCTACCTGGTGGGCCTGGCGAGCATCATCCCGTTCGTCAACCTCACCTTTTGGCAGGGCCCGGCCGTCTCGGCGGTCAACGGCATCGACTTGTCCTGGGTCACCGGGATCGTGGTCTCAACCGCCGTGTACTTCGCGGTGACCCGGTCGCTCGACCTGAGCCGGGACGAGGCCGCGATCGCCGAGAGCAACGCGGAACTGCGCGAACTCGGCCTGGCCGAGCAGGCGACGCGGACCGCGGACACGGCAGCGGAAGAGCGCTTCTAGGGACGAACATCGCCGATGACAAGTCTCGCCGCGGACGCCGCGCTCGTCACCGTGACCGAGCTCGCCGCCGTGCTGGCCCGCACCCCGCCGCGCCTCGGCCGCACCAGGCTGATCGCGCTCGATGGGCGCTCCGGTTCCGGCAAGACGTGGCTCGCGGAGCTGCTGGCCGGACGCCTGCGCGCCCCGGTGATCCACATGGACGACCTGTATCCCGGGTGGAGCGGCCTGGCCCGGGCCGTCCGGATCGTGAACGACTGGGTGATCACGCCGCTGGCCACGCAGCAGCCCGCCCGGTGGCGCCGGTTCGACTGGGACGCGATGGCCTACGCCGAGTGGCGCACCACCGAGGCGGCCGACACCGTCGTGCTCGAGGGCTGCGGCAGCGTCCGGGCGGAGCTGGCCGGCGCCTACGCCGCGCGGATCTGGGTCGAGGCCCCCGCGGACGCCAGGCGCCGCCGGCTCGAGGCACGGGGGGACTGGGCGATGTACCAGCCGCATGTCCAGCGGTGGGCGAGCCAGGAAGACGTCCTCTACCGAACCGAGCGCACCAGGCACCACTGTGACCTGGTGGTGGGGAACGCCAGGGACACGACCGGCGATCCACGCCTCACGCTGCGCGTGCGAGCCGCGCGCACAACGCCGTCGAAGGGTGAGAACCTGCGATGACCCGCACCCCGGCCCGCTACGACGGGCTCGCCACCTGGTACGACCAGGTGATGACCGACCCGGGCGACCGCAACGGGCTGGCCACGGTCGCCTTCGGCCTGGTGGCTGACCTGCTCGGCCCCGGGGGCGGCACGGTCCTCGACCTCGGCACCGGCACCGGGCTGTCGGCCGAGCCGCTGCGCCGGGCGGGCTACACGCCGGTCGGTCTCGACCTGTCCATCGACCAGCTGCGCATCGCGCGGGGCCGGCTGCCGGTCGCCCAGGCCGACGCCGCCCGGCTGCCGGTCGCCGGCGACTCGGTGCCCGCCGCCTACAGCACGTTCGTCGCCTCCGCCCTCGATGACTTCGAGGGAGCGGTCGCCGAGGTCTACCGCGTGCTCGCTCCCGGCGGCAGGT
>Ga0210398_10006070_pt1 | contig 11172 bp, 5 predicted proteins | sample IncBWC4OmetaG_FD_161047 | JGI IMG/M metagenome (GOLD analysis project Ga0210398, IMG submission 161047) | Forest soil microbial communities from Barre Woods Harvard Forest LTER site, Petersham, Massachusetts, United States - Inc-BW-C-4-O | ecosystem: Environmental > Terrestrial > Soil >... | reverse complement strand
AGTTTGCGCTGCTGGGTAAACCCGGAGACCTTAGCTTAGCCCGTCAACATCTCCTTAAGCACCCACTCAATCCTATCGACTTCTTCGCGGATTACCCTGATCGATTGTTGGTTCCTCGAGGGGTGGGCCAAGGGAGTGATTCCTTCCAGAGCGCCTCGTATTTGATGATTTCGAGCCCAAATGAATTTGAGCCTTGTGCTCCTCTCTTTGCGATTTCTGTAAATGCCACCGACGAATTTGGTGGCGAGCCAAGCGAACACCAAACCAAACAGCACCTCAACCGGAATGCGATCGGTTATGCCGTCAAACTCCAAAAACAAGAGTCGGTAGACCGCTTCACCCATCCCAAACGATGCAAACAACACAGTTGCTCCGAACAAATATACTTTCAGACGCTCCATTGGCTTAAAGCGTATCGAGTCGTCGCTGCCGTCACCTGTCCTCACAGAGTTCATCCTCATACTTCCCTCAAACTGTCACTTTTTCCCGAGCTCGCTGTCTGTGGTAGCAGCTTGTGGCAAACACACTAATCAATCCTTCATGATCGAATTTGAATCAACTTGCTCTTGCTGTCCGCGAGCACAGTCGTGGAATTCCATCGGGAAGGTCGAGCCGGGCGTAATCGAAGACGGTTCATCAATCGGCCGACCCTCACCGAGCCTGTGATGAAATGATTTACCTTCACAGGACCCGCCAGTCTGATTCCCCTGATCCAGTGCAGGCCGCTGCTTATGGCGCATCCGCACTGGGAACAGTCGGGCGTTCCGCCGAAAACGCAAGGTTCGACACGGGTTTTAAAATCTGCGGAATAATTCGCTGACAGTTTTGCGAACACGCAATCGTCCGGATTATTCGGTGGACGAACAAGAGCCTGAGCAAGGCCCTCATTGAACAGGAACTTCCTATGTTGCAGAGCCAAAGAAGGCAATTGCCGGGCTAGGGTCACGCGCTCGTCGGGCGTCAGAATTTCCGGGCTCTGCTCACCGACCTGGGGAGTGTAGACGCTTGTCCAAATGCGATTCACTTCGGGACGCGCGCTCCAGAATTCCACATATTCCTCGAGGTAGCCCGCGCGTGCGAGCATCGGACGCGTGATCACCCAGTGGACGTTGACCTCACGACCTTCGATATTTGTAAGGATGCGCTCGTAGGTAGCCGGTTTGCGCCGGATGTCGTGGTGCTCTGCCAGCCCGTCGACCGAAATCGCTACGCGGACCCGGGGGAGCTTCATCCACTCCATCGGAATGGGAATGATTCCGCTTGTCACCACAAGCGAAAACACGCCCATCTGACTCAGCACCGGAAGAATTCGGCTAAGCTCGCGATGCCGGACCATCGGTTCCCCGCCCACTAGAGAAACGTGAAGGGGCTTGTGTTTGCGCACAAGGTCCAAAACGCCCTCCACCAGCTCATCTCCGCGCAGGTCACTGAGTTCGCTCAACTTGATTCCGCCGAGCAGGTGCGAGTCTCCATAGGCGTAGCATCCGGGGCAGCTTAGTGGGCACTCCCGGGTGATCTCAATCGAAAGCAAAGGCACACAACCGGTAAGGATTTTTCCGCAGGCAGCGAGCAACTCGCGCGGCGTAAGACTCGGATTCGGCACAGTGGGAACCTCAAATCTAAGATGCTCGGGGCATCCAACAGGCTGCACCTAGTTTCTTTGTTGCCGAAAGTCAAACAGGTTCGCCCTCGGCGGAGGTGGAATGCCCTGAACCTTCAACAGATCAAGTCCTTCATGGGAAGTCCGCCGAGGAGGAGTCACCATCCTCTGCGCAACTCTCGCCTAAGAAAAGAAAGGGGCGGCGCCGATACCCTTCCACTGGCTAGAACCTTTTCGAGAACCGGCCTTCAAGGAATTCGCCGAGCGTAGTCCGATGGAAAAGCGGCATCCTTCCATCTCAGTTGCGAGATCAAGAACGCCAAAGGCCTTCATACCATCCGGCGAGACCGCATATTCGTCTTGCACGACTCCGATGTGGCGAAACCCGTCTCGATCAGGGCCTTCACGATTTCGTGATGCGGGACAGGACGATGGGTTTCAGTTGCCGGTGGTGTGGGCACCAGCGCCAGTTCTTCGCGTCCAACCGTTCGGCCGGCATAACCAATCAACGTGCGAGTTTCCGACATACTTGTCTCCTCCTAGCTGGTGTTCAATTGGATTTGTGAAGGTGAGAAAAACGCAGGGACTGTGTTGTTGCGTTCGAATGACAGGAATGTGCCGTGCACACTCAATTCATGAGAAGGCAGACACCGGCGGCGAGCGCCGGGGGCTCGCATCCGGAGTCTGCCCTTCGGAGTTGGTGTTTCAGTGTCCCGAGTTCCAAAATCGATGCATCCGGATCGCGGGAGACCGCTTCGCGTCGACTTGACGGTCCGTCACGAACCTTAAACTAGCAGCTCGCGCTCCTAGTGCTGGTTCAGTATCACGTCGAGTCAATGCCAACTTTCCGGCATCGGTGACTCAAAACGTCAGTCTGGCTCCGAGCTGGCCGATGCGCGGCGTGGCGCCGCGGAAACTACCGGTGGTGGTGATCAGGCCGAACAAGTTACTGTTGATGTTGGTGGCGCCGTCGGCGTGCGTGGGTTGAGCGAACTCGGGATGATTCAGGGCGTTGAAGTACTCCACGCGGAATTCCAGTTTCACGCGTTCGGTAATGGAAGTGGTTTTAGCGAGAGCAATGTCGAGATTGGTGAGGCCCGGACCGCGGAGCAGGTTGCGATGCAGGCCATAAGTGCGGTCTCCCGGGTTGTTGACGGGATCGAGCTGCGGGAAGCATGGGTTCCCGCCTCCGTAGTAGGAGTTGTTCTGCAGGGGAAGATTGGAAAAGCTGTTGGGGTCGAAGATAAAGTTGCCGGTGATGCCTTGGGGGCTTGGCGTAATGGTACAGTTGCCGCTGCCGTCGACCCCGTAGATGTTGGGATAAATGGTTCGCACCTGGTGGGGATCGAAGGTCTTGATGGGGCCGACCACGGCGGCGTTGGAAAGGTAAGGATCGCCGGCACCGGAAGTTCCGGGGTTGGCCGGGTCGCTACCGAACGGCAAACCGGCGCCGATGTCGAAGGGGAATCCGGTGCGCCAGGTGAGAATCGGATAGAAGCTCCAGCCGCGGGTGAGGCGCCGCGGGCCGGTGGCCCACATGCGATCGAAAGGCAGATCCCATCCGGCACTAAAGCTGATGCGGTGACGGACATCACTGTCGGACGAAGCATAGAAGAAATGCGGATTGTAGTAAGGCACGGTGGAGTTGCGCTGCCGGAAGCCGGAGGCATTGTCCAGGGCGTGGGAGTAAGTGTATGCGAGAGTGAAATATGCGGTGCCGAGCTTGGACTCCTTGGGCTGGCGCGTGAGGCTGGCTTCGAACGCATTGTAGTTGGCGTTCGAGACGTTTTGGAATTCAGGGAGACCGGCGAAGGTGCAGGTCAGAGTGGCGTCGGCTCCGCAGTCGCTGTTACCCGGCGTGAGATTGAGGACGCGGCTCGTTGTTCCCAGCACCATGGGATTGATGTCTTTCAGCGACGTGAGTCCGTGGGCTGAACTTCCGACGTAGTTGGCTTCGAGCACGGTGTCGGCGAAAAGATTGTGTTGCAGGCTCAGGTTGTACTGATAGAGGTAGGGCGTGCGCAGGTGAGGATCGACCAGATACACAAAGCCGGTACTGTTGAACGGCAGGAACGGCGTGAAGTCAACCTTGGACGCGGGCGGGCGTGAGGGGAAGGTGTTCTGAACTCCAAGGCTTGCGCAGCTGCTGTCGGTGCACGCATTTTGAAAAGGCTGGGACAGAAAAGCCAAGGGAGCGCTCGGCGACGCGGCGACGCCGGGAAAGCTAAGCGCCGCGTTGCTGACGAACGGCGGGTTACCGTTGAACTGAAGGTTGTCTTCGCCTTTCAGGATGTCGTAAAAAACGCCGAAGCCGCCGCGGATGCTGGTCTTGCCTCTGCCGGTGGGATCCAGAGCAAATCCGACGCGCGGCGCGAAGTTTTTCTTGTCAGGGAAGTTGGTGCCTTTAGGAGCGCCTGAATCGCCGGGAAACACTAAACCCACGGGAGCATTTACGAAGCGCTGCGATTTCTCTCCTGCGATCACGGAGAAAGTGCGTCCCTGGGGATCTGTCTTGGGCGTGTTGTACTCGTAGCGCAAGCCCAGAGTCAGAACCAGGTTCTTGGTGGCGTGCCATTCGTCCTGTCCGAAAAGGTACGTGCTTTTACTGCGGATCGCCGTGGGCGCCAACGCGCCCTGGTAGTAGTTGTCTGCAATGCCCAGAAGAAAGTCGGCATAGGGGTTTCCGGTGGCGGCACTGCTGCCCGCGTAGGTGTAAAAGTCGAACTCGCCGTTGGTGTAGTAGTCGTAGACGAGGTTCTCCTGATAGGGGGAGAATCCTGCTCCGAACTTCCAGTTGTGCCTTCCGCGGATCCCGGACAGGGAGTCGGTCCAGGAGAAAGTATTTTCCACGTAGCGGGTTGGACCGTTCTCGCTGGGGCCGAGACTCAGTCCGTTGTCGAAAAACAAATTCGTGGGACCGGTCGCAAGGTCAGGAGTAATGCCGATGCCCAGCGCCGGGCCGGTGGGCAGATGATTTCCTGGAATGTCGGCGAGATAGTTGCTGCGGTGGGTGACAAAGTGGAACTCGTTGAGCAACGTGGGTGAGAAAACCCGCGTGTGACCGAGGTTGATGAAGTAATAGTTGGCCGGCGTGCGGCTGGGGAAGCCCGGGACGGTAGCGTAGGGGAAAGGGTTAATGATGACCTGGCGATTCAGTCCTATGGTGGCGGAAATCTTGTCTTTCGCGCTGAAGTTGAAATCGAACTTGGTGGTGAGTTCGTCGCGATTGTCGACCGCATCGACGGACGTGGAAAGCGCGCCGCCCGCGACGGACGGGATCAAGCCGGCCTTAATGTAATTTCGAGCGATCGGGTCGATCTTGGTGGGATCGATGACGCCGTTGTTCGCGTTGCCGTTGGGGCTTGCAAAATATGGGTTCTGCTGAAGGAAGGTCACCACGCCGGGATCGGGCGAGCCGCCATTGGAAAAGTCTCCCTGCAACTGCTGTGGCGTGAAGACCGGCGCCTGGACAATCGGTTCAGACTGCACCTGTCTTTGTCCCTGATAGGCTAGGAAGAAAAAAATCTTGTTCTTGACGATGGGGCCGCCGAAGGTGGCTCCGTATTGATTGCGCTTGAGATCGAGCCGCGGAAGTTGAGGAGTCTGATCTTTGTTGAAATAGTCGTTGGCGTCGAGCACCCGGTTTCTGAAGAACTCGAACAGGCTGCCGTGCAATTCATTCGTGCCCGATTTCGTGACCACGCTGATGATGCCGCCTCCGTTTCGTCCATACTCGGCGGTATAGTTGCTGGTCAGGAGGCGGAACTCGGCCACGGCGTCGGGATTGGGGTCGAGAAGATTGCTGTTATCGAGCAGGTCGTTGTTCAGTCCGCCATCGAGGAGGAACGTGACGGAGTCGGATCGTCCACCGGCGATGCTGTAGTTTCCGGCGCCGCCATTATCGTCATTGCTCTCTGTCACGCCTGGTTGGAGCAGAGCGAGATCCAGCATGTCGCGGCCATTCAGGGGCATGTTGGTAAGCACTCGTCCGGTAACCGACTGGCCCAGGGTTGAGTTAACGGTCTCGACGGGCGCGGCTTCCGCTCCAACATCTACCGTCTGACTCGTGGCTCCGACTTCCATCTTAATGTCGATGCGCAGAGCCTGGTTGATGGACAGTTTCTGCTCCGCGCTGATGACGCTGCGAAATCCGTAGCGTTCCGCCTTCACCTTGTAGGCCCCGATCGGCAGCGCCAAAATCTGGAACGATCCTTCGTGGTCGGTTGCGGCCGTGCGCTCGACCTGGGTGGCAGTGTTGGTCACGGTAATGCGCACGCCCGGAACCACTGCGCTTTGCTGGTCATACACGGTTCCGAAAATTCTGCCCGTCGCATCCTGGGCCAACGACACCATGGGCGATACCAACGCAGCTAGCAGGAAAAGCGTAATCTTTGGCAGATTCATAAGAGTCACCGAGGTCTTTAGACGTGTAATGTTGGTTGTCATCTAGCGGCTCCCCTTGCGATCGGAGCGCCGCCGTAGGCTCCAAAAAACGGTCGTGGTAAGAGTTTCTTCCGCTTGGACCCGGAAGCGGACGGCATGAAAACTATTTAGAGGCCAGCCTCAAGTTTCCCGGCATCGACAAGGAAGAGAAGTTGCTCGAAGTTGTGCATTGCATCGCGATAGAGGTAGGGCTGCATATGACGGATGCCTGCAAGTGGCGGAAGTGTGGCAGAGAACAAGATGGGAAGTCAACCAAGGTGCAAGACCCGACAAGACCCGACTGTAGTTGTCATCCTCCAAACATCCTCACCTGCTCCCCCAACGCTCAAAAACCGCCTGGAAATCTCCCTCGTTAACCGGTTTGCCTGTTACTCGCACATATTGCCAGCGTGAAGGATGGTCTACATCTCAGCTGTACCAAGATGAGGCCCGGCAATGCGGAAGTTGTCCAGACGGCGTTCGGGGAAGTCGCGCTAACTTCCGCCGAGCAGACTTCTGGACAACGTTGATGCTGGAATAAGCTTCGTGCAACCGGTTGTATGAGGGCAATGGGGCGTTTATGGTTGGGGTGGGCGGATTTGAACCGCCGACCTTTGGGTTATGCGATCTGACTCACCTTTCGGTGAGAGTCGGACTGTACCTTCACCCTTCACCCTTCGCCCGCTTGGGGTGCTTGCCAGCTTGCCATCCAGTCTCTACGCCTTCCCCGAATGTCCGGGCTTGCGGGAGCAGCCACCGACCGTTTACTCCTTATAGCGAAACAGAGCTTTGAATCCGTAGTCCATGTGCTGTTGGATGTGGCAGTGAAACAGGGCCAGCCCGGGCTGATCCGCGGTGAAATCCACAATGGCTCGGCCGTAGTAGGGAACCACGACCGTATCCTTCAGGATGCCAGCCGTCTTCTTGCCGTTGATCTCCGCCAACTCCCACAAGTGCCGGTGAAGATGCATGGGATGCGCGTCATCGGTGCGATTGCGCATGACCAAGCGGTACCGCGTTCCACGTTCCAGCACGAATTCACCTTCGTGCGGATAAGGTTTGCCATTAACCAGCCATAAGTTAAACTTTCCCGCGCCGCCGGGAACCTTTTCGAAAATAAGCTCGATGATCTGCTGCGGAGCCGGCGAACCAGAGTTGGCGGTTCCGAAAATCGTATAGTCCCAAGGAGCCTTCACCGGGTTGACCCATTGCGGCTGCTGATGCTGGCCCGCGTATTCCACAATCGCTCCAAGGCCGGACTCGCGAACGATCTTCTCCGCCGCGCCCAGGATCCAGATGCCGGGATGGTTCATCTCGATGACCACATCGACGCGCTCCCCCGCTCCGATAAACACCGAATCGAGTGACTGCGGCGATGGCACCGGGTTTCCGTCCAGCGCGATCACCTTCATCTTATGACCGGCAAGAGCGATGCGCCGATTCTCAATGGCGCTCGCGTTCAGAAAATGAATCAGTAAGCGCTGGCCTTCGCGGACGCGGATGGGCTCGCCCGCTCCAAGCGCCTTATCGTTGATCGAATACGTCATGGAACCAACCTCGAGCCCGTCCGGGGCCGTATTCAAGGTCGCCGGTTTCTCGAGCAGCGGCCCACCATGCGTGTCGTCGTCCTCGTCGTCCATGGTCGCGGTAAAAAACGGCTCCCAATCCCGCAGTGCCAGGAACAGTTCCTGGTCGTATTGCCCGAGATCGTTGCCGCCATCGACGAACACAAAGCCAAACTGGCCCGTATATGCGCCCTTGTGCAAGTCATCCATGGCCATGGTGTGCGAGTGGTACCAGCGGCTTCCCGCCGGCCCAGGTGTCAGTTCGAAGCGGCGCCGTCCGTGTGCCGGTACAAACGGGGAACCTTCCTCCTCGGTGCCGTCCACTTCGGGCGGGATCAGCATCCCGTGCCAATGCACAAGCTCCGGGGTATCGGTGTCGTTGATGACGTCGATGACCACCGGATTTCCTTCTCGCAGCCGCAACACCGGCCCGGGTGCGTCGCCGTTATAACCAATGGTCGATAGAATGTGGGAGCGGTCGAGTTCGACGGCGACCGGAGCGATGCGAAGCGTATAATCAGCTTTCATTTGAGGCGAGAGGAACAGGCCAGTCGGCGAAATCGTCTCTCCGCTCGTGGTTTCCCGTCGCAAGCGGGCCCACCCGGCTTGTGCCACCGCCATGCCACCGAGTTTAAGGAGCTTGCGCCTGTTCACAATCGTGCTTTCCCGCTGAGGCCGATCCTGATTGCATCGTCTCACGTGCCAAGCGGCGTGGACAAGCGCAGCCGGGAGCGAGCTAGCTGCAACCAATGTAGGATTTTCATCGTCTAATTGATTTTCGCGTGTGCTGCTCTCCGCGGAGCTTCGCTATGAAGTTTTCGCACATTGTTTTGGCGACGGTGGTAGCCGCGGGCGGCGGCGCAATGCTGCGGGCCCAGCGGACGGGCGACTTCGGCTTTGGCAATGACGATTCCGTCACGAATGTAAAAGCGGAATTCTACTGGTCGCGCTTGGCTTACTCCATCAGCATGGTCAACTTCGGCGCTAACGGCAGGCGCGGTTGGCGCACTTCCTGGTCCCGTGACTATCCCAAAGCCGACCGTCAATTTCTCATCGCCATGCACCGCTTGACCCGCATTGACGGGCGCCCCACCGAACAAGTGGTCAACCTCGATTCCGACGAGATTTTCAACTATCCCTGGATATACGCCGTCCAGGTGCAGACATGGACATTCACCGACGCCCAAGCTAAACGCTTGCGTGAATACCTTTTGAAAGGTGGCTTTTTGATGGTGGATGATTTTCATGGCACCGAGGATTGGGAAAACTTTATGAACGGCATGCGCCAGGTGCTGCCCGACCGTCCCGTCGAGGACCTGCAGAGCGGCGACGAAATCTTCCACACTCTCTACGACATCGACGACAAAATGCAGATTCCCGGCGAACAGTATGTCTGGACAGGCCGCACCTATGAGAAGGACGGCTACCGGCCCAAATGGCGGGCTATCCGCGACGACAAAGGGCGCATTATCGTTGCCATCTGCCACAACATGCACCTGGGCGATGCCTGGGAGTGGGCGGACGACCCCAACTACCCGGAGACCTTCGCGTCCATGGCATTTCGCGTGGGGCTCGACTACATCCTCTATGGTATGACTCATTAGTCTCGCCCGAGACCGGATGGTAGGTTGTAAAGCCATCGCCGCACGCGCAGTGAAGAATGAAGGGTGAATGTTTCAGTTTCTCTTCAAATACCCGACTCCGGTCTTCGCCAAAGGTCGGTTCCTCTTCCTGGCGGGGTGGCCCGCGTGGCTCTTGCCCGTAATGATTGGCGCAGCCGTAACCGGTCTGGTGCTTCTGATCCGGTGGAGGCTGCGCGGCGCGCTGCCCGGATTGAGAAGTTGGCGTGGCCGGATGATTTGCGCTCTGCAATCCGCGTTCGTCTCCTTGGTTCTGCTCCTGCTCTGGCAACCGGCAATCATCGTGGCCGAACTCAGTTCCCAACAGAACATCATCGCTGTGGTTGTGGACGACTCGCGCAGCATGGCCATCGCCGACAGTGAAGGCAACAAACGCGAGGCTGCGGCCGTCGCCGCTCTCGACAGTGGCGTTCTCGCAGGTCTGCAACAGCGCTTCCAGACGCGCATCTATCGGCTCGGCGCTGGCATCATTCAGATCGATGGTCTGCAGCGGATTGCGCCGGTGGAACCTGCCACGCGCATTGGCGACAGCTTGAAGCAGCTTGTTGTGGAAACGTCAGACTTGCCCGTCGGGGCAATCCTGCTGCTCAGTGATGGCGGCCAGAATACTTCCGGTTCGGGCGGCACGGGAATTGGACTGGATGTTTTGCAAGCCTTGCGAAACCGCAGCCTTACGGTGCACACCGTAGGCTTCGGCAAAGAAGAGAGCGCTCACGACGTGGAAATCGAAGACGTGAGCGTTGCGGCCAGCGCCATTGCCAATAGCCGCATCGCCACCACCGTCAGCCTGACACAGCACGGTTATGCGGGCCAGAAGGCCAAGCTCACCGTACGCGACGGAGATAAGGCCCTCGCGGAGCGCGAACTCACTTTGGCGGACGACGGGCGCATTCAGACCGAGCCGCTTTTCTTTCCAATCGGTGCCGCGGGTGCAAAAAGCCTGAGGTTTAGCATTGAACCGCTTCCCGGCGAGGAGAACCTTGCGAACAATGCCGTAACGCGCCCCATCCTTGTAAGCGATGCGAAGCGAACGATTTTGTACATCGAGGGCGAGCCGCGCTGGGAATACAAATTCATCCGCCGGGCCGAAGCGGATGATCCGACCGTGCAGCTGGTCTCCATGCTCCGTACCAGCGAGAACAAAATTTATCGTCAGGGAATCCACGATCCCGGGGAACTGGCCGACGGTTTTCCTGTCCGCCCAGAGGATCTGTTCAGCTATTCCGGGATTATCATTGGCTCCGTTGACGCAAATTTCTTCACTCCGCTGCAACAGGAACTCTTGCATGAGTATGTCGATCGCCGTGGCGGCGGCATCCTTTTTCTAGGCGGACGCTCCTCGCTGAGCGACGGCGGTTGGGGAGCGTCGAATTTGAACGATTTGCTCCCGACGTTTCTGCCGGCTGGAAATCACAACTTTCATCGCAATGCCGCAACGGTGGAGTTGACGCCCCGGGGCAAGGACTCGCCCATTACCCAGCTGCTCGACGATCCGGAGAAAAACGTTCAGCGCTGGAAGAAGTTGACCTACCTCGCCGATTACGAAGATGCCGGCTCCCCCAAACCGGGCGCAGCCGTGCTTGCCGATCTGCAGGTCGGCCGGCGCAAGCTGCCGTTACTCATCACGCAAATCTATGGCCACGGCCGCACCGCGATCCTAGCCACGGGCGGCACATGGCGCTGGCAGATGAGCGAAGCGCTTGGCGATCCCTCCCACGATCTTTTTTGGCAGCAACTTCTGCGCTGGTTGGTCGCCGAATCCCCCGGCCCCGTTGCCGCTGCCATGCCGGAGCGCCTGCTGATGGATGACGGCCAGGTCCAACTGACGGCCCAGGTGCGCGACCGCCAGTTTCAACAGGCGCCAAACGCTATCGTCACCGCTCACATCGTTGGACCTGGCGGTGCGAATGCCCTCATCGACCTCACACCCTCCGGCGACGCACCG
>Ga0210398_10006067_pt1 | contig 11174 bp, 8 predicted proteins | sample IncBWC4OmetaG_FD_161047 | JGI IMG/M metagenome (GOLD analysis project Ga0210398, IMG submission 161047) | Forest soil microbial communities from Barre Woods Harvard Forest LTER site, Petersham, Massachusetts, United States - Inc-BW-C-4-O | ecosystem: Environmental > Terrestrial > Soil >... | reverse complement strand
TTCGATTTGCATTCGAACGTCAAAATGCTTCTCGACGTAGCCGCGACCCTGTTCGCCCAGCTGCTTGGCGAAAGTATGGTCGGTCAGGATCTTTGCGATGGCGAAAGCGAGTAATTCGGGGTTGCGAGGCGGTACGAGTAGTCCCGTATGTTCGTGGATGACAACTTCACGCGTGCCGTCGATATCGGTTGCTACCATAGGCAGTGCGCAGGCCAATGCTTCGACCGCCGTGAGAGGTAAACCCTCGAAAAGCGAGGGCAGCACTACTACGTCTGCCGCGGCAAGGATGCGTTCGGGTTCACGACTCATTCCCAGGAACTTGATGCGCTCCCCGAGAGTGGCACTGTCGCGTTGAAGCATAAGGTCTGCTTCCAGTTCACCGCTGCCGGCGAATAGCGCTATCAGCGAAGGCCATTGTGGCGCCAAGAGTGCGAGAGCTTCGATCAAAAAACGATGTCCCTTCTGTATTTCGAAGCGCCCAAGTGTCACGACCACTTGCCGATCTTCGACTCCTAGGGCCGTCCGAGCTTCGGTGCGCTCTCGCTGCGATGGTGGATGGAAGCGGATAAGATCGCGCCCGTTGTGGATTAGCCGGATCATCTGTGGTGCGATTCGTTTGCGTTTGACTAGATGACTTTCGGCAGCGTGGGACACAGCCACATACTGGTCGACGAAACGCCCGACCTGGCGGTCGATCCAGAAGCTGCCTTTGAGAAATTTGCCCTGGCGCCAGACTTCGGGCAAATGAAACGTCTCGACGGTCGCGGGCACGCCGGCCATCTTCGCAATTGGAGAGGCAAACATGCTCGCAAGGAAGGTGTGCGAGTGGACGATGTGAAGGTCTCGGGTCAAAAGATAATTGCGAAGGTTAGCCACGCTTGCACGGTTGAGGACGCTTGCTGTCTCGACAGCCACCGTCCACACGCCGGTCGAGCTGAGCTCACCCGACAGTAGGTCCAGGAGTGCACCTGGTGCTGCCAAATGAGGCTCGAAGCCATAGCCTTTGAGCGAAATCAGGATCGAAAGCACGTGTTCTTCGATCCCGCCGCGCACCTTCTCGGTCAGCAAGTGCAGCACCCGCGGTCGCTCGGCGCCGGCGTAATGGCGCTGCGGCTTCAGATTCACGCCGTTCGCGGGCGGAATAGGGATCCGGGGAGTCATCTAGCAACCGAGGCTGACGTTACGACGCGGCCGAGAGCGTTTTCGGTTTCCTCTGCAGGCTGCGATTGGCCGAGCAGCGAGCCAAGAGTTCCGCTTTCCTCGATTCTAGAGACTCCGGCGATGAAACGGTACATGACGATTTCCCGCTTACTGGCGAACTCGCGGAGCATAGCGTTCGTGTCCGAATTAAGCGTCGGTGATGCGAGCAGCAACTCGTCAAAAGGACTCTTCTCGAAGATTCGATCGAGATCCGCCACCGAACCTAGAATCTTGCAACCGTGGATGAGTTTTCCGAGCTTTAAGGCATCATCATCGACGAGTCCAAGGAGCGTGACCCTGCGCGCAGTAGTATCGAAGAGAAAGTGATGCGCCGCCTCTGCCGCCGTGGCGTCGGCACCTACAATGAGAACGCGTGAACCGGGAGTGGCTAGTGTTCGCAAGAGCCGATGGAGAAAGCAGAAGGACAAGCGACTCAGACCCAGCAGGTTGAATAACAGCAATGAAAACATGAGTCCGGTCCTTAGATCGTACTCGATCGGAACCAGAGCTGTGGCGGCTAATACCAAAATACCGCTCAATGCCGCGCCTTCTGCGAATCGGAGCGCATCCAGAATCGCGGTGTAACGCCACATCCCTCGATAGGTCCTCGTCACCAGCAGCGCGGCCATGGCGGCCGCCAGGACGTTTGGAAGGCTGTGCAACAGCGAACTCACTATCGGATAGTTGGGCCGGAAATTCAGCCGGAGCATGAAGGCGCCGAAGTAGGCGGCGCTGATGAGGATCAGATCCAAGCCAACTTCGACTAGCCGGCGTTTGTAGCCGAGACTTAAGAGTACTCGCGCTACCATCGGTAAGCCCTGGAGCGCTCCGGGCCCTCCGGCTTCAAAGGACTGGTCGGTGATAAAGAGCCCTACTAGCGCGAATGGGAGCGAAACAAAGGGCGCCGCCATTACCGCCAATTCCGGAGGCGCGATACTCAGTCCGACCGCGGCAACGCTTGCTATCAATTGGAGCACGCATAGCACAGCGACGATCCGTGGATCCGAAAGTCCCAGACGTCTTAACCGGTGATGGCTATGATCGAGTCCGCGACGCGAAACCGGTTGACCGTGAGCAATTCGGATCACCGTGACCGTCATCGTATCGAGCAGCGGAACCATCATCAGCAAAATCGGGAGGCACAGGCGCGTGAAAGCAGAAATGTCGGCGGTGTTGCTCACTCGAATGGATAACACACCTAGAATCGCACCAATCGACAATGCTCCGGTATCACCCATAAAAATCCGAGCCGGGCTCGCATTGAAGATGAGAAATCCCCCGATACTCCCGACCAAAGCAACCGCCCAGGTAAATGAACCCCACTGGCTATGAAGCCCTGCGACGATCGCGATAGCGGACGCCGAAATCGCGCCGAGGCCTCCAGCCAATCCGTCCACCCCGTCGGTAAGGTTGACGGCGTTCATGGTAGTTAGCAGCCAGAAAGTGGTCAGCAACCAGTTCAGCGCCGGCTCGGTAGTCAGCGTGAAATTTGGACCGACGGTACTGAGGAAGGAGGCTACCAAAATCTCCATCCCGAGCTTTGCGGAGGGTCGCAGGACCGCGGCGTCGTCTAAGAAACCCAACGCAACCGCGCCTAGCACACCGACAAAGACCATAGCTGGGGGCCATCCCGCGAAGTTTTCACGCCGCAGGATGAATACTGCGAGATCGAAACTGACAAAAATCGCGAGGCCACCGGCAGTGGGAGTGGGGGCACGATGTTGTCTATTCTCCGACGGATGGACCACCAAACCTGAGACGGGCGCCAGGCGGATCATAGCCGCCGTAAGGCAGGTACTGACGGCGAGAGCCGAGCATAATGTCCAGAGAATCTGTATTTGCTCCGGGAACAAGTCTGAGTTGGTGCGTCTAGCGAAAGGATCAGTCGCCAGCAAAAGATCGGTAAGAAGTTTCGGACGGTTTCGCGGAAGCCGAACGGCCCCGCGAAGTCTTTTCGATCATGAGCGTTCTGTTTCTATACACGTTGTTTTAATATATGTCTCTGAGGCGCGTTTGCGCGGCGCTAAAATTGCTCCGTAGAGGCCAGCGGCTTTACCGGAACCCTGTTGGTTGAACCATCGGAATTACCCGCGGGGTCCGCGCGCACTGGCCTCTATGGAACAATTGAGCGGTGCGCGCGGGGTCTCGTTGAGGTTGAATCTCGCGGTTATCGGGAGTGCTGGAAAAGTGGCCGTTGTGGCACGCGTCCGCCATCCCTACGAGAGTAGGGTTCCAATCAGGCTATCGATGAGCGCGTGGTCAGTCTTGCAGGACTACAAATGCAGCGCCTTCTCATGAGGAAGGAGACAAGACGGGGTCAACTATGTTGAAGCCGGTTTAACAAATGCCCGATCGCTGGCGCACAAATTGTTTCAGATTGAGGGAAAGAGCCGGAGAGTTAGTTATGAGTCGTAACAATGTTGGAATGGATCCAACCGAATGACCCTGCACGCGCCAATAACAGCTCGTAACCTGTTTTCATGCGAGTGGCTCAAAACTCCCAGCGCGGCGCCGAACAGGGATCAGGACGGTAAGAACAAAAGTGTCCGGTTCGAATGGTAAGGCGGAGATAGCGGCCAAAGGAGGAATGCTCCCGGACGATTCTAGCGGTCAGTGCTCGAATCGCGTTGGTGACGTTGACTCGTGCGCGTTCGTCCTCGGCGCGATGCTTCCGATCGCGTCCTCCGACTCCTACTGCGCGCGACAGCTCGAGCGCGAGGAACTCAAGCTCTCGCTCGAGGTCGGCGGCTCGCGCCGCATCATTCAATGCCCTCGCATCATTCACCGCCTCGCGTAACTCCTCGATCCTACGTTTGTATTCGGCCTTCGCCGTAGGATCGAGAAGCGGGTTCGAGTTCGCGGCGGAGACGGTGTGCATTCCCAACCGTTCTTTGTCAGAGCGCGATATGTAAGCGCCCCCGGCATGATTGGCTCCGACCGACGGGAGCAACGCAAGCAGCTGAGCTACGTGAAAATCGTAATCTGGATTTCGCAACAGATGTGCAACGAATAAGAGCCCATTGGAATGTTTGAGCCGGAGGACTCGCTCCTCGAAGACCAGTGTCCAGAAGTCTCCCTCCCTGCGAAAGGTATTTTCCTGCATTGGTCCGGAGCGAGGAGATGGTATGGGAGCCACGCCCTCGATTGCCGGCGAAAAAACGCCGTGCCGATCGGCGCTGGACTTCGGCCCGATTTCCGGATCTCGGTTGCCGGCTGGACGTGGAGCAGCGATCGCGCTTTCGCCGGCGCTAGAGGAATTCGGGAATGAACCTGTAAGCGAAGGGGACCGCGCTTCCTCGAGGCGTGCCTTCAGATCCGCGATCGCGTTCGGATTCGAGCGCTGGAGTTCCAGCGCTACCATCGCCATCTGGTAAAAACGCAATCCATCGGTGATCCGGGACTCGCCATAGGCGTGAATCGCGGCGCGTGAACAATAGTCCGCGGCCTTATCTGCGCATCCGAGCAACGCGGCTTCATAAAAGTGAGTCGCGATTTTCTCGACGTACGCGATATCGTGCGGATGGAGGGACTCCAGCACCTCGCCGAACCTCTGATGCAGGCGAGCCCGGCGCGCACCAGAGAGTTCCGCATAGAGAATCTCCTGGACCAGCGCCTGGCGGAAACGGTAACTGCCCGGAATCTCAGTAGGCCGCAGCAGTCCGGATCGCCCCGCCTCGTATAGCGAATCCAGCAACTCGCGGGGATCTTTATCGAGCACGTGGTACAGGGTCGCGATTCCAAAAGCCGCTCCCGCCACCGAGGCGGTGCTCAGAACTTCCCTCGTGGCCTCGGACAAATGTTCGAGATGGGCTTCGATGTCTGCACGCAGCATACCGCCGAGCCATTTCTCGGGTCCGAGCGAAGTGTCATCGAGCAGACGGTGCTGGAGCGCGATTTCCATCAGGCGTGGGTTCCCTTCAGTGAGGGAATGGAGGTCGGCCATGGCTCCCTCTTCGAGCTGACCGACGCTCCTGGACTGCGCAAATTCCAGCGTCTCTTGCGCATTAAACGCTGCAAGGGAGATCCGTTTGCTCTCGCGAATCAGCGGATCGTGGAGCAAATCATCGAATTCGTGAAATCGCTTGATCTCCGAATCACGATAAATCCCAATCAGCAGAGTACCGGCGTGCGAAAGTTCGCGCGCCAGAACTCCGAAGGCCTGGAGTGACAGCGCGTCCGCCGCGTGAAGATCGTCAAGGACTAGAACCAGCGGCTGCGTCTCCGCATATTCGACCAGAGCGCGAGCCGTCGTCTCGAACAGCTCCGGCTCAATCTGACGATCGACGGACGGCAGCGGAGCGGACAGCGTCAACGCCGAGGCCGCATCAATGGGGCGGGAAACCGCCGGCGATCCGTCGTAACGATGCGGTTGGTCCGAGAGAATCTGCTTCCAGACGCCAAAGGGAACGTCGCGGAAACGCAGACTGGCGCGGCCCTCCAGAACTTTCGCACCGGCGGTCCGCGCGAAGGCCGAAAATTCGCGCACCAGGAGTGTTTTGCCGGTGCCCGCTTCGCCCGAAACCAGAAAGATGCTTCCGAGTCCAGATCGCGCCCGTTGCAATGCCGCTCCAAGAATGGAAAGCTCTTGCTTCCTGCCGACGAACGCAGAATCCGGATTCTCGAAATGCGAAGCTCGCCTGACCCTACTCACTGTTATGTTTCTCTACAACGAGGCGCGCAACGATTTGTTTCACAAACGTCAACCTTAGATCAAGAGTAACGTGCAGATAATTCAAAATAAGCGATAATTTAACCAGACGATGTTGAAAAGGCCAAAAGAATGTCGGCTAGGCGAATTGAATCGGTCTCGCCGATGGAGCCCGTGTGTGAGTGCAAGCAACGTCCGATCTTATGGAACCCCTCCGGCGCGGCGCGAACTCGGGTTCTTCGCTGAAGTTCCCCGCTCCGGTCATTGAATCACCCGCAGCTAAAAACTAGGCTGCTGCTGCGCCCACGCGAGAAATTAAAGATGTTCCCAATCCCACACACGCTCCGGGTACTCATCTATCGAAGGATGAAGATTCCATTAGATCCAAGCGAGTGAAAGGGCACCGGCAGCATATTCATTGCGATAATGACGACTAGGAATTCGTGCCTTCGCCATACTTCACGGCTCAACCAGCGTAATCTTCCCGAGACTTTCGAGTCCGTGCCGTTATTCTGGGTCTTCGAAGAATCCGGAGGGTGCGGCCAGCAAGAACCAGCGATGTGATCCGGTTTGTGAGGGCATCCCACCCAGCCTCCTTGTTCGGTTAGGAGGCTATTTGCGCGCCAAGTTTGAACGCATCGATGAGCCCCTCGACGCGCCCAGTCCTCAGCCAGGCATCTGAGCGAACTCTTAAAGACCGGATTATCCGCTAGCAGCATCCCTAGGAAAATTTCCAGCGGTGATCAGGGGAGCAGATCTGACAAAGCAGGGGGCGAAACCCCGGGGACCGGGTCGGCGGCGAAAATCAGGCGATCGCCTTCACGCCTGAACGCGACAGAGTCCGGATCGCTTTGAGGCGGACCTCGGATACGGACTACGTACGAGCAACGAGGTGCTCGCACCGGCGGTTACGATTAAGCCAAACATCCTGGTGTAGCAATGGACAAATGGTCGTTCACAGTTGGCCCGTTGAGATCCAGAAAAAGGAGTTAGCTGAATTCCAGTGGTCCGGATCTATGGTTTATCCGGAACCAAGGAGTAAAGGTCGCGGCCCTGCAACAAAACTGAGTCAAATAAACAATAGCGGAGTGGTATCAAGCTACCCGCAGGAGTAGGTTCAAAGCAACGGCTTTCTCGGTAGCCCATCCCGTTGCAAAACTTACGATTCAGTAAGGGCTTGACATGCTCTAATGTTCCGCGAGCGACCCGTAATTCTACTCCGTTACTTTGTTTGGTAATCGCCTCCGGGGTAGCGCTTGGCCTGGCGGCGGCGATTTCGGGCGTTAAAGGGACAAACACCTCGGGGCTGGTGACGGCACTCCGGATTACAGCGCGTTGGACCTTCCTGCTGTTTCGGGTGGCCTATTCGGGAAGAGCGATGCTGGAGCTATTTGGTCCGGCGCTCGCGCCGATTGGGCGGCGCGTTCGAGAATTCGGCCTGGCTTATACCGCAGCACAGCTGATTCATGTTTGCCTTGTGGTCTGGCTCTTTCAGATTTCATCCAGTCCACTTTTGTCCGGAAAGTTATTCGAGTTCTTCGTAATTGGGATTGTCTGGACCTATCTGCTGGCCGTCCTGTCTTTCGGACGCCTGACGAAATTTCTCGGCCCGAAGGCGTGGCGCGTGGTGCGAATCGTGGGAATGAATTACATCCTGTTCGCCTTCGCGTATGACCTTGTGCCACCGGCGATATACTGGGGGTCTAGGCCATACGGAGTAGGGCGCCTCGTCCAATATGCACCCTTCGCTGCGATGTGTGTGGAGCGCCTCTGCTTGTCCTCGCTGCTGTTGCGATTCGCCACCGCCGCGGCACTGATCAACGAACTGGTCGAGGCCAAGCATCAGCAGCAACTCGGGCGCGTGCTGGCGCGCTAGGCCCGTTACGATCTGATTGCACTCGATGAAGTTGGGTACGTCGCACTCGCCCCCGTCGGTGCGGAGTTCCTGTTCCAGGTGATCGCGGAACGGGCAGAGAAGGCAGCGGTCATAGTCACTACCAATCTGCCCTTCTCGGAATGGACCCAGGTGATTCCCAGTGCGCGACTGTGCAAGGCGCTAATCGATCGGATCACCGATCGGGCGCACATCATCGAGACCGGGAGTGAGTCTTATCGCTTCCGCAGGACCGCGGAGACACGCGAGAACCGAGCAGCGGTGACCACTGGATCAGGTTAGACGGAGCGGCGAGGGGGAATGCTTCCCCCTCGCACACCCCCTAACTGCAAGGAACTGTCGAAGGCCAGTATGAAAACAAGGCAAAAACTAACTGGGAGGGTGGGCCAGATGTGAATATCAAGGTGAGCCAAGCTGCATTGTCAAAAGCAGGAGCAGGAAAATATAATCGCTGCAGCGGCAGGTAAGAGATCTAACGGCGAACCGATGGCCGGGTCCTCATCGGCGGCACAGGGGGAGCTGGAAGCCGGCAAGTATCGCTGAGTTCGTCTTTATATGAGCGAGGCACGCGCTCTTTTCCTAGCCCACACGAGGCAGACTTTGCCTAGTGCGTCGATATTTTGAGTTTTCCCGAAAAGGCTCTCGCCGCAGACTCGACAGGACCCAGCCTCGATAGACGAGAGTATCTCCTCGGACTCGAGGCATAGATCGTCGAAACCGAACAAATCCTGCAACGCGGCTCCCGGATTCCCGGCGAGTTTGCGCAGGTATGCGAGAGCTCCCGGCTCCGGAAGCTGGCGCAGGTAGTTCAGAGCCTGCACCGTAGCATCGACAAAATCATCGTGCTCGCCGCCGGGGAAGGCGGTTATTTCGGCCATATAATCGCTTACCCATGGCGCCCCCTCTGGCAGCCAGAATTGCCCGTTTTCCATCACGGGCGTGACCGACGCTGCGCGGGCAAATTTGTCTGCGTCCCGGTTTGGCGAGTAACTCGCCCAAGTGACGCCAGTCCGCGCAAACGAAGTGGATCGAGCCGGGCGCGCTGTGACCGGCTGTCAACGAACACGCGGTGTTAGGGAATGCCGTTTACTCAGCCTCGGTCATCTCGCCGGACGCCATCGCGAACTCGCGATGCTGGACGGCACCCAGCCCGCTCACGTTGCCTTCGATGCCTAGGTTGTAGGGCGGGTCGGTGAACACCATGGCTGCAGTCTCACCCTTCATCAACATTTCATACGACCTGTCATCGAGAGCGCTGCCGCAGAAAACGCGGTGCGACCCGAGCAGCCACAGGTCACCGGCGCGGCTCACCTGCGGTCCGGTTGGCGGCAAGGTATCGGCGGGGTCGGGCGCGCCTTCCGCCGCCACCTCCAGCCCCTCAATACGCAGATCGATTTCGCCCATCTCGAAGCCGGTCACCTCGAGGCTGAAGTCGAGGTCGAGGACCGCGAGCTCTTGAAGCTGCTCGGCGAGCAGGCGGTCGTTCCAAACCGAATTTTCAGTTAGGCGGTTGTCGGCGATCATGAAGGCCTTGGCCTGCGCGTCGCTAAGATGATCGAGGCAGATGGTCGGAACTTCGTTCCAGCCCAGCTGCCGGCAAGCCAGGATCCGGCCGTGACCGGCGATGAGCTTAAGGTCTCTGTCGACCAGCACCGGTACGAGGAACCCAAAGGCGGTCAAGCTCTGTGCGATCTGCCTGATCTGCTTTGGCGCATGACAGCGTGGATTCCTGGGATCCAGTTTAAGCTCGGCGATGGGGCGGTAGGTGACGGCGAGGCGTGGATCGCCATGCCTTGTCCCCTCGGTGGGTCCGTTTTTGAGTTGAATGTTCATAGCCTCCCCTAATCAGAAACGTTCGATCGCTTTATTGCGATTTTCTCCATTCTCCCTCCTTAGGGGTGTGCCTGTGATCTTGAAGGAATAATTTTCTTTTGTTTCTTCTCCTACTGTGATTCACCCAGCTCCCGGCCAAGTGGATCTAATCATCTGCTGGTAGGCGGGATGGCGGTTCAATATCAGAAATTGGGAGGGGTGATGTGGGTAGTACGCAGTGGGTTCGAAAAGCGGCCTATTGATTAAGGAATCGGCCCTGCGAGGATTGCCAAACTCACCGAGAGACCTTCATTCACGCTTTGCTTTTGCCGGCGAACCGTCAGGAACCACCGGTGTGATCGCGGGGTGCGTTCTGCTTGTTCGATAGGGCAGGACTGCGATCGGGCTTATTCCGGCTCCTCGTCGGACTCGTGGACCAAAGCCACTGATTTTGGGAATGGAATTTTCTCGGGCTTGAACGCCTCGCCTGCCAGCCGCTCAATGGGGATGCCGGATGCGCGTGCCAATTTTAGCGCATCGATGAGGCGCTCGACGCGCCACTCCTCGACCCAGGTATAAACCGATTGGCGGGCCACGCCGCACAGTTCAGCAACGGCGGTCACACCGCCGGCGAGCTCAACCGCGGCGGCCACCATATTGGATTTGACTCCTCTAAGGCGCTTGGGACGTCCAGTACTTTTCCTTCTAGTCATGGCGTTGGCTCTCGCGTACCAGGCTCTCGAGCTCGGTCAATCGTTGCTTCGATTGGACATTACCGCATAGCTCGAAGCCGTTCCGGATGCAAGTCAAAGGAGAGCCTGGAAGGCAAAGGTGTGCGTTGGCATCGCCTGAATATGACGTCCATCTCAGTTGACTCCAACCCGCACCAGAGCAATGTGTGTCCACGACAAGAGACATTCGAAGGAGAGCGTAATGGACTCACAATGCGAAACGACCAATAGCCGGATACGAAGCCGGCTTGCCTACAGGAATGGCTTTCTCTGTGTGCTTGGCGAGTGCGGAGCCGCGGATGGATCGGAACCAACTACGGCGAAGCTTTGGTATCCGGTCCGGGCGGCACACGAGGCCGAGATCCAGACCTTAGTCGGACGCCCGGTTATCGAAATCGACCGCAAGGAAGGGATTTACGTGGACGAGGAAGGGACGGTCTACCAGCTCGCGGATAAGGGCGAGACCAAGCCGATCGCGGTGGAGGAGATTGCTCGCGATGGTGGAGAACTGGCGGAGTTGCTGGCCGCGTCACTCCGGAACGGGGACACATCGGGAAAGGTGCGAACTCACGCGCTGCAGCGACCGACCGGACGGCGGCGGAAGAAAGGAGCCCGGGGCGCAAATGGCGCCCCCAAGGCCGAAAAAGATCAAGCTCGCCGAGGCCCAGTTCAAGACCAGGCAGGATTGCCGATCAGCACCTCGGTTCACGGCAACCACCACGACCTGGTCCAATTGAACTTGCGCCAGAAGCTGGCGGAGGTCCGGCGCAGGATCGGCTACGTTCAGAAGCGCGGTTTCAACGAGCGTAACAACTATTCGTATGTCACTGCCGCCGACCTGGCAGGTGCGGTCGGCGACATTCTCGCAGAGCTTGGAGTGGTGATCATT
>Ga0210398_10006065_pt1 | contig 11175 bp, 12 predicted proteins | sample IncBWC4OmetaG_FD_161047 | JGI IMG/M metagenome (GOLD analysis project Ga0210398, IMG submission 161047) | Forest soil microbial communities from Barre Woods Harvard Forest LTER site, Petersham, Massachusetts, United States - Inc-BW-C-4-O | ecosystem: Environmental > Terrestrial > Soil >... | reverse complement strand
CTGGTCCACGTCGGGCTCGATCTGAGATTGTTGTTTCTCCGCATACTTCGCGGCCAGAGCCGGAGATGCTGGAGCACGATTCACCAGGGCGTAATCGAAGAAGCGATGGCGAGCGTGCTTGTACAGGGCGCGGATGTGATCGGAGACGGAAAGGTCCAGACTCTCATTCGCCTGAGTCATCAGGTTGCATACGAACACCTTTACGGCGCGCGAACTAGCGATTGCTTTGGAAACATCACGAACCAGCAAGTTCGGAACCAGGCTGGTGAACAGCGATCCTGGCCCGATGGTAATTAAATCGGCGTTCTCAATAGCCTCCAAAGCTGTCGGCAGCGCTCTTGCATTCGCCGGCGCCATGCGAAGCTCAACGATGCGACGATCGCTGGCTGTAATGTTGGTCTCTCCCCTGACGAATGAGCCGTCGTCCATGATGGCGTACAGCTGGGCATTACTGGTAGTGGCGGGATAAATGTGCCCGCGGGTGGCAAGAATCGCTGAAGAATGTTTTACTGCCTGGCTAAAATCGCCGGCTATGGCGGTCATCGCCGAGAGGAAGAGGTTGCCGAAGCTGTGTCCTCCCAATCCTTCGCCGGCAGGGAAGCGATATTGGAACAGGCGTGAGAGCAACGCTTCCTCTTCGGAGAGGGCGACAATGCAGCTGCGGACATCGCCGGGGGCAGGCAGGTTCAGTTCTTTCCGCAGACGCCCACTAGATCCGCCATCATCGCTTACCGTAACGATGGCGGAGAGGTCGGCGATCGCAGCAAGTTCGCCCGGCTGCATCTCTGCGGCAGCCGGCCTGACGTATTGCTTCAAACCGCGTAGCAGGGTAGACAGACCAGTGCCCCCGCCCATGGCGACGACGTTCAGCGCCCGCGATTCGGGGATGGGGTAACTCTGCATGGATTCTGCCAGACTCGCAGCGGCTAGAAATGCCACTTCTCAGATTCGGACGGCGCTTCTGCGCTGTTATCAGGATAAAGCAGTTCAGTAAATCTGGGATCGTCAGCCAGGTTCCTGAAATCGGAGTCGTTTCGCGCCTGGTAGCGATTAGCGGGATTCAGCCGAATCGATTCGTTCAAGCTCTGGATGGCTTCGGGAAAGTGGCCGGTCAGGCAGTTCAAAGAGGCCATTCCGTACCAGACGAAGTCAAGCTTGGGAGCGCGCTTCACCAGCATTTCAAAGTTCTCGCGCGCGGTTACATAATCGCCCATGTTCATGAGCGACACGGCGTAGTCAAACTGTTCCTCAGGTGTCTTGAACGTAGTGGAGGCCCGGCTGAGTTGCTGGTTGCAGGAACTGAGATGAACTGAGGCCCGATCGGCCAGTTCCGGGCTCGGTCCGGCGACAACCTTTTCGAAACAGGCTTTGGCCCGATCATATTTATGCACTTGAAGAGCTTTGAGGCCAGCCTCGTAGTTTTGCACAGCCTGTGCAAAACGGGGGTCGTCCGCCACTCTCATGGGCTTGGCTCCTCGGCCAGTGTTGTCGAACGTTGCTCCTACCGTTCTCAAGTTATTATCTTTGTTGGGCTTGGAAGCCATCTCTTTAGCTCTTCCCGCAACTTTTTTCTTCATCCGGTGGCTTCCCTCAGGTCATTCATGACCGAGAACCGCAGAGAGATGTGGAAAAACCCCAAATCGCAAGCAGGTTGTTTGGCTGAGTTATACCCGCAACTAAGGAAGACGTCAACCCACTCTAGAATCGAACCGTGATCCGGCTATTCCAATTAGTCGCTTTTCGCTGCTGATTCCAAGTCGACAGATTTCCAATCGCCCTGAATAATTCCGGCCCGGATCTGAGCCGGCGTTTTCTTCAGTCTGGTCTGCTCGTACGTGTAAAAGAGTTCTTTCATGCAAATTCCGCAATGCGCTCCGTGCGCGCTCTCAAAACAAGTATGAAGACTCTTGTGACCGATGCGTTCACAGAAGCAATAACAAGGCATTTGATTCAGCACGGCAGGAATCTTGGCCGCCAATTGATAGGCGCGAACCTGATAGGGGAACTTGAAAGCCTCGCCGGTTAACTGATCCTTAGGAAGGATGGGCAACGCGTCGCCCGGTTTCAACGGCCCATTGTTGTAGGCGGGAACATGATCGCCCTGGGCGACACAAACCACCGCAACCAAGGCTATGAGAATGAATATTGCAGGTTTCTTCATGAGGGACATCCTAGCGATGCATTGTATCGGAGAAAAGGCAGCTCTGCTCAAGCCATCATCGGCAACCCTCTGCGAGCCCGGTATACCGCTTCCGTTAAGAGCCTGACCGACTAAAGGAGAAACCGCCTTTCGCTGCTGTAGAAAGTGACCAAGCGGGGTGGTATCAGGATCAGTGAACAAACGATACTCACGGAAGGAGGGATTTGTCTCCCATCCGTGAAATGCCTGGATACGCATATGCGGGACAGGTCTGCTGAAACTATAATGGTGTGTTGCCGTCTAACCTACTGAGATGAGTTCAGCTCCCAACCCTGAAAATCCGACTGGTCGCATTTCCGACATATCTTCGAGTCATGCGAAAGCCGCGCCGCCGTTGCCCGCGAATTCGTCGCGGGTGAGGCCCATAGTCTCGGGCTGGCTGCGCGACGTAATCATCTCGCTGGCCGTCTCGGCCTTCTTCATCATCTTTCTCTACCAGCCGGTCAAAGTGGAAGGCACTAGCATGATGCCGACACTACAGGACCAGGAGCGCGTCTTCATCAACAAGTTCGTTTACAAGCTGGAACCCATCGAACGCAGCGACGTGATTGTCTTTCGTTATCCGCGCGATCCGGCTAAGAGCTACATCAAGCGCGTGATTGCCATTGCCGGCGATCGGGTCAAGATTGACGACGGCGTGGTCTACGTCAATGATCACCGCTTGCGCGAGACCTATGTGCCGGAAGTTTACGAGGACGTGCGCTCCTATCCCGAGACCGTCGTGCCGCCGCACTGCTATTTTGTGCTGGGAGATCATCGCAACCTGTCGAACGACAGCCGCGATTTCGGTCCGGTCGACGAAGACTTCATCTACGGAAAGGCTGTCTTCGGCTACTGGCCGGTGGCCAAGCTGGGGACGTTGCGGTAAGCGAGGCTTGTCCTTACAATCAGCAAACCCAGCCTCGCTAGCCGTGACCCTCAAATTGATTTTCGGTTGGTTCAAATTCTGCGGCGTCAGCTCTTGGAGTCATCCCTGCAAGCGGATTCGTTGCCAGTCGGAACAAAAAATACTGAGGTTTCGTAAAGCCTTGTAGCCGGAACGGTCGTTCCCTTAAAGGTCCCGATGCGAACCCTTGCTGCATTGCTCTTTGCTTTCCTGATCAGCGCGCCGTTATTGGCGAAATCTAAACCGGTTTCCATTCCTTTCACGACCAATTCTGACGGCATGGTGATCCTGCCCGCCACAGTTGGCGGCACAATTTCCGCCCAGGTTATCTTCGACACTGGGGCCGGTTTGGATATTCTCGCTCCCAGCCTGATCGAAAAAGTTCATGGCAAACCGGCAGGGCAGTTCACTGGGTTCCGGATGACGGGTGAGCGGCTGGACATTCCGTTGTTCATTGTTCCAGAGTTTTCGGTCGGACCGGTAGTGAAGAAGAATGCCCTGGTGGGGAGCTGGTATGTTCTGGATAAAATGCATCTCGACGGCATCGTCTCGCTTAATGATTTTCGTGAGCAGCCTGTGACCTTCGACTTCGTCAACAAAGTTGTGATCTTTGAGACGACCGACTCATTGGCACAAAGGCGTGCCGAAGTGACATCCGCGTCGATGAAGTTGGATGACCAGCGGGGAATCACGCTCGATGTTTTCGCCGATTTCCTCATTGGCGATCAGTCCGCTCAATGTGAAATCGATACTGGCAGCCCAACTGCTACCGTGAGCACCCGGTATATGGAGCGCCTGGGAATAGAAAAAGATGGCAAGGGAGTGAGGAAGATCGAAAGGCGCACCGTCGCCGGAGCAATGCAGACTCGCTACGACACATCTTTGCCCCAGATAGCACTTGCCGCAGCGCCGCAGATCCGGCTAGCGCCCGCGCCAGCATCATTTTCCGACATTATTTACGATTGCGTCGTTGGCCTGGACTTCTGGTCGGGCAGGGCGCTCACCGTCGACATTCCGGGGCGAGCGATATTGGTTTCCAGTCCATCGAAACAAATACATTAGCGGCGTAAGTCAGAGTCGGTTCCATTCCACGATGGGGAAACTCAGTCGAGAACGGAAACCGCAGCTCCCTCCGCTCCGCTGCGGTCGGGATGACAAAAGGGGTGGGAGTTCGGTCGAGAACGGAAGCCGCAGATCTATCAGGAGAGACACCACCAAGAATCCAGCGCTGCGGTCAGCCCCGCACCGCCGCTTTGATGGCCGCCACGTCAATCTTCTTCATCGGCATCATAGCCTTGAAGGCGCGTTTGGCAGTTTCGCCACCCGCCGCCATGGCTTCGGTCAATGCTCGTGGCGTAATCTGCCATGAGATTCCCCATTTGTCCTTGCACCAGCCGCACTGGCTTTCCTGGCCGCCGTTGCCGACAATTGCGCTCCAGTAACGGTCTGTTTCTTCCTGATCGTCGGTCGCGATCTGGAACGAGAAGGCCTCGCTGTGTTTGAAAGTGGGACCGCCATTGATACCGATGCAAGGAACGCCAGCCACGATAAATTCGACGGTCAGCACTTGCCCAGCCTTGCCGCCGGGATAGTCGGAAGGGGCGCGGTGCACCGCCTCCACGCTGCTGTCCGGGAAGGTATCGGCGTAGAAGCGGGCCGCAGCCTCGGCGTCCTGGTCATACCATAAACAGATCGTATTTCTTGGCGTTTTCTTGGCCATTTTGCCTGATCCTCTTACCCAACAACGCGGTCGTTTTGCCAGACGGGTCCATTGCGTTCATCGACCTGTCTCTACTCGAACTTTGACAGTATCTGGTCGCAGCGGGTTGTCCGCAACTGCGCTTGAGGAAAGACTCGCGGCGGTGCCATCGTGCTGGCCTACTTACTGGCGCACGGATTATCAGTTCAGAAAGAATTTCGTATACAGCGTGTCACGCTGGGCGGGGCGGAAGCCTGCATCGCGAATGATGCGTCGCAATTCTTCTTCGGTGGTGCAATTGCGGACGCCGGCGGCGCGCACCACGTTTTCCTCGATCATCACCGAGCCCACGTCGTTGCCCCCGAACCGGAGGCCGGTCTGGCAAACCTTCAATCCCTGCGTCACCCAACTCGACTGAACATTTTCGAAATTGCTGAGATAGATGCGCGCGATGGCTAGAGTCTTCAGGTATTCGACGGCCGTAGCCTCGTACCATCCGCGTCCGCCGCGAGCCGTGTTCTGCGGCTGAAACGACCACGGAATGAACGCGGTGAATCCGCCGGTCTCTTCCTGCAGGTCGTAGATGGCCTGGAAATGATTGATACGGTGTTCGTAGGTTTCGCCCACACCAAACATCATGGTCGCCGTGGTTCTCATGCCCAGCTTGTGGGCGGTGCGATGGACGTTGAGCCAGTCGTTGGTAAGGCACTTGAGGCGCGCGATTTTGTAGCGCACTTCGTCGTCCAGAATTTCGGCGCCGCCTCCGGGGATGGAATCGAGTCCGGCATCGCGCAAGCGCTTGATCGTGTCCTCGATGCTGAGGCCGCTGACCTCGGCGATGCAAATGATCTCTGACGCGGAGAAGCAGTGCATGTGAACTTGCGGAAATCGCTGCTTCAACCCGCGCAACAGATCTTCGTACCACTCGATCTTCAAGTCAGGATGAAGTCCGCCTTGCAGCAGAACGCCGGTGCCACCGAGTTCGACCGTCTCCCGTACTTTGTCATAAATGGTGTCGACGTCGAGGATGTAGCCTTCTTTTGCCAACTTGCCTTTCAGCGGGCGATAGAAGGCGCAGAAGGTGCAGTATTCGGTGCAGAAGTTGGTGTAGTTGATGTTGCGATCGATGATGTAGGTGACGACTCCATCCGGATGCAGCTTGCGCCGCACCGCGTCAGCTTCCATTCCAATGCCGATCAAGTCATCGGAGCGATACATCTCGAGCGCTTCAGTTTTGGTCAGGGACATAGAAGGTCACAATCAGCAACGTACAACCCTGTTCTTCATTCTAGCGTTCTCAGACTCGGTAGGGAAGCGGGGCAACACCGGGCCGTTACGACGCGAATTAAACCGCGCAACTCGGAATAGCCTGAATTGGACAAAGAGCAGCGCGAAACAATGTTGTTCAAGTTGAGTTTATAAAGCCGGAAGTCAGGCGATTTACAACGCTTCCACCGAGAAATGCCGGATAATGGAGCCTTGCGCTTCGGGACGAACGCATCGCTTCCGGAGCTGCTGTGGCGGAGGAATCATGAAGTCTCTTACCTGTTTTAGACTTCGTTCTGCAAGTGGGTTGGGCAGTCTGCTTGCGTTATTTCTGTTGCTGCTCCCGTTCAACGCATGGGCGGCCCTGGGTGATAACGCGGCATCCGTTCTAACGGATCAGGCTCGTATGAAAGGGACGCTGAGCAGCATCGACAATCGCACGTATGTCCTGCACGAGATCACGATGGTTTCGGGCGCCAAGGTGCGCGAATATGTCACGCCCGGCGGCGCGGTTTTCGGAGTCGCGTGGGAAGGCCAATTTCTTCCTGACCTTGAGCTCTTGCTGGGCGCCTACTACCAGCAGGCCCAGCAGGCAGCAGCAGAGCAAGCAGCATCTACCCAGACGCAGCAAGGCGGAGTACCGGTGCGACGGGCCCGCGGTCCCATGGTGATTGAAATGCCCGGACTGGTGCTGGTGCAAACCGGGCATATGCGCAGCTTCCATGGCGTAGCCTACGTTCCACAATTAGTGCCGCAAGGCGTCCAAGCCAGTGACGTTCGCTGAAGGAGACAATCGGGTGCGCAAACTAGGATTCTTTCTGGTATTGGCGACTCTGTCGCTGCTGGCTGCTTGCGGCGGTGGTGGGGGTAATAGCATCGGAACAGTCACCGCGGTGAGCGTCAGTTGCTCGCCCTCGACCATCACCTCAGGTCAAACCAGCCAGTGCTCGGCGACGGTGACCGGAACGGGCAACTTCGTTTCGACGGTGACCTGGAGCGCAAGCGCGGGCTCGATTTCGGCTTCCGGTGTGCTGACCGCGCCGGTCGTAAGCACAAGCCTGGTGGATACGGTGACGGCGACTTCGGTCCAGAATTCCGGAGTATCGGGTACAGCATCGGTGACAATCAACCCGCAGAGTGCGGGCGCCAATGTCGCGCCGATCATAGTAGACTCCGGGCCCGACCCGACGAATATTATTACTACCAATGTGCCCTTCGTGACCGTTACGATTTGCGTGCCAGGAACTACGCAGTGCCAGACGATTGATCATGTAACTGTCGATACCGGCTCTTCGGGTTTTCGCGTTGTATCCAGCGTGCTGAGCATTCCGCTGCCTGCCGAAGACTTGTCCGGCGGCAATCCTCTCTACGAGTGCACGGTGTTTCTGGATGGCTTTGTGTGGGGATCGGTAGCCACGGCGAACATCACGGTTGCAGGGGAAACGGCTTCCAACGTCCCCGTGCAAATCATGATTCCATCGTCGACCTCTCCGGCGCCTCCGAGTAGTTGCTCAAGTCAGACCACGGGTCCGAATGAGGGCGGCAGCGTGGACGCCTTCGGCGCTAACGCGATTATCGGCGTTGGGCTGTTCATGCAGGATTGCGGTCCCGGTTGCACCAATCTGGGGAACAACAGCCCGCCAGACGTTTATTACGCTTGCCCGTCATCGGGTTGCAATCCGACCTTCGTCACTACTGCACAGCAAGTGCCCAACCCGGTGGGGCTGTTCGCGGTTGACAATACCGGGGTGCTGATTCAGCTGCCTTCCGTTCCCGACGGCGGGTCCCCGACTGTTAACGGCTCCCTGATTTTCGGCATTGGAACGGAATCGAACAATGGCTTGGGCAGCGCGGTGGTTTACCAGGTTCCGGACACCGGAAACAATGCGGGCAACTTCATTACAACCTACTCGGGAACTCAGTATCCCCAAAGCTTTGTCGACAGCGGCTCCAACGGATACTTCTTCCTGGATTCGGCGATCACCGGCATTCCAACTTGCACAGGCAATCTTCCTGCCAACACTTGGTATTGCCCGACAACCTCACCCGACAATCTGACGGCCACCAATCAGGGAGAGAATGCCTCAGGCTCAGGCGTCGGCAGTGCAGTTCCGGTCAACTTCAGCATTGAGAACACCAACACTCTATTCAGCACCGACAACACTGCATTCAGCACTCTGAGTGGACCGATTGCACCGACCTGCGGTTCTGGTTCGAACCCCGCTTGCGCGTTCGATTGGGGTTTGTCGTTCTTCTATGGCAAGAAAGTTTTCACTGGGCTGGAGAATGTGGGCAACCCAGTGGGACCTTATTTCGCTTACTAATCGGAATAGCAACACTCATACGCAAATACCGCCGACTCCCTCAAAGGGTCGGCGGTTCTGCCTGGCGTAACAATAATTAACAAAACATAGTTAGCCTGTACTCCAAAACCGCATGAACACTGGGGTTGGCGGAGGTCGGCCTGGCGTGTTCGCAGCGACCAAATTCCCCACTTCACATCTAATCAGCAGAGGCTAAAGAGAACGAATATGAGGCTGTCAAGGTTGAACTGGATTGCAAGTTTCTTCCTGGCAGCGATTCTGTCTGCGCCCGCGTGGGCTGCAACTCCAGCGCTACCAGGAACGGTTAACTATGTGGAAGGGCAAGCTGCCATTGGTTCAGAAACACTGAACGCAAAGTCTGTTGGATCGGCGAATTTGGAGGCTGGCCAGACTTTAACCACCCAAGCCGGCAAGGCGGAGATCCTGTTGACGCCGGGCGTGTTTTTCCGTATTGGCGACAACAGCGCCGCGACCATGGTGTCGCCGACGTTGACCAATACCGAAGTCGCCCTGTCTAAGGGACAGGCGATGGTGGAAGTGGCCGAGATCCACAATGACAACCTGCTTCGGGTGCAGGAGAATGGCGCTACCACTCAGTTACTGAAGACCGGCGTGTACGGCTTCGATGCCGATAGCGGCGATGTTCGTGTCTTCAAGGGTGAGGCCATGGTGCAGGATGGAGATCGCCAAATCAAGGTCAAGGGCGGCCATGAGCTGGCGATCAACAATGCGGCGAACTTGAAGTCAATCAAGTTCGACGAGACTCAGTATCAGAACTCTGATCTGTATCGCTTCAGCAATCTGCGCTCAGAGTATCTGGCGCAAGCCAACGTGGATGTGGCCAATATGTACTGGGCCGGCGGTTCTGGCTGGTATGGCGCAGGCTGGTACTGGGATCCATTGTTTCTGGGTTACACCTGGCTACCGGGTAACGGAATCTTTTACAGCCCGTTCGGCTGGGGCTTCTACTCACCGTATTGGGTCGGGTACGCACCGTACTACGGACATGCGTATCCCTACAATGGGAGGCCGCTCGTGCGTGGTGTGGCTAACGGGCACACGGTATACGGCGGACACCCCGCTAGCGGATTTCGTGGACCCACAAGCGCAGGCGCGTCGGCTCCTCACTTTGGAGGCATGAGCGGCGGCTTCCACGGCGGTGAAGGAGGAGGCGGTTTCCATCGCTGAAACTTGAGCAGTGGCAGCGTGGAGGCGGGGCTTTCCTTAGCCCCGCTTTTTTCTTGCGGGTAGCTCGAAAGTCATGGCCATACCGGCAGGATTCATCCTCAATTCACGACCCGGAAACCTGGCTGCAACGTGTGCTTCGGAGAATGTCGAGAAGATTCCTGCTTGAGAAACGGAATCCTTCACGCGAAAGGAACGCACAAATGTCAAAGGAAGCTGCACATCACCACTCGGAAGCCGCCGATCATCATGAGCATGCGGCCAATCATCATCGGGAAGCCGCCAAGCATCACGAAGCCGGCGATCATGAAAAGGCGGCGCACCATGCCCAGGTAGCTCAGGGGCATCACAACTATGCCTCGCATCATGCGGAGGAGGCAGCTAAACACCACTCGGACGAGCACGGCGCCAAGTAAGAGATTGCGGCAGTTTGCGTCGACAGCGGCCACGCGAGCCGCTGTTGCGCTTTTGGGCTGGAGTGTTTTGCAGCAGCCGGGGCTGAAGCCTCTGTTTCAAGCCGCGATTCTTCGCCGGCCTGAAGAGCGGCGCTTCCACCAAAGCACCGCTCCAAGAAGGATCTATGAACATGGTCTGAGCTGGCCAATGTGGGGCTTGACCTCCGTAATGGTTTGGCGTTTCAATTTGCTGATGCCGAGTAAGCCCGCCAAGCGCAAATCCGCTGTTCAAAAGAAAACTGTCTCCTCCGAAGCCACACTAAGAATGCCGATTGCCAGTCGTCCGGTGATGCCTGCGCAGTACGGCGTTTCGAAATCAGCCAAAGGGATGCTCGACTGGAGCTGGGCGCGGGAGCGGCTGAACGAATCGCACAATTACGTTATTGTTACGGTCCGGCCCGACGGTCGCCCGCACGCCATGGGTATGCATGGATTGTGGTTCGACGACGCGTTCTACTTCGGCACTGGGGATGAGACGCGAAAAGCGAAGAACCTGGAGGCGAATCCGAACTGCATCCTCATCAACGAACGTCTGGACGAGCTGGTGATTGTCGAAGGAACAGCGGAGAAGATTGCGTACAAAGCCATGCCACCGATACTTTCCGCGGCCAGCAAGAAGAAATACGGATGGCCGATACAGCCGAGCAAGACGGGCTGGGTGTTCCGGGTCACACCGAAGACGGTGTTTGCGCTTCCCGAGAAACTGTTCGCCACGGCTCCAACGCGGTGGAAGTTTGAAAGCTCTTAGCTCGTAGCCGTTAGCTTTTAGCAAGCTTGTTTCCTGGTGTGCCGCCCAGAAAGATCTTGCCGTGAATCACACACTTGTCTGGTTTGTATCAGGGCATGAATTTAGCCGTGCCGAAAAAGACAAGCAAGTCAGGACTTTGAGAGCTTGCGTGAGAAATTCTGCCGTCCCTATGGGACTCGGACTCGTTTCCCCACTTTACCCAGCACTCCGCCTTCGGCTACGTGCTGGGCTAGGCTATTCCCCGCCTGCGGCGATCGCTTTCTGCGCTTCGCACTCACTGCCGAAACGCAAGAGTTAATTCTCACACAGACCCATTCGGGTTGGGTTTTGGGGTTGTCAATACCAGGCGCAACGCCAGACTTCGACTCTCACAAACGCTCCTCGACGCCGAGCTATCGAAGAGCCGAAAGCG
>Ga0210398_10006064_pt1 | contig 11175 bp, 14 predicted proteins | sample IncBWC4OmetaG_FD_161047 | JGI IMG/M metagenome (GOLD analysis project Ga0210398, IMG submission 161047) | Forest soil microbial communities from Barre Woods Harvard Forest LTER site, Petersham, Massachusetts, United States - Inc-BW-C-4-O | ecosystem: Environmental > Terrestrial > Soil >... | reverse complement strand
CGAGCTTGTGCCGAATCACCTGGAAATCGCCGATCGGCTGGCCGAACTGCTTGCGATCCTTCGCGTACTTGACCGCGCACTCGAACGCCGCCTGCGCCACGCCCACGCCGCGCGCGGCAGTCTGGATGCGAGCCGCTTCGTAGCTCGCCATCAACTGGTAAAATCCGCGCCCTTCGACGCCGCCAATCAGATTCGCCTTGGGCGCGAAGGCGTCGTCGAACTGCAGCGCGTAACTGCGCATGCCGTGGTAGCCGATCGTCGGAATGGGCGACCCGGTCAATTGCGGTGGCACAAAGTCGTCGCCCGGCTTCTTCTCGTACAGGATCAACGAGAGCCCCTTATGCTTCTTCGAGATGTCGGGATCGGTCCGGGTCATCACGGTGAGCATGTGCGCGCGATTCGCGAACGTGCACCACATCTTCGAACCCTTGATCAGGTAGCCGTCGCCGTCTTTCACCGCGCGCGTTTTGAACGACGCCGTGTCACTGCCCGAATCGGGCTCGGTGAAGGCGGCCGCCGTCAGGATCTCACCGCGTGCGATCGGCGGCAGGAATTTCTTTTTCTGCTCGGGCGTGCCGTTGGCGCTGATTAGAGTGCCGGTGATGATGTTGCGCGTCATCACCGAGCCGACGCTCAGCCATCCGCGCGATAGCTCCTCGGTCACGATCGCCATCGAGATGTAGTCGAGACCCATGCCGCCTTCTTCGGCGGGAAAGATCACGCCGAAGTAGCCGAGTTCGGCCATCTGCTTGAGAATCCGCTCGGGGATTTCCGCGTTCTGCCGATCGAGATCGTTCGCTATCGGCTTGACCTCGGCCTCGACGAACTCGCGGACCGAGCGCCGGATAAATTCATGCTCAGGCGTAACCAGGGGCATCGTATCTCTCTCCTAGGCGGGAGGATTGCGTTTGCGAATCAGGACCGGCCGCTCGTACTCGAGCACCTTTTCGCCGCGTTGGTTGTAGCCGGTGGTGCGGAACTTGACGACGCCGCGATCGGGCCGCGAGGTGTCGCGCTTCGACAGCACCAGCGACTCCGCTGTGATCGTATCGCCGGGGTAGACCGTCTCGTGCCACTTCATTTTTTCGTAGCCGAGATGCGCGATCGCGCGCTCGCTGAGATCCTCTACCGACAGCCCGAAGACCACGTTCATCACCAGCATGTGATTGACGACCACGTTCTTGTAGCCGAGGCTCTGCGCATACTCGCGATTGAAGTAGATGGGATTGAAGTTCATCGTGACGCTGGAAAAAAAACTGTTGTCGCCTTCGGTGACGGTGCGACCCCAATGATGCTTGAAAAGATGGCTGACCTCGAAATCCTCGAAGTAGTGGCCACGCTCGATTTTGCGCACCGCCATATGGGTCAGGCTGCCCTCTTCCTGTATTCGTAGATTCGCGAAAAAGTCCTGAAGCCGAGTCCGTTTTTTATGGAATAAACCGATGCGCGTCAACCAAGCGCCAGCGCGCGGTACTGTCCTAATTTGCCCGTAAGTATCTGAATTTGAAAATGCGAGTGTCTTATTTCGGACCGTAAAGGGCGAGGACCAAAGCAAAAACAGATACGACGATCAGTCCCGCACCAATCAGATAGCTGTACATGATCGCGTAGTCATGTCCTCGGCGTTTCGTCAACGTGTTCATGAATCGCTGATCGACGACAAAAGGCAATCGCTTGTACGTTCCTACAAGGTGCATAGCACCGACCAAAACCAAAAAAAGCGGGAAGACAAACCAGTCCATTGTTTTTACCAGCCCACAAGCGCGAGCGCGGCAGCGTGGCGGTGCTTCATGTCTGTCCGGACTCTCCTGCTGTCCAGTTAATTTCGTCGAAGCTCACTTGCTGCGGCGTCTTTTCACGGCTTGAGACTGTCTGAATCAAGACAGTATCCAGCGCGCCCGCCAAGGCCAAATGCTACCGTGCGAATGTGAGCGACCGCATTCCCTTCCGCGTTAGTCCGATGCTGGCGTCACTCGTGCCGAAACCGTTTCACCAATCCGGTTGGGTGTACGAGGAAAAATACGACGGCTACCGGATCCTCGCCTACAAGGAAGGCGCGAAAGTCACGCTGCTATCGCGCAACAATCTCGACCGGACGGCGACCTTTGCCGCCGTCGCCGCCGCTGTAGGTCAACTGCGCGAGCGGACCGTGCTGCTCGACGGCGAGGTCGTTGCCTTCGACGCGAAGCGGGTCTCGCGGTTCCAGCTGCTGCAGCGTGGCGATGTGGCGCAGGCCTTCGCCGTGTTCGATTGCATTTATCGTGGCGGCCGCGATCTCCGGCGCGAACCGCTCTCGCGCCGCCGCGACGAGCTCGAGTCCGTGCTGGAGAAATCGCCGAAGCAGCTCCTCATTTCGCGCCGCCTGGCCAAAGACGGTCTCGCCGCCTACAACATCGCCAAGCGCAAAGGCTTCGAAGGAATTGTCGCCAAGGACAGCGCCTCGCCTTACGAGGAGCGCCGCTCCAGAAAATGGCTCAAGGTCAAGGCGCATCAGGAGGAAGAGTTCGTCATCGGCGGCTTCACCGCACCCGAAGGCAGCCGCGAGCATCTCGGCGCGCTGCTGCTCGGCGCCTACGACGGCAAGGATCTCCACTTCGTCGGAAAGGTCGGTACGGGATTTACTGAACAGACCCTCGCCGCACTGGCGAAGACCTTCCAGCCACTGGTGGTGACGCGTCCACCGTTTATCGATCCACCGCGCGAGAAAAGTACGACCTGGCTTGCGCCGCGGCTGGTCGCGCAAATCGCGTTTCAGGAATGGACCGCCGACCGCAAGCTGCGTCAGCCTGTCTTCCTCGGCCTCCGCGACGACAAGAAAGCGATCGACTGCATCCTGCCCAAGAACTTCAGCTAGGTCACTTGCCCGCGACTTGCGGGCTTCCCGCCGCGCCGCTTCCCGCCAGCCGGGGATCATCCTTTTCCACACAGGTGTACGGTATGGCGTTCCACTCGTGACCGATCAGAGAACTGGACGCCGGCGCGGTCCACGACATGTAGTCCTTCTGGTCCCAGCACGTTGTGAGGTTGATTGCCTCCTGGTCGCCTGCCGCCGCCCGCTTGCGGACGTCTTCTCTCGATACCGCCATCCGTCCCTCTATCTCAGCCCGCTTGAATGGGGTTCCCTGGCAGGAGTCTTGGTCCCAGAAATCGCCGACCTTCTTCCACCGGCTCAGCGGAGCCGCATCATCGATCGTGATGACGGGGCAACCGTTCGCGGCAGTCACCATATGCCCAGGCGGACGCATCCGCTCCCACGTCGGGTCAGTCGCGCAGGCCGACAATGCCGCCGCCATCGCGAGCACACTCACGGTGCGTAACTTCATGTACAGATTTCTAACAGAGAGTTTTTAGCGAGAAAAGCCCGACTTCTGTCAGCGGGTCCCGCTCACGGCGCGCAGATCCGGTCTATTAGATTCGGCCCGAGTTGCTTGAAGTCCGCCAAATTGAATGTGTAGATACGCTCGGCCCCGCTTCTGGCGGCGCATCCCAGGATCAACGCGTCATAAATTTTCGCACCGCTCCATCCGCCGTCCGCAACGGTTTTCAGCGCTTCCAGATAGTCCTTCCTTGAGATCGGCATCATCTGAAAGTTGGGCACAATATTGTCGGCGATCATTCGTGCCGCTTCGGCAGGATGGATTCGCGGCTGCACCGGCAAACGTGTAAGCGCAGCATACGTCTCGGCAATCGAATGCACGCTCATGCACCCTTCGTCTTTTTTGGTCGCCACTCGACTCAGCGCTTGAAATGCCGGCCAATGATGCGGATGAGTCTGCTCAGATGCTGCGACCAGGACGTTGGTGTCAAAGAAGACTCGCACTGACTACCGCTTGGACACCGAAGCGATTCGCTCGCTCCGAACATCCTCGATAACGTGCTCCCAGTCGGCGTCCGCTCGTGCGGTTCCACGATGAACCCACAAACCATCGACCTTGACCATGGCTGGTTCCTCGTCGACAACGCGCACAAATATTCCGCCGGATTGAGGCGTGACCTCCAGCTCAGCCTCGGCGTGGATGCCGAGATGATCGCGTAGGCGCTTTGGAACCACGATCCGTCCTGATTTATCGACTTTCAATCTTGTGCCATTTCTAAATGCCATTTGCCATTCAGCATGGCATTGGGTGTGGCGGTCGGCAACCCCAACGCCGGTCATCCCTGCCCAAGGAAACTGCGAGTTTTGCTAAAATCGAGTTGTTCTCCAACAGGCGCCACGCAAGTATTGTCAAAGAGACCACAAACAGGTACCTAATTCCGACGCGCTTTTGACCCGTAACCGAATCACAGAACTGGAGCCAACCGCATCCGGCCCTTGTCGCGGAACATCGGCGCGCGGTGGTAACCGACCAAATGATGCATAAGGAAATCTACGAGATCGGACAGGTGCCGCCTATCGGCGTGGTGCCCAAGCAGATGTACGCGCAGGTTATCCGCGCGGATCGCTTCGGCGACCCCAACCACGCCTTCAAAGTTGAAAAAATCGCAGTCCCTGAGATCAAGGCCGACGAAGTGCTTGTCTACGTGATGGCGGCCGGGGTCAATTTCAACAACGTGTGGGCTGCGCTAGGCTCGCCGGTCGACGTGATCGGCGCGCGCCAGAAAGCGAAGTACGATCACTCGGATTTTCACATCGGCGGCAGCGACGCGTCGGGTATCGTCTATGCGACCGGCCACGACGTGCACAACGTCAAGGTCGGCGACCGCGTCGTCATTCATTGCGGCGTATGGGATCGCCACTCCGCCGCCGTCCGCAACGGCGACGATCCGATGTACGACCCGACCTTCAAAATCTGGGGTTACGAAACCAACTGGGGCAGCTTCGCGCAGTTCGCCCGCGTGCAGGCGCATCAGTGCATGCCCAAGGCGTCGCACCTCACCTGGGAAGAAGCTGCCGGCCCCACGCTGGTGGGCGCCACCGCGTACCGAATGCTGATGGGCTGGGCGCCTCACGTCGTGCGCCGCGGCGACGTCGTGCTGATTTGGGGCGCGTCGGGCGGCCTCGGATGCATGGCGATTCAGATCGTCAAGGCTGAAGGCGGAATCCCGGTGGGCATCGTCGGCGACGATCGCAAGATCGATTTCTGCATGAAGCTCGGCGCCAAGGGATGCATCAACCGGAAAAAATATTTGCACTGGGGCATGATGCCGCACTGGAAGGATACCGTGGCCTACAACAAGTGGGCGGCGGAATGCCGTGCCTTCGGCAAAGCCATTTGGGACATCGTCGGCGAGCGCAAGAATCCGCGCATCGTCTTCGAGCATCCCGGCGAAGACACCATTCCAACTTCCGTGTTCGTCTGCGACACGGGCGGGATGGTCGTCATCTGTGCGGGCACCACCGGCTACAACGCCGTCGCCGACTTGCGCTACCTGTGGATGCGCCAGAAGCGCCTGCAGGGCTCGCACTTCGCCAACGACGAGCAGTCCTACGCGTTCAATCAGCTCGTGCTCGACGGCAAGATCGATCCGTGCCTCGCCAAAACCTACACCTTCGCCGAAATCCCCGAATGCCACCAGGCGATGCACGAAAATCGCGCCCCCGAAGGCAAGATGGTCGCACTGGTAGGCGCCCCCAAAGCAGGCCTCAAGGATCTCCCGCTGTAAGAACCTAAACGCCCTCGATCGCGACGAGGTTGCCGCGGGCCCCGGCTTTGCGCACGTCGATCAAGGGCCGATATTCCGGTGAGTTGTACCAATTCTTGAGTTCCTGCATGGAGGGGAACTCGATGATGATCAGTTCCTTGGGAGTCCAGGAGCCCTCAAGCACTTCGCGTGCGCCGTTGCCGACGAGCAGACGCCCGCCATGCTTGACCACCGTCGGCCCAGCAGCGCGACGGTATTCGGCGATTTTTTCCGGATCGGTTATTTCCAAATCAACAATCAGATATGCAGCCATGGTCTATCACCTCGCTTTGGCAAGCGCGTATTTTGGCACCACAATCAACCCGCGATATGCTCGACTGCGCGTCTGCCGCGAGTCAATGATTCCGCTTCTGCTCGGTAGTGGGCGGTTTTGAATTCATGGGATGAGCGCCGCTATTTCTTCGATGGTCCAAACGAAAGACGGAATACACAAAGGGGGATGCGATGACTGATAGAAAAATATTCGGTTTGGTAACTCGTTTGGTAGGTGGTTATGTGGTGCTCTACGGAATGCACCAACCGTGGTCAGGGATTGCTCTCTTGATTCATCTATATCCTTCGACCAACGCAGAAGGATACCCGCCCAGCGCATACCTCTTTTCAGCTTTGGTTCGTCTTGTTCTCGGATTGCTGCTGATCAAAGGGGAATGGCTTGTGAAATTCGCATACGGGCAACAATCCTAGTCAAAACCGCCACTACCTTCTGCTCTGAACGATAGGATCGCATCTCGGAGGAATTACAAAATGTCCATGGAGATTCGACGCGCCACCGAATCCGATATCCCCGAACTCTCGCGCCTCGTCGCCGCGCTGGCCGCCTGGGAGCAATCGCTCGACCCGCGCGTGCAATTCGATTGGGACGGCCTTCGCGACGCGCCCAACTGGCTTAAGTTAGTGCTCAATCGCGACCATCACGCGGTCTGGGTTGCTGCCTCCGACGGGCGCCTCGTCGGTCATCTGTGGATTCGCCTCAAACACCAGGACGACGGCGCGCTCCCGCGATCCATCGGCTATATCAGCCAGGCTTTCATGGAGGAGAACTTCCGCGGACGCGGTCTAATGAAGCCGATGCTCGAGGCCGCCTACGAATGGTTCCGCGAAGCAGGGATTACGGTCGTCACGCTCAGCGTGCTGCATCGCAATTGGGTGGGAGCCACCGCATGGCATCGCCTCGGTTTCAGCGATTGGCGTGAGGAACGCCGTATGGACCTGAAACCCCGCCCGAAGTAGTTCGTTTGCTTCGTGGGGACAAAATAGACGCGATCACGGTTTAAACCTCTTACCTAGGACCGGGTAAGCTTTGATGATTTCGTCCAATCCGGCCAGCATAGGCGTGATCTCGGTTTGGTCAAATTCAAGCTTGAACTCGAGACTGTTTCCATCGCTGGCATCTCTCGCCACACAAATTGCCTCGAAGTTGCCGCGCCGGTCGCTTTTTATCTCAATGTCCAACTGGTTCTTCATAGTGGAGAACGAGCCCTCGGACGATTCGAAGGAATAAAGCTTCCTCAAATCATCGCGAAGGCGGAGAAAATCATCCCTGAAGAGAGTCGCGCGATAGCAGGCGTCGAACCCACCAACGGCTATCTCGATGCGGGCCTCTATCCAATTCGAGTCGAAGAAGTCGTAATTGGCAAGTTGCTCGTAACTTTCGGGTTCCCGATCTGGCAACGTGATCGCGAGGTACTCAAGCTCGCGCCCGATACGGAAGGATTTCATGCTCGCTACCTCAGCCCGCTCGCTTCTCAGACAATCTTAGATGCGGATCGGCCCCAGTTCCACCCCGCCTTGACCGCTCGGTAAGGGGCAACATTCTCCTTGACAAGCGGGCGCAATCTGCCTTACTAGACCGAATGGGTCCAGTATTCCAGAGAGCTGAATTCCGTTTGACTGTCTCTGAAGAAGCCTTATACTATACCTAGCAGGTCCACTATTAGGGATTGGACACTGAAAAAATGAAGAAGCCCGTTTACATGGACAATCATGCGACCACCCGCGTCGATTCGCGTGTGCTCGATGCGATGCTCCCATATTTCACCGAGAAGTTCGGCAATGCGGCTAGCCGGAACCACAGCTTCGGCTGGGAAGCGGAAGAAGCCGTCGATCGCTCGCGCAATCAGATCGCGGCGCTGATCGGCGCCAAGCCCAAAGAAATTATTTTCACCAGCGGCGCCACCGAGTCCGACAACCTGGCAATCAAGGGTGTCGTCGAGTTTTACAAAGACAAGGGCAACCACATCATCAGTTGCGTCACCGAGCATAAGGCCGTGCTCGACAGTTGCCGCGCGCTCGAGCGGGCAGGCAAGGCGACTGTGACCTATCTGCCGGTCGACAAGTACGGGATGGTCGATCCCGACGCTGTGCGCCGCGCGATCACCGACAAGACCGTGCTCATCACGATCATGTGGGCCAACAACGAGATAGGTACGATTCATCCGATTGCCGAGATTGGCAAGATCGCCAAGGAAAAGGGCATCGTCTTTCACACCGACGCGGTGCAGGCGATTGGCAAGGTGCCGGTCGATTTCGAAAAGGCCGGCGTCGACCTCGCGTCGATCACCGCGCACAAGATTTACGGGCCGAAGGGAATCGGTGCGCTGTATGTTCGCTCGAAGGGACCACGCGTGCGGCTGACTCCTCAGATGGACGGCGGCGGCCATGAGCGCGGGATGCGCTCGGGCACGCTCAACGTTCCTGGCATCGTCGGCCTCGGCGCGGCGTGCGAAATCTCCGGCAAGGAAATGCCCGACGAAGCGCAGCGACTCATCCAGTTGCGCAGCCAGCTGCAGGCCGGACTGTTCGAGCGCCTCGACGAGATTTACGTCAACGGTCATCCGACCGAGCGTCTGCCGGGCAATCTGAACGTGAGCTTCGCGTATGTCGAAGGCGAGTCTCTGCTGATGGGTATCAACGATATCGCCGTCAGCTCGGGCTCGGCGTGCACCTCGGCGACCCTCGAGCCTTCGTACGTCATTCGCGCGCTGGGCATCGACGACGAACTCGCGCACAGCTCGATTCGTTTCGGCCTGGGGCGGTTCAACACGCTGGAAGAAGTCGATTACGTGACGGACCGCGTCAGCAAGGAAGTGAAGCGGCTGCGCGAAATGTCGCCGCTGTACGAGATGGCGAAAGAAGGAATCGATCTCAAGTCGGTCAATTGGAAGTCATAACAAGACGCGCCGCGCCGCATCAGGAAAAAATCATGGCCTACTCAGATAAAGTTATCGAGCACTACAACAATCCGCGCAACGTCGGCAGCTTCGCCAAGGACGAGCCAGGCGTCGGCACCGGCGTCGTCGGCGCGCCGGAATGCGGCGACGTGATGAAGCTGCAGCTCAAGATCAGCGACAACGGCGTGATCGAAGATGCGCGCTTCAAGACCTTCGGCTGCGGCAGCGCGATTGCCAGTTCCAGCTATGTCACCGAACTGGTCAAGGGCAAGCATATCGACGAAGCGATGACCATCAAGAACACCGTCATCGTCAAGGAGCTCAACCTGCCGCCGGTTAAGATTCATTGCTCGGTCCTGGCCGAAGATGCGATCAAGGCCGCTATCACCGACTGGCGCAAGCGCAAGGGTGACGATGTCGCGGCCGAAGAGCCGGCCAAATCGAAGGAGGCGTAACTTCTCGTGGCTGTGATTTCACTTTCCGAGGGCGCTGCCCAGAAGATCAAGCAGCTCGTCGCCGACAAGGGTGAAGGCGCCGGCCTGCGCGTTAAGGTCGTGGGCGGCGGATGCTCGGGCTTGCAGTACCGGATGGAAATCGACGCGGCCAAAGAGCGCGACAAGGTTTTCGAGCGCGACGGCGCGCGCCTGATCGTGGATAAGAAAAGTTTTCTCTATCTCAACGGCTCCGAGCTCGATTACGGCGAAGAGCTGATGTCGTCGGGCTTCAAGGTCGTCAATCCAAATGCCAAGCGCAGTTGCGGATGTGGAGAATCGTTCGTCGTATGAACCGGGGGATGTGGGGACTGCAGTCTCAAGATGATCGAATGCCTTTCATGCGGACGGCAGCAGGAGCCGTCATTAATTTGCGCTGAGTGCGGTGCGCCGCTCGCGGCGCCGCTCGATTGTTTCGCCGCGCTGGGATTGCCGCGCAAGCTGACGATCGATCTGGACGCGCTCGAGCGCCGTTATCACGAATTGAGCCGCAAGATTCATCCCGACAGGTTCGCCTCGAGCAAACCCAAAGTGCGCGACGCCAGTGTCCGTGCGACCGCGACTCTCACCCGCAGCTACCGCACGCTGCGCGATCCGGTGTCACGCGGGCTTTACTGGCTCGAGACTAATGGCGAGAAGCTCGCCGAGAACAACAAGCGCGTTCCGCCCGAAGTCGCAGAGCTGGTTTTCGAAGTGCAGGAGCAGCTGGCCGAGATGCAGTTGGCGTCGGATCCTGAAGTGGCGGTAGAGCGCGCAACCGAAATCGCGGCGCGGCGGGTCGAGCTTCAATTCACGATGGACGAACGCCTGGCCGCGCTCGATCGACATTTCGCCAAATGGGATGAGCCTGCCGCCGATAAAAAGATCCTTACAGTGGAATTAAAAACGCTCCTTTCGAATATTGCGTACTTGCGCACCTTGATCCGCGACGTCGATCGCGCACTCGAAAACGCGAAGGCCGCCTAATACTGAAAAAGATGCCCCGAATTTTTGGCATAGACCTCGGCACCACCAACAGCCTCATCGCAGCCATGGAAAATGGCGAGCCGCGCGTGATCGCGATCGGCGAAAACGGCAGCGCGCTGTTGCCGAGTGTCGTCGCGATTGCGCCTGACGGCGCAGTTACCGTCGGCGAGCGCGCAATCGAGATGGAACCCCATCTGACCGTCGAGCGCGATGGACGCGTGAGCGCGGTCGGCTTTGCCGGCGGCGAATATGGCGCCGTCATTCGATCGGTGAAGCGTTACATGGGCCTCGGCGGCGACGAGATCGCGCCCGAAGATCGCGCGCGCTACACCTTCGCCGATCTGAGCGGCCCGGTCGTGCGCTTTCAAATCGGCAAGCGTGCGTTCACGCCGTCGCAAATCTCGGCTGAGATTCTGCGCGCGCTCAAGGACGGCGCCGAACGCGCAATCGGTAGCGGCGAAAAAGTCGAGCGCGTCGTTATCACCGTTCCGGCTTACTTCAACGACGGGCAGCGCCAGGCCACCAAGGACGCCGGCCGCCTCGCCGGTCTCGAAGTCGTTCGCCTGGTCAACGAGCCGACCGCCGCCTCTCTCGCCTACGGCCTTAACAAGATGGCGACCGGCAATGTCGCGGTGTTCGATTTCGGCGGCGGCACTTTCGACATCTCGATTCTCAGCATCAAGGAAGGAATCTTTGAGGTGCTCGCGACCAACGGCGACACGCATCTGGGCGGCGACGACATCGACCGCGCAGTTGTCGATTGGCTGCTGGCCGAAATGCCCGACACGCTCAAGCTCGATCGCCACGTGTGGAACAGCGCACGCATGGCCGCCGAGGACGCCAAGAAGCGCCTCACCGACGTGGCCGAGACGGATGTCGTCGTCCAGCTCCCAGGCCATTCGATT
>Ga0210398_10006063_pt1 | contig 11176 bp, 8 predicted proteins | sample IncBWC4OmetaG_FD_161047 | JGI IMG/M metagenome (GOLD analysis project Ga0210398, IMG submission 161047) | Forest soil microbial communities from Barre Woods Harvard Forest LTER site, Petersham, Massachusetts, United States - Inc-BW-C-4-O | ecosystem: Environmental > Terrestrial > Soil >... | reverse complement strand
TCATGCAGGCTTATCCGCAGCTTTGGGGCGGCAAGCGTTTACAGCCGGGGATCGACCGGCTCCGATTCCAGCGCGAGCACGGCGAACACGCACTCGTGAACCCGCCACAGCGGCTCGCTGCGCGCGAGGCGGTCCAGCGCCTCCAGGCCGAGCGCGTACTCGCGCAGCGCCAGCGACCGCTTGTGCCCGAGCCCGCGGGTCCGCAGCCGCTCGAGGTTGCCCGGCTCGGTGTAGTCGGGCCCGTAGATGATGCGCAGGTACTCCCGCCCGCGCACCTTCAGGCCCGGCTGCACCAGGCCACGCGGGCCGCGGACGAGGTTCGCGGCCGGCTTGACGACCATCCCCTCGCCGCCAGCGGCCGTCAGCTCCGACCACCAGGTCACCGCGGCTGCGACTGACGCCGGATCCGTGGTGGAAACGAAGACCCGCCGGGTGGGCGCCAGCAGGCCGGGGTCGGCCGTCACCAGGCGGTCGGCGACATCCAGGTGCCAGGCGTGGGGCTTGGCGTGAGCCGCCGTTCCCTCATAGGCCAGCAGCTGGAACGGCGCGACGCGCACGCCGGTCAGGCCCTCGGTCGGCCAGCAGTAACGCCGGTAGGCGGCCGTGAACGCGGCGGCGTTGTCGGCCCGGGCGCGCGTCCGGTCGAGCAGCGCGCTCACGTCGAGGCCGGCCGCGGCCGCCTGCGACAGCGCGCTGACCGCCGCCGGGAGCGCGGCGCGGGCGGCGGCGCCGACCGCGGCGTACTGGTCCCGCAGCAGCTGCCCGGCCTTCGCGCTCCACGGCAGCAGCTCGGCGTCGAGCAGCAGCCACGGCGAGCCGAGCTCGTCGAACAGCCCGGCCTCCTCGGCGGCGGCCGCGAGACGGGCGACCAGCGCCGCCGTCAGGTCCGGGCCGAAGAACGGCCGCCCGGTGCGCGTCCACACCGCGCCCGCCTGCCCCGCCTGCCCTGCCGGGGCGCCGAAGCGGGCCGTCGCGGCCGCCGCCGACCGGCACACGAGGGCCACGCAGCGCGAGCCCATGTGCTTCTCCTCGCAGACCACCTGGGCGACGCCGTCGCCGCGGTAGGACGCGAACGCCTGCTCTGGGTGCTCAAGCAGGCCCGGCTCCGCCGAGGTCGCGACCGGGCTCATCGTGGGCGGCAGGTAGACCAGCCACCGCGGGTCGATCGCGAACCGGCTCATGACCTCCAGCGCGGCGGCGGCGTTCTCCGCGCGCACGCCGATGCGCCGGTGATACGTGGTGTCGATCACGCGGGAGCCGAGCACGTCGGCGATGTCGAGCACCTCGGGCTCGCGCCGCCCGATCGCGTCGTCGCTCCCGGCGCCAGCGGCCGTTTCGTTGGCCGGGAACGGCCGGGCCGGCTCGTAGTACACCCGCGCTGCGGGCACGGACACGGTCTCCCGCTCCGGGTAGCGCAGCGCGGTCAGCCGGCCGCCGAACACGCAGCCGGTGTCCAGGCAGAGTGTGTTGTTCAGCCACTCCAGGTCGGGCACGGGCGTGTGGCCGTATAGCACCATCGCCCGGCCGCGGTACTCCTGCGCCCACGGGTACCTGACCGGCAGGCCGTATTCATCGGTCTCGCCGGTCGTCTGCCCGTACAGGCAGAACTCGCGGACTCGCCGCGAGGCCCGCCCCTGGTAGCGCTCGAGCAGCCCGGCGTGGGATACGACGAGCCTGCGGCCGTCCAGCACGTAGTGCGAGATCAGGCCGTCCAGGAACCGCTCGACGTCGGCCCGGAACTCCGGCGGCTCCGCGCCGAGCTGTGCCAGCGACTCGGCGAGCCCGTGGCTCACCTGCACGTTCCGCCCGCGCAGCGCCCGCAGCAGCTTGTCCTCGTGGTTGCCGGGCACGCAGAGTGCGTCGCCCGCGCCAGCCATCCCCATGACCAGGCGCAGCACGCCGGGCGTGTCCTCGCCGCGGTCGACGAGGTCGCCGACGAAGACCGCGCGCCGGCCCGCCGGGTGCGATGCGGTCACCGCCCGCCCGGCCTCGTCCCGCCCGATCGCGTAGCCGAGGAGCGTCAGCAGCTCCTCCAGTTCCGCCCGGCAGCCGTGCACGTCGCCGATCACGTCGAACGGGCCGGTCTCGTCGCTTCGGTCGTTGTACAGCCGGGTCCTGACGATCTGCGCGGCGGCGATCTCCTCCACACCGCGCAGCGTGTGCACGCTGCGGAACCCCTCGCGCTGCAGGCCCCGCAGGCCGCGCCGCAGCTGGTCATGCTGGCGCCGGATCACCTCGGGGCCGAAGTCCCGGTCCGGCCGGCCAGCGTTGCGCTCGATGCACGTCTTATCGGGAACGTCGAGCACGATGGCCACTGGAAGCACGTCATGCTGGCGCGCCAGGGCAACCAGGGGCGCCCTGGCCGAAGGCTGCACGCTCGTGGCATCGACCACGGTCAGCCTGCCTGCCTCCAGCCGCTTGCCCGCGATGAAGTGCAGGACCTCGAACGCCGTCGGCGTGGCGGCCTGGTCGTTCTCGTCGTCGGCGATCAGGCCGCGGCAGAAGTCGGAGGAGATGACCTCCGTCGGACGGAAGTGCTCGCGGGCGAACGTCGACTTCCCCGAGCCGGTCACGCCGACGAGCACCACCAGGCTCAGCTCGGGCACGCTCAGCTCGCGGGCGCCGGACACGGGGTTCACGCTGCCCGCCGGAAGAAGACGGCCAGCTGCGTCGGCGGCCCGACCTCGGGATCGTCGGGACCGACGGGCAGGTAAAGGACGTCGTACCCGTGCGCCGTCGCCGCCGCGTCCGCCCACGCGCGGAACTGCGCCCTGGTCCACTCGAACCGGTGGTCGCGATGCCGCCGCGCGCCGGCCGGCAGTGTCGCGAACCGCACGTTGTACTCGGCGTTGGGCGTGGTCACGATCACGCTGCCCGGCGCGGCGTGGCCGAACACCGTGCGCTCAAGCGCGTCCAGCCGCGTCGGGTCAACGTGCTCGATGACCTCCATCAGCACCGCCGCGTCGAGGCCCGCCAGCCGCTCGTCCCGGTAGGTGAGCGATGACTGGAACAGATCGACGCGGGACCGCTGCTGATCGCTCATCCGGTCCAGCCCGAGCCTGCGGCCCGCGATCTGCAGGGCACGCGCCGACACGTCGGTAGCCACGACCTTCTCGATCTCGCGGTCGGCGAGCAGATCGCTGGTCAGCGCGCCCTCGCCGCAGCCGAGGTCGCCGACCCGCCGGGCGCCGGCCGCGCGGACGGCGGCCATGACGGCTCCTCGCCGCAGTTCGTGCAAGGGGACCGGCTTGTCCGGGGCGTCGAGGTCAAGCGCGCCCTCGGTGGCGTTGTCGAAGTCCTGCTCCTCCGCGTCGTCGACCTCGGCCAGCCGGGCCATCGCGGACCGGGCGAGCTCGCGCCGGTGCGACAGGTACCGGCGGGTGATCAGGTCCTTCTCGGGATGGCCGGCGAGCCAGCCGGTGCCCGCCCGGATCAGCTTGTCCACTTCGTCGTTGCTCACCCAGTAGTGCTTCGCGTCGTCCAGCACGGGGAGCAGCACGTACAGGTGATTGAGCGCCTCGGCGAGCCTGACCTCGCCGGCCAGCGTGACGTCTAGGTAACGGGAGTCGCCCCACTCGGGGATCTGCGGGTCGAGCGGGCAGACCGCGGCGCCGACGCGCCAGCCGAGCGGCTCGAAGACCCGCCTCAGCAGGTCGCTGCCGCCGCGGCAGGGTAGCGCCGGGATGCGGATTTCGAGCGGGAACGCGGCCAGCGCCAGGTCGGGCCGGGCATCGCAGCGCCCGGCGAGCGCCGTGCGGAACACGTCCTTCAGCGCCATCGCGAGCATGCTGGACGCGGCGTAGGGCCGGTCGTTCACGTACTGGCCGAGCGTGAAGCCCTCGGCGGGCGCCGGTCCGGTCTTGCGGCCCCTGACCAGGGCGACCGGATCCACCTCGAGCAGCAGCGCGGCCGTGCAGCGCTCCGGCGTCGCCTCCGGGTAGAACACGTGCGCCCGCCCGACCGACTGATCGAAATGCTGAACCCGCCCGGGATGCTTGTGCAGCAGGAAGCCGAGGTCGGTCGCCGGGGCGCGGGTCGTGGTGATGGTCAGCAGCACGTCGCCAGAGTATTCCGGTGCCGGGCGGGTGGCCGCGGGTGCGGCCACCCGCCCCTCCTAGCTGGTCGTGCTAGCAGCCGTCATAGGGCGCCCAGTTGGACTCGCCGCCGGCGGCGAGCGCGTTGGCGAACACCTGGTTCTGCTCGGCGACGCTGGCATTGCCGAAGTCAGCGGGGTTGCCGCCGTAGGCGGCCCATGTTCCGGCGCTGAACTGATAGAGCCCGTAGTGGCCGGTGCCGTTCATGATCTGCGCGTTGCCGCCGGATTCACGGGCGATCACGCATGCGCCGAACGAGCCGCCGGGCGCACCGCCGGTGTAGGCGGCTGCCGGCGTCGCGGCCTGAACCACGCCCGGCGCTGGCTGCGCTTCCTGGGCGGGGGCTGTGGCCGGCGCGGCCACGGGCGGGGCCAGGGCCGCCGGCGCGGACGGGGTGCGGCCCGCACGCGGCGGGATGGTGAGCACCTGGCCGGCGTCGAGGTAGTCCGCCCACCGGATGCTGGCGCGGTTGGGCCAGTAGATCACCGGCCACGCGTCCGCGTCGCCGTAGAAATGCTGAGCGATCGAGGACAGCGAGTCACCGGGCCTGACCCGGTATCTAACGGCCGCGGCCTTGCGAAGCGCGGCCGGGGCCGGATTGCCGGCCGCGGCGGTTAGTACCGCGGCCTGCGGGCCGGCGGCCACCGCGGGTGCGGCGACGGCCGACGGGGCAATGCAGAAAGCCGCGGCGACGCTGGCCAGCGTCGGCGCGGCGAGGGCTGCTCCCTGAGTGATACGGGAGGGTTTGCTGTGGCGGCCCAAAGGGCTCCTTTCCGCGAACGGCGCGCTCTTCGGGGGTACCTCAGCTCGCCGATCGCGTGCCATCCCCCAGTGGAGCGCCTGACCGAAGCACCTTAGGCAGATCCCCGCCGGGCCGTTTCGTGAATCGGCAAAATCGGTCAGACAGGCCATCTGAGTGCTAAAGTCCGCCTCGGTCGACGATGTGACAGCCGATACATGGGCCGCGCCGGATCGTGACGATACGATGCGGATAAGCGGTCCGGTACGGCCGTGCCGGGTTCGCGGACCGGGAGCGGGGATGCCTGAGCCAGCGGTGAAGCTGAAGGATGTGGCACGCAAGGCAGGCGTGCACCCCGCCACCGCGTCCAGGGCGCTGAACCCGGAGACCCGGCTGCTGGTCAGCGAGGAGACCGCGAACCGCGTGCTGGCCGCCGCGGCGGAACTCGGGTACCGGCCGAACGCCGTCGCCCGGAGCCTGCGCACGCGTCGCTCGCACACGATCGGCGTCCTGATCCCCGACCTCAACAACCCGCTGTTCCCGCCGATGATCCGCGGCCTGGAGGACCGGCTGGCCGCCCACGGCTACGTCGCCCTGATCGGCAACACCGACGGCGACGCCGCCCGCGAGCGCCGGGTCTTCGAGCAGATGCTCGCGCGGCACGTGGACGGGTACGTGCTGGCCACCGCCCACCTGCGCAACCCGCTGCTGGACGAGGCGGTGCGGGCCGACGTCCCGGTGGTGCTGATGAACCGGATCGCCGAGGACTACAGCTTCCCGTCGGTGACGGTGGACAACGAGCGGGGGCTGCGGATGGCGATCAGCCACCTGGTCTCGCTCGGGCACCGGGACATCGCGTGCATCGCCGGGCCGCAGGACGTCTCGACCGGCCTCGCCCGGTACCGCGGATTCCAGAGCGGCATGGCCGCCGCGGGCCTGGAGGCGCCGCCGGAGCGGGTCGCGTTCGCCAGCGCCTTCTCGATCGAGGAAGGCCACCGCTGCGCCGGCGAGATCCTGGCTGCTGGCGGCGGCTGCACCGCCGTCACCTGCGGCAACGACATGCTGGCCGTCGGCTGCTACCAGGCGCTGGATCAGGCCGGGCTCGGCTGCCCGAGCGACATCTCGGTGGTCGGTTTCAACGACATGCCGTTCATCGACATGCTCAGGCCGCCGCTGACCACGGTCGCGTTCCCGCACTATCAGGTCGGCACCGAGGCCGCGCAGCTGCTCATCGAGCGCCTGAACGGCGACACCGGCCGGGTCAAGGTCCTTTACCTGGCGCCGGAGCTGATCGTTCGCGGGTCAACCGCCACGCATACCTGATTGCGTTATATCCCCCATTGACAACGTATTCATGATGCGCCAGTCTGCTGTGCATCCCTTAGGGTGCAAACGATTGTGGCAACTGTTTGCTGGCACTGTTCCGCCGAGCGGCCTGTGAGGCAGGAATGAGCGATCACCCAAGCAGCGAGGTCGGCTGGCTGGGGGCAGGCCGGATGGGCTCTGTCCTTATCCGCCGCCTGCTCGCGGCAGGGATGGACGTGCTGGTCTACAACCGGACGAAGGCGAAGGCCGAGCCGCTGGCAGCGGATGGCGCGAAGATCGTTGACCGCGCCGCTGACCTGGCGCGGGCGCCCGTGGTCTTCGTCATGGTGGGCACGTCGCAGGATCTGCTCGACGCCCTCCTGGGGCCGGCCGGGCTGATGGCGGGCGAACTCGCCCCGGCGGTCGTGGTCGACTTGTCGACGGTCTCGGTCGAGGCGTCGCGCCAGGTACGGGAGGAGCTTGCCGCGCGGGGCACCGAGTTCGTTGCCGCCCCGGTCATGGGCAATCCGCGCGTAGCGGCCGCGGGCATGCTCACATTCGCGCTGTCCGGGTCGCCGGAGGCGGCCGACCAGATCCGCCCGTATCTGGATGTACTCGGAGCCGGCTCGAGCTACGTCGGTCCTGGCGAGATCGCCAGAACAGTCAAGCTGTGCCACAACCTGTTCCTGGGCGTGGTGATCCAGTCGCTGGCCGAGGTGACCGTGCTCGCGGAGAAGGCCGGGGTGAGCAGGCAGGCGTTTCTCGCCTGCATTAACAACAGCGTCATGGGCTCGACCTTCACCCGGTACAAGTCGCCGGCGCTGGTGAACCTCGACTTCCACGCGACCTTCACGTCCGTGCTGCTGCGTAAGGACTTCGACCTGGGCCTGGCTGCCGCCAGGGAGCACGAGGTCCCGATGCCGGTCGCCGCTCTCGTCCATCAGATCGTCCAGAGCCTGGTCGGCCACGGGTTCGGCGAGCAGGACTTCGCGACGGTGATCGAACTGCAGGCCGAGGCCTCCGGGCTGGATCTCGTCAGCGAGAACGCCGAGATATCCGACGGACTGGACGTCGGCAGCTCAGCACACACATAACGCGGTATTGCAAACACCGGTGACGCCGCTGGCGTCACTACCCAAACAACGGGCCGGGTCTGACCCGGCAGGCCATAACAGTCGGGCTTTTCCCGAATGGAAGGAGCACCGGGGATGAGATCGCACCCGCATCGCGCCCGGTATCTAGCCCTTGGCACAACTGCACTGCTGGCCGCGGCATTAATTGCCGGCTGCAGTAGCGGTGGCGGCTCGAAGCCGTCATCGTCTGGTCCCATCATCATCGGCACGTCGCTGTCGCTGACGGGTGACTTCAGCACGGACGGCATCGCGTTTGAGAAGGGATACGAGCTCTGGGTCCATGACATCAACGCCCACGGCGGGATCATGGGACGCAAGGTCCAGCTCGACATCCTGAACGACAACAGCAGCCAGACCCAGGTCGTGACCAACTACACCGACCTGATCAATGTGAAGCACGTGGACCTGACCTTCGGGCCGTTCTCGTCGCTGCTCACGGCGCCGGCGGCGGAGGTGGCGCACCGGTACAACTTCGCGTTCATCGAGGGCGCGGGCGGCTCGCCGCTCGTGTTCGGCGAGAAGCTTCCCGACGTCTTCGACGTGGCCCTGCCGGTCGCCAACGAGCTGGATCCGTTCGTCAACTGGATCAAGTCGCTGCCGGCCAGCCAGCGTCCCACCACGGCGGCGTACCCGATGGCCAATGACCCGTTCGCGACGCCGCAGGTCCAGCTGGCTCAGAGTGAGCTCCAGCCCCTCGGCATCAAGACGCTCTACAGCAAGATCTTCCCCGAGGAGGAACCCGACTACCTGCCCAACGCGGACATCGTCGCGGGCAAGAAGCCGCAGGCGGTCATACTCGGCTCAGTCGACGTGCCGACCGTGGCGGCGTTCATGAAGGGCTTCGAGGAGCAGCACTACAACCCCAAGGTGTTCGTCGCGGCCGCCGGGCCCGACCAGGGCTCGGCCTTCGAATCGGCGGTCGGCGGGCCAGGCAACGCGAACGGGATGATGGTGCCGGACGCGTGGTATCCGGGTTACCCCAGCGCCACGAGCCAGGCGATGGTCAACGAGTACGTCGCCAAGTACGGCGGCACGGCCTCCGGGGTCAACGCCGACGTCGCCGAGGCTTACTCGGTCGGCGAGGTCACCGCGCAGGCGGTCGAGGCGACCCACAGCCTGTCGGGCCCGAAGCTCATCGCCTACCTGCACAGCGGCGTGACGCTGACCAGCGTCGAGGGCCCGGTCTCGTTCAACAGCATCGGCGAGAACGTGAAGGCGATTGCCTTCATCTTCCAGTGGCAGAACGGGAAGTTCGTGCAGGTACTGCCGACCACCGCCACCGGCTCGGTGCCGATCCTGTATCCGAAGACCAACTGGTCGAGCTGAGGGTCACCGCAGATGGCACGGAGCTGAGATGGGGACCGAGATCGCGCACGCGATCGCTGACGGGATACTGGGCGGCGGCGTTTACGCGCTGATGGCGGCCGGGCTCACGCTGGTATTCGGCGTGCTCGACATCATCAACGTCGCCCAGGGCATCCTGGTCGTACTCGGGGCCTACCTCAGCTACGTGCTGTCTGTGCATCTGCATATTGATCTGCTCGTCGGGCTGCTCATCACCGTGCCCGCGATGTTCGTCATCGGCGTCGTCATCTACTGGCTGTTCATCAGGACCCTGCGCGGCGCCGAGCGGACGTCGATGACGCTGCTCGCGTGCTTCGCGGTCGCGCTGATCATCGAGGGCGTTCTGTACCGGGAGTTCGGCTCGAACTACGTCTCACTCAACGCGTGGTACGTCAACCAGAGCGTGCACATATTCGGCTTCTACCTGGCCGATATCTACCTGATCGGGTTCGGCCTGGCGGTCGCCGCGGTGGTCGTGCTCTACCTGATTCTCTACCGGACGACCTTCGGCCGCGCCGTGCGCGCGACCATGCAGAACCAGACTGCGGCCCGGCTCATCGGGATTGACGTCAACCGGGTCGCGGCGCTCACGTTCGGCATCGGGGTCGCGGTAACCGCGATCGGCGGCATGGTGTACGGGTCGATCACCTCGTTCACGCCCAACAGCGGCTACGACCTGATCTCCCGGCTCCTGGCGATCGTCATCCTGGCCGGGATGGGCAGCATCGGCGGCGCGCTCGCCGCAGCCGTCTTCATGACCACCATCGAGGCGCTCGTCGACATCTGGCAGCCGGACTGGTCGATCGTCGTGTTCTACCTGGCGATGGTCATCGTGCTCACGTTCCGCCCGCAGGGGCTGTTCGGGCGGCACGCGGTGAGGGCGCAGTGACGAAGCAGACCGTCGCGCAGGGGAGCGGGCTGCTGCTCCTGCTGGCCGTGGCGGCAGTGTTCCCGCTGGTGTTCACGAACCCGACCGCCACCAACTTCGCCGTGGTGACGCTCGTCTTCGTCGCGGTCGCCTCGGCGTGGAACATCTTCTCCGGCTTCTCCGGTTACCTGTCGCTCGGGCACGCCGTGTTCTACGGCACCGGCGCTTACTTCCTGACGGTAGCGGCCAACGACTGGAAGCTCTCGGCCGGCGCGATCTTCTGGCTGGTGCCGCTCGCGGGGCTGGCCGCGGCCGTGATCGCGGTGCCGCTCGGACTGGTCGCCCTCCGCGTGCGGCGGCACACGTTCGTGGTCATCACGATCGCGTTCTTCTTCATCGCCCAGCTCTCGGCCTCGAACCTCTCCGTGACCGGCGGATCGAGCGGAATGCTCGTGCCGCAGCCGAACTGGGCGGGCGCGACCTTCAACAACCCGTTCTATTACGTCGCCCTGGTGATCGCGGTGGCGACCATCGTCCTGGCGTGGCTCGTGCGCCGGTCGCGGTTCGGCCTTCAGCTGCGCGCGATCCGGGACGACGAGGACCGCGCCGCCGGCCTCGGCGTGCGGGCCATGCCGGTGAAGCTGGCCGCGCTCGTGCTGTCCGCGTTCATTACCGGGATGGCCGGCGCCGTGTGGGTGTACTTCACCGGCGAGGCGGTCCCGCAGTTCGTCTTCGACCCGCTGTTTGACCTCGCGATCGTGCTGATGGCCTTCTTCGGCGGCCTCGGCACCGTCGCCGGGCCGGTCCTCGGCGCCCTCGTGCTCCAGCCGGCTCAGCTCTGGCTGAATCTGGAGGAGACCAACAGCTACTCCTCGGAGATCCTCTTCGGCGCCCTCTTCCTCGTGGTGATCCTCTTCCTGCCCCGCGGCGTGCTGCCGACCGGCGCGGAGTACCTGAGCAAGGCGCAGGCCTGGATCCGCCGCCGCCGCGCGGCTCCGGGCGAGACGGCCAGGGAGCCAGCCGCCGGAGCCGATGACGCGATCACCCCGACCTCGGCGCCTGGCGGCGCGGCATGACGGCGACGCTGCGAACCGAGGGCATCAGCAAGTCGTTCGGCGGCGTGCAGGCCCTCGACGACTGCTCGCTAACCGCGCCCGCCGGGAAGATCTCCGCGCTGATCGGCCCGAACGGCTCGGGCAAGACAACGCTGTTCAACGTGATGACGGGCTACGAGAAGGCAGACAGCGGCCAGGTCTTCCTCGGGGACGGCCGGATCACCGGGGCGCCGCCGCCGCGCGTCTACGCCCTCGGCGTCGGCCGCACCTTTCAGCTGACCCGCATCTTTCCGCGGCTGACGGTGCTGGAGAACATGCTCGTGCCCGCCCAGCGGGGCCGGTCCGCGCGCCAGCACCGCGAGCACGCGATGGACCTGCTGGCATTCACCGGGATCGCGGGCCACGCGGCCGCACTGGCCGGAACGCTGTCCTACGGCCAGCGCAAGCTGCTCGAGCTGTCGTACGTGCTTGTCGCCGACCCGGCCGTCGTGCTGCTCGACGAGCCGGCCGGGGGCGTCAACCCGACGCTCGTGCAGCACATCGCCGAGCGGATCGGCGAGCTGAACAAGGCCGGCCGGACGTTCCTCATCGTCGAGCACAACATGGACTTCGTGATGAGCCTGTGCCACCAGGTCACC